>Ga0196972_1000243_pt1 | contig 38547 bp, 40 predicted proteins | sample S1v_2013CmetaG_FD_148618 | JGI IMG/M metagenome (GOLD analysis project Ga0196972, IMG submission 148618) | Soil microbial communities from Anza Borrego desert, Southern California, United States - S1+v_20-13C | ecosystem: Environmental > Terrestrial > Soil > Desert | place: USA: California...
TTGACCAAATACTGTTTCCCGGGCATCACTGATCCCTCCTCCTGAATCAGGAGTTAGATCGGCAATATCCCTGTAAATTCATCTGGATGATCTACTAGTGACGTTTGGCCGTCCGGAGAACGACACTGAATCCCGGCCTTCGCCGGGATGACGGGGTACGGTTACGAATATGCGACCGGGAGTTCCCGCCCGCAAATGCAAGGTGAAAATTGAAGCGCGTCGAACCACCAGGGGCTGTTCACATTCTCGGCTCCCAGCCATTGTGACGTGCACTGTCACACGTACCGTACCTGCACTGATGTTTGTTGAGAATCGTTAGACGCCTCTGTTATTACAATTCAATGGCAGCCTGTCCTGCCGGATAACCACGAGTCCCAGCATGTCAATTCGTGGTTTGCGCGCACCAATCGTTTTTTCATCACATCGCTGAGGTCTGCGTGGAAAGCCGGAATCCAAAATTGCAAGCCGAATCGACGGGTTCCCCGAACAAGAGGACGCTTCGCATCTTGACCAGGAATGTATCGCGCCTGCTCGATGCCCCTGCTCTTTCGCGAGCGCTGCTCACGCGCAGAGATCTGAGCTGGAAGGGTTCCGCAGCAAGTCAACCGGACAGCGCCAAGAATGCAGGTCAAAGCCAGGCAGCCGGCGATATCGATCATTCCGCACTCTCCGCCCAGTGGGAATCGCAACCTGTCCTGTCCATCAATTCCATTCGCCGCCTTGACGTTCATGAGGAACTGCGTTTCATCCTGATGGCAAAGGCGGGCGACCGCTTCGCACAACACAAACTGATCGTACATCATCTTCCCCTCCTAAAAATGATCGCCAAGCGATACCAGAAAGGGGGATTGGCCCTGGAGGAGTTGATCAACGAAGGGACGTTCGGTTTGGCACGTGCGATCGAACGCTTTGATGTGAGTCGCAAGGTTCGCTTCGGCACCTATGCAAAATGGTGGATTCGCGATGCGCTGGAACAGTCCCTGATCAATCAAGGCAGATTGATCCGGCTGCCTCGCCATGTAGTACAGGATCACAAAAAGCAGAAGCATGCCGAAGCGCATGGTGCTGACGACCAGCAAGCTGCTGACACGCAGGCGGAAGATGGGGCCGATGAATTCAAAGCGCTGTCGCTGGCGGTACAGGCAGAACAACTGACAGAAGTTGTAGGAAGCGCTGAGGACAGCCTGCCTCATGACGGCATCGAGGAAATGACGCCAGAAGCGCTAGTCAACGACAAGCAGCACAGGCTCCAGTTACAGCATGCATTGAGCCTGCTGAACGAACGCGAGCGCAAAGTCATTGAAAATCGTTTCGGACTTCATGACATGGAGCCGCGGACTCTCGAGGCGATAGCGCAGGAGATCGGTGTCTCATGCGAGCGTGTTCGTCAAATTCAGAAGTCCGCGCTCGGCAAACTCAAGCTGCACATGGGGCTATAGAGAAGGCATAAAAACATCTCGCCCGAAGCGAGAGCAAGCGCGGCGCGAAGGTTGGACACAAGGGAGAACGAATGATGGTTGAAAGAGGTATGGTGCGGGATTCCGTTCTGGCCGCGTGGATTGCCCGAAACAACATGCTGCTGCTGACCCTGATGGTTGTCAGCGTCGTCAGCCTGATGGTACTGCCGATTCCGGAATTTTTACTGGACACTTTTATCGCCATCAATATTGCGGTTAGCGTGGCGCTGCTCCTGATCACCATCTATATCAACTCGCCATTGGGGCTCAGCACCTTTCCGACCCTGCTCCTGGTGACCACGTTGTTGCGGCTTTCGCTCAATATCGCATCGTCCCGCTCCATTCTCCTGCACGCGGATGCCGGCCACATCATTGAAACGTTCGGCCGGCTCGTTGTTGGCGGCAATGTCATCGTCGGCCTGGTAGTTTTCACGATCATTACCATCGTCCAGTTCATCGTGGTGGCAAAAGGCTCGGAGCGGGTTGCCGAAGTGGCCGCGCGCTTCACGCTGGATGCAATGCCAGGAAAACAGATGAGCATCGATGCCGACCTGCGGGCGGGGATGATCGACAAGGAAGAGGCCAAGCGACGCCGCAAGACACTGGAGCAGGAAAGCCAGCTCCACGGCGCAATGGACGGCGCGATGAAGTTCGTCAAGGGCGATGCCATTGCCGGCCTGCTGATCGCCTTCGTCAATCTGCTGGCGGGATTGACGGTAGGTGTCGTCATGCACGACATGACCTTCGCCGAGGCAGCCAATCGTTATTCGGTGCTGACGGTCGGGGATGGAATGGTCTCGCAAATCCCTTCCCTCTTCGTCTCGGTCGCCGCGGGCGTGCTGACCACGCGCGTTTCGGGAAACGATACCGAAGACCTCGGGAGGCAGATTGTTCAACAGGTACTGTCCAAGCCGGCCGCTTTGCTGATTACCGGCTTCATCATGTCGGGTTTCCTGCTGATTCCCGGATTCCCCACCCTCCAGATTGGCCTGCTGGCTGCTGTCATCGGAGGCATCGGCTTCATCCTGTACCGGCAGTCCGAGATGAGCAAGACCGGCCAGCATACGCCGGTTCCGGCCATGCAGGGCGAAGGCTCCATCACTGCACCGCCCGAGTTCATCGAATATGCGATGCCGAAGATTTCCGTTCCGATGCTGGTAAAGGTGTCTGACGAGGTGGCCGAGCGCCTGCATCCCGAAGTGTTCGCCTCAGCGCTGACGTCGCTGCGCGAACAGCTTCACGAACATCTCGGCCTGCCGTTCCCCGGAGTGCGGCTGGTCCTGGACAGAACGCTTCCAGAGGGCACTTATCACATTCTGGTCAATGATGTGCGCGTAGCCGACGGCAGCATTCCCTCCGGCCGGCGACCTCTGGCCTTACTGCCGGGCAGTCCGCCGCCACCTGACCTCGTCATTGATAAGGAACGCGCATTTGCTGGACATATCGGATGGCTGAGCGTCAGTGAAGCCATTCCGGACGGTGTCGAAGAAATTGACATCGATTTCATCCTGATGCGGCATATTTCTTCGGTCATTTACTCCCGCCCCCACGAATTCCTCGGCATGCAGGATGTGCAGCGACTTCTGCAGCGTGCCGAAGCGGAATTGAACGACCTCGTCAAGGAAGTCGTCAAAGTCGTCCCGCTGCAGCGCATTACCGAGGTCCTGCGGCGCTTGCTTCAGGAACGGATCCCGATCCGGAACCTCAGGGCGATCGGCGAAAGCCTGGTCAACTGGGGCCCCAAGGAAAAGGACATTGTCGCACTTACCGAACTGGTAAGGGTTGAATTGGGACGCTGGATTGTGCACAGCCATACCGCAGGCTCCGACACGCTCAGTGCGGTGTTGATCCATCCCGACACGGAAGCCAACTTCAAGCGTTCGATTCAGCACAATGCGGGCGGCAGCTTTCTTGCAATCGGTCCGGAAGATAGAAAGAAGTTTTGCAGTGCCATCGAGGGCATTCTCAAGTCGGCGGATGCGACACGGGCCCGGCCCATTCTTGTAACCACGATGGACTTGCGGCGCTACGCGCGCAAGCTTGTGGAAACAGCGCATCCGGAGCTTGTCGTTCTGTCATACGAAGAAATAGGTGGACATGCCGGACTGAGTGTGTGCGGCACGGTCTCTTTGTAATCTGAAGTACCTCCAGGACAGCAAGAATGACTCCCTCAACAATTATCGAATTGTGTTATCAGGCGTTGATTCTGGTGGTAGTGCTTTCGCTGCCGGCCGTCGTCACCGCTGCAGTGGTTGGCCTGGTGACCGGGATACTGCAAGCCGTAACGCAAATCCAGGACCAGAGCATCGGCTATGCCGTGAAACTGATCGCCGTATCGATCGCCATCGCACTGACAGCAGGCTGGATCGGCGCCGAGCTCTACCAGTACGGTGAAAACTTGTATCGCATGCTGCCGCTGCTGGGACGCGGCTGAAACAGGATGATGGGCATGAGTCAGGAAGGTAGCTTAACCATGTCAGGCAAACGAAGGCTTAAAGTCCTTGATGGAATTCATGCCGGAGCGGAGCTTTCTCTCGCGGACGGCACTTACGTCATTGGCAGCGATTTTTCCTGCGACATGATATTGCTGGATAAAGATGTAAGAAAACAGCATCTGCAGCTACGTGTCGCGGGCCAGCACATCGACATAGAGTGCATTGACGACGCGGAGCTTGAACTGGATGGGGTAAAGACCGCCTCGAGCGACGTCAGAATCGCAGACGGCGTGACGATGACGCTTGGACCGGTGAATTTGACGATATACCAGCCCTATATCGAGCCCGAACCGGAGTTGCCGCCGGCGGCCTCCATGTCAAGCCAGAATAACGTGCAGCCCCCGCAAATTGAAGTCCCTGTCGGCGCAGATGCAGCCGCCGGCAAGAGATCGAAGAAGCGTGCAGGACGATACCTCCTGATATCGCTTCCAGTCATTGCTCTTGCGGCCGCCGGAGCATTTTTTGCCTCTGGATTTGCCTCGGAATTAACTCCTCGGTTTGCATCCGGATTTGTATCCCGGCTGGCGCCAGATCCAATCGCCAGCCCCCAGCCGAAAAACCGGATCTCGTCCAGCGAGGGCGAAAGGCCGGCTGCAGCGTCCGCCGCTCCCTCTCCCCAGGCCTTTCTGGATCGCGCACACGAGTTTCTTTCGGATGACTCGTTAGACATGAAGCTGGATAAGGCCGGCCGGATCGTTGTATCCGGCACTACCAGCAGCGAGCAAGTACGAAAAGATATTCATCGTCTCCAAAAAGAATTTTCCGGTGCTATTGAAATCGTCGACAAGGTTACCTATGTGTTTAATAAAACGCAGAACTCACAAGGCGATCTGATTTCACTGCCGCAGGCTATTACCAATATCTCGATTGGACAGCCGAGCTGGTTTCAGACAGCGGACGGGACCAGAAACTTTGTCGGTTCCCGGCTGGCGGATGGCGCGGAAGTGGTAAAGATTGGACTTCACGAGGTTTTGTTCAAACGTGACGGCAAATTAATAGTGTTTCAATTTGACAGCAAGGAATTCGCAAATGACGGAAGGAAATGAGCCTGCTGACAATATCGCCGTAGCAACCGTCGTACGCGGAGACGACAGCGGCGAAGCAACGCGCGCCATTATCGAGTCGCTGAGAGAGGCGGCAAGACCTGTTACTGAGGCTTTGCGTGGCGCGCTTTCGCAAGAAGAATACCGGCTCTTCGAAGATTTGCAGCAAGCAATGGAAATCGCGGAGAGGGTTGTAAAAGCGGCATGGGAAAAATCGCATCCCGACCGCATCATTATGTGTTAAACCTTATTAATAAAGGAGACTTATCATGGCAGAGAGCGTCGGCGGCAACACCAACGAAATGAAAGGTGAACTTGATAATATCAAAGACGATACTTGGGAAAAGCAACTGATTCTTGCCAAATTTCAATCGGAAATGGAAATGAACAGTGCAGTGTTTAAATTCATGCAACGGGCTGCTGAATCTATCAACCGGTAGCATATCCGCACTAATCGCTTGAACAAGCGGATGTCTTCAAGAATAAACTTGAAGACATCCGCTTTTGGCGTTCTGAACCACGATACGCAACTCGACCTTCGTCGTCTCCTCATTTTGCAGCTGCTCCAAACAGCAAAAAATTGGCCGGACATTTGCCCCTTCCCCATCCTGGGATCTGGCTAGCCGGCATCATTTTTCCTTGCGCAGGCTCGCCCTCACAGATGGAAGATACGGCATGCGAGCCTATTGTTATCCATGGCTGTTACGAGGAAGATTGCGGCGCATTCTAGATATCGACTTGTCAACGAGATTTCGTTGAGGAGGTACCACCGCGCGAACAATCCATGCGAATTATCTTGCGAGCCGTCCCGCTCGATGAGCTAAGCATTCGAACACCGTTAATCAATCGGAAAAATCTTGGAAAAGCGAAAAATTACAGTCGCATGTGTAATTTCTGATGACACGGCCTATGCGAAAGTCTGCGAGTCGCTACAGCACAGCGGATTCGCCCTTGAGCGGCTGCATTCCGACACCGAGCTGCTGAGGATAGTGCGGCGCCGTACCTTTGACTTGATTATTCTGGATATCGGGACAGCGCCGCTTTCCGGCACCAGTATCTTGTCCTGGCTTAGCTGCCATGCCGGAAACGCAACACCCTTCATTCTTTTATCAGCGGCGGCCTCCAGTGAACAAGTCGCAGCTGGACTCAACGCCGGCGCCGATGATTATATTTTCAAGCCGCTCTCGGAAATGGAGTTCGCGGCACGCGTAAAGGCCGTACTGCGGCGTTGCAGTCACCACCACACCCCGAAAATCATCAACGTCAAGGGATTCACCCTTGACCAGGACGCGCGTCTCCTGCTGGACAATGGCGTACCTGTCGACCTGACGCCTCGGGAATTTACGATGGCTTGGCTGCTGTTTTCCTCGCTCGGTTTCTATCTGACGCGGGAAGCCATAACTACGGCAATATGGGGGATTGATGTCGATATCGCGAGCAGGACGATAGAACAGCATATTTACAAACTGCGCAAAAAGCTGAAACTGTCCGAGGCGCGCGGCGTCGTAATTCGCGCTGCGTATACATGCGGCTACCGCCTTGAACTCAGCGATTCGACCCTGTCGATGACGATGACAAGCCATAGCCCCCCTGCTGCCAAAGGGAAAGTACGCCCCCTGGCATTGGCATAGCGTATTCAAGAAAACCTGCCCTGGAAATGGAATGGGCGCCTCCTCCGAAAGGGGCAAGGCGCCCATTCCATTTCTAGCGGCGCTGTAGCCCTTGTCAGCACGAAGCACATGTCTGATGATGATATCCGCGTATGGCCGCTCAGTAGTCTCGTTGACGCAGCCATTTCGTCATAATCCATTTTTCGCCCTTGCGCACCGGATTCCCGCCGTGCAACGTCATGCGGTCGAGCTGGTTAGATGAATTCGTATAAGAAAAATACAACACGTTTCCCTGCTCCGCCTTGATCGTCAAATCAAGCTTAGGGAAATACGTTTCTCCGCCCTCCTCCACGGTATTCAAGTAAGCGATCAATGTTCCTATACGCTGACCACCCCGTTCCGTCATCTTGACGCTCCCGGGAAGTTCCGGCGGAAAAAAGTCGTAATGCGGAATATAGGCGTCGTTGTGTTCATAGTGCAGCACATGGAAACCCTCACCCCTTGTCACCGGCCAGCGTGCAATATCGGAAAGCCGCCGTTCCAACCTTTCGATGAGAGGTGTTTCTCCCCGCCCAAGGAAAGTGCCTTTACTACGCCGGACGGCAGAAACAGCGGGGAGCCCTGTGCCGTTATCGATAGTTACCGAAGGTGCCAACCTGGACCGCGCCATCGCAATGACAGCTTCACATTCCTCCTTCGAAAAAACGTTACCCAGCAGGACAATATGCGGTTTTTCGGATCCGTACAAAATTGGAAAAGCACCGTCATCGGTTTGCACGATTCCTTCCACAGGAGGCCAGGTGAACTCGTAGGTGTATCCCTCCTTTTCACTCTTCTCACGTATCGCCTGCATTCGGCGTTGATAGGCCTTGCGGACTACGTTCGCAGTCTCTTCAATCACGGCCTGTTCGGCGATACCCCTATCCATATTGACAGAGAGCCAGCGCTCCCAATCTCCTGATAATTCAGTCGGCAAATCGACGTCGTACCTCGGCAATTGATTGATGCGTCGTGAATTGATCTCCTCGATTGCCGAAACTGCGGTCGAGCGGTCAAATCCTTTACGCTCCATCTCGTCTGCGATGGCAACAACACCCATTCCTGAAGCAAGGCACCTGGAGATCCATTGTTGCCAGTCGGTTGGGACATTGACAGCTGTATTCATCACAACTCCCGCTTATCGGTAGAAGAACTACCTGCTTTTTCACTTTACGGCGGCATTAAAATTGAAGCGTGCTGGCCTCCAACCTTTCTGCCACGCTATCCATGATCCGAAAATACTCTTTCCGGTTCAGCTTGAATACGAGATGCCCGCCCCTCCATTTGTCGTTCGAAACGGAGCCGACATCGTTATGATAAAAAAATCGCGCCAGCGACGAGGTCGCCTTGTGATCCGGCTGAAATTCGATGAGTACCGAGGACGCGGCATACTCTTCAATGGCTCTCCCAATCAAAAGCCAATACACTTCGCTGCCCAGATTCAGCCTCCGATATTGCTCGGCGATGAAAACATCGACTTTCCATTCGTTCGACGGATACTCCGTCAATGCTGCGCAGCCGACAAACGCATCGGAGCGAGATGACACGATAGTCATGTAGTCGACCGAGCGTCTTCTTGCTGTCTGCTCTCGGCAGGGATCTTCCTCTTCGGACGCTCCGAAGCCAAACCAATCGTTGCGGCATGCCACCGTATCGCAGGCGGACAGGAACTTTTTATATTCGGGATTACTCCTCATGCCGAGAAGCCAATTCTGATCATTCTCGTGCTGCGGGCGCACCCGGATATTTTTACCGCTTGCAGAAAACACTTCTGACATCGCTCTTGCTCTCCCTCTGGTTTCATGCGTCGCCCACACGAGAGAAGTGATCTTTTAGAGGTCAATTCCCTGCACCTTACAATTGACATAGGTGCACGCAACTTACATTTCAAGAGGGAAACAGCCAGGCATATTTAACAGGAAGTCCGCTATGGAAAATCTCGCCGTGCGCTGCTACGACATTTGGAACGCCTATCAAAATGCACAGCGACCAGCTCCGAAATCGGGGCGCCCGGCGTAGGGTTGCGCAGTAGCATTTTGATAGGCGCTCTTAGCCGTAAAGATTATTGCTCGGATGAGGGCTGGACGTGGAAGTCGTGTTTCCGTCCCGCGCCATCAATTCGGCCTGCTGTGCGAGGATGTTGTCCAGCATCTCACAAAGCTTTTGATGTTTGTCCTCCAGTTGTTTCAACTGCGCCATGATCTCAGCCTCCTGGGTTGCCAAGGCACGGCGCCGCTCAGCGAACTGAGACTGACTTTCAAGCGCATAGCGCTCGCCCGCCAGCGCCAATGCTTCCATACCCGCGGTCGGGTCAAGATGCACCGGCTCTGCAGACTCTTTCGAGTGATGCACTCCGACTCTTAATGTCGACGGAGAGGATTTGATCTTCCGGGAACCGTCTGGCCTCTTTAAATGGTTTGACCTTTTCTTCTTGGAGCCGGAAAGCAATTCTGAAGTGTGGGAATAGATTTCATTTGCCTTGCCTTTGTAATCTATCTCCGCCAGCTTCTGATACAGCGCCTGGAATGCTGACGACCAGTTGCCTTGTTGCGCTTGCTGGGAAAACGCATGAATGCCATTACTCAGGCGGGAAAGCGCCGATTTATAGTCGAGCATATCGGTTCCTAGTGACTGTCTTCTTTAGGATATAGGCGTACCAGGAATTTTCCCTCAATTTTTCTCGTCGCATAGTATGGAACGACTTTTGGAGAAGAGTAGATATGACGATGTCGCGAACTTACAAAGGCTGACCAAGAATGAGCAAGTCGCCCGCGAGTCAGAGCACTCCCTGACTTAGACCGCCTATCAGAATGCATAGCGAGCGGCCCGAGTTTGGAGCGAGAAGCGCAGCCGTACGTGAGGTACGGTGAGCATCGCAACTCCGAAATCGGGGTGCCCGGCGTAGGGTTGCGCAGTAGCGTTTTGATAGACGCTCTTAGGACAATCAAGGAATTATCAAGACCGTCGCCATAATGCCGCGATTCGTCGACAGCATTATGGCGATTTCAAGCACTCCTTGTCGGAGAATCAGCGCATGAGTTACTTGGCTGGTACGTGGGCTTTGACAATGTCGGCCATCGTTTTCGTCCCGTTCGATACGGCGTCGTAATCAGCACGCGACAAATGATGAATCTCGCCATTCGCCCCTATCCAACTGGAGACTGCATATTGCCCCGTGGGACCGTTAGGATCCAAGGTGGGATCCTTTGTCCAGATATACGCGGTGCCATCTTCGTTGAATTGAATCTTGTCGCTCTCCGGCGAAGTCGACCCCGGCGGATAACTGTTCATCAATTCGATATCGTTAGCATCAATATGACACTGGTCATTGTGCAGCTCTATATCGCCACCATACTGTTGCTTCAGATGCGCCGGGGTTGGCCCCTGCTCCGGCGGCGGGTTGTAGTTGTAATTTGAGGTAGTGTTGGTATTCTGATGGGGGCTATCAATGCTGCCTGTCATGGTATCTCCTTAGAAGTTTGACGGCCTGTGGCCAAGAATCGGGGAGTGCTCCAGGCAAGTGTGCAGACTCGTTTGGATGCGCATGTCCGGCGAGACCACGAAAACCTTTCCCCACAGGCGATAGTGAGATTGGAATGGATGCGCAAGACACTAAGCAAAGCGACTAACTCAACGTAGTCCTTGACACAGCCACCCCCATGATCTTCCTATGCAAGGAGAGGCGAAACGCCGAGACATTGCTAGCCATCATTAAAAGTCTTCTACTGGCCTGCTAGTTTGCCCCGCAAATGAACAGAATGTCTCCTCTGTCATACACGTACATAGAACGTCATTGGCAACAATTCAAGAGGATGAACTGGTGTGCAGCCCAATATATTCAGTTTCGCTGGCAGGAGGCGAAACAACGCGGGAACGCATCCGGGTGCAAGGCAGGTATGCCACGTGAGTTGCGTACGTCAATGTTGAATCCGGGCTGATGAAAGAGAGGGAAATGGGTTAATGCGCCCCGCCTCCTTGTATTGGCGATATCGTTCCAGCACCATCGGTACATACCGAATCGTTTCCGGATATGGCGGAATCCGGAAACCATGATTCCGTACGGCCTGTTCGCCCGCGTTATACGCTGCCAGGGCCAAGCGCACATCGCCGCCAAACGACACAAGAAGGTTGCGCAGGTGCCGGGTACCGACCTCAATATTTTGCTCTGGAACGGCCAGGTTAAACGTCCCGTAGCGAGCGGCCGTAGCCGGCATGACTTGCATGAGTCCGACAGCCCCTTTCGGTGATATCGCCTCGGGGCGGTATCCCGATTCAATGTCTATTACGGCTTTCACGAGTGAGGCATCGACGCCCTGAATTTGCGCAGCGCGGTGCACAATGTGATCGAAGACTGTCCGTCTTTCCGAGACCGGCGCAGATCTGCTTACAGACCTTGCCACCGCGCCGTCTATTCTTGTCACCGGCAGAGATGCTTTTCCGAGCGGCCGGTCCGAATAAATTGGCGGCTTTCCCGGCTCGCTATCGTACGTCCGATATACCATGGCTCCAGCGCCATGGACTGCATCGGCGAATGCGGCCAACAACACGCCGGTCATTAACAAGCGCCGGCAAGGAACAATTGCAGTAGCCGGCGCCTGGCCTCTGATTTTGTCGTGCAAGCTTACGCCGAGGATAATCTGCATGGCTTTCTAGCGATAGGTCAGAACAAGCGCCTCAAGGAGACGCGACCATCCATCAAGAGCGATAAACAGCAGTAGCTTGAACGGTATCGATATGAGTGTTGGTGATGTCATCATCATCCCCAGTGCCAGAAGGATGTTGGCGATGACGAGGTCGATCACAATAAAGGCAAGGTATAGAACGAAGCCAATCTGGAATGCCGCTGTCACCTCCGTGACCATGAAGCTGGGCACCAGTATCACCATATCGTCCCGCGCCACGTCGACCGACTTTTCTTTTGGCCAGGTCTCCTTTGCGGCGCGTATGAAGAACTTCCGATAGTGTTCCTGGACGTGCTTGTCCAGGAAACCCTTCAGGGGCGCCTCCACTGCATTCATGGCGATTTGCAGATCATCAAAGCGCTTGCCGAATTGCGCGCCTCTGTTTTTCAAATCAAGATTTTCCCAACCTTGACTAATCACCGGTGCCATGATGAACATTGTCAGGATGAGGGCCATCCCGTTGAGAACCATGTTCGGCGGCACCTGCTGCGTTCCCAATGCTTGCCGCAACAACCCCAGCACAATGACGATCTTTGTAAAGCTTGAGACCATCAGCGCCAAAAATGGCAGCAAGCCGATCGTCGTCAGCGCAACAAGTATGAATAACGGGTCAGGCAGATTCCCCATCTTTCTTTCCTCCCCATTCGAGTACCTGCACGCCCAGCATGTTGCCAACAGTGATGAGGCGCCCTTGTCCGACACGGGCGCTCCCGGTATATAGGTGAACGACCGCCTCTTCTACCGAAGTCGGCAACTCGAATACGTAGCCCGCTTGAAGACTTGCCATTGCACGGAGCGGCAGTTCCACCTCACCGATGACCGCAGTGATGGGCACCAGCACATCTTCAAGTGCGACCGCATCTTGCCGGGGCTGCCGCATTTCATTTGGACTTTGACTCATTGTCTTTTCCTCGGTAAAAGTCATAATCATTTTCCTGCCCGTCAAGTCCGCCTTGAAAGGGAGACGGAAGCCTAGACGATCAATGCAGGTCGCGCGCAGATTGTCCATCGTGCTCATCCCCAGCATGATCACGACATCTCCCACCTCGAGCGTCTCCACTTCATAGCCAGCGAGCCAGGTCTTCCCTACACAGATCCTGATCGGCAGGCACGCACCTACCGGCGCTTGCACCGGCCACCACGGCGCCCGCCCATACTCACGCGCCAGCCAATCGAAGAATTCCGGGCCATCGGCGCATAACGCTGCTCTCGCAATCATCCCGGTATTCATGTTTTGGATTTCAAGCAATTGCCTGATGGCTGGGAGGGGAGGGACAACATGCGGATGAATCTCGGCTAACTGAATGGCGCTTCCGCCCGCGCGCGTCAGGCGCGCCAGAAGCTCAGAGCTTTCCTCGATCAACAGGGCCTGTGCCAGTTGCGGGTCGAGCCTGGACAAAATGCCGGCCCACTCCTCACCTGCAATGTCATACGATTCGATAAAAAGCCATGCAGTCGAAGGTCCCACCTTGAGTTGCAATGCCAGTGCATAGTCCTCCGGCAGCGCGCCTGAATGGGCGACACGCAGCTGGAAGGGCACGCCACCGAACTGGAACTTCACATTATTATTCCTGCCGCTGCAGGCGACCCGGAGCATCGCTGCAACCTGTGGTTCGATTGTTGGCAGGCACGACCGCAACGACGTTCCCAAGTCGGCCACAAGCGGGGACGACAGGACATTCATACAGAACCTCCCTCTGCATCACGTTCTGCATCCGTGGAGACAGGGTCAATCTCAATAATTACCGGCCGCGAAGACACGCGAGATACTTTTTCGAGTAAAACATACCGTTGCGCACGCAGCAAATTGCATACGTCGGCATTGGCACTGACAAAATGCAGGCGAAGCCACGCTTCTTCTGCATCGATCAAGAGACGTGTGGCAGGCAGGCCATTGCTGGACAGGCCGATCTCGGCGCGCCATGGTGCGTTCGCAAAATTGCCGTGCCGGATACATTCGGCGATCTCGCTGCCTAGATTGGAAGCCAGGTTGTCGTGAAAAGGCTGCGAGCCATCTGACTGCAGCGATGAATCAATTTTCCGGCCCAGGCCTGCAATAGAGAGATCTTCGTGCGAAGGCTCGCCCCGCATCACCCCACCCATCTGGGTCTGCTGCTGGCCGTCCTTTCGGGCCGAGAAAAGATGCATCAACAGCATTTTTTCAATGAAGCGGAATCCCCGTTCCTTGAGGTTGCTGAGTTCCTGGCGCAATTGCCCCTCTTCGCGGTGCTCGCCGCCATCGTGCGGAGAACGTTCATCCTCCAACAACTTTGCGAATTGATTCTCGAGCGTCGGATTCACGGGAGGCACAGGAGGCATCTGCTCGAGCGAAACAGCAACCCGGTTCGCCGGATTTTCGCTTTGGATATCTCCAATCGTATTTGCCATGCGCTCTCCTCAAGGCCTTGATGGGCCAGCCCCGTATATTGCAGACACATAACGCAACATCACATGGGCATCGGTCTGCTCCTCGAGAGCTGACTCTTCCGTCGATAACCCCTCCTTTCGGAGCTGGAGCAAATGACGTTCTATCCCTCGGTCGCACTTCTCGGACTCGTTACGTGCGGTGCGCAGTCTCGCTTCGGCATGTTTTGTCTGTTTCACGACAACCGCTAGCGCATTTTCTGCAAGACTGACGGAAGCCACGGCGGCTTGGACCGAAGAGTCGATTCGCGCCAATCCCGCTCGCGCTCCAACCTGGTCCTCAACGCTGGTTTGCGCCTTCTGCGCAAGGAACAGCTCTTCCGAGGCATGGTTGCGGGCGGCACGGTGTGCGTTGAGCTCGCCCTGCCGTGCGTGCAGCTCGCGTCGTGGCTCGATCTCGGCGCGCCGGAACTCTTCAACAATCTTTCTGGCCCGTTGCTCGCGCCGTTCCCGCAACGACCGCAGGAGGGTCAGCTGATGTATTGTCATGTCGTGTCTGCCAAGCGAAGCAAATTAATACGTGTATCGTTGAATGGCTCGACGCGGTCGGGTTCCTGGGCGAGGAATGCTCGCAATCGCTCGATCTTCGATGCCGCCTCGTCGGCTAGCGCGTCTTCGCCACGCTTGAATTCCCCCACCTGGATCAGGAACTCAATCTCCTGGTACTTCGCCAGCAACGATATGAATTTACGCGCCGCTGCCTGGTGCGGACGTTCGGCGACAGCCGACATGAGGCGGCTTTTGCTCTGCAAGACATCAATAGCGGGAAAGCGCCCCTGGGCTGCAATCTTTTGCGACAGCACGATATGACCATCGAGTATTGATCGCACTTCTTCGGCGACCGGATCGGCCAGGTCTTCGCCTTCCGTCAGCACGGTATAGAAGGCGGTGATCGATCCGTTTCCGTCATTCCCTGCCCGTTCCAGCAATTGCGGCAGGAGTGCGAACAGTGAAGGCGGATAGCCTCGCCGAGTGGGCGGCTCGCCTGCTGCCAGGCCGATTTCCCGTTGAGCCCTCGCAAACCGAGTGACCGAGTCAAGCAGCAACATGACCTTCTTGCCGCGCGCCCTGAAGTATTCCGCGATGCTGGTTGCGACCATTGCGCACTTCACGCGCTCCATGGCCGGCCGGTCGGACGTGGCGACGACGACGACGGAACGGCGACGACCTTCTTCTCCGAGGTTGTGCTCGATGAACTCTCTGACTTCCCTGCCGCGCTCTCCAACAAGGGCGATAACATTGACATCGGCCGAAGTTCCTTTCGCAAGCATGCCCATCAAGGTGCTTTTCCCTACCCCGGCCGCGGCAAAAATGCCTACGCGTTGCCCCTCCCCGACCGAAAGCAACGCATCGATTGCGCGCACTCCAGTACCGAGGAATTGCTTTACCGGAGGCCGTTCGAGGGGGTGAGGCGGCATGGCCGATACCGGTACCCTTTCAGCATTGGCAACCGGTCCCTCCCCGTCGATGGGCTCACCGAAACCGTTGAGCACTCGCCCAAGCAATGCGTCGCCAACCATGACCCGGTGGGTAAGTTCGGTTGGATACACTTCGGTGCCTCGCGAGAATCCCTCCAGTCCGCCGAGGGGTGTGACCATCGTCTGCGTCCCTGAGAAACCCACTACCTCACCGAGGCACTCGCGCCCGGTCTCCGGAACGCGCAGCATGCAAAGCTGTCCGACCATCGTGCGCAATCCGGAGATTCGCAGCACTGTGCCGACAGCGTCGGTCACCCGGCCGACGGAATTCACGGGCTCGAATCCGGTGAGTGCGTTGGACAGGGCCGAGGCCAGTTCCTGGCAGTACAGTTCCGGCTTCATGATGGCTTCCGGTTGGCCAACGCTTTTTCAATCGCGTCCCGAATACGAGCAAACACACTCTCGGACTTGACTTCGGCCCTGCCGAGCGGCGACTCGAGCACGCAGTCATCTGAACCGAGGCACTGGTCCGCCACGATACGCATGGGGAAATCGATTCCGTGGTGATTAACAAGGTTGGATATTGCCTGCTCGGCGTCACTAACGGTTTCTGGCGCGACGCGTACGACCAAGCCAGATACGTCAGCAAGGTAATCGCGCACCTGCAATACCGCGCGCTCAATAAGACGGTGCGATTCCAGTTCACCCAGCAAGGAACGCACTGATTGGATAATGCAGTCAACCAGAACAGGCTCCAGGTCTTTCAAATGCTGGGTGAACTGCAACTGGACATCGGCGAGCATCGTTGCAATTTCTTCCTGCCCTTTGGCGATCCCCTCAGCGATACCCTCATCATAGGCCTGGCGCTTGACCAGTTCGGCCTCTTCCCGCGCCACTTGCAGAATACGCTCTGCTTCTTCAAGGGCCTTCACCTGGGACGAAGGCAGGAGCGCGCCCTTCGCCGCCAAGTCGGTTTCGTTAAGACGCCCCAAGTAGATCATTCCCACGATGCCCCCTCCTTGAACACATGCGCTTTCAGATACGCGATAAAGGCTTCTCGAGCTTCTTGAGAAAACACGATTGCGGGCTGATACAGCAGATGGCGTGGAAACTTGAGTCTTGCCCGGACAGCGACAGCGTGCGATTGGGGCATAACAAGGCCAAGGAGACAAGGAATCCCGCACGCCGCAAACTGTGGCATCAACGCTTTTTCGTCATAGTCGATCCCGTAGGCCGATGGGGGCAGGAAATCGGCCTCCGGCAGTCGCGCGAGCACCCAGCCCAATGAATCGTTTCCCAGTTCCGAAGCCAAACGGGGCAGGACGCCGCCAGCCGCCATCTTTCGCACGTCTGCTCGTTGACGCAGTAGTCCCACGATCGCGGCCAAGCGCTGCAGACCGCCGGCATCCTGCAGAAAAAGCGCCTTTTCGATACTCGAAAAATCAAAATCGAAACTGTCGGCAACACCATGCTGTTCAAGCAGCCACTCCGAAAGAACCTGGCGAGCGGCAGGCGCCTTCAAGCGTGCAAGCCGGTTACGCCAGGGGTCCGGTGCATCGATCCAGGATGGATCGGTGTAGGTCGCCGGCAAAAAGTTGAATACCATGATGGCTTCAGTCATGCCGGAAATTGGTGTCCTGAGCACTTTGCGCTCCTGTCATCGCCCCGGGGAACGAAGCCGCGTGGACAGCTTGAACCCACGCAAGGCCGTGCCTGGGCGCGCAATGAGAGCACGACCTCCGGGAAGCGCAATCATGATCAGCAATGCGCCCAGCAGAACAACTCCAGCCCATTCATACCATTTGAGATCGAACGGATTGTCCGGCGGGACAGTTTCCTGAAACGTATCGGCCGGGAAGAATACGACGCCGATATTTTCATACGTCAGACCCTCGATACTACGATGCACAAGCGTTTTGACGGCCGCCGAAATCAGCTTCGTATTGAGCGAAGGTCTGTGCTTGATGAAAACGGAGGCGGACGATGGAATGATTCTTTCAGCAAGGGGATCATTGGCCGGAATCACTACATGTACACGAGCAGTAATCACGCCGTCGATTTGCGCCAGGGTGTGCGAGAGTTCCTGCGATATCGCGTAAATGAACCTGATCCGTTCTTCCGACGGTGTCGACACCAGGCCTTCTTTCTTGAATATATCGCCCAGGCTTTGCGTGCGGTCGCGCGGCAAGCCCTGGGCGCGTAACGCCGAAAGTGCCTTTGGTATGTCCGATTCCTCTACCAGGACTGACCATGTCTTCCCATCGGGAGACACCTTGGCCGACCGCATGCCGCCTGCGGCAAGAACGGCGACCATTTCATTGGCTTCCGGCTCGGTGATATTGGTGTAGAGCTCAGACTTGCAGCCCCCTAATGCAGACAGGACTAACACAAACAACATTAGCCCGCATACGCGCCCTATCCGTTTCAGCTTGCTTCCGGCTTCCATACGCATAAATTCCCCGGCAAGTTCAACAGAAAATCAACCTTGTAGTTGAAACAGGGTTGAGAATCCTCGATTAATGGATTCCACCACGCTTGTGGCAAGCTGCAACCTGTATATCTGAGCCTGGGTGCCCGCCTGAATCATGAAGGTTTGCCTGAGCGCGGTGATTGGATCGGTCGGATCGAGCGATACAATCCGACGATGGACTTGCACCCTCTCTTTACGATAATCGCGGCTTATCTCTGCGCCCATGCGCAGGATGTCGGAGGTCCAACCCGACGTCGAGGGCTCGGTCCGTATCTGATATTGAGCGATGCCATTGGAGCCGGCTGTCCCGCTGCTCATCAGTCTTTCAAATTCCGCGACTTTCGCTGGATCGACACCACCCATCCCCGGTGCGACGTCTACCTTTGCGACCTGCGGAACCGCCGATACGGGATTCTCCATAGCCTCGTGTCTCCATGAATAGTTCGAGCACAGTCTAATCGAGACTTTCTCGACATTCCGGTGTCACGAAGAAATTTGAGAATTCATCGATTGGCACACGCCGCCCCTTCCTAATTCGTCATTTTCCAGCGCCGATATCAGTGATTTTTGTTGAGAAACTTTTGCAAAGGCACTGGCTACAATCCACTGCACCTGCAATAAAAATCATCCGACGGCAATCAGAATCGGCAGGTCACGACCAATAGAGAGAGACATGGACTGGACGGGAATGCGTTGCAATGCATGCCAAAGACTGGGCGTCATAGCTTCCAGCATCTTCGCCTGCCTGGTGCTTACCGTTAATGCGGCGCACGCAGCAGCGATACCATGGCCAGCCAAGGCTCGCTTTCAATATGTCGCGCAGAAAAAGGAGTTGCGCGAGTTGCTGCGAGAGTTTGCTGCTAGCGAAGGCATCTCGGTGTCGATTGCCGAGGGCATTCAAGGCAGCGTAAGCGGGAAATTCGATCTCGCGCCGCAGGCCATGCTGGACCTGCTGGCTTCCAGTTACGGTTTCATCTGGTATTACGACGGCTCTTTGCTTCATATTTCGCCGTCTTCAAGCGTACGTACCGAAATCCTTCAGCTCCACTACAGCACGATCAACCAGCTGCAGGCCGCGCTGGCCAAACTGAATATTCTGGATCACAGGTTCCCCCTGCATGTGGACACCGACGGAGAGACGGTCGTGGTTTCCGGACCGGAGCGCTATGTCGAATTGGTGTCCCAGGTAAGCAGCAATCTGGAGGGGCGCCGCCGTCGCAGCCAGGAAACTGAAATCCGGGTCTTTCCATTGCGTTTCGCGTGGGCCGCCGACCATGACTTTTCCTCGGCCGGAAACAAGATCGTGATGCCAGGCGTCGCGACCGTACTGCGCGGTATGTATCACCGCAATGACGCGGGTAGAGGACGTCGCAATCTCTCTGGTGGCATGCCAAGGAAGCAAATTGCGATGCAGTCCATGTCCTCGACATATACAGACGCAAACGGCGATCAGGACCCGCTTGCGCTTGCCAAGCCTGGCGCACCGGCGAACAGAGTGTTGAACAGCCCTGCTTCCGAACCGGAATTCGCTACAGACCAATTGCCGATCATCGAGGCCGACAGCCGGCTCAATGCGGTTCTGGTGCGCGATATCCCCGCACGGATGAAGCAGTATGAAGAACTGATCAAGACCCTTGACGTGCGCCCTCCCATGATCGAGATCGAGGCGCGCATTATCGAAATCGCCAGCGACGCCGCGCAAAACCTGGGCGTCGACTGGCGGCTCAATCACACCCCGACGCCTAATGCCGGCAATTCGCTGCAACGGCTTTCGAACGTGCGCGAGTTCATGGCCGGTGGCGGCGCTTTCAAGGCTGTGCTTCAAAACGCCGGGCTCAACCTTCTCGAACGTATTTCACTCCTGGCGCAACAAGGCAAGGCCAATGTTATTTCGAGCCCCAGTGTACTTACCTTGAACAATCTCGAAGCACGCATGGATAACCAGGAGACATTCTATGTGCGCGTCGCCGGATATCAGTCTGCCGAGCTGTTCAACATTTCCACCGGCGTCACCCTTCACGTCACGCCATTGATTGTTGAAGAAGGTGCAGAAAAGAAGATCAAACTCGACGTTCGCATCGAGGATGGCCGTATCGACACGCAGGTCGTCGTCGACCAGATACCGACCATTAAACGCAGCGAAATCAATACACAGGGATTTGTCAGTGACGGCCAGGCGTTGCTCATCGCCGGCTATTCGGTCGAGCAGCAGGCAACGAACCAGTCGAACGTACCGGGGCTGTCGGACGTGCCTGTGTTTGGCTCCCTGTTTCGCAGCGACGCTACCAAGAATTCAAAAATCCAGCGCATGTACCTTCTGACGCCTCGCATTGTCGATACAGGCTCGAATACGGTGCCCGAGCGCAAAGGTGCTTCGACGAACTACAACCGGGAACTTGGCATCGCGGGCCTCACGTTGAAAATGGATGGAGCCATGATTCTCCAGAACATGAACAAGGCCGACACACCGGGAACCAACGTCATTTCGCAGGGCGCCAACCTGCAGACAGCAACCGTATCCGGCGGTGGTAGGACGGGACCGGCTTCGGATAACCGTCAAGCCAACGATGCCGACAAAACCAGGGATGCAAAACCTGCCTCGGTTGATGTTGTTTCAGATGAAAAGATCGGGCGCTGGGGAATCGATCCATCCGACACCACCGTAAAAGCCGTTCTGATGCGTTGGGCGCAGCAGGACGGTTGGCAGCTGTCCTGGGAGCTGGACGTCGATTATCCGATCGAGGCACGTTCGACGATCAACGGCACATTCGAACAGGCGATCGAAGCCGTGGCAAAGAGCATGGAGCAGACAAAACATCCGATGCGCGTGATTTTATATAGCGCCAACAAAGTAGTTCGAGTTGTCGCCAAGGGGAGCGAATAATGCGTTTCAAAAGCCTGTTTTTGTTGATTTCGGTGCTGATTTCAGGGTGCGCCGTTACGGGACAACACATCAGTCTCGACCATGCCCCTGCCTCGCCGGCTCTCGAAACGGGCGATGAACCGGCATCCGGAAACACACAGGCAGGCATGGACAACACCGCATCGCCCGAAGCAGCGCAAGGTCCGGCGCAAGCGGTGCCATTCGCCGTGCCATCGCTGGATCCCGCTCCGAAGAGCGAAGCCAATGATACGGCAAGCAAAGCGGCGAATCATGCGAAGACATGGGTATTGACCCCGCAAGACAAGACTCTTCAGTCGGGGCTGTCGCGCTGGGCAGCAGCGGCGGGATGGCAGTTGTCGTGGGAGCTTTCTGTCGACTATCCGATCACGACCCGTACCGAGATCAGCGGCACCTTTGATGAAGCGTTGGAAATCGTGGCAAAAAGCCTGGCGCGTTCGGAAGTACCGATCAAGGTATTTGCGTACGAAGGAAACAAAGTGATCCGCGTAGTCGCAAAAGGAGGGGAATAATGCGCTCAACATTGTTGGCAACGGTGCCACTTGTTCTGCTGACCGGCTGTAGTGGACTATCCGGACGAATTCAGGAACAGGTCGCGGCAGACGACCAAAGGGCAAGCCATCTCGTCAAAAAAGTAGGCCAGGTCGAGTCGAAAGGCAGATCTGCGCCGGTAGTCGTGCGAGAGGAAGGCATCTGGATCGCGAAAAACAGCATCGCACTTCAGAAGAAGGACCAGCTGCCACCCATTTTCTATGAGCCGGCCACCTTCGATCGTACCGTGTATTCGCTGGCTGAATTCGCGGAACGCATGACGCTTCACTCCGGCATGCCGATCAAAATTATTCCGGATGCACTGCCGATTGCGGCGGCCGCATTTACGCAAACATCACGCAGCAATCAAGGCTCACCGTCCGGCACACAAGCTCTCCCACCACCAGTGCCCGGTACTGCCTCTCCTGCCGGCACATCATCGGGAGGACCGGCAAACGCGCCGGTGCGCATATCCTACTCGAACGGGAATCTGAAAGGATTGCTCGATACTGCCACCGCCCGCTTCGGGGTGTTCTGGAAATATGTGAACGGAAGCGTACAGATTTTTCACACTGATACGCGCACCTTCCAGATCAGCGCAATTCCGGGCGATGCTGCGTTGAACGCAAACGTCAGCAGCGGATCTGCCTCGTCCAACAGTAATGGTGGCGGTACGGCGGGAGGCACGACTGGCGGCGCCGGCGGCACGTCTTCTGGAACGGGAATCAACTCCACAAATACACAGAATACCGCCGTCACGACGCAGTTGTCGGTATTTACGAATATCGAGAAATCAGTCTCTTCAATGCTATCGGCTTATGGCAAGGCCGTGGCATCGCCTGCCACCGGAACCATTACGGTAAGCGACACTCCGGACAATCTCGAACGTGTCGCCAAGTTGATTGAAGGCGTCAACAAGTCGCTCTCCAAGCAGGTCATGATCAACGTGACCGTGCTTGCGGTCACATTGAACCAGAACGACAACCTGGGGATCAACTGGAATCTCATTTACAGCGACCTGCTCAATAGATACGGTATCCAGAACACGGCATCGAATGCACCCGGAAGTACTGCTTTTTCAGCCGGCATACTCAGCACCTCGACCAGCAACTGGGCAGGCTCTTCACTAGTCATCAGCGCATTGTCGGATCAGGGCCAGGTCCGGCGCGAAACGACGGCTTCTGTCGTCACGCTCAACAACCAACCCGTCCCCGTCCAGGTGGCAAGGCAAACCAGCTACCTGAGGTCGTCACAGACCACCCTTACTGCCGTCGTCGGGTCGTCGACGACACTGACTCCCGGCGTCATCACGTCAGGATTCAACATGACCCTCCTTCCGCATTTGCTCGAGGACGGAACGGTCATGCTTCAGTTTTCGACGGACATTTCGTCCCTGCGCGGTATCCGCACCGTGACCAGCAACAGCAGCTCGATTGAAACGCCGGAACTTGATACACGCAACTTCCTGCAGCGGGTCGCCATGAAGTCAAACGACACGCTCATTATCAGCGGGTTCGAGCAGACCGACGGCAATATCTACAACCGCGGTACCGCCCATCCGGACAATATCCTTTTCGGAGGAAACCGCACAGCAACGTCCAACAAAGAAGTGATCGTTATTCTGATCACGCCCATTACCGTAGGCGCCACGTAGACGGAGTAACCACTACCATGGCCACTCAAATCGTCGAAATCGGTGGGCAAAAGTTCGTCTGCGGCCTGTTTTGGCAGTCGCTGTCACGCCCACGCGAGCTGAAGCGGGAGGCAATCGAGCTCGGCAGGCGGATTGAATCCGATCTCATGGTGCTGCGTTATGACCAGGCGGTCGCACAGGCTGGCTATGCGCAAACCAGGGACGGGGCACGACGCGGCATGTTCTCGCTTGGCGCTGTTGTTTCCAAGACTCTCGCCATCGAAGGAGCGGTCTATGAGGGCCATCAGCAGCCGGTGCATAACTGGCTGAGTGCTTTCAAGCTGCCGAACGGCATGTGGGCTTATTTCGCGGTCCGCGATGCAAACTTTCTTCCAAACGGCGATTTCGTCGGCACCAAGGAAGAAGTGCTTGACAGGCTGCACGGCGACTACGGCCTGGGTGGCTGGAACGTCGTCATCGGCGACAAGGAACTGGAAGATCACGGGTTCCATAACTTCAGCGTCAAGCAGATCCAGGATCTGATCCCCCATAAAAAAAATGGGCAGATCCGGCCACACAAATGGTGGGCGCTGCGTCCTGTCGAAAGAAAAGTTCCGTGGAAACTGATTACCGCAATCGGTGCATTGATCATCGTTGCGAGCGCGGCGGGCTTCGCTTACTGGCAGCAGCACCAGAAAGAACTGGAAGAAGCACGGCAACGGGAACGCGCAATCGAAGCGGCGCGCCAGAAGATGTTGGGGCAAGCAGTCCCCAGCGACCTGCCGCATCCATGGTCGAAGCAGCCGCTTCCGCAGGACATCGCGCAGGCTTGCATGGACAAGCTGCGGTTTACCTCTCCGGGCGGATGGCTGCTCGACGAGTACGTGTGCAACACAAACCAGGTCACTTATTCCTGGTCGCGCGGCCAGTCCACGGTCGGCTATTTGCTGGCGGAAGTACCGCAGGCAAACGTTCAAACGAGCGGCGACAAGGCATCCTATTCGGAAAATCTGAATCTCAAGACGGGTAGAGACGAAGAGCTTCTCAAGCTCAACGACCTGATACACCCTCTTCTCACGCAGATGCAGTTGCTCGATCTGTCGCTGAAAATCGGCAGTCCCGCCCCTCTTCCAACCACGTCCAAGTCCTTGCCGGGGTTGGGGCCGAAGCCAATACCGCAGCCCGACTGGCAGACTTTGCCTTTCACGCTCTCTGCAAACAGTCTTCCACCGACCGAGATCGCCCCACTTCTCGCGCAACCAGGTATTCGGCTGGAAAAGATTTCCTATCGGGCAGGTGCATGGTCAATTGACGGAGTCATCTATGCAAAATAGTCTCAAATCTCTATTTTTCCTTTCCTTCCTGATGACGTCCGGTGCGGCATTTGCCGACTCCACGGCAGAGAATCTGACGAAAATCGAAGCTGAAACGCTGATCCTCAAGGCGCGGGAAAAGCAACTGGATGTGCAGTCCCAGATCGTCACGAAGCAAAATGAAATTGCGTCGAAGCAGGTCGCGGCAGGTCTCCTGGAGCGCGTTGCATCAATGGCGACAATGGGCGATCCGATCGTTCTCTCAATCGAAGGGGTCGGCAAAAGAATCTACACCTCACTACAACTCAATAATGGCTCCACTATCGACGCCACGGTGGGCGACGTGCTGCCGAACGGAATGAAAGTAGTGGCAATACGCGCAAACGAAGTCATCGTCCAAACGCCAAAAAGAAAAAACTTCCGTCTCGGCACAGGCTCATTGTCATCGTATAACCCGGCGTATCCGAACGGATCTGCGGCGCTGCCCCCGCTCCCACCGATGCTGCCATCGAGGGAGAGAATGCAATGAACCTGATCGCCACCAAGTTTCAGGCCGGGCCGATTGCCCCCCTGCCGCAAGCCGAGCCTAATGTGGCCGAATCTCCGCTCGCCACCGTGTTGAGCAAAAGCGGCCCCTACGAAGCCAGTGCCGAAGAGAGAAAGCTTCTCTGCCTGATGTCCGATGGCCGGCTGCTGATTGCCGACGGACAGGGCTTGAACTCGCATGTGCTGTCCTATCGCGCCCGTCTGGAACGGATGAAACAGCCGTTCCGTGTCGTATTTACGTCGATCGAAACGATCGCGCAGACCTATCAGGGCAGCATGCCCGACAGCGAGGGCCGCAAGCAAGGCCATTCGATGATGCAGGTCACCGCCAAGGAACTGCTCAACAAGGCGTGCCGTGACCGCGCATCCGACATCCATATCCGCGTGAAGAAATCGAGTACGGAACTGTACTTCCGTATTCACAACGACCTGGTCAAGGTCGGCGAGCAAACCCGTGAGTATGGCGAACGGCTGCTGGCCACCCTATACGGCGCGATGACCGCCGTGTCGGACAACGCTTACAAGCCTACCGAACGGCAGGACGCCAGCATCGGCGATCGCGACAAGCTGCCCCAGAATCTGTACGGCGTCCGTATCGCAACCGCGCCGGCCGCCGAAGGTCCGACGATGGTATTGCGGCTGCTCTACAACGATGCCGGCGACAACATCGATATCCGGCCGCTCGGCTTCTCGGATACGCATGCGGCGCAGATCCAGAAGATGAAAGAGCAGCCGATCGGCATGAATATCATCAGCGGTCCGACCGGCTCCGGCAAATCCACCACGCTGCAACGCGTTCTGTTGGGCGAGCTGATCGAGACGGAAGGAAAAATCCACGTCCTGACCGTGGAAGACCCGATCGAATATCCCATCGAAGGCGCTGTCCAGACGGCGGTGACCAATGCCAGTACTGAGGAAGAACGTTCCCGCATGTTCTCCGCTGCCATTGCCAATGCCATGCGCCTGGACCCCGACACCATCATGATTGGTGAGGTGCGCGACGGCGCATCCGCCCAGAATACGCTGCGCGCCTCCATGACCGGACACCAGGTATGGACCACCGTACACGCCAACAGCGCGATAGCGATCATTGACCGTCTGGTGGACCTTGGCCTGCCGTTAAGCCTGGTTGCCGACGCCGGCGTCGTCACCGGCCTCATCAGCCAACGCCTGATGAAAGTTCTGTGCCCGCACTGCAAAAAGAAGCTCATGGAGCATCGCCATGACGTGCCGGAAGCCGTCTTCGCACGCGTCAAAAAGGCAGTCGGCACCGGTATCGACGATGTATGCATCGTCGGCCCCGGATGCGACCAATGCCGTCACCAGGGAACGACCGGCAGAACAGTGGTTGCCGAAGTCATCGCCCCGGACAATCAGTTTTACGAGTACATCCGCGCCGGCGAAAAGTTGAAGGCAATCGAGTACTGGCGCAAAGAACTGGGAGGCCGAACCATCCTCGAACACGCCATCGAAAAAGTGGCGGCCGGCTTGATCGACCCGCGCATGGCCGAAAGAACGGTAGGCCATCTAGCCGACAGCGTAGGAGCAGGCAGCTATCGCCTGAACGTGGTGGAGGCCGTCAGTGGCAGCTAATCTGAATCGGTATTGGGCCAAGTTACAGTTGTCGGACGCGGTGCGCCTGAACCTGTACCGCAAGATAGCCAAGATGCTGTCGAACGGCCTGCCGCTGCTGAAGATCCTGGAAGAACTATGGAAGCGCGCCTCGGATGATGGCCGCAAGCCGAACGAACCGATGGCGGTCGTCCTCGACGACTGCAAGCGCATGGTGCAGAACGGCCGCATGCTTTCCGAGGGTTTGACCTGGTGGGTTCCGAAGACCGAGCAAATGATCATCATGGCCGGCGAGCAGTCTGGTCGCCTGGAAAGCACGTTAATAGCGATCATCGACGTTGTACAAGCCGGAAAAAAAATAAAGAGCGTCATTATTGGCGGCGTCCTCTATCCAATTGCCATCCTCATGCTTGTCGTTGCCTATCTCTATATTTTCGGCACACGAGTGATCCCGCAATTTACCCAAATGGTTGATCCGACTACATGGCGTGGTGCGGCAAAGTCACTCTACATCATGTCAATTCTTGTGCAGAACTGGATGCCATATGTAGTAGTTGCGCTACTCGGTGCGATTGCCGCCATTCTCGCCTCAATGCCGCGTTGGCGCGGCAATGTACGCGTTTTTTTTGACAGTTTTGCCCCTTACTCCATCTATCGGTTGATGGCCGGGAGCAGCTTTCTGATGGCGTTCTCGGCATTGCAGTTTGCCGGGATCACCGTCGAAAAATCCTTGATCCGTATCGCGGATATGGCCGACCCGTGGTTGCGCGAACGTATTGACGGTGCCCTGCTCGGCGTGAAATCCGGCCTGAATTGCGGTGAGGCGCTGAAAAATGCCGGATATGGCTTTCCCTCCAGGGAAGTAATCGACGATCTCTGCATCTACGCCGAATACAAGGGTTTTGCCGAGGCGCTGAAGATCCTTGCCGACGAATGGATGGAAGAAGGTGTGGAGACGATCTCTGCACAAATGAGAGTACTGAACGGTGTCGCAATTCTGACGCTGGCAGTCATTATCGGATGGCTGGTCATCGGATTTTTCGGCATTCAGCACGAAATCGCCGCGATGGTTCGGACAATTCGTTGATTAATTTTTTAACTTGGAGGCACCTATGAAAAATATGGACTTGATGAATACCAGGAAACCGAACTATGTATTTCGCCAGCGCGGTGCCTCGCTACTCGAAGGCATTGCCTACTTGGGCATCGCCGCAATTGTCATCCTCGGCGCCGTGTCACTCTTGGTCAGCGGTTTTACCAGCGCGCAGACAAACCGTACAAACGAAGAACTCACGGGACTCCGTACAGCCACGCAAAAAGTATTCATGAATCAGGGTGGCTACGGCACCGGGAACATCACGGATACACTGATAGCCGCACGGGCGCAACCAACCTCCTTAACGATAGGAGGTAATGCACCAAATCGGACTCTCACTAACGCCTGGAATGGCGGCGTGACCGTAACGGGAGTGAATGCTCAATTCACCGTCCAGTATACGGGCGTGCCAGAGGAAGTCTGCGTCAACTTGTTGATGGGAACCAATGGCTGGGTATCTGTAGTTACCGGAGCTAACAACGTTCGCAATGCATTTCCCATCACACCGGCTCAGGCAGATGCAGACTGCGCCGCCGGAGCAAACACCATTACCTGGACCGGCAACTAATCTCACTTCAGGGCATCGCGATGGCCGATATCACGAAAGTCAAGCAACTCAGCTTCTCGGACCTGTATTTAGGCCATCCGACACTCGGCGACCTGTTCTCCGATGTGCCGGGCGCCGCGGTCAATCCTCTGCCTGCAAACACCTTGTTGCAGGACGATCTTGCCGCGCTAAATATGGCTTGCAAGGAAGCCCAGAAAGGCGTGCCGCCGATGACCGACTTCAAGGTCAGCTACGACGGCGTCGCCTATCGCGCTTCGGTGATGACGACGCTGAGCGGCGCGGTATTCGTGTTGCGCAAGATCGCTGACACGATCCCCTCTCTTGCGGAACTCGGCATTCCCCATGCCTATATCCGGCACTTGATGGTCAGGGACCTGTCGGGCCTGTTCGTCATTTCCGGTGCCATTAAATCCGGCAAGACGATGAGCGCCTGCTCGATGGTCAAGGAGCGCCTTGCCGCCTACGGCGGTGTGGCGGTCACTGCCGAAGATCCGATCGAGTTGCCGCTAGAAGGCTGCCATAACGAAGGCATTTGTTATCAGACACCTGTCACCCGCGACAACGGCGGCTTTGCCGAAACCTTCCGGCACCTCGTCCGTTGGGGCGCCCGGATTATCCTGATCGGCGAGATCCGTGACCAGGAAGTGGCGGCGGAGGTATTGCAGGCAAGCGTCAACGGCCACCTCATCATCAGTACCGTGCATGCGGAAAACGTCATTCAGACCATCACCAAATTGCATGCCTTGGCAAATGAAAGGCTCGCGCCGGGCGGCGCGCAAGCGCTGATCGCCGATGGACTTGTCGGTGTGCTGCACCAGCGGCTTGGTCAAGGACCAAAGAAAAAACTTGAAACGGAAATGCTGTTTCTTAAAAATGCCGCGACGGCAAAAACCGCGCTTCGAGACGGCAAGTACGAACTACTTTCCTCGGAAATCAGGCAACAAATGGCGTCCATGATCGCCGGGAATGCCACGGCACAAAGATATGCGGAGGGTTGAATGTGGATCATCTGGATTGCAACGGCAATGATATCGCTGACAGGTTTTTATTCTGTTGCAAATCAGGTCCGCAGTCCGGTATCGGTAACGACGAACAGTGCCGCCCTCGCCGCCAGCATGGCCATCTATCGGACGGCAGTGGTAACGTATCTGCAAGCAAATCCCGGTTTTCTCGGCCCCAGGGTATCGGATGCGAACGTGGATCTGACGCTGCGGTCGCGATATCCACGCAATCCAATTTGGACCAACTACATTGCTCCCGATCAAACGATCTACATCTACGCATCGACGTTGCCTCCAGTCGATATTGCCGCAGATATAGCCGGCTTGTCCAAGAACTCCATACTAGCGGGAAGAGCGAACACGACGACGAACAGACTCGAGTCAGCCGTTTTCCCCAATACGACACAAAGCCTCCTGCTGCCGAACATTCCACCTTTAGCCGCTCCTCCCATTCCAAATGGAAGTCCAGTCTGGTTAGCCTACCGCAATTGAGGGGATAAGGATGAAAGCACTGCAACGCGGTTTTACCCTGAACGAGGTTATCGGCGCCTTGTTCATCGGCAGTCTGATGATGGTCGGCTTGACCGCGATGATGGACACCACGCTCGAAGACACCCGCGGGCAACAGGCCGCGCTGTACCAGGCGCAGGTCACCAATGCGGCAGCCAAGCTGATTGCCGAACGCTATACGGACCTGTTGGCCACGGCCACCAGCACTACGCCCGTCGTCTTCACTGTCGCCGACTTGAGGAATGCACGATATCTCCCGCAAAGTTTTTCAGACCGTAACGCCTATGGTCAGGCACCCTGCGTGCGGATACTGCGCCCGGCAGCCGCGCCGCCCGCCCCAACCGACCGGCTTGACGCGCTCATCACCACCGCCGAAGGACGCGAGATCCCGGCAGCGCATATCGCATACGTCGCTGCAAACGCGGGGCAAGGCGGCGGCTTCATTCCATCCACTGTGACCCCCGCCCCTCCCACCCCGGCTCCCCTGGAAGCTCGAGGCGGTTCATGGGATATGACACCCGCAGAACTGGCACCGTACCTGTCGGTGAATTGCGCTGGAATCGCGGCGCCAACTGCGGGTCATCTCGCGTCCGCACTGTTCTACGACGGCCCCGGTCAGCTATCGACAGACTTCGTGTACCGCAACCGAGTGGGCAATCGAGACGACCTCAACACAATGATGACACCGCTGCGCATGCGTCACGTAGCCAATGTCGGCTCGACAGATGACTTGTGCAACGCCGGCAACATGGCGGATAGCTGGGGCCGGATTGCGGTTGATTCATCGGGGGCCGTAGTTAGCTGCCAAGGCGGACGCTGGCAACGATCCGGTTCATGGAAAGATCCCATGCCAACCCATACAGCTCTTACTTTGCTTCCGGCAGTGGACAACCGCCCAGGCGATGTCCGCATGGTGACTGCATTGAACCGCGCCTTTACGTGGAATGGGACCAACTGGGTCGCATTGGCCGTCGACGAGAATGGCAATATGACCGTGGAAAAAAAGCTGACCACAAATGACATTCAAATTAACAGCACCGTGGTAAAAGGCAACGCCTGCACCTCGACCGGGCTCGTTGCCAGAGACGCCAATGGACTGCTTCTTTCCTGTCAATTCGGCGTCTGGACAACGCAAACGGCACTGGAGCTGGGAGCTTCCGCTCCAGGCGACGAGGTCATCTTGAAATCCAACTACATAAGCTACCCCTCCGGCACGGTGTTTCACACAGGCACAATCGCCTATGACGCTGCCGACGATTGGTATACCGCGACGATCAAACGAACGATAGTACCAGCAAAAAATGGAGTACTTGCCGTCAACATGACTTCCCGAATGAATCGGGAACTATGGAATAGCTCTTCACAAGAAGGGCAGCTCGAGATCACTATCGCTATCCTCAACAAAGATACCAATACCATCATCGGCACAAGCCAAAACATGTCATTGAGATTCGCAAATGACAGTACCGCAAGCTCGGTGAACTTGACGAAGGCCGTTACCAGAAATACGAATGGGTATGAAGTGCGAATCATTACCCGCTGGAGTACCTATAACGGGAACGGAACGACAGGGAATGGCTTATATACACGTGCCAACTATAAGGATGCACAGGGCACCGTCGTAGAAGAAACTCCAATCCGGACAAATTGGACTTTGGATCTGTTTTACTAAACAAGATGCCCGCCTTTCATCACACATCAGCACTGAGGATGCGTAAGTACGGCACTCCGTTCCTCGTCGCGATGATGCTGCTTCCAGCCTCATCGGCAGCCACATGCTGGGATGAAGCAGGCCGGAGATACGGGATCAACTCCTACCTGCTTTATGCAATCGCCAAGACGGAATCGAGCCTGAATCCATCCGCCATCAACCGGAACAAGAATGGTTCCTACGACATCGGCTTGATGCAGATAAACAGCCGATGGCTGCCAACGCTGCTCAAATACGGGATCCGCGAAGAACAACTTCTCGATGCGTGCACGAGTATCAATGTAGGCGCATGGATACTCGCCGAGAATATGCGCCGCCTGGGAAATACCTGGAATGCGGTGGGAGCTTATAACGCCCGGTCTTCCGATAAGCGCTTGAGGTATGCGATGAAAGTCTATCGGAACATTCCGCCTGAGCTGCTTGCCTCCCGCTAACGTCGACAAGCGCGTTAGCAGGCTGTTAGAGAAGAACATGCGTGCGCGCCGGAGAAATACCCGGCCTCGTCACGCCCGGTCCCGACATCGACCGCCCAATCCGTCACACGCCCATCATGGCGACATGATCGTAGTACCTTGGCTGTCCGTGATGATTTGTACCGGATCGCCGACCACGAATGCGTCGGCCGGTTTCTGGTCCATGCTGTACCTGCCTTGCGTGCCATCTGAGAAAAGCACGGTGATGAAAGTCGGCTCACTGCTGGCCGAAGCACCGGCAGCCCCCATTCCGGAAGTAGCTCCCATCCCCGGATAACCGGCAACGGTGGGAGGTTCGACGGCAACCACCTTCCCGCTTTGAACACTTGCTGTGTGTGGCGGATGCGGGGATGCACAACCGGCCATGAAAGCGGCTCCCGCCACGTAGCCGGCGAACAATTTTATTGCACAGGAATGCATGATGTTCTCCTTGCGAATCAATCGATGCGGCAAGCCGTCAGGAACCGGGCGGCCGCCGATCAGGTTCTGCAGGCGACGAAATCTGTTCCAGCGTACGGTCAACCTGCGCGGAATGCTTGGTGGCGAGATCGCCTAGCGAAACGATGCCGACCAGCTCCTTCGTATCGTGATCGATCACCGGCACGCGGCGTATCTGCGAATCCCCCATCTGCTCCATCACTTCATCAACCGTCTGGTCATCGAAGCACCAGCGAACGGAGACGGACATCACCTCCCCGACCTGGGCCGCATCCGGCGACTGCCCGGCAGCGACGGCCCGTACCGTAATATCGCGGTCCGTGACCATGCCGACCAGCTTCCGCCCGTCACATACGGGCAACGCGCCCACGTTCAGCTCATCCATCACCTGTGCTGCACGGCGAATGGTTTCCTGCGGTGCTACGCTCCTTACATCGCGTGTCATGACATCGGCAATTCTCTGCATGGTGTTCTCCTTAGCGGGCCTGGAGAAATTCTCCGGCAGTACAGAACGCTTGAGTACAAACACATGAATCAAGTTCCGGTCCGCACGGAACTATCGTGTGCCAGTGAGGACGAACTATCGAGGGTGTGCAAAGGAGCAGCCATGTCCGAACGAGCCATCATCGAAGCGCTTCGTCGGGAAGCGCACGTCATCCGGCACGACGACCGGCTTGACCGCATCATCGACCAGATCGGCGATGCCTCCATCGTGCTTCTGGGAGAAGCAACCCACGGTACCCGCGAGTTCTATCGTGTTCGCGCGGAAATCTGCAAACGGCTGATCACAGAGAAAGGTTTCGACGCTATCGCGGTCGAAGCCGACTGGCCGGATTCCTTGCGCGTCAACCGATTCATCAAGGCGGGAACCGACCGTACGGCGGACGAAGCGCTGCACGGCTTCGAACGCTTTCCGCAATGGATGTGGCGCAATACCGAAGTTGTCGAACTAGTGGACTGGCTGCGCATGCACAACATGCAGGTCGCAGACAAAAAGGACAAAGTGGGGTTCTTCGGACTCGACCTCTACAGTCTGCGCAATTCGATGGACGCGGTCGTGCGTTACCTGTCTCAGGTCGATCCAGAGGCAGCGCAGCGCGCAAGGGGGCGATATGCCTGTTTTGATCACCTTGCCGACAATCCCCAACGTTATGGTTACACCGCCACGTTCGGGATGCGCAAGGACTGTGAAGACGAAGTCGTGCGCCAGCTGATCGAAATGATGTCCGACGGCACTCGCTTCCTGTCCGAAAACATGCCGGATCCTGACGACGAGCTGTTCTACGCCCAGCAGAACGCACGCGTTGCGCAGAATGCCGAAGCGTATTACCGCGCCATGTTCCAGGGACGAAATGAATCCTGGAACCTGCGCGACCGCCACATGGCGGAAACCCTGGAAGCGTTGCGTGCGCACGTGATCGAAAGAAAAGGGAGACGCCCGAAGATCGCAGTCTGGGCACACAACTCCCACCTGGGTGATGCGCGCGCTACCGAGATGGGCGAGCATGGTCAGCTCAATCTCGGTCAGCTGGTCAGGGAGCAATACGGGATGAAGGCGTCCTTCCTGCTTGGTTTCACCACGCACACGGGAACAGTCACTGCGGCCTCGGATTGGGATGCACCGGCTGAAACCAAAAATGTCCGGCCATCCAATCCCGCGAGCTTCGAGCGGATATTCCATGACACCGGACTCGGCGACTTCCTCGTGCCGTTGCGCGAGAGTACCGAACTGCACAAGCGGCTGTGGGAGCAACGGCTGGAACGCGCGATCGGTGTCGTCTACCTCCCCGAGTCGGAGCGCGTCAGCCATTACTTCTACGCCAGCCTGGCACGCCAATTCGATGCCGTCATCCATATCGACAAAACCCATGCGGTGATGCCGATGGAAAGGACTGTCGAGCATCACGAAGGCGAAGTGCCGGAGACCTATCCTTCCGGCATTTGAAGGTTTTGCGCGGGCAAAAAAAAGGGTTGCGCGAACGCAACCCTAAACTGCTGGGGAACAACAACCTTTGCCGTCTAGAGACGATTGGCGGGCGTTCTATAGTTTTTGTACGCCACGCCGGCAATTCGTTTAACGCAATAAGCGTCCGTCCTTTCCGATCACCGTAATTTCGACGAAACGCGATCCCACGCGATTGGTGGGCGAAAAATTCACGGTGAAACCACCCACATCGTAGGCGTTGAGCGATTCGAGCCCGCGGATCACCTTCTCCCTGCTCGGGTTCGGTCCCGCTCGCCGCAACCCTTCCACGAGCACCTTGGCCCCGACGAACTCCTCGAAGCTTGTGTAAGACAACTCGGTCCCCGCGGCGTACTTCTTCATCGCCTGCTGGTACTCCTTCACGATCGCGGACGTCGGGGAATACGGATACGGCATCACCTGCGCAATCCCGATGCCGCGCGCATTGTCCGGACCGATCATCCGCACGATCTCTTTCGGATTCACTACCGAAATATTGACCAGCTGCGCCACGGTGGACACGGCACGGATCTGCTTGCTGAATGCCGCCGTGCTCTTGTTCACCGAGATCATCACCACTGCCTGCGGATTCGCCTGCGCGATTGACTTCACCGCGTCGACGACGTTATCCGTGTTCTTCTCATAGGCGCCGGTACCGACAAGCTCCAGGCCGCGCTTTTTCAGTGCTGCTTCCACCCCCGCCAGGCCGGCTTTTCCGAAGGGATCGTCCTGGTACATCACGCCGATGCGCTTCATGTTCAGCAGCACCAACTGGTTGACGATGCCTTCCGCCTCATCCGCGTAACCGGCGCGAATGTGGAAGATGTTCGAATTGAACGGCGTCCGCAGGATCTCCCCGCCGGTGTAAGGCGCAACCAGCGCGATGCTTGCCTTCTCCAGCACCTTCTGCTTGAGCAGCTCGCCGACGTTGCCGGTTCCGGCAAAGCCGATCAGCGCGACCGCATCGTCCTTCTCGATCACCTCCTGCGTGAGGCGTACCGTTTCATCGACCTTGTAGCCGTCATCCTTGACCACATGGCGAATCTTCCTGCCGTGCACCCCACCCTTGTCGTTGACCGAGTCGAAGTACACCTTGACACCCAACACCATGTCCTTGCCGGTGTCCGCCAATACGCCGCTCAAGGGAGCCACTTGCCCGATGACGATCTCGTCCGCGCCCATGGCGCCGATGGCGAAAGATGCTCCGATACATCCTGCTGCCAACCTCAACCAGGCAAGTGGTCTCATGATGCTAGCCCTCCATTGTTTTCATTACCGTGGAATGCGTAGGGGTAACGACTACTGGCTTACGCTTTTTTTTGGCAAACTCCACCAGCTCACCGACGATGCCGCGGCGGAAAGCCAGCACGCAGACAATGAAGATGAAACCGGTGACGATCGTGACGGACTCGCCCAGCGTACGGAACCACTCGATACCGGTCAGCATCGCGATCAGGTTGCCCAGTTCGCCCAGCTTGTTTTCCAGCGCAATGATCACGATAGCGCCGACGATCGGACCGGACAGCGTGCCGAGGCCGCCGACCAGCGTCATCAGGACCACCAGGCCGGACATGCTCCAGTGCACATCGGTCAGTGTTTCGAAGCCGAGCACGACAGTCTTGGTCGCGCCCGCGAGTCCAGCCAGCGCGCCGGACAGGATGAAGGCCAGCAGCTTGTACTTGTCGACGTCGTAACCAAGTGAAATTGCGCGCGGCTCGTTTTCCTTCACCGCCTTCAACACCTGGCCGAAGGGCGAATGCACGGTACGCACGATCAGTGCGAAGCCGCCGATGAAGATCCCCAGCACCACGTAGTACAGCGTCATGTCGCTGCTCAGGTCGATCAGGCCGAGCAGATTCCCGCGCGGCACGCCCTGAAGACCATCCTCGCCACCAGTGAACGGTGCCTGCAGGAACACGAAGAACAGCATCTGCGCGAGCGCCAGCGTAATCATCGTAAAGTAGATGCCCTGCCGGCGAATCGCCAGGCTGCCCATCACAAGACCGATCAATGCTGCGACAACGACGCCGGCGGTGATGCCGAGTTCAAACGGCCAGCCCATCACCTTGATCGCATGCCCGGCGACGTAACCCGCGCCGCCGAAGAAGGCCGCATGGCCGAAGGACAGCAACCCGGTGAAGCCGATCAGCAGGTTGAATGCGCACGCAAACAAGGCGAAGCACAGCACCTTCATCAGGAACACCGGATAAACCACAAACGGTGCCACCAGTGCCGCTGCAAGTGCAATGGCGTATCCGACTTTCTTATTCATCCTATTGCTCCTTTTATTTCTCTTTGCCGAACAGGCCGGCCGGACGCAGCATCAGCACGATAGCCATGATGATGAACACCACGGTGGCCGACAGCTCCGGATAGAACACGCGGGTCAGGCCTTCGATCACGCCCAGGCCGAGACCGGTAATGATCGAACCCATGATCGAGCCCATGCCGCCGATCACCACCACCGCAAACACGACGATGATCAGGTTGGAGCCCATCAGCGGCGATATCTGGATCACAGGTGCGGCGAGCACGCCGGCAAACGCAGCGAGCGCGACGCCGAAGCCGTAGGTCAAGGTCACCATCAACGGCACATTGATACCGAAGGCTTCGACCAGCTTCGGATTCTCGGTGCCGGCACGCAGGTAGGCGCCGAGCTTGGTCTTTTCGATCACGAACCAGGTGGCAAGGCAGACCACGATAGAAGCCACCACAACCCATGCGCGATAGTTCGGCAGGATCATGAAGCCGAGGTTGGTTGCGCCCATCAACGCATCGGGCACCGAGTACGGCTGGCCGGAGACGCCGTAGACGGAGCGGAACAGGCCTTCGAGCATCAACGTAATGCCGAAGGTCAGCAGCAGGCCGTACAGATGGTCGAGCTTGTACAGCCAGCGCAGCATGGTCTTTTCGATGATGATGCCGAAGATGCCGACCAGGATAGGCCCGGCAATCAGCATCACCCAGTAGTTGAGGCCAAGATAGTTCAAGCCCATCCAGGCCAGGAACGCGCCCATCATGTACAACGCGCCGTGTGCGAAGTTGATGACGTTGAGCAGGCCAAAGATGACCGCGAGGCCGAGCGAGAGCATCGCGTAGAACGACCCGTTCACGAGACCCAGCAGGAGCTGGCTCAACATTGCTTGCAGAGGAATGCCAAAGATTTCCATAACGACTTTGCAGTTAAACGCCACAGCGCGTGCGGCATGGGTAGCGAAAGAAACCCGGGCGGCGCGGCATCAAGCAACTGGCCGCGCCGCCGGATTCAACTTACTTCCAGAGTGCGCACTTGGACTCGGCCTTGGTCATGTAGGCCTGGTCGCCCGGAATCGTCTGGACGACCTTGTAGTAGTCCCACGGATACTTGGACTCGGACGGCTTCTTCACTTCCATCAGGTACATGTCGTGCACCATGCGGCCATCCGGACGGATCACGCCGTTCTTGGCGAAGACGTCGTTGATCTTGGTTTTCTTCAACTGCTCCATGACCTTGTCGGCATCGTCGGTGCCGGTTGCCTTGACAGCGTTCAGGTACTGGTAGGCGACCGAGTAGTCCGCGGCGTGCAGCATGGTCGGCATGCGCTTGATCTTCTCGAAGAACTTCTTCGACCAGGCGCGAGTGTCGTTATTCATGTCCCAGTACCAGCCGTCAGTCAGGTACATGCCCTGCGTCAGGTTCAGGCCGAGCGAGTGGATGTCGGTCAGGAACATCAGCAGACCAGCCAGCTTCATCGACTTGGTGACACCGAATTCGTTGGCGGCCTTGATCGAGTTGATCGTATCGCCGCCCGCATTGGCCAGGCCGAGGATCTGCGCCTTGGACGACTGGGCCTGCAGCAGGAAGGACGAGAAGTCGGACGCGGACAGCGGATGCTTCACGCTGCCGACGACCTTGCCGCCCGAAGACTTGACCACTTCGGCGGTATCCTTTTCCAGCGAGGCACCGAATGCATAGTCGGCTGTCAGAAAGTACCAGTCCTTGCCGCCACTCTTCACGATCGCGCCGCCGGTACCGCGTGCCAGTGCGACGGTGTCATAGGCATAGTGCACGGTGTACGGCGTGCACTCTTCATTGGTGAGACGGGAAGTTGCCGCACCAACGGAGAAGAACACCTTCTTCTTTTCCGCAGCCAGCTTTGCCATCGCCAGGTTGGCGCCGGAGTTGGTGCCGCCGATCAGCATGTCGACGCCCTGCTGGTCGAACCATTCGCGCGCTTTTGAAGCGGCGATGTCGGCCTTGTTCTGGTGGTCGGCAACCAGAAGCTCGATCTTCTTGCCGTTGACCGCGCCGCCGAGGTCGGCGATCGCCATCTTCACGGCTTCGGCGCCTGCCGGGCCGTCGACGTCGGCGTACACGCCGGACATATCGGTAATCAGGCCGATCTTGATCACATCACCGGAGATTTGTGCCTGTGCCGTGCCGGTGATGCCGGCGAACGCTGCTGCGACTGCGAGAGTCATCACTTTTGCTTTGATTTTCATCTTTGCTCCTCTGTTGTAGGTAGTGTTACTTCCTTGTCCTCTTAGACACCCAGCAGTTCATTCAGAACAGGCATCTTCGACTCCAGCTCGGATGCAGCGAAGGTCTCGACGATCTGACCGTGCTCCATCACGTAAAACCGATCCGCCAGCGGTGCGGCGAAGCGGAAATT
>Ga0196972_1000244_pt1 | contig 38434 bp, 28 predicted proteins | sample S1v_2013CmetaG_FD_148618 | JGI IMG/M metagenome (GOLD analysis project Ga0196972, IMG submission 148618) | Soil microbial communities from Anza Borrego desert, Southern California, United States - S1+v_20-13C | ecosystem: Environmental > Terrestrial > Soil > Desert | place: USA: California...
GTTCAACGCCGGGATCTCCACCTCGGACCAGCTCACCCGCGTGTCCGGTCGCGGCCTGGGCCTGCCGATCGTGCGCGAGACCCTGGAGCGCCTGGGGGGCACGGTCAGCGTCCGCTCCCAACCCGGGCAAGGCACCTCGTTCGTGATCGTCCTGATGCCCTCGCTCGCCACCTACCGTGCGGTGGAGGTCGAGGTGGCCGGGCGCAGCCTGCTCGTGCCGACGCCCAGGATCGAGCGCTGCCTGCGGCTGGCCCCGGACGGTCCGCGCCGCCTGGGCGCGCGCCAGGTGCTGCCGCTGGGCGACGCCGACCTGCCGCTCGTGAGCCTGGCCGCCCTGCTGGGCCTGCCGGCGGCCGCCGACCTGCCCGAGCGGATCGCCTGCATGGTTTTGGTCGCCGGCCACCAGCGCCTGGCGGTGACGGTGGACGCGATCGGCGGCGAGCAGGAAGTGCTGGGCAAGCCGATCGATGCCGCGGCCGGCCGCACCCCCATGGCCATCGGGGCCGCCGCCGTGCGGCCCGGTTGCCTGGCGCCCATCCTGAACGTGCCGGAGCTGGTCCGCATGGCGCTGGCCGGCGCCGCCAGCGCCGAACCGGCCCGCGCGCCGGCCCGCCGCCAGGGGCGCTCGGTGCTGCTGGCGGAAGATTCGATCACCTCGCGCACCCTGCTCAAGAACATCCTCGAACTGGCCGGCCACAGCGTCGAAGTGGCGGTCGACGGCGCCCAGGCGCTGGAGAAGCTGCGGGCCGGCCGCTTCGACGTGGTCGTCTCCGACGTCGAGATGCCGCGGCTGGACGGCATCGGCCTCACCCGGGCGATCCGGCGCGACCCGGCCTTTGCGCACCTGCCGGTGGTGCTGGTGACCTCGCTGGGCTCTCCAGCCGACCGCGAGCGCGGCGCCGACGCCGGCGCCAACGCCTACATCGTCAAGCGCGGCTTCGACCAGGGCAACCTGCTCCAGGCCATCACGGAGCTGGCCTGAGGTGACCACCATGGTGCGGGTGCTGGTCTTCGCGACATCGGTGCAGCGGCAGCAGCAGTTGCGCGCCCTCATCGACGCCGCGCCGCCGCTGCACGTGACCGGTTCGGCCGGGCTGGCGGAGGACGCGGTGGAACTCGCCACGCGGCGCCGGGCCGACGTCATCGTGCTCGACCAGGGCGGCTCGCCCCCTGAAGCCCTGGCTTGCACGCGCCGGCTGATGCAGGCCCGGGCCACGCCGATCGTGGTGGTCGCAGCCGCGACCGAGCCCCGGGAGTCGCGCCAGGCCTTCGCCTTGCTGGAGGCCGGGGCGATGGCCGTCGTGGGCGATCCGGGGGACGGTTCCGGCCCGGAACAGCGCCGCAGGCTGGACGAAATGCTGGACAAGATCCGGTTGATGGCCGAACTGAAGGTGGTCCGGCGCTGGGCCCCGACGCCAGGCCAGCCGGCGGCGACCGTCGCACCCGCCCCGTCCCGGCCGCAACCGGCTGCGCCCCGCGCGCCGGCGCGGCGCCCCGTGCTGGCGCCGTCCGGTGCCCGGCGTCGCTTCGAGCTGGTGGCCATAGGCGCGTCGACCGGCGGCCCGGTCGCGCTCAAGCAGCTGCTGGGCAGCCTGCCGGCCGACTTCCCGTTGCCCATCGTGGTGGTGCAGCACATGGCGGGCGGATTCGTCCGGGGCATGGCCGAGTGGCTGGCGCGATCCTGCGCGCTCAAGCCCCGGATCGCGGAGCCCGGCGACCTGCTGCAGGCGGGCTGGATCCACCTGGCGCCCGATGGGGCGCACCTGAGCGTCGAGCCCTCGCTGCGGCTGGCCTTCGACACCGGCGCCCTGGTCAACGGCCACCGCCCCGCGGTGGCCCGCCTGCTGGGTTCGGTCGCCACCCACTTTCCGGGCCGCGCCATCGGCATCCTGCTGACGGGCATGGGCAAGGACGGGGCCGCCGAGCTGAAGCTCATGCGCGACTCGGGTTCGATCACCTTCGCGCAGGACGCCGCCTCCTCGGTGGTGCATGGCATGCCGGGCGAGGCGATCCGCTGCGGGGGCGCCGATTACGTGATGGCGCCCGAAGCGATCGGCGCGGCGCTCCCGGGGATGGCCGGATGGAGCCTGTGAGCATGGACGAACCCGTAGGCGGCCGCAGCCGGCACATCGTGGTGGCCGAGGACAGCCCCACGCAGGCCGAACTGCTGCGGCAGGCGCTGACGGAGGAAGGCTTCGAGGTGACCGTGGCCCCCGACGGCGCGCAGGCGCTGGAAGCGGCGCGGCGCATCCGGCCGGCGCTGGTCGTCACCGACATCGTGATGCCCGGCATGAACGGCTACGAGCTGTGCCGCGCACTGAAGGCCGATCCCGACCTCGGCGACGTCCCGGTGATGATCGTCACCTCGCTGCGCGAGGTCGAGGACATCATCCGGGCACTGGACTGCGGCGCCGACACGCTGCTGCGCAAGCCCTTCGACGCCGCCACGCTGGTGGCCCGCTTCGAGTTCCTGCTGGCCAACCGCGCGCTGCGCTCGGCGGGCACGGCGAGCCGGGGCGTGGACATCGTCCTCGGCGGCCGCCGCCACACGGTCACGGCCGGGCGCGAGCAGATGCTGGACCTGCTGTTCTCCTCCTACCAGGAGGCGGTGCAGGCCAACGAGGAGCTGCGCGAACGCCAGCAGGAAGTGCAGTCGCTGAACCTGCAGCTGGCCGCCCGCGCCGCGGAACTGGAAGACGCCAACAAGCAGTTGCGCGCCTTCGGCCACACCGTGTCGCACGACCTGCGCTCGCCGCTGGCCACCATCGGCGGCTTCAGCTCCATGCTGATGCGCAGGTACGCCGCGGACCTGGCGCCCGACGTCCAGCGCTACCTCGGCGCGATCGGGCAGGAGACCGAACGCATGCGCCGCATCGTCGAGGACGTGCTGTACCTCGCCAGCATCGACCGCGCCCGCGTCACGCGCACGGAGGTCGACCTGGCACAGCTCGCGCGCGAGCTGGCCGGCACGCTCGCCGGCGCGCATCCGCAGCGCCAGGTCCGCTTCGACTGCGTGGAACGGGCGCCGGCCTTCTGCGACGAGCGGCTGCTGCGCATCGCCCTGACCAACCTGCTGGCGAACGCGTGGAAATTCACCGGCAAGCGCAGCGATGCCCAGGTCGCCTTCGGCATGGAGCAGCTGGACGGCGAGCCCGTGTTCTGGGTGGCCGACAATGGCGCGGGCTTCGACATGTCGTCCGCGCACCGGCTGTTCAAGCCCTTCGAGCGCCTGCACCGGACCGACGAATTCGAGGGATTCGGTGTCGGCCTCGCGACGGTGCAGCGCATCGTGACGCTGCACGGCGGCCGCATCTGGGCCGACGCCGCCCCCGGCCGGGGCGCCCGCTTCCGATTCAGCCTGGGCCTCGCGCAGGGCCAGCAGGACCACAAGGAGGAAAAGCCATGACCACAACCACTGCCACGGCCTGCGGCCGGGGACCCAAGCCATGATGCCCGCCACGCCCCCGACCGTGAGGGTCGTGCTGGCCGAGGACCACGACCTGGTCCGCGCCGGTATCCGCGCCCTGCTCACGTCCATTCCCGGCGTGCAGGTGCTGGCCGACGTCAGCGACGGCCAGGAGCTGCTGTCGGTGCTGGAGACGGTGGAGGTTGATGTCGCCATCACCGACCTGGCCATGCCGGGCATGGACGGCATGACTGCGATCGGGCTCATCCGGCAGCGCTTCCCCAAGGTGCGCGTCCTGGTGCTGTCGATGCAGGACTCGGTCGAGACCATCAAGCGCGCCGTCGCCTGCGGGGCCGCCGGCTACCTGCGCAAGAACGCGCAGGACTTCGAGCTGGCCGCCGCGCTGCACAGCCTGGTGGCCAGCGGCAGCTACTTCGAGGGCGGGATCGCCCGCCGCCTGCTCGAACCGGCCGAGCCGGGCGTGCGGGACCTGCTCACCGAACGCCAGGTCGAGATCCTGACCCTGCTGGCCAGCGGCAAGGCCTCCAAGGAGATCGCGTTCGAGCTCGGGCTCAGCTCCAAGACGGTGGACGTGCACCGCTCGCGCATCATGGAGCGGCTGGGCCTGAACGACGTCGCCAGCCTCACCCTCTACGCGGTCCGCCAGGGACTGGTGCAGGTCTAGCCGGGCGACCAGCGGGGGCGCAGCCGCCCCGCCGTACGTTGCTTCCCGGTACCCCGCGGAAGCAAATTCCTTACCGGCCGCGCCGGGCCGCGTGATGTCATCGGTTCACCGATTGCCAAGCGAGTGAACCCATGACTGCCACCGAAGAGAGAGCCCAGCTGCTGCACGAGTTTGCCGGCCGCATCCAGCGCCATTTCCCGACCAGCGTCTGGAGCAGCCTGCAGGAGGGCAGCGGTACCGCCGAGTTCGGCACGGCGACGCGCAGCGTGCTGTGTGTCCAGGTCCCGGAGGCCGGGCCGCTGTCGCCGCAGGCCGTGCAGACCACGCTGTCCCACCTGGCGGCCTCCTACGGCGGTTGCATCGATCCCAGCGACGACGGCTACGCCATGATCAGCTTCTCCCGTCCGGAGCCGGGCCTGCGCATGGCGCTGGCGCTGCAGCGCCGGACTTCGCGGGCACGGCTGCGGATGGGGCTGCTGCGGGGCCGTTGCAACGTCGCGCGCGGACAGGCGGACGGCAACCGATTCCTGCTCCTGCTCGGCCGGGAGCGCGCCCGCGTCAAGGCCCTGGCCGGCGGTGCCGCGCCCGGCACGGTGCAGGTGTGCCCCGATCTCTACGGCGTGATCGACGACTGCATCGCCGACGACGACCTGGGCAGCTGCATCGCGCTGGCGGAGTTCGAGGGCGATACGGTGACGGAAGTGACGCTGACGCTGGCGCCGGACAGCTCGGACGAGCTCAGCACCTTCGCCGGCCTCGGGCTCACCTGACGAGGCGCCCCTGCGGGTGTCCGGTCGGCTGTAGTTGCCGGGGACCCGGCCTTACCCGTTGCCCGCCAGCAGCTGTCGCAGCCCGTCCTCGTCCAGCACCGGCACGCCCAGTTCCTGCGCCTTGTCCAGCTTGCTGCCGGCCTCGGCGCCGGCGACCACGTAGCTGGTCTTCTTGCTCACCGAGCCGGCCACCTTGGCGCCGGCCGCTTCCAGCAGGTCCTTGGCTTCGTCGCGGCTCAGGGTCGGCAGCGTGCCCGTGAGCACCACGGTCTTGCCCGCCAGCGGCCGCGGCGCCTGCGCCGCGGGCTCGCCCTCCTCCCAGTGCACGCCGCAGGCGCGCAGCTGCTCCACCACCTCGCGGTTGTGCGGCTGGGCGAAGAAGGTGTGGATGCTCTCGGCCACGATGGGACCCACGTCGGGCACTTCCAGCAGCTGCTCGGTGCTCGCATCCATGATCGGGTCCAGCCGGCCGAAGTGCCGGGCCAGGTCGCGTGCGGTGGCCTCGCCGACGTGGCGGATGCCCAGCGCGTACAGGAAGCGCGGCAGGGTCGTGTGCTTGGACTGCTCCAGGCCCGCCAGCAGGTTCTGGGCCGACTTCTCGCCCATGCGTTCCAGCGCCACCACGTTGGCCAGGCCGAAGCGGTACAGGTCGGGCAGGACCTTGACGATGCCGGCGTCCACCAGCTGGTCCACCAGCTTCTCGCCCAGGCCCTCGATGTCCATCGCCCGGCGCTGGGCGAAATGCAGCAGGGCCTGCTTGCGCTGGGCACCGCAGAACAGGCCGCCGCTGCAGCGCCAGTCGGCCTCGCCCTCCTCGCGCACCGCCTCGCTGCCGCAGACCGGGCAGTGCCGGGGCATGGTGAAGGCGGCGCCGCGCTCGCGCGCCCCCTCGGCGGCGTGCACCACGCCCACGACCTCGGGGATCACGTCACCGGCGCGCCGCACGATCACCGTGTCGCCCACCCGCACGTCCTTGCGGTGCACCTCGTCCTCGTTGTGCAGGGTGGCATTGGTGACCGTCACGCCGCCCACGAACACCGGCGCCAGCCGGGCCACCGGCGTCAGCTTGCCGGTGCGGCCCACGTAGACGTCGATGGCTTCCACCGTGGTCAGCTGCTCCTGCGCCGGGAACTTGTGGGCCACCGCCCAGCGCGGCTCGCGGGTGACGTAGCCCAGGCGCTTCTGCAGCGCGAAGGCGTTGACCTTGTAGACCACCCCGTCGATGTCGTAGGGCAGCTGGTCGCGCCGGGCGCCGATGTCCTGGTGGAAGGCGACCAGCTCGTCTGCGCCGTGCGCGACGCGGGTCTCGCGCGATACCGGCAGGCCCCAGGCCCGCAGCGCCTCCAGCAGCTCGTACTGGGTCGCGAAGGCGGGGCCGCCGGCGATCTCGCCCCAGCCGTAGGCGAAGAAGCTCAGGGGGCGGCGCCGGGCGACCGCGGGGTCGAGTTGCCGGACCGCGCCGGCCGCCGCATTGCGCGGGTTCACGAAGGTCTTCTCGTTCTTCGCGCCCTGGGCGATGCGCTCGCGCTGCTGCTCGTTCAGGCGCTCGAAGTCGTCGCGCCGCATGTAGACCTCGCCGCGCACCTCGAGCACGGCGGGCAGGTCCTTGCCGGCCAGCCGCAACGGGATCTGCCCGATGGTGCGGATGTTCTGGGTGACGTCCTCGCCGACCTCGCCGTCGCCGCGGGTGGCGGCCTGCACCAGCACGCCGTGCTCGTAGCGCAAGCTGATCGCCAGCCCGTCGAACTTCAGCTCGGCGACGTACTCCACCGGCGGGTCGGCTTCGCCCAGCCCGAGTTCGCGCCGCACCCGGGCGTCGAAGGCGCGGGCGCCGCTCGCCTCGATGTCGGTCTCGGTGCGAATCGACAGCATGGGCACCGTGTGCCGGACCTTGGCGAAGCCGTCCAGCACGGCGCCGCCCACGCGCCGGGTCGGCGAGTCGGGGGTGGCCAGTTCGGGGTGCTGCGCCTCCAGCTCCTGCAGCTCGCGGAACAGCCGGTCGTACTCGGCGTCCGGGATCTCCGGGTCGTCGAGCACGTAGTAGCGGTGGGCGTGGTGGTGCAGCAGCTCGCGCAAGGCATCGATGCGCTCCTGCACCTTGGGCGAAGCGGTCATGCGCGCGACCTTATCAAAACGCCGCGTCAGCCGAACAGCCGCCGCGCCTGCGGCGAGCCGGCCGCCAGGTCGCGCGACTCCAGCGTGTCGTAGAGCATCTCCAGGTCGGCGCCGACCCCGTCCAGGGCTTCGGGCGGAATGTCGCGGCCGTTGTCGTCGGTGATCGCGCCGTCCAGCCCGGCAGCCAGGCCCAGCGCGGCGTCGCGCATGCGTGCGAACGGCTGCTCGCTGCGCGGCACCTGCGGTACGTCCAGGCTGAGCGTGACTTCGCGGATGGCGCTCTGCGCCGGGTCTTCCGCCATTGCCGCCTGGCTGTCGAAGGTCAGCACCAGCATGGGCGGATGGCCGGCCTGCGCTCCGGGCAGCACCAGGCGACCGGGGATCGCGCCCGCGACGAAGCCGAACCGGGCGGCGTGCTGGTGCAGGAATCCCGGGCTCCACGCCGCCTGGCGGGCGCGCAGGGTGAAGCCGAGCTGGGCATCGTGCCCGCTGGCGAACTGGTCCAGCTCGCGCGCCCGGGCCACCTCGTGCCGCATCTCGGGGAACTCGGGCGCGCCGTTGACCGCGTCGGCGAAGGCCTGGGCCTTGACCACGAACTCGGAGAACTCGATCTCGTTCAGGGCGCCGGTGCGGTTGGCCAGCTGGACGCCGGCCTGGAAGGCGGTGTAGCGCCAGCCCGCCTGCGGGACCTCCCACTGCTGGGTCGTTTCGTTCAGGCCCTCGACCGCGAACGGCTTGCTGCCGGCGCGGCGGGTCGCGGGCATGGCCGCCAGTGCGGCCTCGCCGGCCACCGGCGAGTCGACCGCGATCGGCGCGATGGCATCGATCAGCGCGTCCAGGCCCGGCTTGCGTTCGGGCACCGGCAGCGGCGCCACCGCTTCGCTGTCATCGAAGGCCGGCTCGCGCGGTTCCGGCGCCGCCGGTGCGATGTCGCCGGGCTCCACCCGCTCGACGAGCGCCGCCTGCCGGGGCGCCAGCCGGCGCGTGGTCCAGGCGTTCCAGCCGATGACGGCGGCGAGCACCAGCGCGCCGAGGATGGCCAGGCCGAGGGTGAAGCCGGACATCGTTCAGGCCTCCGGAACCCGGCTCACCGCTTCGCGTGCCGCTGCATTCGCGACGGCCATCACGCCGCCTCCGCCATCGACACCGCGGATTCCATGTCCACCGCCACGATGCGCGAGACGCCCTGCTCCTGCATGGTGACGCCGATCAGCTGCTCGGCCATCTCCATGGCAATCTTGTTGTGGCTGATGAAGAGGAACTGGGTTTCCTTGCTCATGGCCGTGACCAGCTTGGCGTAGCGTTCGGTGTTGGCGTCGTCCAGCGGCGCGTCGACCTCGTCCAGCAGGCAGAAGGGCGCCGGGTTCAGCTGGAAGATGGCGAACACCAGGGCGATGGCCGTCAGCGCCTTCTCGCCGCCCGACAGCAGGTGGATGGTCTGGTTCTTCTTGCCCGGGGGCTGCGCCATCACCTGCACGCCGGAGTCCAGGATCTCCTCGCCGGTCATCACCAGCTTGGCGTTGCCGCCACCGAACAGCTCCGGGAACATGCGGCCGAAGTGCTCGTTGACGGTGTTGAAGGTGCCGGCCAGCAGCTCGCGCGTCTCGCCGTCGATCTTGCGGATGGCATCCTCCAGCGTGGTGATCGCCTCGTTCAGGTCGGCCGACTGCGCGTCCAGGAACTGCTTGCGCTCGCGCGCGGTGGTCAGTTCGTCCAGCGCGGCCAGGTTGACGGCGCCCAGGCCGGTCACCTCGCGGTGCAGCCGGTCGATCTCGCCCTGCAGGCCGGTGAGGCGCACCCCGCCCTCCTCGATCGACTTCGCCACCGCCTCCAGGTCGGCCTGGGCCTCGGCCAGGAATTGCGTGTACTGCTCCAGGCCCAGGCGCGCTGCCTGCTCCTTGAGCTGCAGGTCGGTGATGCGCTGGCGCAGTGGGTCCAGCTCGCGCTCCAGCTTCAGCCGGCGCTCGTCGCTGGCGCGCAGCTTCGCGGTCAGGTCGTCGTATTCGCTGCGCGTGGCGCCCAGCGCCTGCTCGCGCTCGGCCTTGAGCGCCAGCGCGTCCTGCAGGCCGGCCTGGGCGGCGGCGTCGGTGGCGCGGGCCAGCTCGGCGCGGGCCCGCTCCTCTTCGTCGGCGATGCCGGCGGCCTGCTGCACGGCGGTCTCTATGGCGCGCTGCAGCTCGGCCCGCCGCGCCTCCATCGAGCGCTGGGCGAACTGGGCCTCCTGGGCCTGCCGCTCCAGGCTGCGCTGCTGTTCGCGCGCCTGGGACAGCTTGCGCTCGGCCTCGATCACGCGCTCGTCTAGCTGGGCATGCCGCTCCTGGCTGTCGGCCAGCTGCATGTCCAGCTCCTCGAAGCGCGCCTCCGCCGTGACGCGGCGCTCCTGCAGTTCCTCCAGCAACGCATCGACTTCGGCCAGGTCGGCGGCGATCTGCTCGCCGCGGGCCCGGGTCTGCTCGGCCAGCTGGGCCAGGCGCAGCGTCTCCACCTGCAGCTCGTGGGCGCGGGCTTGCGTCTCCAGCGCCTCGCGCCGGGCCGAGACCAGCCGCTGCGAGGCGTCGGTGTAGGCGGCTTCGGCGCGCACCAGCGCCGAGCGCGCCTCCTCGGTGATCAGCGCCTGGGCACGCAGCTGCTTCTCCAGGTTCTCGATCTCCTGCTGGCGGGCCAGCAGGCCGGCACGCTCGGAGTCCTGGGCGTAGAAGCTGACGCTGTGCGGCCCCACGCAGTGGCCGGTCTTGACGTAGATGACCTCGCCGGGCTCGAGCCGGTCGCGGGCGGCCAGCGCCTCCTCGAAGCTGGCGGCGGTGTAGCAGCCGTGCAGCCAGCCGGCCAGCAGCGCCTTCTGGCCGGCGTCGTTCAGGCGCAGCAGGTCCGACAGGCGCGGCAGCGGGCCGGCGGCCTCGGGCGCCGCGGCCTGAGGCGGGCTGTAGAAGGCCAGCTTGGCCGGCGGGGCGTCGGCCGCGAACGCGCGCACCATCTCCAGCCGCGAGACCTCCAGCGCCGACAGGCGCTCGCGCAGCACCGCCTCCAGCGCGTTCTCCCAGCCCTGCTCGATGTGGATGCGGCTCCACAGAGCCTGCAGGCTGTCCAGCCCGTGCCGGGCCAGCCAGGGCTTGAGCTTGTCGTCGGTGCGAACCTTCTCCTGCAGCGCCTTGAGGGCCTCCATGCGCGCCGACAGGTCGGCCTGCCGGTGCGTCTCGTCGTTGACGGCCTGCTGCTTCGCGCGCCGCTCCTCGTCGAGCTGCGGCACCTGCTCCTGCAGTTCCTGCAGCCGCGCGCCGGCCGTTTCGGCCGCTTCCTGCGCCGTTGCCAGCTGCGACTGCAGGCTGGCCAGCCGCTGCTCGTCGGGCGCGGCCAGGGTATTGCGATCGGCCACCAGCCGCTCGCGCCGCTGGTTCAGCTGCCGGCTCTGGTCCTCGATGTGGCGCTGGTCGGCGGCCAGCACCTGGATCTGCTGCTGCACCTGGGACACCGCCGCGCGCTGCTCGCCGGAGCGCGCCTGCGCCTGGCGCAGCGCCTCCTCCATCTCGGGCAGCGCCATCGACTGCTCCTCCAGCTGGGCGGCGAGCAGGGTGGCCTTCTCCTCGGCTTCCACCGACTGGCCGGCCAGGGTCTCGAGTTCGGCCGCCGCGTCGTCCTTGCGCGCGGCCCATTGGGCGGTCTGTTCCTTCAGCTGCAGCAGCCGCTGCTCGATGCGCTGGCGGCCTTCCACCACGAAGCGGATCTCGGCCTCGAGCCGGCCGACCTCGGCGCTGGCCTCGTACAGCTGGCCCTGGGCCTGGTTCACCTGGTCGCCGGCCGCGTAGTGGGCCTGGCGGATGGTCTCCAGCTCGCTTTCCACGTGGCGCAGGTCGGCCACGCGCGATTCCAGGTCGTTCACCGCCTTGTCGGCGTCGGCCTTGATGCGGGCCTGGTCGGTCTCGCTCTCGGCCCGGCGCAGGAACCACAGCTGCTGCTGCTTGAGGGCGACCTCGGCCTGCAACGCGTTGTAGCGCTGGGCCACCTCGGCCTGCGCCTCCAGTTTCTCGAGGTTGGCGTTCAGTTCGCGCAGGATGTCCTCGACCCGGGTCAGGTTCTCGCGCGTGTCGGACAGGCGGTTCTCGGTCTCGCGGCGGCGCTCCTTGTACTTGGAGACGCCGGCCGCCTCCTCCAGGAACAGGCGCAGTTCCTCCGGCCGGGATTCGATGATGCGGCTGATGGTGCCCTGGCCGATGATGGCGTAGGCGCGCGGCCCCAGGCCGGTGCCCAGGAACACGTCCTGCACGTCGCGCCGGCGCACCGGCTGGTTGTTGATGTAGTAGCTGGAGGTGCCGTCGCGGGTCAGCACGCGCTTGACCGCGATCTCGGCGAACTGGCTCCACTGGCCGCCGGCGCGGTGGTCGGCGTTGTCGAACACCAGTTCGACCGAGGAGCGCGAGGCGGGCTTGCGGCTGGTGGTGCCGTTGAAGATCACGTCCTGCATGGACTCGCCGCGCAGCTCGGAGGCGCGCGACTCCCCCAGCACCCAGCGCACCGCATCCATGATGTTGGACTTGCCGCAGCCATTGGGCCCCACCACCCCGACCAGTTGGCCGGGCAGCATGAAGTTGGTGGGTTCGGCGAAGGACTTGAAGCCGGAAAGCTTGATGGAACTGAGACGCACGCGAGCTACCTGTTGGAAAAACTTTCGCCGGTGGGCCCACCGCCGCCAGGGCCACCATCGCGGACGGGGAATGTTACCCGAGCAGGGTGCCGCACTACGCCTTCCGGACGACCCCCGCCCGTCCTTTCGCCGGATGGACGCGGGGGCCGCGCGCCACGACAGTGTGAACCAATCGACATCGGAGGGAACATGCATCCATTCACGCTGGACCGGCGCACGCTGCTCAAGGCGGGCGCCGGCGCCCTGCTGCTGCCGGCCGCCGTTTCGGCGCAGGCGCAGCTCTCGCTGTCCACGGCCATCAACCGCGCCGCGCGCTTCCGGGCGCTGTCGCAGCGCTGCGCCAAGGCCTACACGCAGGGTTTCCTGAACGTGCTGCCCGAGGGCGCCCGCGAGACCCTGGGCACGGCGCAGCGCCTGATCCAGCTCGGATTCGACGACCTGGCCAAGGCCGCCTTCAGCGGCGCCATGGCCCGCCACATGGCCGCCCTGCAGCAGGAAGCGGCCGCGCTGAACGCCCAGCTCGCCGCGCCGCCGACCCGCGCGACCATCGCCGCCGTCGCCGTGCAGTCCGACCGCATGCTGGCCGCCGCGCAGGCCGCCACCGAGGCGCTGGAGCAGGGCGCGGCCCAGCCCACCGCCCGGCTGGTCAACCTGGCCGGCCGCCAGCGCATGCTGTCGCAGCGGCTGGCGAAGAACTGCTTCCTGGTCGCCGCGGGGCTGGACCCCAAGCCGCTGCGCGAGCAGTCGGCCCGCGACATGGCCGAATTCAAGCAGGCCCTCGCGACGCTGTCGGCCGCGCCGATCTCCACCCCCAGCATCCGCAACGAACTGGCGCTGGCCGATTCGCAGTGGCTGTTCTTCGCCGCCGCCCTCGACCGCAAGCAGTCCGACCCGGAGGGCCTGCGTACGGTGGCCACCACCAGCGAGCGGCTGCTGGAGGTGATGAACAACCTGACCAACCTGTACGACGCGGCGCTGAAGGACATCCTGGGATCTACCTGAGGCGCAACGGCTGGTAACCCCGCCGGCCGCCGGGCGGGGCTTTCTGGCACAAGGGCGGCATGGCAGGCCGCATCCGCATCGGCGTCTCGGGCTGGCGCTACCCGCCCTGGCGCGGCAACTTCTACCCGGCCGGCCTGCCGCGGCACCGCGAGCTGTGGCACGCCGCGCGCCACTTCAACAGCATCGAGCTCAACGGCTCCTTCTATTCGCTGCAGCGGCCCTCCAGCTACGCGCAGTGGGCGGCCCAGACGCCGCCCGGCTTCGTGTTCGCGGTCAAGGGCGGGCGCTTCATCACGCACATGCTGAAGCTGCGCAACGCACAGGCCGCGCTGGGCAACTTCTTCGCCTCCGGGCTGTTCGCGCTCGGCGACAAGCTCGGGCCCATCCTGTGGCAGTTCCCCCCGCAGATGCGGCTGGACCTGGACCTGTTCGAAGCCTTCTTCGCCGGCCTGCCGGCGACCACCGAGGCCGCCGCCCGGGTCGCCCTGCAGCGCGACGACCGGCTGCAAGGCCGCGAGCTGCTGGAGCCGGTGCACCGGCAGCGGCTGCGGCACGCGGTGGAAGTGCGGCACGCCAGCTTCGTCGATCCGGCCTTCATCGCGCTGCTGCGGCGCTACGGCATCGCCTGGGTGGTGGCCGACACGCCGCAGCCCTGGCCGCTGTACGAGGACGTAACCGCGGATTTCGTCTACATCCGCCTGCACGGCTCGACCGAGTTGTACAAGAGCCGGTACACGCCGGCGCAGATCGAACGGTGGGCCGCCGCCATCGCGGCCTGGCAGCGCGGCGACCAGCCGGCCGATGCGCGCCTGATAGCCCCCAAGCCGCCGCCGAAGCGGGCCGCGCGCGACGTCTATTGCTACTTCGACAACACCGACAAGCTGCACGCGCCGGACAACGCGCGGGAGCTGATGGCGGCGCTGGGCCTGGCCGCCGCCCCGGACGAGGTGGCCGGCTGGCGTCCGGATCCGGTCCGACCGGCCTCGGCGGCCCGCCGCACCGCCGGGCGGCGCACCCGCGTGACGCCCGGATAATCGAAGCCATGAATCCCCTCCTGGCCCGCCTGCAGCCCTACCCGTTCGAGCGGCTGCGGCAGTTGTTCGCGGGCGTGACCCCGAATCCCGCCTACCGCCCGATCAGCCTGGGCATCGGCGAACCGAAACACCCCACCCCGGCCTTCATCAAGCGGGCGCTGGAAACGGCGCTCGAGACCCCCGGCACCGACCTCACCGGCTACCCGCCGACCATCGGCACGCCAGCGCTGCGCGAAGCCTTCGCCGGCTGGCTGCAGCGGCGCTACGGCGTGGCGGTGGACCCGGCCAGTCAGGTGCTGCCGGTCAACGGCTCGCGCGAAGCGCTGTTCGCCTTCGCGCAGGCCGTGGTCGATCCCACCCGCGACGCGGTGGTGGTCTGCCCCAATCCCTTCTACCAGATCTACGAGGGCGCCGCGCTGCTGGCCGGCGCCCAGCCGCACTACGCGCCCAGCGACCCGGCCCGCAACTTCGCTGTCGACTGGGACAGCGTGCCGGCCGAGGTCTGGGGCCGCACCCAGCTGGTCTACGTCTGCTCGCCGGGCAATCCCACCGGCGCCGTGATGCCGCTGGACGAATGGCGCAAGCTGTTCGAGCTGTCCGACCGGCATGGCTTCGTGATCGCCTCGGACGAGTGCTACAGCGAGATCTTTTTCCGCGACGAACCGCCGCTCGGCGGGCTGGAAGCCGCGGCCAGGCTGAGGCGCAGCGGCTTTCCCCGGCTGGTGGCCTTCACCAGCCTGTCCAAGCGCAGCAACGTGCCGGGCCTGCGCAGCGGCTTCGTCGCCGGCGACGCGCAGCTGCTCGAGGCCTTCGCCCTGTACCGCACCTACCATGGCAGCGCGATGGCGCCGCCGGTGCAGGCCGCCAGCATCGCCGCCTGGGGCGACGAGCAGCACGTGGCCGACAACCGCGCCGAGTACCGCCGCAAGTTCGCCGAGGTCACGCCGGTGCTGGCGCAGGTGCTGGACGTGCGCCTGCCCGACGCGGCGTTCTACCTGTGGGCGGGCGTGCCCGGCGGGGACGACACCGCCTTCGCCCGCGAGTTGCTGGCTCAATACAATGTGACGGTCCTGCCGGGCAGCTACCTCGCGCGCGAGAGCGGCGGCCGCAATCCCGGCGCCGGCCGCGTGCGAATGGCCCTGGTGGCGCAGAGCGCCGAATGCCTGGAAGCCGCGCAGCGCATCGTCCAATTCGTCCAGAAGAACTTCCCCTCGAAATGACCCAACAACTGCAGCAGACCATAGACACCGCGTGGGACAACCGCGCCAGCCTCTCGCCCCAGGGCGCGCCCAAGGAGGTGACGGAGGCGGTCGAGCACGTGATCGCCGAGCTGAACCACGGCCGCCTGCGCGTGGCCACCCGCCAGGGCGTCGGCCAGTGGACCGTGCACCAGTGGATCAAGAAGGCGGTGCTGCTGTCCTTCCGGCTGAAGGACAACGAGCTGATGAAGGCCGGCGAGCTGGCCTTCTTCGACAAGGTGCAGACCAAGTTCTCGCACCTGTCGCCCGAGGAGATGGCGGCCACCGGCGTGCGCGTGGTGCCGCCGGCCGTGGCGCGCCGCGGCAGCTTCATCGCCAGGGGCGCGGTGCTGATGCCCAGCTACGTGAACATCGGCGCCTACGTCGACGAGGGGACCATGGTGGACACCTGGGCCACCGTCGGGTCCTGCGCACAGGTCGGCAAGAACGTGCACCTGTCCGGCGGCGTCGGCCTGGGCGGCGTGCTGGAGCCCCTGCAGGCCAACCCGACCATCATCGAGGACAACTGCTTCATCGGCGCCCGCTCCGAGATCGTCGAGGGCGTGATCGTGGAGGAGAACTCGGTCATCTCCATGGGCGTGTACATCGGCCAGAGCACGCCGATCTACGACCGCGCCACGGGCGAGACCAGCTACGGCCGGGTGCCGGCCGGCTCGGTGGTGATCTCCGGCAGCCTGCCCCGGGACGATGGCAAGTACAGCCTGTACGCCGCCATCATCGTCAAGCGCGTCGATGCGCAGACCCGGGCCAAGACCAGCCTGAACGACCTGCTGCGGCCCTGAACCGGGCCGGCTCGCGCACCTCGAGGAGTTGAGATGAGCACGATGGAGCGGATCCTGCGCCTGATGGGCGAGAAGAAGGCGTCGGACGTGTACCTGTCGGCGCACGCGCCGGCGCTGATCAAGATCAACGGCCAGTGCGTGCCGATCAACAACCAGCTGCTGCCGCCCGACGCGCCCAAGGCGCTGCTGGCCGAGGTGCTGCCGCCCAGGCGCATGACCGAGCTGGAGGAAACCGGCGAGCTGAACATGGCGCATGCGATCGAGGGGGTGGGCAACTTCCGCTTCTCGGCCATGCGCCAGCGCGGGACCTACGCGGCGGTGATCCGCTACATCACGACCGAAATCCCGCCGCTGGAGTCGCTCAGCGTGCCCATGATCCTGGGCGACCTGATCATGGAAAAGCGCGGCCTGCTGCTGATGGTGGGCTCCACCGGTGCCGGCAAGAGCACCACGCTGGCGGCCATGATGGACTACCGCAACGAGAAGGCGTCGGGCCACATCCTGACCATCGAGGATCCGGTCGAATTCCTGTTCAGGAACAAGAAGTCGGTGGTCAACCAGCGCGAGGTCGGCAGCGACACGCAGTCCCTGCAGACGGCGCTGAAGAACGCGCTGCGGCAGGCACCGGACGTCATCCTGATCGGCGAGATCCGCGATCGCGAGACCATGTCGGCGGCCATCGCCTACGCGCAGTCAGGCCACCTGTGCCTGGCGACCATGCACGCCAACAACAGCTACCAGGCGCTGAACCGCATCCTGTCGTTCTACCCGGTCGAGGTGCGCCCCACCATGCTGGGCGACCTGGCCGCGGCGCTCAAGGCCATCGTGTCCCAGCGCCTGCTGCGCACGGTGCACGGCGGCCGCACGCCGGCGGTGGAGGTGATGCTCAACACCAAGCTGGTGTCGGAGCTGATCGAGAAGGGCGACTTCTCCGGCGTGAAGGAGGCGATGGAGAAGTCCATGGCCGAGGGCTCGCAGACCTTCGAGCAGGCCATCGCCAAGCTGATCGTCGATGGCGTGGTCGACAAGAAGGAAGGCATCGCCAACGCCGACTCGCCCACCAACCTGCAGTGGCGACTGCAGAACGACTTCGGGCCGGGGGCCGGCGCGGCCCGGCCCGAGGAAGGCGCGAGCGAGGAGGACCTGGCCGACGAGCCGTCGTTCACGGAGATCACGCTGGACGTGAAGCATTAATGCCCGGGATCGTCTCCCTGACCTTGCCGAGTCATCGTCATTCCCGCGAAGGCGGGAATCCAGTGCGTCCGGCCTCGGCAGCGCCGCAGGCGCGTCCTGTGGATCCTCCGCCTGCGCGGAGGATGACCAGACAGGGGGCCTGGACGGGGTGGCTGCCTCGATGAAGACCCTCCACCTCGCCGAGCAGCTGATCTCCCGCCGCTCCGTCACGCCCGAGGACGACGGCTGCCAGCAGATCCTGCGCGAGCGCCTCGCACCGCTCGGGTTCGACTGCGAGACCCTCGTCAGCGGCCCGGAGGACTTCCGCGTCACCAACCTCTGGGCCAAGCGCCCGTCCAGCCGCCCCGATGCGCCCACCCTGGTGTTCGCCGGCCACACCGACGTGGTGCCCACCGGCCCGCTGGACCAGTGGAGCACCGATCCCTTCGTGCCCGCGCACCGCGACGGCAGGCTGTACGGTCGCGGCGCGGCGGACATGAAGACCTCGATCGCGGCCTTCGTGGTCGCGGTCGAGGAGTTCCTGTCCACCCACCCCGACCCGGCGCTCTCGCTCGCCTTCCTCATCACCAGCGACGAGGAAGGTCCGGCGGTGGACGGCACGGTGGTGGTGTGCGAACGGCTGGCGGCCCGTGGCGAGAAGCTGGACTGGTGCATCGTCGGCGAGCCCAGCTCGGTCGAGCGCCTGGGCGACATGATCAAGAACGGCCGCCGCGGCAGCCTGTCGGGCAAGCTCGTGGTGCACGGCGTGCAGGGCCACATCGCCTACCCGCAGCTGGCGAAGAACCCGATCCACCTGGCCCTGCCCGCGCTGGCGGAGCTGGCCGCGATCGAGTGGGACCGCGGCAACGACTTCTTCCCGCCCACCAGCTTCCAGGCCAGCAACATCCACGCGGGGACCGGCGCCACCAACGTGATCCCGGGCAGCCTGGTGGTGGACTTCAACTTCCGCTACTGCACCGAGTCGACGCCCGACGCGCTGAAGCAGCGCGTGCACGAGGTGCTGGACCGGCACGGCCTGGACTACCGGATCGACTGGACCCTGGGGGGCCTGCCCTTCCTCACCCGGCCGGCCGAACTGGTGGGGGCCATGCAGCAGGCGATCCGCGAGGTGGCCGGCATCGAGACCGAGCTGTCCACCACCGGCGGCACCAGCGACGGCCGCTTCATCTCGCGCATCTGCCCTCAGGTGGTGGAGTTCGGCCCCGTCAACGCCATGATCCACAAGATCGACGAGCACATCGCGGTGGACCAGGTCGAGCCGCTGAAGGACATCTACCGGCGCACGATCGAAGTGCTGGCCGCCGGCGCGCGGGCCTGACGCGCGCGCCCCTGGCCGGCCCTGCGCGGGTGCCGGCCGCTACCGGGCTGCGGCGTCCGCCCGCAGCAGGGACTTGTAGACCCCGCAGCCCACGTACAGGTCGCCCAGCTGGACCACGAAGGACATCTTGGGCTGCACCAGCCGGGTGACCGGGTTCACGATGTCGTACTCCACCCAGCCGGGCGCCTGCTCGGCCTGCCGCACGATGGCCGCCAACAGCGCGTTGCCGTCGACGCCGCGGATGTCCTGCACCCGCGTACCGACCTTGTCCGGGTTGCCGCCGAAGGCCAGGTAGGTGCCCTGCGCGTCCAGCGCGAAGACGTACATGTCGCGGTCGAAGAAGCCGTTCGCCGGGTCGGTCAGGGCGCGCAGGTACTCCTGGCGGGGCATCCGGTCGAAGGCCTGCCGGGCCCGCGCCACCAGCTGGAAGGCCTCGCTGGCGGTGCCCTGCATCAGGGTGAAGTGGGCCACCGAGCGCGACAGGCTGCGGGCCCGCTCGCGCAGCGCCAGCGCTTGGCTTGCGGCCTCCTCCACCATGGCGTTGTTGCTCTGGGTGATGGCGTCCAAGTGTCGCACGGCCTTCGATATCTCCCCAAGGCCGACGCCCTGCTCCGCGCTGGCGCCCGAGATCTGCGTGACCTGTTCGGCCATGTCGCGCACCGCGGCGACGATGGAGGCGATCTCGCCGCCGGCCGCGCGGATGCGCTTGACGCCGTCGTCGACGTGGCTGGCCGAAGTCTCGACCAGCTCGCGGATGTGGCGCGCCTCCTGGGCGCAGCGCTGCGCCAGCTGCCGCACCTCCGCGGCGACCACCGCGAAGCCACGCCCGCGCTCGCCGGCCCGGGCCGCCTCCACTGCGGCGTTCAGGGCCAGCACGTTGGTCTGGAAGGCCACGTGGTCGATGATGGCCACCAGTTCGCGCACCTGCTGGGTGTCGCTCTGGATGGCGCCCACCGAGCCCACCGCCTCGTCCATGGAGGCCGCACCACCCTCCGCCGCCGACCGCACGCGCGCCGCCTCGGCGTCGGCCCGCTGCGCGGCTCGCGCGTTCTGCTGCACCGTCGATTCGAGCTGCTGCACGCTGGCAGCGGTCTCCTCCAGGTTCGCGGCCTGCTGCTCGGTGCGGGCGGCGAGGTCGCGGTGCCCGCGGGCCAGCGTGTGCCCGGCCTGCTCGACCAGCGCGGCGCTGGTGCGCACGTCCGCGACGATGGCCGACAGCCCGGTGGCCAGCCGCGACAGGCCCTGCGAGACCTCGGCCAGGTCGCGTCCGGTCCGCACCGGCGCGACGGCGTCCAGCCGGCCCTGCTCGATGTCGCGCATGAAGCCCAGCACGCCGGTCACGCTCTCGGCGAAGGTGCGCTGGAACGACCAGCACAGGTAAGGCAGCACCACGCCGGCGGCCACGCACAGCCCGAGCGCTACCCACGCACCGTTCGCGACCAACGTCGGGAGCGCGGCCAGGTAGGGCAGGATGGCCACGGCCGCGAGCAGGGAGAGCTTGGTGCCCAGCGGATGGTTGCGGGCCAGCGTGGAACCGGGCTTCAGCCAGGAGCGCATGGCCCTGCGCACCGGGGCATCGGGGGGATGGATCGCGTAGGCAGTCATGGGCCGCTCCTCGGTACTGCAGGGGGCACGGCACCGCCTGCTCGGAAAACAGGATAAGCACAGCCGTAGGGCGCGGCAATCGGTGCAATCCGCCCCGCCTGGCGGCGGGGGTACTGCTCCCGATAATCGAACCATGACCCTGTTCGATCTCGTGGACACCTGCGCCCGGCGCCTGGAGCAAGCCGGCGTCGCCTTCGGCCACGGCACCACCAATGCCTTCGACGAAGCCGCCTGGCTGGTGCTGTGGAAGCTGGGGCTGCCGTTGGACGGCCTCGACGAGCACGGGCGGGGCGAAGTCGATCCGGATCGCTGCGAGCAGGTGCAGGCACTGGTCGAGGAGCGCATCGCCAGCCGCAAGCCCGCCGCCTACCTGACGCGCGAAGCCTGGCTGCAGGGCGTGCCCTTCTACGTCGACGAGCGCGCCATCGTGCCGCGCAGCTTCATCGCCGAACTGCTGGCCGACGCCACCATCGATCCCTGGCTGGGCGATCACACGCGCCGGGTGCTGGACCTGTGCACCGGCAATGGCAGCCTGGCGGTGCTGGCCGCCATGGCCTGGCCCGAGGTGCAGGTCGATGCCGCCGACCTGTCGCCGGACGCGCTGGCGGTGGCCGACATCAACGTGCGCCGCCATGGGTTGCAGGAGCGCATCCGCCTGCTGGAGTCCGACGGGCTGTCCGCGCTGCAGGGTCCCTACGACCTGGTCCTGTGCAACCCGCCCTACGTCAACAGCGCCAGCATGGCGGCCCTGCCCGCCGAATACCGGGCCGAGCCGTCGCTGGCACTGGCCGGCGGCGCCGACGGCATGGACTTCATCCGCACCCTGCTGCGCGACGCGCCCTCGCGCATGGCCGAAGCTGCCGTGCTGGTGCTGGAGATCGGCAACGAGCGCGGCCATTTCGAGGCTGCCTTCCCGCGCCTGGAGGCGGTCTGGCTGGACACCAGCGCCGGCGCCGACCAGGTGCTGCTGCTCACCCGCGAGGCGCTGGTGCGACAATGACGGCCGGGCGCCAGGCGCCCTTCCATGACCTGCGGGGGCGCGTCGGCGCCCTCGCCCATTTCCGGACCCACATTCGATGATCACGCTGCGCAACCTGACCCTGCGCCGCGGCGCCAAGGTGCTGCTGGACCAGGTGTCGGTGACGCTCAATCCCGGCGAAAAGATCGCGCTGGTCGGCCGCAACGGCGCCGGCAAGTCCAGCCTGTTCGCCCTCTTCACCGGCACCCTGCACGAGGACGCCGGCGAGTTCTCGCTGCCGGCGCACTGGCAGATGTCCCAGGTCGCGCAGCACATGCCCGAGACGGACGAGAGCGCGACCGATTTCGTGCTCGGCGGCGACACCCGGCTGATGGAACTGCGGGCCGCGCTGGCCCACGCCGAAGCCAGCGGCGACGGCATGCGGATCGCCCACGCCCATTCCGACCTCGCCGATGCCGGCGAGCACGACGCGGCGCCGCGCGCCCAGGCCCTGATCCTGGGCCTGGGCTTCAAGGTGCACGAGCTGTCGCAGCCGGTGAACAGCTTCTCCGGCGGCTGGCGAATGCGGCTGCAGCTGGCCCGCGCGCTGATGGCGCCGTCGGACCTGCTGCTGCTGGACGAACCGACCAATCACCTGGACCTGGACGCGCTGGTCTGGCTGGAGTCCTGGCTGCAGCGCTACCCGGGCACGCTGCTGGTGATCAGCCACGACCGCGAATTCCTCGATGCGGTGACCGGCGTCACGCTGCACATCGACCACCAGAAGCTGACGCGCTACGGCGGCAACTACAGCGCCTTCGAGACCCTGCGGGCCCAGCAGCTGGAGCAGCAGCAGGCGGCCTTCGCCAAGCAGCAGGAGAAGATCGCCCACCTGCAGAAGTTCATCGACCGCTTCAAGGCCAAGGCCACCAAGGCCAAGCAGGCACAGAGCCGGGTCAAGGCGCTGGAGCGCATGGAGAAGATCGCGCCGGTGCTGGCGGAGGCCGAGTTCAGCTTCGAGTTCAAGGAGCCGGCCAACCTGCCCAACCCCATGCTGGCGATCTCGGAGGCGGTGCTGGGCTACGGCGACAAGGTCGTCCTGCGCGGCGTCGACCGCTCGGTGCTGGCCGGCCAGCGCATCGGCATCCTGGGCGCCAACGGCCAGGGCAAGTCGACCCTGGTCAAGACCATCGCACGCGAGATCCCGTCGCTGGGTGGGACGATCACCGAGGGCAAAGGCCTGCACATCGGCTACTTCGCGCAGCAGGAGCTGGACGTGCTGTCCCCCGACAGCAACCCGCTGGAGCACATGGTGCGGCTGGCGCGCGACGTCGGCCCGCAGGCGCGCGAGCAGGAACTGCGCAACTTCCTGGGCAGCTTCAACTTCAGCGGCGACATGGTGGCGCAGGCGGTCGGCACCATGAGCGGCGGCGAGAAGGCCCGGCTGGTGCTGGCCATGATCGTGTGGCAGCGCCCCAACCTGCTGCTGCTGGACGAGCCGACCAACCACCTGGACCTGGCCACGCGCGAGGCGCTGGCCGTCGCCCTGAACGAGTTCGAGGGCACGGTGATGCTGGTCAGCCACGACCGCGCGCTGCTGCGCTCGGTGTGCGACGAGTTCTGGCTGGTGGGCGGCGGCCGAGTGGCCCCGTTCGACGGCGACCTGGACGACTACCAGCGCTACCTGCTGGACGAGGCCAAGCGGCTGCGCGAGGCCGCGCGCCTGCAGGCGGCCCCCGCCCCGGTGGAAGCGGCGCCGGCGCCCACGCCGGCACCCGTGCCCGCCGCCAGGCCGCAGGAGCAGCGACGGCTGGACGCGGCCGCACGCCAGCAGCTCGCGGCGCGCACCCGGCCGCTGAAGAAGGACCTGGCGAAGGCCGAGCAGGAGATGGCGCAGTTCCAGGCCGAGATCCAGTCGCTGGAATCGCGGCTGGCGACGTCGCTGCCGCCGGTGGACATCGCCGAGGCCGGCAAGCGCCTCAAGCAGGCCACGGCGGCGCTGGCGGCGGCGGAAGAGCGCTGGCTGGCGCTGACGGGGGAGATCGAAGCCATCGAGTCGGCCGGCTGAGGCCGGCCACGCATCACTTGCCCGCCGGCCCTGCGCGCTCCAGTGGCAGCGTTGCGGCCGGCGTCCAGCTGTCCGGATGCCCGGGTGCTAACCGCACTTGGGCTGCGGCCGCCAGCACCTGGTCGATCGCCCCGGCGGTGCCGTCCACGCACGAGCCGACCAGGTCGAGGTGGCCGCCCTGCAGCGGCTGCACCCGCAGCCCTGCCCGCGCGATGCGCTTCCACGCCGGCAGCGGATCGGGATAGCCGCCCAGCGGGATGCGGGCCCGCAGGTAGTCGACCGCGCAGCCGTCGAAAGGCTGCGGGCGGTAGCGCTGCAACGCATCGAGCATGGCATCGAAGACCAGCTGCTGCGCGCCCGACAGGTCGCGCCCCAGCGTGGGACGCGCGGCGGGCACCGCGGAAGCCCCGGCGCGCGGGCCGCGTGCGATCCGCTCCAGCGTGTCGCGCAGGTACGGCAGGCGCTGGCCCGGCGGAAGGGCCAGCAGCGTGCGCAGCCCCCTCACCCCTTGCGCCCAGGCGCGGCGCAGCGGCGCCAGGTCCTGCTGCACATAGGTGTCGACCAGGCACACGGTTTCGACCGGCTGGCCCTCGCGCGCCAGGAACCGCGCGACCTCCAGCGCCACCAGCCCACCGAAGGAGTAGCCGGCCAGCGCGTAGGGGCCATTCGGTTGCGTGGCACGGATCTCCCGTGCATACGCCGTCGCGAGCGCTTCCACCGTCCGCAGCGGCGGCTGCTCGCCGTCCACGCCGGGCGCCTGGAAGCCGTAGACCGGTCGCGTCGTGCGCAGGCGCTCCACCAGCGCCCAGCATTCGAGCAGGGTGCCGCTGAGGCCGTGGACCAGGTACAGCGGCCGGCCCTTGCCGGCGCGCATCGGTATCAGGAGGCCCGGGGACGCGCTGCCCGGTGGACGATCCAGCAGATCGGCCAGCGCGTCGATGGTCGGTGCCCGCAGGAGGGTCGACAGCGGCAGGTCGCGCCCGGTCAGCGCCTTCACCTGCGCCATCAGCCGCGCGGCCAGCAGCGAATTGCCGCCCAGTTCGAAGAAATTCGCATCGGGCGCGATCGAAGCGATGCCGAACAGCCGCGCCCAGATCGCCTGCAACTGGCTCGCCAGGCCCGGCCGCTGGTCCCCGGGCGCCGATGCGGCCGCCGCCTGCAGCACCGGGTGGCGTCGGATCGATTCCAGGCACTCAGGGTTGCGCAAGGCGCCGGCGTTGGTGCAGGGCTGGCCGTCGAGTGCCTGGCGCGCGGCCGCTGCCGACAGCTTGCCGTTGGCGGTAGCCGGCAGCGCGGGCACGTCCAGCAGCAGGTCGGGCACGTGGGCCGTGGACAGGCGCGCGGCGACCTCGCGTCGCAGGGTGGCCGCCAGCGCGGCGTCCAGCAAGCAGCCCTCCGCCAGCACCAGCAGCGCCACCACCTGCGCTTCGCCGGCGCCGGCATGCCGCTCCACCACCATGGCTTCGCGCACGCCGGGCAGGCCCATGAGCACGCGCTCGATCTCGCCCGGGGCGAACTTGATGCCGCGCACGTTCAGCACGCCGTCGCAGCGCCCGTGCAGGCGTACGCCGCCGCCCGGCCCGAACGAGACCAGGTCGCCGTGGCTCCAGACACCGGGGGCCTGCTCGAAGTACGCGCGATGGAAGGCCGTGCCGTCCGGATCGCCCCAGAACGCGAGCGGCCGCGAGGGGAACGGATTGGCGCACACCAGCTGGCCCAGGCCCGGCTGCGCGCCGGCGGTTCCGTCGGGGCGCACCTGCACGTCCAGTCCCAGGCTGGCGCACTGGGCCTCGCCGGCCCACACCGGCAGGTTCGGGTGACCCAGCACGAAGCAGCCGAGGATGTCGGTGCCGCCCGAGATCGATTGCAGCGGGAGGTCCTTCACCGCGCGCGCCACCCACTCGAACTGGCGGTCGTGCAGCACCGAGCCGGTGGACAGGATGCCGCGCAGCGCTCGCAGGTCGAACTGCCGGCCCGGCTCGAGGCCGGCCTCCTCGCACATGCGCAGGTAGGGCGGGCTGGTGCCGAACACCGTCACGCGCTCCTGCGCCACCAGCCGCCAGAGGGTGTCGACGGCGGCGATGGGGCCGTCGTAGCACACGACCTCGACGCCCGACGCGAGCGCCGAGAGCTGCCAGTTCCACATCATCCAGTTGCAGCTGGTGTGGAAGTACAGGCGGTCGCCGGGCCGCAGGTCGCAGTGCAGGCGGTGTTCCTTCAGGTGCTCGAGCAGGCTGCCGCCGGCGCCGTGCACGATGCACTTGGGGCGGCCCGTCGTGCCCGAGGAGAACATGATGAACAGCGGGTGGTTGAAGCCGAAGGCCGGCCAGTCGTAGGGCTGCGCCGGTGCGCCGTCCCGTAGCTCGCGCAGCGGAACGACCGCCGCCGCAACCACCTGTCCCAGCATGTCGCCGTCCAGCGGCACCACCGTCGTGACCGACGGCAGGCCGGCGCAGACCGCGGTGGCCTTCTGCGCCAGCGGCAGTCCCGTGTCCCAGGGCCGCGCCGCGACGTGGGTGAACAGCAGGCGCGGCTCGATCGGCCCGAAGCGCTCCAGGATGGCCTCCGCGCCGATGTCGGGTGAGGCCGTGGACAGCGTTGCGCCCACGGCGGCCGTGGCGAGCGCAACCAGGACCGCGAGGTCGTCGTTGCGCAGCAAGGCCGCGACGCGGTCGCCAGGTCCTACGCCCAACGCGCGCAGCGACTGCGCCAGCCCGCCCACCGCCTCGCGCAGCTCGCCGCGCGTCCAGCGCCGGCGGCGTCCGTCCGCCCGGCACGCCGTCAAGGCCGGCGCATCAGCGCCCGCCACCTCCAGGTTCAGCAGGCTGTCAGAGTAGTTGAGGGTCAGCGCGGGAAAGAACTGCGCGTCTTCGCACGACTCGCCGATGCGCACCGGATCGAGCGACCCTCGGAAGCCGGCTCCGGGCCCACACCACTGGGCGAAGAAGCGCCAGAACGCGCGCGAGTGCTGCACGCAGTACGACTGCAGCTGCGCCCAGTCGCGCAGATCGGCACCGGTGTGCGCCGCGAAGGCCCGCATGAAGGCGGTCATCTGCGAGGCCCCGACCACCTCGCCGGGCGGCGTGTGGACCGGACCGTCCGTGATCGCGGACGCGAGGGCCGCTGTTTCCCTGGTCTCGAGGACCGACCTCCCGCCTTGCGGGGTCACACCTTGGTTCATGCGCGATGTCCTGCTCTTCTCGCACGTCATGCCACGAACCAATTGTTCGCCGGCGACATCCGGGGGACTGTCGGCGCAGAGCCATCGTCATGGCCCGAAAGAGCCATGCCCGTGGCACGCGGGTATCGAAGGGGTCAGGTCGGCGCGGATGCGCTGCGGCGGCTGGCGATGCGATCCAGCACCCAGCCCGCCGCGCACTGGCCGAAGGTGGCCGTGACCGCCACCACCGAACCGTAGCCATGGCAGTTGAGCGACCCATCGCCGGCGATGTCGCAGGACGGATCGGGCGGTGCCACGGCCTCGCGGCTGAATACGCAGGGGATGCCGATGCGCTTGCCCTCGCGGGGCGCGCCGTGGAACTTGCGCAACCGATAGCGCAGTTGCGCGAGCAGGGGGTCGTGCGTGGCCTGCGACAGGTCGTCGATGTCCACCTTGTGCGCCAGCCGCTTGCCGCCGGCGGCGCCGCAACTCACGAAGGGCGTGCGGGTCTTCAGTGCCCAGGTGGCGAGCGCCACCTTGGCCTTGACCTCGTCGCAGGCGTCGACCAGCGCATCCACCGCACGCGGAAGCAGGCCGGGCCAGTTGCCCGGTTCGGCAAAGTCCTCGACGCAGTGCACCGTGCAGCCGGGATGGATCTGCGCGATGCGGTCGCGCATGGCCAGCACCTTGGCCTGCCCTATCGTGCCGTCCAGCGCGTGGACCTGGCGGTTGATGTTGGATTCGGCGACGTGGTCGAGGTCGACCAGCACCAGCGAGCCGATGCCGCTGCGGGCTAGCGCTTCGGCGGCCCAGGAGCCCACGCCGCCGATGCCGACCACGGCGACGCAGGCCGTGCGCAGGGCCGCGGCGCCCTGCACGCCATAGAGGCGCTCCAGCCCCGAGAACCGGCGGTCGAGGTCGGCCGTCCCGGGGTCGAGCGCGTGCTGCATCAGCGCAGGCGGGCGAGCCGCTCGCGCGCGGCCACCGCCGCCTCCGATTGCGGATAGGCCTTGACCAGGTCGTCCAGCGTGCGGCGCGCCCCGGCGTTGTCCTTCAGCTCGATCTGGCAGTTCGCGATCGACAGCACCGCTTCCGGCGCACGCGCATGGTCGGGGGCCTGCTGGAGCAGGGCCCGGAAGTTGCCCAGCGCGCCGCGGTAGTCGCGGTTGGCGTACTGCGCATTGCCCAGCCAGAACAGCGCCGAGGGACGGTAGTTGCTCTGCGGATAGCGCTTGATGAACTCGGCGAAGGCGGCCTGCGCTGCGGGAAAGTCGGAGCGGCGGAAGATCGCCAGCGCCGCGTCGAAGTCGCGCTGCTCGTTCGGGTCGGCCATGAACTCGCGGCCATCGACGTTGACCTTGGCGGGCTCGATGCGGCGCAGCCTCTCCTCGACGGCGGCGACCACGTCCTTCTGGCCCCGCTGCGTCTCGGCGAGGTCGCGGGTGAGCTGCTCGTCCTGGCCGCGCAGCCGCGCCACCTCGCCCTTGAGCGCATCAATCTGGCTTTGCAGGTCGAGCAGGCTGCGGCGCAGCTGCGCGTTCTCCTCGGTGGCACGCTGCAGGTCCTGGGCCTGGCGCTCGCTGGCCACGCGTTGTGCATCGAAGCGCTGGCGCAGCTCGAGGATGGCGCGGCGCGCCTCGTCGTCCTCGAACAGCGCGGCGTGGCCGGCCAGCGGCGCCAGCAGCGCGCCGGCAGCCAGCACCCAGGCGAAGAGTCGGGCGGCAGGGGACGCGGGGCGCGCGAGCGCCGCCCCTTGCGCGTTGGTGGAGGCCTGCGCGCGCAGGAACGACAGGGTGCGGCTCATCGGTATGCGATCTCGACGCGCCGGTTCTGCGACCAGGCGGATTCATCGCTGCCCGGGACCGCCGGCTTTTCCTTGCCGAAGCTCACCGCTTCCATCTGGTTGTCGGCGACGCCCAGCAGCCCCAGGGCCCGCTTGACCGCCTCGGCCCGCCGCTGGCCGAGGGCGAGGTTGTATTCGCGGCCGCCGCGCTCGTCGGTGTGGCCCTCCAGCGCGACGCGGCGCTGCGGGTTGGCGCGCAGGAAACGGGCATGCGCCTCGATCATCGGCTGCGCGTCGGCCTTGATGGCGTAGCTGTCGTAGTCGAAGTAGATGATCCGCTTCACGTTGGCCGGGCCGGCCTTGTTGGCAGCGGCCAGGTCGGCATCGACCGGAGCGACCTGGCTCTGCGTGGCGGGGCCGGTGCTGCCGCCGGTCCCCGGCGGGGCGACCACGGCGGGCTGGCGGTCTTCCACCGGCACGTCGTTGAGCTTGACACCGGAGCTGCAGCCGGCGATCAGGGCCGACAGCAGCAGGCCCAGGAAGATGCGGGGAGTCATCGAGAAAACCTCCATTCGAAGTTGTTCGGGGTATTCGTTCAGCGCTGGAAGGGGCCCCAGTCGGGCTCGCGGATGTCGCCGCCCTGTCCAGCCAGCCGGGCCTTGATCTTGCCATCCAGCGTGGTGGTCATGAGGGCTTCGCGGCCATTCTGGCGCGTGGCGTAGACGATGAGCCGCCCGTTGGGAGCGAAGCTGGGACTCTCGTCGGCCGCGGTGTCGGTGATCGGCACGCCCGCGCCCGAGGGCAGTTCCATCGCGTGCAGCTTGAACTGGCCCTGCACGCGGGAGATGTAGGCGAGCCAGCGGCCGTCGGGACTGATGGTCGGGGAAATGTTGTAACTGCCGGTAAAGGTGACCCGTTCGGGCGAGCCGCCCGTCACCGGCATCCGGTAGACCTGCGGCGAGCCGCCGCGGTCGCTGACGAAATAGATGCTGCGGCCGTCGGGCGAATAGATCGGCTCGGTGTCGATGCCGGGCGACTGCGTCAGGCGGCGCGGTTCGCCGCCGTTGGCGTCGATGGTGTACAGCTGCGAGCCGCCTTCGCGGCTGAGGGTGACGGCCAGCGTGCGGCCGTCGGGCGCCCAGGCCGGCGCGCTGTTGGACCCGCGGAAATTGGCCAGCAGCCGGCGCCGCCCGCTGGCGACCTCGTGCACGTAGACCACCGGCTTGCGCGACTCGAAGGACACATAGGCCAGCTGCGCGCCGTTGGCCGACCAGGCGGGCGAGATGATCGGCTCCGGGCTGGACAGCGCCGACTGCGCGTTCTCGCCGTCGGCATCGGCCACCCACAGGTTGTAGCGCGAGCTGCCCTTGGTGACGTAGGCGATGCGGGTGGAGAAGATGCCGCGCTCGCCGGTGAGCTTTTCGTAGATGAAGTCCGCGATGCGGTGCGCCGCCAGCCGCAGGTCGCCCTGGGTAACGGCGTAGCTCTGCCCGCCCAGGTCCTGGCCGCGCACCACGTCCCACAGCCGGAAGCGCACGTCCCAGCGGCCGTCCGCCAGCCGCGAGACGCTGCCGGCCACCAGCGAGTCGGCGCCGGCCTGGCGCCAGGGCGTGACATCGGGGCGGCTGGTCTCGTCCAGCACCAGGTTGGCCGGCGGCTCGATGCCGCGGAACTGCCCGCTGCGCTCCAGGTCGGCGCGGATGATGGCCGAGATCTTCTCGGGGCTGGCGGCCTCGCCCCGGAACGGGACGATGGCAAAGGGCAATTGCGTCAGGCCCACCCCCGTCACTTCGACCCGGAACTGCGCCCAGGATGGCAGGGCGGCGGTGGCGCCGAGCGCAGCCACCAGTTGCCGGCGGCGCCAACTGTCACGAACCATCTTCCACTCTCCTTGTGTTTGTCGTGGAACCCATGAGGTTCGGGCGTTGCGCGGGAGTTCCCTGCCCGATCCCCTTTTGCAGGAGCCACAGCTTCAGGTAACGGTAATAGGTGCCCTCGGCATTGGACACCGCGAGTGCGAAACCGAGCCGGCCGTCCAGGAAGCCGCGCCGCACCACGTACGTCCGCAGGAAGGTCCACAGCGCATGGCCCAGCGCCTTGCCCAGCGAGCCCTTCACGCCCCGCGCGTGCAGCGCCAGCGCGCCCGCGCTGGAGTAGCGGTCCATCTTGTCGAGCACCGATTCGAGGGTCGGCATGCTCTCGTGCAGCAGGTCGCCTTCGAGCCGGCCCACCGGGCCTTCGATCACCACCCGCTCGTGCACCAGGTCGTCGGAAAAGCGCGCGCGGCCGCGGCGGAACAGGCGCACCACCCGGTCGGGGTACCAGCCGGAGTGGTTCATGTACTGGCCGCAATAGCTCGAGTGGCGCCCGATGCTGTAGGCGTCGTGCCGGCCGTCCTGCATGGCAGCGAGGATGGACCGCTGCAGTGTCGGCGTGACCTCCTCGTCGGCGTCCAGCGACAGCACCCAGTCGCCGGTGGCCATGTCCAGGGCCCGGTTCTTCTGCGGACCGAAGCCGGGCCAGTCCTGCGCCACGGCCACGCGCGCTCCCAGCCCGCGTGCCATTTCCACCGTGCCGTCGGTGCTGCCCGAATCGACCACGACGAGCTCATCCGCGAAGCGGGCCGAGCGCAGGCAACGCCCGATGTTGCCGGCTTCATTGCGGGTGATGACGATGACGGAGAGGGACGGCATTGCGCGAGGGCGCGAAGGAGGCGGCCGGGCCAGGGGCCACGGGCATAATCGCCGGCTGGTTTCCAATCGATTATTGCACCCATGGACACACTCCCGACCGTGGTGGTGGTCGGCGGCGCCGGCTACATCGGGTCGCACATGGTCCGCATGCTGGCCGACGAGGGCTGGCGCCCGGTCGTCGTCGACAACCTCGCCACCGGCCATGCCGATGCCGTCGGCGGTGCCGAGCTGCGCGTGGGTGACCTGGGCGACCGCGACTTCATGGCCGCCGTGCTGCGCGATGCGCAGCCGCGCTGCGTGATGCACTTCGCCGCCTCCAGCCTGGTCGGCGAGTCGATGCAGGCCCCCGGCAAGTACTGGCGCAACAACCTGGTGCAGACGCTGGAGCTGCTGGACACCATGCTCGCGCACGGCGTGCGGCAGTTCATCTTTTCCTCCACCGCCGCCGTGTACGGCAACCCGGTGGAAGTGCCCATCCCCGAGCAGCACCCCACCAACCCGATCAACCCGTACGGGCACAGCAAGCTGGCGGTGGAGCATGCCCTGCAGGACTACGGCCAGGCGCACGGCCTGCGCTCGATCTCGCTGCGCTACTTCAACGCGGCCGGCGCGCACCCGGACGGCACGCTGGGCGAGCGCCACGACCCCGAGACGCACCTGATCCCGCTGGTGCTGCAGGTGGCCTCCGGCCGCCGCCCGTTCATCTCGCGCTTCGGTTCCGCCCATGCGACGCCCGATGGCTCCTGCCTGCGCGACTACATCCACGTGCAGGACCTGTGCGCGGCCCACCTGCTGGCCTTGCGCCGGCTGGAGGCGGGTGCGGATTCCACCATCTACAACCTGGGCAACGGCCGCGGCCACTCCGTCAACGAAGTGATAGCGGCGGCTCGCCGCGTCACCGGCCACGCGATCCCGGTACGCGACGACCCGCCGCGCGCGGGCGACCCGCCGGCGCTGGTCGCCGACGCGGCACGGGCGCGGGCGGAGCTGGGCTGGGCGCCGCAGTACGAGGACCTCGAGACCATCATCGCGCATGCCTGGCGGTGGGAGCAGCAGCTCCAGTCGCCGGGCCGCCCCTCGTGACGCCCCGCGTCGACCTGGTTCCGGTCCGCTGGCTGCTGCCCTACTTCCGCGGCTCGCGGAAGTTCTGGATCGTCGCCGCGGTGGCGACCCTTGTGTCGTCGGCGCTGGAGCCGCTGGTGCCGGCCCTGCTCAAACCGCTGCTGGACGAGGGCTTCACCGGCGGCGGCTTCTCGCTCTGGCTGGTGCCCGCCGCGCTGCTGCTGCTGTTCGCGGTGCGCGGCATCGCCGGCTTCCTGGCCGACCTGGCGCTGGCCCGCATCACGCAAGACGGGCTGGTCCGGCTGCGCGAGGCCATGTTCGCCCGCCTGCTGGACGCCCGGCTGGGGCTGTTCTCGCGCGAGAACGCCACCTCGCTGTCCAACACCGTGGTGTTCGAGGTCCAGAACGGCACCCAACTGCTGGTCAACTCGGTGATCGCGCTGCTCAAGGACACGCTGGCCCTGCTGGCGTTGATGGGCTACCTGCTGTACCTGAACTGGCAGCTCACGCTGGTGGTGCTGGCGGTGGTGCCCGCCGTGGGCTGGATCGTGCGCACCCTCTCGCGGCGCCTGTACCGCATCGCGCGCAGTGCGCAAACCGCCGTGAACGACCTGGCCTACGTGGTGGAGGAGAACGTGCTGGCCGCCCGCGTCGTGCGGCTGCACGGCGCCCAGGCCTCGCAGGCCGGCCGCTTCGAGCGGCTCAGCATGGCCCTGCGGCGGCTGGCGCTCAAGTCGGCGGCCGCGTCGGCGGCCATCACGCCCATGACCCACATGCTGGCGGCGGCGGCGCTGTCCGTGGTCATCTGCATGGCCCTCTGGCAGAGCCGCGAGGGCATCACGGTCGGCACCTTCGCCTCCTTCATCACGGCCATGCTGATGCTGATCGCGCCGATCAAGCGGCTGTCCGAGGCCGCCAGCCCGATCTCGCGCGGCCTGGCGGCGGTACAGCGGGCCGTGGACCTGGTGGAGAAGGCGCCGGCCGAGAGCGGGGGCAGCCACGCCCCGGGGAGAGCACAGGGCCGCATCAACCTGCGCGGCGTGACGGTGCGCTACCGCGACGACGCGCCGCCCGCGCTGGACCACGTGTCGCTGGACATCGCGCCTGGGCAGAGCGTCGCGCTGGTGGGGCCCTCGGGTTCCGGCAAGACCACGCTGGCCAACCTGCTGCCGCGCTTCGTCACGCCGACCGAGGGCGAAGTCCTGCTGGACGGGGTCGATGTCGCGCAGTGGCGGCTGGATGCGCTGCGCGCCCAGTTCGCGCTGGTCAGCCAGGACGTGGTGATGTTCAACGACACCCTGGCCGCCAACATCGCGCTGGAGAGCCCGCCCGACGCCGCGCGGCTGGAGCGCTGCATAGACGCGGCCAACCTGCGCAGCCTGGTGGAATCGCTGCCGCAGGGGCTGGACACCGTCACCGGCCACAACGCGACCGAGTTGTCCGGCGGCCAGCGCCAGCGCCTGGCCATCGCCCGCGCGCTGTACAAGGACGCCCCCATCCTGATCCTGGACGAGGCGACCTCGGCGCTGGACGCCGCCTCCGAGCGGCTGGTGCAGGAAGCGCTGCAGCGGCTGATGGCCGGTCGCACCACGCTGGTCATCGCGCACCGGCTGTCCACCATCGAGCACGCCGACCGGGTGGTGGTGCTGGACCAGGGGCGGCCGGTGGAGAGCGGCACGCACGCCGAACTGCTCGCGCTGGGCGGCCTGTACGCGCGCCTGCACGCCAGCCACGGCGGGGCGGACGGCGCGGAGGAGACGGCCCCGTGAGGCCGGCCGACGCCATCGACCCGGCCGCGCTCCGGCGTGCGCTGGTGATCAAGCTGCGCCACCACGGCGACGTGCTGCTGGCCAGCCCGGTGCTGCAGGCGCTGAAGACCGCGGCGCCGGCCGCCGAGGTCGACGCCCTCGTCTATGGGGACACCGCACCCATGCTGCGCGGCCATCCGGCGCTGGCCGAACTGCACCCGCTGCCGCGTGGCGGGCGGCACGCATCGCCGCTGGCCCACCTGCGCGCCGAGTGGCGGCTGCTGGCGGCCTTGCGCGCGCGGCGCTACGACCTGGTCGTGCACCTGACCGACCATCCGCGCGGCGCCTGGCTGGCCCGCCTGCTGCGTCCGCGCTGGTCGGTGGGCTTCGAGCGCGACGGCGCGCCACGCTGGTGGCGGGGGTCCTTCACCCACCTGGCGCGGCAGCCGCGCGGCACGCCGCGGCACACGGTGGAGCGGCACCTCGACCTGCTGCGCCGCGTCGGCATCCACCCGACGGCCGCCGACAAGAAGCCGACCCTGTTCACGGCTGCCGCGACGCACGCCAGCGCCGACGACAAGCTGCGCCGGGCCGGCTGGCAGGGCCAGCCCTACGCGGTGCTGCACCCCGGCTCGCGCTGGCTGTTCAAGGCCTGGACGGCCCAGGGCAATGCCGCGGTGGCGGACCACCTGGCCGCGCGCGGGCTGGCGGTGGTGCTGACCGCCGCGCCGGATCCGGCCGAGACCGCCCTGCTCGACGCCATGCGCGCCCACACCGGCATCGACTGCATCGACCTGCGCGGCCAGCTGACGCTGGAGGAGCTGGGCGCGGTGATCCGGCAGGCCCGGTTCTTCTTCGGCGTCGATTCGGTGCCCATGCACATCGCGGCCGCCGTGGACACGCCCGGCGTGGCGCTGTTCGGCCCCAGCTGCGACATCGAGTGGCGGCCCTGGAGCGAGCGCGTGCTGCCCCTGGCGTCGCTGGACTTTCCCTGCCGCCCCTGCCGCATCGACGGCTGCGGCGGCAGCAAGCGATCCGATTGCCTCACCACCCTGCCCCTGGCGCGCGTGCTGGCGGCGGTCGACCAGGTGCTGGAGCGCCATGGCCGGCCCTGAGATCGCCGGACGCCCCGCCCGCATCGCCATCGTGCGCGGCGCCTGGAACGCGGCCGGCGGGGCCGAACGTTTCGTCCAGCGCATCGCCGGTGCGCTCGCGGCGCGCGGGATCGAGGTGACGCTGATCGCGCGCCGCTGGGCGGGCCAGTCCGAGGCCGGGCTGCCGCCGGCCACCCGGCTGATCGAAACCGGCCTGGGGCATCACTTCGGCCGTGTCGGCCGCGACGCCGCCTTCGCCCGCGAGGTGCTGCGGGTGGTCGCGCAGGAACGGTTCGACCTGGTGCAGTCGCACGAACGCATCCCGGGGCTGGCGATCTACCGGGCCGGCGACGGCGTGCACCGCGAATGGCTGGCGCAGCGCCGCCGCAAGCACGGCGGCTTGCGGCAGGCGCTGGGCGACCGCTTCTTCGGCGGCCATGCGGTTGTGCTGCGGACCGAGCAGGCGATGTACCGGCACCCGGACCTGCGCTGCGTGATCTGCAACTCGGAGATGGTCCGCAACGAGATCGTGCGCCACTACGGCGTGGACCCGCGGCAGTTGGCGGTCATCCGCAACGGCGTCGACCTGCAGCGCTTCCGCCCGCCGTCGCCGGCGGAGCGCGAGCAGGCCCGCACCGCGCTGGGCTGGCCACAAGGGCAGCCGGTGCTGCTGTTCGTCGGCTCGGGGTTCGACCGCAAGGGCGTGGACGTCGCCCTGCAGGCCTTCGCCGCGGCCGGGCTGGGTCGCAGCGCCCTGTTCGCGGTCGTCGGCCGCGACCGGCACCAGCCCCGCTACGAGCGGCTGGCCCAACGCCTGGGCATCGCCCCCGCGGTGCAGTTCCATGGGCCGCAGCCGGACGTGCTGCGCTGGTACCACGGCGCCGACGCCCTGGTGCTGCCCACGCTGTACGACCCGCAATCCAATGCCGTGCTCGAGGCGATGGCCTGCGGCCTGCCGGTGGTCACCAGCACCGGCTGTGGCGCCGCCGAGGTGCTGCCGCCGGATGCCGGCGCAGTGGTGGACGCGCTGGACACGGCTGCGCTCGCCGCGGCCCTGCAGCAGGTGCTGGCCGATCCTGCGCAGGCCCGGGCCATGGGCCAGCGCGCCCGGCAAGCCATCGAACCCTACGGCCTGTCCCGCATGACCGACGACTACCTCGCGCTCTACAACCGGCTGCTCGCCGCCCCGCACGAGCCCGCCGCATGAAGATCCTGCACACCGAAGCGTCCGCCGGCTGGGGCGGCCAGGAACTGCGCATCCTGGCCGAGATGCAGGGCTTGCGCGAACGCGGCCATGTGCTCGAACTGGCGGCCCCCGCCTCGGCGCGCATCCATCGCGAGGCGGCCGAGCTCGGCTTTCGAGTGCACGACGTGCCGATCGGCCGCAAGGCGGTGCGCGGCATCGCCGCCATGCGGGCGCTGCTCGCGCGGGAAGGCTACGACCTGGTCAACACCCACAGTTCCACCGACACCTGGCTCACCGCGCTGGCGAACAGGTTGCTGCGCCGGCCGCCGCCGCTGGTGCGCACGCGCCACATCTCGGCGCCGGTGTCGCGCAACCGCGCCACGCGCTGGCTGTATGACCGGGCCTGCACGGCCATCGTCACCACCGGCGAGACGCTGCGCCGGGAACTGATCGAGGCCAACGGCTTCACGCACGTACCGATCCGATCGGTGCCCACGGGGATCGATCCGGCCCGGTTCCAGCCGGGCGATCCGGTCCGCGCGCGGGCCGAGCTGGGCCTGCCCGCCCGGACCACCGTGGGCATCCTGGCCACGCTGCGCAGCTGGAAGGGGCATCGCTTCCTGGTCGAAGCGATCGGCCTGTTGCGCGGCCGCGGGCTGGACCTGCAATTGCTCGTGGTGGGCGACGGGCCGCAGCGCGAGGCGCTGGAAGCCCAGGTGGCCGCAGCCGGCCTCGGCGACGTGGTCCGCTTCATCGGCCACGATCCGCGCCCGGAGCGCTGGCTGCGCGCCCTGGACCTGTTCGTCCTCCCGTCCTATGCCAACGAGGGCGTGCCGCAGGCGCTGATGCAGGCCATGATGAGCGGCCTGCCCTGCATCACGACGGACGTGGGCGCCATCGGCGAAATCGCGAAGCCGGGATCGACGGCCGTGCTCGTGCCCACCCAGGACAGCGCGGCGCTGGCGGATGCGATCGAGCGGCTGCTGGCGGACCCGGAGCAGCGGCGCCGGTTGGGCGCCAGCGCCCGCGAGTTCGCCCTCGCCCGTTGCACGCGAGCGGCGATGTGCGACGCCATGGAAGAAGTGTTCGCGGACGCGATCAGGCGCCGGGGCGCCTGAGGCCGGCGCCCGGCGGAGCCTGCGCCAGCCAAAGGGCCAGCAGCAGCAGAGCCAGCGAGCCGTGCTCCACCCGCAAGGTGGTGTTGAACAGGCCGCCGACGGCCGTCACCGCGAACGCGGCCGCACTGGCCATCCACATCGGCGAGCGCAGGGCCTCTCGGCTCCGTCGCACGAGTTCCCACAGCCAGGCCCCGAGCAGCGTGGCCAGGGCCAGCACGCCGACGATGCCGCGCTCGACCAGCGTGGAGACGTAAAGGCTGTGGGCGTGGGGGGCCGTGAAATAGCGGTCCATGTCGCACGGCTCCGAGCGCTGCAAGCGCCATTTGCACACCTGCTCCGGGTCGATGCGCTGGAACGCCTCGGGACCCCAGCCGAACCAGGGCTTCTCCTGCCACGCGTCGAAGGCCAGTTGCCAGTGCTGCACGCGGCGGTCCACGCTCTCGGAGTTGGTCCACGCGCTCGGCTGCAGCTTGCTGCCGGACAACTTGGGCGCGACCACGCCGATGGTCACCACCAGTGCGGCACCCATGGCCAGCGACAGCGCACTCGCGATCGCCAGCCGCCTCGCCTGGCTGGCGCCGGCCTCGATGCCGACGGCCAGCAAGGCGCCGCCCACGAACACCCCATAGGCCAGGATCGCCGCGCGGCTGCCGGTGATGAACAGGGCGATGCCGAAGCCCAGGGCCGCGACGAGCGCCGCGCGCCGCCGCCACGGCGACGCCGCGCGCTGCATGGACCAGCCGAGCGCCGCCGAAGCCAGGACGGCGATGTACAGGGCGGACTGGTTGACGTGGCCCACGGAGGGCAGTTCGAGGTAAGTCGCCCGTCCGGTAAAGAAAGGCACCGCACCGGCCACGATGGCCACTGCCAGCCCGGCACAGGCTGCCAGCAGCAGCCCGTGCTGGACGGGCTCGGTCCAGCGGCACCGCTTGGCCACCCAGGCCACGGCCAGCACGCGGAACGCGCCGGAGAGGTCGCCGGCATAGCCGCCGATGAAGGCCGACAGCACGGCAGAGGCCGTCACCGCGGCGAAGGCCGTATCGAAGCGGTCCCAGGCACCGCCCGCGTCCCGCCGGAGCACGGCTTGCGTGGCCCAGATGGCGATGAATGCGGCCGCCAGCAGGTTCTTGGGGAATTCCTCCAGCGGAAGCACGAACAGGAACAGGCCCGGCAGGATCCAGGCCCACGGACCCGTGCCCGTCATCCCTGGAAATGCCCTCGGCAACAGCGCACCATCCATCCGGGAATCACCCGACGCGGCCGATGCCGTGGTAGGCGAGTCCTGCCTCCCGCACGGCGGCCGGGTCGTACAGGTTGCGTCCGTCGAACAGCGCGCGGGCCTTGAGCGTGCGGGCGAGCGCAGCGAAATCGGGGCTGCGGAACTCCAGCCACTCGGTGGCCACGGCCAGCACGTCCGCCCCTTCGAGGGCTTCCGGCGCACTGCGCACGAAGGTGACGCCTTCGCGGCCCGCCAGCGCGCGCGCCGCCGTATCCAGCGCCGCCGGGTCGTAGGCGCGCACCCGCGCACCCGCCTGCAGCAGGTCGTCGACGATGGCGATGCTGGAGGCCTCGCGCACGTCGTCGGTATTGGCCTTGAACGCCAGCCCCCACAGCGCCACCGTGCGGCCCCGGGCATCGCCGCCGAAGAAGTCGATGATCTTGCGCGCCAGCACGCGGCGCTGGCGCGCGTTGACGTCCTGGGCGGCCCGCATCAGCTCGGCCGGCTCGCCGGCCTCCTGCGCGGTGTGGATCAGC
>Ga0196972_1000245_pt1 | contig 38400 bp, 33 predicted proteins | sample S1v_2013CmetaG_FD_148618 | JGI IMG/M metagenome (GOLD analysis project Ga0196972, IMG submission 148618) | Soil microbial communities from Anza Borrego desert, Southern California, United States - S1+v_20-13C | ecosystem: Environmental > Terrestrial > Soil > Desert | place: USA: California...
CGAGGATGAGCGCGTCGGAAAGCTGCTGGCGGTCTCGACCGGCATCGCCATCGCGATCGCCGCGTTCGGCATGTATGTACTGTCGGCCTACACCGTGCAGCGCCGCACGCGCGAGATCGTGCTGCGCAAACTGTACGGCGCGCGGCGGCGCGACATCGCTGGCATCGTCGCGCGCGAATTCGGCACGCTGTGCGCGGTCGCGGCGATCATCGCGCTGCCGTTTGCGGGCCTGGCCATCGCGCACTACCTCGCCACCTTCGTCGACCGAGCGCCGCATGTCTACTGGGTGCTCGCCGTCGCGCCGGCCGCCGGACTGGCCGTCGCGGCGCTGGCCGCCGCGCGCAATACCTGGATCGCGATGCGCATCGCGCCGGCCGACGCGTTGCGCGATTAGCAACGCGGCGACGAGGCGGGACGGGCGCGGCGACAGTTCCATTACAATGGCGCTTTGCAACGCGCACTTCCCGCCTTCTCATGATCGTCCTCGGCATCGAATCCTCCTGCGACGAAACCGGCCTCGCCCTGTATGACACGGAGCGCGGCCTGCTGGCGCATGCGCTGCATTCGCAAGTCGCGATGCATGAAGAATACGGCGGCGTGGTGCCGGAACTGGCGTCGCGCGATCATATCCGGCGCGCAATTCCGCTGCTCGAACAAGTCCTGGACCAGGGCGGCGTCGCCCGCACCGGTATCGACGCCATCGCCTATACCCAGGGACCGGGGCTGGCCGGCGCGCTGCTGGTCGGCGCCTCGGTCGCCTGCAGCCTCGGGCTGGCGCTCGGCAAGCCGGTGATCGGCGTGCATCATCTCGAAGGCCACCTGCTGTCGCCGCTGCTGGCAGCCGATCCTCCCGAATTTCCCTTCGTCGCGCTGCTGGTGTCGGGCGGCCATACGCAATTGATGCGGGTGGACGGCGTCGGCCGCTATCGCTTGCTCGGCGAGACGCTCGACGATGCCGCCGGCGAAGCGTTCGACAAATCGGCCAAGCTGCTCGGCCTCGGCTATCCGGGCGGGCCGGCGATTTCGCGCCTCGCGGAATTCGGCGACGCCGACGCCTACAAGCTGCCGCGCCCGATGCTGCATTCGAAGGATTTGAATTTCAGTTTTTCCGGCTTGAAGACGGCCGTGCTGACGGCCGTGAAGAACCATCCCGCCAATATCTGCGAGCAGGACAAGGCCAACCTGGCGCGCGCCTTCGTCGAAGCGATCGTCGACGTGTTGACCGCCAAGTGCGTGGCGGCGCTGAAGGAAACCGGCTTGAAGCGGCTCGTGATCGCAGGCGGAGTCGGCGCGAACAAGCAGTTGCGCGCCGCGCTCGACGCGGCCGCGCAAAAGCGCCGTTTCCGCGTCTATTATCCCGAGCTTGCGCTGTGCACCGACAACGGTGCGATGATCGCGTTTGCCGGCGCGCGCCGGTTGATGGCGAATCCAGGGGCGGCGATGCATGACTACGGCTTCAACGTGCGGCCGCGCTGGCCGCTCGAGGAATTGCCGGCGGCATGATCCGCCGCCGGACGGCGCGGCGGCTTTCCGAACCGGCTTACATGTTGAAGGGTAACGGCAGCAATCCGAAACCCTCGTCCATCATGCCGATGCTGTCGAGCAGCGCCTGCATGCCGGCGTCGAGTTGCGCCAGCGTCGCCGCATCGAGCTGCAGCAGCGACTGCGGCAACAGGCCGCGCGCGGGCTTCGGCGCCTGCATCAGCAGTTTCCCTCCCTCATGCGACAAGGATAGCCGCACGGCGCGCTGGTCGTTCGGATCGCGTACCTTGACGATCAGGCAGCGCTTTTCGAGCGCATCGAGCAAATTGCTGGCCGTGGTCTGGTGAATCGCCAACCGGTCGGCGATTTCGCCGACGCGCAAGCCGGGCGCCTCGTGCAGCTCCTGCATGATCCACAATTGCGCGCCGCTGACGCCGCATTGGGTTTCTATCCAGGCGGAATGCCGCTGCGCGGCCCGCATGACGATGCGCAGCTTCTTCAAGACATCCAGGTGCTTGAGCGACTCGTTCTCCTGCGTCGCCAAGGACGCTGCTTGCGCCGATTTCTTGCGTGGCATGAGCTCTCCAGGGATTCGATTACGCAAAACTATATTCGCTGCAATATAATTGCCCCACTATATCGCTGCGGCCGCAGGAATTTCACCGTCGTTTTTCAACATCCGCGATACGAAAACAGGATATTTGATTTTCGGCATGACCGCGCATGCGATTCAGGGAAATATGAGAGATTACAAGCATGCAATCCCGTCGTTCGACTCGCATGCTCAAATGCGATAACCACACGTGCGACGGATTCGCCATTACATCGTTAGCCAAGGAGAAGAGAATGCGCAACACCACCACTACCCTGTTTACCGTCATTTCGGCCGGCGCACTGCTGGCCGCGTGCAGCAGCACACCGGTCAAGCAACCGGAACCGGTCGCTGCCGCCAAACCTGCCCCGGCGGCGCAACCGGATTCGCGCACGGTGACCCCGGTCGTCGCGGCATCGGTCGATCCGCTCGACGATCCGAAAGGCGAACTGGCCAAGCGCAGCGTCTATTTCGATTTCGACAGCTATGCGTTGCGCGACGACGGCAAGCCGGTCGTCAATTCGCATTCGAAGTATCTGGCGGCGCGCAAGGAGCGCAAGATCGTCATCCAGGGCAATACCGATGAGCGCGGCGGCAGCGAATACAACCTGGCGCTCGGCCAGAAGCGCGCCGAAGCCGTGCGCAAGTCGCTGGCGATCCTGGGCGTGGCGGAAAACCAGATGGAAGCCGTGTCCTTCGGCAAGGAAAAACCGAAGGCCACCGGCCACGACGAGGCCTCCTGGGCCGAGAATCGCCGCGCCGATATCGTCTACTCGGCGAAATAAGCGCAGGATACGCGCTGTCCGCCCGATAGCGCGTTTCCTCTGTCCAGACGCCATCGGTGCGAACCGATGGCGTTATTTTTTCTTGGCGCCGATGCGGCTTTCCTTGCCGGCCAGGAGATTGCCGATATTCTGGCGATGACGGTAAACCAGCAAACCGCTCATGACCAGCACCGCGAACAGTCCCGGTGCCACCCCGAACAGCAAGCCGTAATAGAACGGCGCGAACGCGCTCGCCACCAGGGCTGCCAGCGAGGAATAACGGAAGGCATACGCGATCACGAGCCAGGTGGCGAGCGTGGCGAGGCCGAGCCAGCCGTTCAATGCGAGCAGCACGCCGAGCGCGGTCGCCACGCCCTTGCCGCCCTTGAAGCGGAAAAACACCGGCCACAGGTGGCCGACGAAGACCGCGACGGCGACCAGCGCGACGCCGCTCTCGCCGACGCCGTATTGCTCCGAGAAACGCTGCGCCAGCCAGACCGCGAACCAACCCTTGATGCCGTCGCCTAGCAAGGTCAATGCGGCGGCGGCCTTGTTGCCGCTGCGCAGCACGTTGGTGGCGCCGGGATTCTTCGAGCCGTAGGTGCGCGGATCGGCCAGCCCGAACAGCTTGCTGACCACGACGGCGAACGAGATCGAACCGATCAGATAGGCGATGACGGCAAATAGAGCGCTGTACATTGTTTGCATTCTCCCTTGCGCCGGATCACTTCATGTCCGGCGTCGCTTGTTCAAAACGAGTTCCGGTGCGTGCGCCCCGAAAAAACGGCACATGATACGTGCCCCTGCCGGCTCTGGAAAGCTATTCTTCCAACGCGCAACGGACCGGCTTCGCGGCCAGCAGCGGCGCCAGCACTTGCGGCGAAATGCCGACCAGATAGCCGCGCCGTCCGCCGTTGATATAGATCTTCTCGAGCGCCAGGATGCTTTCCTCGACATACACGGGCATGGCCTTGCGCGTGCCGAACGGCGAAGTGCCGCCGATCAGGTAGCCGGAGTGGCGATTGGCGACTTCCGGCTTGCACGGCTCGACCGATTTGCAGCCGATCTGGCGCGCCAGGTTCTTGGTCGATACCTTGCGGTCCCCGTGCATCAGGACGACCAGCGGCTTGGCTGCCTCGTCCTGCATGACGAGCGTCTTGACCACGCAATGCTCGTCGACGCCGAGTTCGCGCGACGACACGGCTGTGCCGCCATGGTCTTCATACTCGTACGGATGTTCGGAAAAAGCGATGCCGTGCTTGCGCAGGAACTGGGTGGCCGGGGTCTCGGAAACGTGTTCTTTCTTCGCCATGCGTACATAAGGAGTGGAATTTCCAGCCGCACATTATGCCCGAGGAATCGGCGCCGCCCAGGGTGTGCAAGCGCACGCTTTCGCGATCGACTCGGAAAGTTTGTTCCGGAACAAGAAAAGCCGATTATTTTGTGCAACGCATCAAAAACTCCTTGACTTCATAAGGCTCGACCTCATAATACTCATTGTTGCGATGCACAAATGCAGCGCCCGCAGCCACCGTTTTACTCCCCCGCGATCACCCTCATTCAAGGAGAGCATCATGTTTGCGATTCCGGAACAATTGTCGAATGCCACCAAGGCCAATCTCAACGCCCAGCTGAACATTTTTGCCGCCCTGTCGGGCAAGGCGCTGGAAAGCGTCGAAAAAGTGGTCGATCTCAACATGAGCGTCGCCCGCGCATCGCTCGAAGAATCCGCCTCCACCGTCAAGCAATTGCTGACGGCCAGGGATCCGCAGGAATTCTTCACTCTGAGCGCAGCCCAAGTGCAGCCCGCCGCGCACAAGGCCGTTTCCTACGGCCGTCACCTGGCCGGCATCGCCTCGAACGCGCAGGCCGAATTCACCAAGACCGCCGACGAGCAAATCACCGAGACCAATCGCAAGGTCATCGCTTTCGTGGAAGATGTCGCGAGGAACGCGCCCGCCGGTTCCGAATCCGCCATCGCGCTCGTCAAGACCGTGGTCGGCAATGCCAACGCCGGCTTCGAGCAACTGAGCAAGGCGACCAAGCAGGCGATGGAAGCCGTCGAAGCCAACCTGGCGACCGCCGCCGACCAGTTCGTGCAAGCGACGGAAAAGACCGCCGTCCGCGCCAAGAAAGCCGCCGCCTGATTCCCGCCTGATCCGTATCGAGCCTCTCTCCGCCCCCGCGTCCGAGCAATTCGGCCGCGGGGTTTTTCATGTCCGCTCCGGCGGCGCCGCGCGCACGCAATTGCGGCCGGCGGCCTTGGCATCGTACAGCGCGGCATCGGCGCGATTGATGACTTGGCCGATATCCTCGTTCTGGCGCCAGGAGGCGACGCCGATCGACACCGTCACTTGCAGTTCCGGCGCGATCCGCGACCAATCATGCGACTGCACGCCGCCGCGCATTCTCTCGACGGCCGGCAGCGCGGCTTCGAGGTCCACATCGAGCAGCAGCAGGATGAATTCCTCGCCGCCATAGCGCGCCAGCGTATCGCTCACCCGGCGCGTGCGATCGAAAACCTGGGCCAGTTCCCGCAGCACGGCGTCGCCCGCCAGGTGGCCGAAACGGTCGTTGACTTGCTTGAAGTGATCGGCATCGATCAATGCCACACAGAACCGTCCGCCGCGCCGTCCGATCCGCTTGCGTTCTTCTTCCAGCCGATGCATGAATTCGCGCCGGTTCCACAATCCGGTCAGTTCGTCGCGGCTCGCCAGGTCGGCCATGCGTGCCGCCATCAACCCCAGTTCCCGGTTGCGTTCATGCAGGCCGGCGCGCAGGCGCGAGACTTCGGCATGGATCGCCAGGAAGCGGCCGAGCGCGATCGTCACGACCGCCCAGAAGAACCAGCGTTCGCCGCCGGTCGTGGCGGCGATATCGACATACGCCCCGACCATGCGCAATTCGATGCCGAGCACGACGGACAGGGCGACCCAGGCGAACAGGAAAGTGCGCTGCGAAAAATGCAGGCTGCCGTAGGACAGCAGCACGAACAGGTTGACGATCGCCATGTAGGCGATCTGCGGCGCGAGCAACAGCGCCAGCAGGTTGATGCCGCAAGCGGCGAACACCTGGAGCGCGGTCATCGAAGGATCGCGGAAACGTTGCGTGAAGCCCGACACGATACCGGCGACGAATACGGCATTGAACACGACGGCGATCGCAAGAACGCGCAGCGGTACCTCGAACGGGACGGTGCCGATGACGGCAAAGCCGCACAGGATCAGAGTATTGAGCGCATAGTCGGCGGCGGCGAACCAGGTGGCGCGCAGATGCATGCGACGGCGGGTCGCCTCGCGTGCTGTCGACGATGCGGCAGAATCCGGAGAGCTGGAGTTCACCGCGGCGGCTTCTTGCAGGATGGCATGAAATCGATGACGGCCGCGCGCCGGATCGCGGCCGCGGCCGGCGCAACGGGTCGGCTGCGCGCCGCTCCGCCTGCGGTTAGCGTAACGGGAAAGTCAAGCCGCCGGCTTGAGCGCAAGCAGGATCGCCTATCGTCGACGGCGGAACGAGCCTCGCGGTTTCCGCCACGGAGGATTTCTCATCCGCGCGGATGATGCCGGGCATGCAGCTGCTTCAGGCGTTCGCGGGCCACGTGGGTATAGATTTGCGTGGTCGAGATATCGGCATGGCCGAGCAGCAATTGCACGACGCGCAAATCGGCGCCATGGTTCAGCAGATGCGTCGCAAAGGCATGGCGCAAGGTATGCGGCGACAAGGGAGCGTTGATGCCGGCCCGCAGCGCGTATTTCTTGATCAGCGTCCAGAACATCTGGCGCGTCATCGCGCCGCCGCGCGCCGTGACGAACAAGGCATCGTCGACCTGGCCGTTCAGGATGGCGCCGCGCGCTTCCTGCAAATAACGCTCGATCCAGGCGCGCGCCTCTTCGCCGAACGGAACCAGGCGCGTCTTGGCGCCCTTGCCGGTGATGCGCAGCACGCCTTCGTTCATGCCGACCTCGACCGATTTCAGCAGGACGAGTTCGGACACGCGCAAGCCGCTCGCGTACATCAGCTCGAGCATGGTCCGATCGCGCAGGCCGAGCGGCGTATTCACGTCGGGCGCGGCAAGCAAGGCCTCGACCTGAGCTTCGCTGAGCGTCTTGGGAAAACGCGGCGCTTGCTTGGCCGACTTCATCTTCAGGCAAGGATCGGCGGCGATCCGGTTTTGCCGCAGCGCCAGGCGGTAGAAGCGCTTGAGCACGGCGAGGCGGCGATTGGCCGAGGTCGCCTTGCTGCCTGCATGGCGCGCCGCGAAATAGGCGTTCAAGTCGTCGGCTTGCGCGGCGTACAACTCCTTGCCGCGCGTCTCATGCAGCCAGCACGCGAACAGGTGCATGTCGCGCCGATAGGCTTCCAGCGTGTTTTTCGCCAAGCCATCCTCGAGCCACAACGTATCGCAGAATTCGTCGATCGCCGCCTGGCTTTCCTGCCGCGCTTCCGCCATCAGTAACCCGGGACGCCTTCGTGGGCCAGCAACCAGCGCTTGACCCCGAGATGGAATCCGGTCTCGTCGTCGTGATTGGAAAAGCCGCCGATGCCCCCCGAAGCGGTCACACGATGGCAGGGAATGACGAGTGGAAACCAGTTCGCGCCGCACGCCTGACCGACCGCGCGCGGCGCCGATTTGATGTGCCTGGCGACCTGGCCGTAAGTGAACACTTCACCGCGCGGTATGGAAGAAATCACGTTCCAGACCTTGCGCTGGAATTCGGTGCCGACCGGCTCCAGCGGCAGGTCGAAGCGGAAATCGGGATCCTTCAGATAGCGCTCGATCTGGCGCGCCGCCTGCTCCGACAGCGCGTCGCCCGGGGCTTTTTCGGCGAAGCTCGGTTGCAGATAAACCATCTCCCGCACGGCGCCGGCCGCGGTGCGGATGCCGACGGCGCCGAACGGCGCAGCGACGATGGCGGAGAAAAGAGCGTGGCGTTCGGGAGTTTTCATCACGCTGGTGTCCTGAGTGAGAAGTTCGTTGATTCAGGACGCTAGGATAGCGAATTTTGCGCGCACAAAGAAAAAGGCGCATCTGCCGATGCGCCTTGAAATGCTGCCGTTGTGCTCCAGACTGCTTTATGAGGCCGCAGACTTCACGACCCTGCAATTTTCTTGAAACACGCGTCTCCTGAGTACATTGGTATCGCTACCTTTCTTTTGCACCATCCCCTTCTGAATTCGAGGCCGCGACGCATATCCCATAAATTGGGTAGTCGCGAGGTGGCGCAATTATAAACCAAACATTTACCGATAAATCAAGTTAGTCGACCAAAGCGAGATTTGCGGCAAGTGAGCCGCCGCGAGTAGGGAGCCGGTCGTCGTTAGCAATCATGACATAACAACAACAGCCGGTTCGTCGCCCGCATCCTGTTATATCGAATGCAACGACCTTGCAGCCCGAGAACCGCGAATCCGGATAGAGACAGTTAGCGATGCGCCGCGGCGACGAAGACGAGGAGCGCCGTCGCGCATGGCGCGGCCGCCTCCGAAGGCTTATTTCTTCGGCATCGATTCCTTGTAGATGGCCTCGATCAGCTCCTTGCCAATACGGCCTTCCATTTCCTTGTGCACCGGCAGCAAGGCCTTGCGCCATTCCGCCTGCTCCTCGAGCGACAAATTGTAGATCTGCGTCTTGCCGCTCTTTTTCACCTCGGCCAGCGCTTCCTCGTTCTCGCGCTGCGCGATCTGGTTGTTGTACTTGGTCGCCTCCTTCATCGCGCCCTCGAGCCGGGCACGGATATCGGCCGGCAAGCCATCCCAGAATTTCTTGTTGACGATGACGGCATAGCCCAGGTAGCCGTGATTGGAGACCGTCAAGTGCTTCTGCACCTCATGCATCTTTTGCGTGTAGAAATTGGACGGCGGGTTCTCCGTGCCGTCGACCACGCCGCCCTGCAGCGCTTGGTAGACCTCGGAAAACGCCATCACCTGCGGAATCGCGCCGAGCGTGCGCATCTGCGAATCGATCACCTTGGACGACTGGATGCGCATCTTCATGCCCTTGAAGTCGGCAACCTTCTGCAGCGGCTTGTTGGATGACATGACCTTGAAACCGTTGTCCCAATACGCGAGGCCGGTGATGCCCTTGGATTCCAGCTTCTTCAGCAAGTCCTTGCCGATCGGCCCCTCGGTGACCTGGGTCAGCACATGCTTGGACGGGAAGATATAGGGCAGATCGAAGACTTCGAACTCCTTCACGCCGAGCGGACCGAACTTGGCCAGCGACGGCGCCAGCATCTGCACCGCGCCGAGCTGCAGCGCTTCGAGCTCTTCCTTGTCCTTGTACAGCTGGCTGTTCGGATAGACCTCGACCTTGACCCGGCCGTTGGTTGCCCTTTCGGCCAGCTCCTTGAACTTCAGCGCGGCATTGCCTTTCGGCGTGTCGTTGGCCACGACATGACTGAACTTGATGACGATCGGCGCCTGGGCGAAAGCGTTGGCGTTCGCGATCGCCGCGGCGGACAGGGCGAGAAGCAGGGATGTCAATTTCATCGGGGGTCCCTTGGGCGGAGGAGCGGTTTCCTGGCGCCCATTGTCATCAGGCGAAAATGCTCCGGCAAGTGTGGTTAACCACAATCGATGCATTTGCACGAAAAACGATGCCGCTCCGCTACACTGGAATCCATGCAAGTTCCCCGACCGCGCCTGATATCGAGTTCCTCCTTTCGCACGCGCAAGTACACCTGGCGCTGGTTCGTGCCGCTCCTGCTGATGTTGCTATTCCTGCCGATCGTGTTATGGCTGCCATGGCAGGCGCAGAAGATGGAAAGCACCGAGCGCCAGGAGCAATTGATCGCCGATACGCTCTGGGTCGAGCAGGCGATCCGCTTCCAGCTCGGACGCGACGAGGAAAGCGTCGGCCTGATCGCCGCCGATCTCGCGGCCGGCACGCTGTCGCCGGAGAAATTCCGCGAACGCGCGAATACGCTGCGGCGCAACAACCGCGAATTGGTGCGCCTCGCATGGCTCGACGCGGAAGGAAAATCGATCGCGTCGAGCGACGAGGCGCCGCTCGACGCGACAAGCCTGTCCCATCCCTCGCGCCTGGCCGCCCAGGAAGCGCGCGCCACGCGGCGGCCGCAATACAGTCCGCCGGCCGCCGCGCCCGGCCGGCGCGCGCCGATGCTGCTCGACTACCATGTTCCGCTGCTGGCCGGCGAACGCTACACGGGCAGCCTGATCGCCAGCTATTCGACCACCGCCATACTGGAAGAAATGGTGCCGTGGTGGTTCGCCCAAGACAATGAAATCGCTCTGCTCGACGGCGAAGACAACGTGATCGACCGACGCGCCGCCGGCGGCCTCGGGCGCGGCGTCTATACCCACAGCCGACCGCTCGATCTTCCGGGCCTGATGCTCACCCTGCGCACCAACAGTCTCAAGAGCGCGCCGAAGCTGCTGCCCAATCTCCTGGTCGGTTCGGTGATCCTGCTGTCGGTCGGCCTCCTGTGGAGCCTGTGGGCGCTGTGGCGCGACATCACGCGCCGCATCGCGGCCGAAGGCGCCTTGCGCCAGCAGGTCGCGTTCCGCACCGCCATGGAGAATTCGCTGCTGACCGGTTTGCGCGCGCGCGACCTGGAAGGCCGGATCACCTATGTCAACCCGGCGTTCTGCCAGATGGTCGGCTTGCCGGCCGAGGAATTGATCGGCAAGGCGCCGCCCATGCCTTACTGGGCGCCGGAAGCGATGGACGAATACCAGCAGCGGTTCTCGCAAGTGCTGCAAGGCACGGTGACGCCGCAGTTCGAGACGATTTTCCAGCGCGCCGGCGGCGAGCGCTTTCCGGTCTTGATCTACGAGTCGCCGCTGGTCGACGACAGCGGCCGGCAAACCGGCTGGATGGGCTCCATCCTCGACATCTCCGATCGCAAGCGCGCCGAGGAGTTGAACCGCCAGCAACAGGAAAAGCTGCAAGCCGGCGCGCGCCTGGCCACCATGGGCGAGATCGCCTCGACGCTGGCGCATGAATTGAACCAGCCGCTGGCGGCGATCTCGAGCTATGCCGCCGGCGCGTTGAATCTGCTCGACAGCGAGGCCGGCAGGGCCGGCAAGCTCGACATGGCCTTGCTCAAGACCGCCCTGGAAAAGGCCGGCGCCCAAGCCCAGCGCGCCGGCCAGATCATCCGCAGCGTGCATGCCTTCGTGAAGAAGCGCGAACCGGCGCGCGAAACGGTCCGCATCGCCGCTCTGATCGACAGCGTGCTGCCCTTGGTGGAATTGCAGGCGCAGCGCTTCTTCGTGGTGGTGCAGACCGCGATCGCGCCCGATCTTCCCGCCGTCTCCGCCGACCGCGTCCTGCTCGAACAGGTCTTGCTCAATCTCACGCGCAACGCGATCGAAGCCATGCGCGACGCGCCGTCCGAAAAGCGCGTGCTGCGGATCGCCGCCGGGCTCGGCCGCGATGCCGCGGACGACAAGAGCGCGCCGAACGTCGTCATCTCGGTCATCGACCAGGGACACGGCATCGCCCCGGACGTCGCGGAACGCTTGTTCTCTCCGTTCTTTTCGACCAAGGCGGAAGGCATGGGCATGGGTTTGAACATTTGCCGCACGGCGGCGGAATTCCACGGCGGCACGCTGGTGCACGAACCGAATCCGCTGGGCGGTACAATCTTCCGATTCACCCTGCCATCGCTACCCGAGCCATCCGAGGAGGCCGCATGCTCCATATCGTCGACGACGAAGAAGTGATCCGCGATTCGCTGACCTGGCTGGCGCAATCGCGCGGCATCGGCGCCACGGCGCATGCGAGCGGCGCCGCCTTCCTGGCCGCTCTCGACGCCGCGCCGGCCGCCGATCCGCAAGGCGATTGCCTCCTGCTCGACGTCCGCATGCCCGACCTGTCCGGCGTGGCCTTGTTCGACCTGCTGGCGGCGCGCGGCCTGACCCGGCGCCTGCCCGTGATCTTCCTGACCGGCCATGGCGACGTGCCGATGGCGGTCGATACCCTGAAGCGCGGGGCTTTCGATTTCTTCGAAAAGCCGTTCAACGACAACAAGCTGATGGATCGCGTCCAGGAAGCCTTCGCCGCCTCGCGCGCGGCCGGCGCCAGCGCCGCCGTGCACGAACGCCTGGCGACGCTGTCGGTGCGCGAACGCGAGGTGCTCGACCTGATCCTGGCCGGGAAGATGAACAAGGTAATCGCCGACGAACTCGGCATCAGCATGCGCACGGTCGAAGTGCACCGCGCCCACATCTTCGACAAGATGCAGGTGAAGACCGCGGTCGAGCTCGCGCGGCTTTTGAAATAAACCGTTACACTTTTAGCACTACTTTCGATCGCATTCCGGCCGTACCGCAACGGGTCCCTTCGCTTCCATGTCCATCGCCACCCTGCTCTTTCCCGATTTCGCCCTCATTCTCATCGGCTTCCTGCTGCGGCGCAAAACGGACTGGGGCGACGGTTTCTGGAACGGCCTCGAAAAGCTCGTCTACTACGTGCTGTTCCCGTCGCTGCTGTTCTACGCGACTTCGCGCACCTCGCTCGACTTCGACTCGACCGGCAAGATGCTGCAAGTCGCGCTGACGGCGGTCGGCGCCGGCATCGCGCTCGGCTGGCTCGCCAAGCCCTTGTTCAAGGCCGGCCCGATGGTATTCGAATCGGGCGTCCAGACCGCCTTCCGCTTCAATTCCTACATCGCGCTGGCGATCGCCTCGCGCCTGGCCGGCGACCAGGGCACGACGCTCATGGCGCTCATCATCGGCTTCACGGTCCCGATCTGCAATGCGGCGGCGGTCCATGCGCTGGTGCACAAGAGCGGCGGCCTGCTGAAGGAACTGGCGCGCAATCCGCTCTTGCTGGCGACCGCCGGCGGCATGCTGTTCAACGTGGCCGGCCTGCAGTTGCCGGAATTCGTCAACGCCACCTTATCGCGCATGGGCAATGCCTCGATCGCCCTCGGCCTGCTGGCGGTCGGCGCCGGCCTGCGCTGGTCCGGCCTGCATGAATCGAAAGGCATGGCGGCCTATCTGATCGGAGTGAAGCTGCTGGCCCTGCCGCTGGTGGCCTTCGCCATGAGCAGGGCGCTCGGATTGCCGGCGCTGCAGCAGCAGATCGCGGTGATGTTCTGCGCCCTGCCGACCGCGTCGAGCGCCTATGTGCTCGCCACGCGCATGGGCGGCAACGGGCCTTTCGTCGCCTTCCTAATTTCCGCCGGCACGCTGTTGTCGGTCGCGACCTTGCCGTTCTGGCTGGCGCTGGTGCGCTGAAACTCTCCCTCTAAAAACGAAGAGCTGTATTTCCTCCCGGCAATAGAGCCCGTCATCAAACGGCCATGTTGACCGAATACCATTCCCCCCCTACCATTCGCGGGGCAATCGTTTGCGCAAACGATTGCTGCCGCTGCGATCCCGCTTTCGAGCGCAGAAACATCCATACCAACCGAGAAGAAAAGTAGAGGGGAAACCGTGAGTCAAGATAAAAAGAAGGAATACATCAACATTGCATTCAAGCTGGGCGAACTGAAACAACTCGTCAGAAAATTCGCCGGCACCGCCACCACGCCCGATGCGCTGGCCGATCAATTGATCGCCGCCGGCGTCTTCGCCGACACGGAACACAGCATCAAGTTCAAGCAATTCGAGGACGCCGTCGGCCAAGCCTACGACCTCCTCATCAAAGCCTATTTCAATGAAGCGCCGGTGGCCGCCGACGACGCGTTGAGCATGCTGGAAGACCGCTCGGTCACGCTGAGCGCCGCGCAACTGCTCGCCAACGACAGCGACGCCAACGGCGATGCGCTGCACATCGCCGCGATCGGCAACGTCAGCGGCGGCACGGCGACGCTCAATGCCGACGGCTCCGTGACCTTCACGGCAACGCCCGACTTCGCCGGCACGGCCGGCTTCACCTACCAGGTCAGCGACGGCGGCAAGCTCAAGAGCCTGAGCAACACGGCCCACGTCGCGATCGATGTCAAAGCGGTCAACGACGCGCCGGTACGCACCGCGGGCGGCGCCGACAAGCTCTTGCTGACGGAAGACGCGGCCGCCACGCCGCTCGGCCTGGCGGGCGTTACCTATGGCGTCGGCGGCGGCGCCGACGAGGCCGCGCAAACGCTGACCTACACCGTCACCCAATTGCCGGACGCCGCGCTCGGCAAGATCGTATTGGCGGACGGCGTCACCGCCGTCGCGGCCGGCACCGCTTACACGCTCGAGGAATTGCAAGGCATGGCCTTCGTGGCGGCAAAGGATGCCAACGGCAGCGCCAGCTTCTCCTACACCGTGCGCGACAGCGGCGGCAGCGCGAACGGCGGCGTGGATACGCTGACCCAGGCCGTCGCCATCGAAGTGCAAGCCGTCAACGATGCGCCGGTCGCCGCGAACGATTTCCTCAAGGTCGCCGACGACCGCACCACCACCTTCAGCGCCGCGCAATTGCTGGCCAATGACAGCGACGTCGAACAAGACGCCGTGAGCATCGCTGCCGTCACCAGCGGCGTCGGCGGCACGGCGGTCCTGAATGCCGACGGCACGGTATCGTTCACGCCGGACGCCGGCTTCACCGGCCAGGCCAGCTTCACCTACACGGCCACCGACGGCAAGGAAAACGGCGTCGGCAACACGGCGACGGTGACCGTCGACGTGGTGTCGCTGATCAGCTCGATCCAGGGCGAAGGCGCGATTTCGAGCCGCGCCGGCCAGACCGTGCTGGTGGAAGCGCGCGTGACCGCCTGGGCGCCCGACATGAAGACCTTCTGGGTCCAGGAAGAATCGACCGACCAGGATGGCAACGTCAAGACGTCCGAAGGCATCGCCGTCTTCTACGGCAACAATCCCGCGCCGATCACGGCCGACAACATCGGCGACATCGTCCGCTTCAACGCGACCGTCACCGAATACAAGGCGTCCGGCCAGCCGGCCGGCGCGGGCAGCCTGACCGAACTCATCAATCTCGCCAACTTCACCGTGGTCACCGACGGCACCAAGGCCGACCTCGACCCGGCCGTCAAGGTGACGCTGCCGGTCGCCACCGACGGCCTGCTCGAGCAATACGAAGGCATGCTGGTCGAGATCGGCGCCGCCAGCGGCGGCAAGCTCTACGCGTCCGATATCAACACCTTCGGCCGCTTCGGCGAAGTCGTGTTCCAGGCCGACGCCGTCGCGGTGCAATACACCCAGACGCATTTGCCGAGCGCGAGCGGCAACGCCGCTCATCTCGATTTCCTCGCCCGCAACAGCATCCAGCTCGAAGACCGCAGCACGACATCGAACCCGACGCTCGAAGCGCTGCAGATCGGCAGCATGCTCAAGCGCGACGGCGCCGACCTGTCGAAGGACAACTTCCTGCGCATCGGCGATGCGGCCGACAGCCTGACCGGCATCTTGAGCTTCGATCGCGGCCTGTACGAGTTGCAGCCGGCCGAGATCATCAACCTGACCGGCAACGCGCGCACGGCCGGACCGGACGAAGCCGCGATCAACGCCAACGGCAGCGCCGAGATCCGGGTCGCCAGCATGAACGTGCTGAACTACTTCACCTCGCTATCGATCGCCGGCACGACGTCCGACAACTTCCCCACGCCCTACGGCAACGTGATGGAGCCGCGCGGCGCGAACACCGCGGCGGAATTCGCGCGCCAGCAAGCCAAGGTGATCGAGGCGATTCTCGGCACCAACGCCGACGTGCTCGGCCTGATGGAAATGCAGAACAACGGCTTCGGCGACGGCACCAGCGCGATCGACCACCTGGTCGATGCGCTCAATGCCCGGGTCGGCGCCGGCACCTACGCCTACGTCAAAGCGCCCTACAACGACGGCGACGGCGTGTTCGAACCGACCGCCGGCACGGACGCCATCCACAGCGTGATCATTTACAAGACGGACGTGGTCAAGCCGCTGGGCCAGGCCAGCACGCCGGACGTGGATGTCTACACCGCGTTCACGCGCGGCAATCGCGTGCCGGTCGCGCAAACCTTCTCCTATCTGGCCGACGAAACGAAGCAGTTCACGCTGGTCGTGAATCATCTGCGCTCCAAGGGCTCGGGCACGCTGCGCTTTTCCGGCGATGCGGACCAGGGCGACGGCCAGGGCGGCTTCAATTCCAGCCGCCTGGAAGCGGCGGTGCAGCTCTCGCAATGGTTGGCCACCAATCCGACCGGCGCCACCGACGGCGACTACCTGCTGGTCGGCGACTTCAACGCCTATGCCATGGAAGACCCGATCCGTTTCCTGACCGGCAACGAGTTCAACGCCTCCGCCGTCTACGGCGGCTACGACATTCCCACCGCCGCGGAAGCCCTGGCCGGACGCTACAACTACCTCGGCTCGGTGGACGACTACAGCTACATGTTCGGCGGCATGCGCGGCTCGCTCGATCACGCCCTGGCCAGCAGCGGCCTGCTCGGCGAGATCACCGGCGTCACCCATTGGCACAACAATTCCGACGAATCGACCCTGCTCGACTACAACACCGAGTTCAAGACCACGGACTTGTTCAGCGCCGATCCGTACCGCGCCTCCGACCACGATCCGGTCATCATCGGCCTCAAGCTCGGCAGCGAAGCCGGCAGCCCGGTTCCGCCGCCGGCGGATACCGTCGCGCCGACCCTGCGCGCGTCGACTCCGGCCGACAACGCCGTCGCGGTCGCGCCGGGCGCCGACATCGTGCTGAGCTTCAATGAACAGATCCGCGCCGGCAGCGGAGCCATCGTGCTGAAAGGCCTCGACGGCGCCGCCGACGTGACGATCGACGTCAACAGCAGCCAGGTCAGCATCTCGGGCGATACGCTCACGATCAATCCGAGCGCGGACCTGGCGGCCGGCAAGCGATACGCAGTGCAGATCGCGGCCGGTGCGATCGAGGATCTGGCGGGCAACGACTTCGCCGGCATCGCCGATACGACGACCGTCGACTTCACGACCGCCGCCGCGGTCGCGGCAACGGTCCGCATCAGCGAAATCCACTACGACAACGCGGGCGCGGATACCGGCGAGACGATCGCGCTGTCCGGCATCGCCGGCACCTCGCTGCAAGGCTGGTCGCTGGTGCTGTACAACGGCAACGACGGCAAGGTCTACAACACGAAAGCGCTGTCGGGCACCATCGACGACGAAGGCAACGGTTGGGGCGAAGTGGCGTTCGCCTATCCGGCAGACGGCATCCAGAACGGTTCGCCGGACGCTGTGGCCTTGATCGACGGCAGCGGCAAGGTCGTGCAGTTCTTGAGCTACGAAGGAAGCTTCACGGCGGTCAACGGGCCGGCGGTCGGCATGGTCAGCACGGACATCATGGCCGCGGAATCTTCCTCCACCGCGATCGGCATGTCCTTGCAATTGATCGGCAACAGCTGGCAAGCCGGAACCAGCAGCTTCGGCATGCTCAACGCCGGATTCGCCGGATTCTAAACGGCGGCCCTCCAGGCATCGGGCCTTTCCCGCGCAGGCGGGAAAGGCCTTTTTTCTTGGAGCAGCGGATTATCGAATCAGTTTCGAGGAACCTGGGCCAGCGCCCAGGCGACATGCTCGCGCACGAGTTCGGAAGGGTGCGCGGCGCGCGCCTGCAATGCCGCGCAGATCTCTTGCGCCGGCGCGCCGGCACGCAAGGCATTGCCGAGGCCGACCGCGAGATTGCGCAGCCAACGCTCGTAGCCGATCCTGCGCATCGCGCTGCCCTCGGTCTTCTTCAGGAATTCTTCCTCGCTCCAGGCGAACAATTCGATCAGGCTCGCCTGGCCCAGGCCGTGCCGCTCGTCGAAATCGGGCAGGCTGGCGCGCTGGGCGAACTTGTTCCAGGGGCACACGAGCTGGCAATCGTCGCAGCCGACCACGCGGTTGCCGATCAGCGGCCGCAGCTCGACCGGGATGCCGCCCTTCAATTCGAGCGTCAGGTAGGAAATGCAACGGCGCGCGTCGAGCTTGTACGGCCCGACGATGGCGCGGGTCGGGCAGATATCGATGCAGGCGCTGCACTGGCCGCAATGCGCGCTGGTCGGCGCGTCGACCGGCAGGGGCAGGTCGGTGTAGATCTCGCCGAGGAAGAACATCGAGCCGGCTTCGCGATTCAACAGCAGCGTATGCTTGCCGCGCCAGCCGAGACCGGATTTCGCCGCCAGCTCGACTTCCATCACCGGCGCCGAGTCGGTGAACACGCGGTAGCCGAATGCGCCGATCTCCCCGGCGATGCGATCGGCCAACTGCTGCAGGCGCGAACGCAAGACCTTGTGATAATCCCGGCCGCGCGCATAGACGGAAACCGCGGCGGCGGCGGGATCGCCGTTGTGCGCCTCCGTCCGCTCGCGCCACTGCTCGCCGGCATCGCGCGGCAGGTAATTCATGCGCGCCATGATCACGCGCACGGTGCCGGGAACCAATTCGGCCGGACGCGCGCGTTTCGTGCCGTGGGCCGCCATGTAATCCATTTCGCCATGCATGCCGGCGGCCAGCCACGCCTGCAAACCGGCTTCGGCCGATGACAGATCGATATCGGCGATGCGGGCCTCGGCGAAGCCGAGCTCGCGCGCCCAGCGCTTGACGGCGAGCGCAAGATGGGAAAAATCGGCGGGCGGCGTGGACATTTTTGGGATAATGCGCGGCAAACACTTATTTTAGAGCCGTTCGCAAGCCGCAGCGAACGGACGATCACGCGATGCGCCATCTCCGCTTCCATCTCCACGACGAATCCGCCACCGCCACGCTCGGCGCCGCGCTCGCGCGCGCCCTGGAGCCAGGCTTGTCGATTTACCTGCACGGCGACCTCGGCGCCGGCAAGACCGCCCTGACGCGCGCGCTGCTGCACGCGGCCGGCCACGCCGGCCACGTCAAAAGCCCGACCTATACGCTGGCCGAACCGTACTCGGTCGTCCTCGGCGGAGCGCCGGCCGAGGTGATCCACTTCGATCTCTACCGCATGGCGAGCCCCGAGGAATTCCTCGACGCCGGCTTCCGCGAGCATTTCAACGAGCGCAGCATCTGTATTGTCGAATGGCCGGAACAAGGCGCTCCCGTGTTGCCGCGACCGGACATCGAAGTGTTCCTGGGCATTGCCGGCGCAGGCCGTGATGTAGAATTGCAAGCGTTGTCCGACAAGGGTTCCGCATGCCTCGCCCGACTGAAGTTCGCTCCCAACCTGTGAGACGGAAGAGCCGCCGCACTCTCCTCAAAGCCGGCGGCACGCTGTTGCTCTCCGTGTTCGCACCGTTTCCTTCGCACGCCGCCCAGATCATGGCGGTGCGCGTCTGGCCGGCCGAGGAATACACCCGCGTCACTCTCGAGAACGATAGCGAGCTCAAGACCAGCCATTTCATCGTCAAGGACCCGGAACGCCTGGTGGTCGACATCGAGGGTCTCGAACTGAATCCGACCCTGAAGGAACTGGTCGCCAAGATCCAGCCCAACGATCCCTACATCAAGCAGGTGCGGGTGGGGCAGAACCGGCCAAACGTAGTGCGCCTCGTGTTCGACCTCAAGGAAGAGATCAATCCCCAGGTGTTCACGCTGGCGCCGGTCGGCAGCTACCGCCATCGGCTGGTGTTCGACCTGTATCCGGTCAATCCGCCCGACCCGATCGCGGCCTTGATCGCCCGCGGCGAATGGTCGAAGGAAGCGAAGGAGACCATGCCGGAGGCGGCCCCGAAACCGCCCGACGTGCAACTCGCCAAGGCGGAGGTGAAGCCGGAACCGGCGCAGGATGAGAAAGCGGCCGCGAAAACGCAAGAAAAGCCGCAAATCACGCGCATGATCACGATCGCCCTCGATCCGGGCCACGGCGGCGAAGACCCGGGCGCGATCGGCCGCGGCGGCAGCCGCGAAAAGGACGTGGTGCTGGCCATCGCCAAGCGCCTCAAGGCCAAGATCGAGGAGCAACCGAACATGCGCGTGATGCTCACGCGCGACGGCGACTACTTCGTGCCCCTTCACGTGCGCGTGCAAAAGGCGCGCAAGGTCCAGGCCGACCTGTTCATGTCGATCCACGCCGACGCCTTCGTCGAATCGACGGCGCGCGGCTCCTCGGTCTTCGTCCTCTCCGAGAAAGGCGCTACATCGACCGCGGCGCGCTGGCTCGCCAACAAGGAAAACGCAGCCGACCTGATCGGCGGCGTCAATATCAAGACCCACGACAAGCAGCTGGCCAGCGTCCTGCTCGACCTCTCGACCACGGCCCAGATCAACGACAGCCTCAAGCTCGGCAAGGCGGTTCTCAACGAGATCGGCGGCATCAACCGGCTGCATCGCGGCGTGGTCGAGCAAGCCGGCTTCGCGGTGCTCAAGGCGCCCGACATCCCCAGCATCCTGATCGAGACCGCCTTCATCTCGAACCCCGAGGAAGAAGCCAAGCTGACCGACGACGCCTACCAGGACAAGATGGCCGATGCGGTCTTGAAAGGCATACGCAAGTACTTCGCGAAGAATCCACCCTTGGCGAAAAGCAAACTCGCCTGACGCTGGCGGACAAAACGCATTCATGGCGCTTTGACAAGCCGGGCGCGGCGGATTCCGGGCGTCGCAGAAATGTATTAGCCCAACGGAAAAAACGAGGTTTTTTTGCGGTTTCCCCCCTGCTCTGCTACTCTTTTCTTGCAAGGAAGAAATCGGGCCGCAAAAGAAAAACAGAGGCCCGGCTCTACCGAGATAGTCTTCAACCCGAAGTCTTCACCGTTCATCTTCTAGAGGGAGGCAAGTCATGAACGAGGCATCATCCGCTTCCGGCGCATCCAATGGCGGCCGCGATGTGGCCGGACGCGAATTCCTGGCATTCAAGCTGGGTGACGAAGAATACGGGATCGACATACTGAAGGTGCAGGAATTGCGCGGCTACGAAGCCTGCACCCGCATCGCCAATTCCCCCGAATTCATCAAGGGCGTGGTCAATCTGCGCGGCATCATCGTGCCGATCGTCGACATGCGCATCAAGTTCAACCTCGGCACGCCGACCTACGACCAGTTCACCGTCGTGATCATCCTGAACATCGCCGGGCGCGTGGTCGGCATGGTGGTCGACAGCGTATCCGACGTGATCTCGCTGTCGCCGGACCAGGTCAAGCCGGCGCCGGAAATGGGCACGGCGCTCAATACCGACTACCTGATCGGCCTCGGCACCATCGACGAACGCATGCTCATCCTGGTCGACATCGACAAGCTGATGTCGAGCGAGGAAATGGGCTTGATCGACAAGATCGCGGCATAAGCTTGGTTTCCGCTTCGGCAGGGCCGGCCCGTGACCGCGACAATGTTACTGCATACCGGATAGCGCCAGACTCGAACTCGAATGGCGTACTAGCATGGCGCATCCGTTCATTCGGAGGAGTAATGCCATGAATTTCGCCAGACTCAAGATACGCACCCGCTTCATCCTGCTGCTGGGGCTGTTCGTCGCGGGTTTCGCGATCTACGGCCTATGGTCTTTCAAGACGCTCAACGACTTGAAAGTCAACGGCCCCATCTACCAGCGTATCGTGCAAAGCAAGGATCTGATCGCCGACATCCTGCCGCCGCCCGAATACATCATCGAGTCCTACCTGGTCAGCCTGCAGCTGGCCACGACCACGGACAAGGCTCAGCAAGACAAGCTGATCGACCGCCTCAAGGTGCTCAAGGCCGATTACGACACCCGCCACGAGTATTGGATCAAGGAAAGCCTCGAACAACCGCTGCGCGACGCCCTGCTGAAGGAAACCTACGACCCGGCGCTTGTCTTCTACGGCCTTGCCTTCAACGAACTGGTGCCGGCCGTGCAAAGAGGCGAGGCGGATGCGGTGACGGCGGCGATCGGCAAGATCAACGGCGCCTATGAAACCCATCGCAAGGCCATCGACAAGGTCGTCGAGATGTCCGTCAAGCGCGCGGCCGCGGACGAAGCCGCCGCCAAGGGCCGCATCGAGTCCGCAACCTGGCTGCTGGTGGCGATCCTGGTGCTGGCGGTCGGCGCCGGCCTGGGAATGGCCTGGATGATCATGCGCAGCATCCTCAAGCCGCTGCAGGAAGCCGTCGACGCCGCGCAGACCGTCGCCGCCGGCGACCTGACCCGCAAGATCACGGTCGATCATGCGGAAGACGAAACCGGCCAGCTGCTGCAAGCCCTCAAGGGAATGAACGAGAACCTGGTCAAGATCGTGGCCCAGGTGCGCGGCGGCACCAATGCGATCGCCGACGCATCCAGCCAGATCGCGGCCGGCAACCTCGATCTTTCCCAGCGCACGGAAGAACAGGCGAGTTCGCTCGCGGAAACCGCTTCCGCGATGGAAGAGCTGACCGGCACCGTCAAACAGAACGCCGACAACGCAAACCAAGCCAACCAGCTCGCCCTGACCGCGTCGGACGTGGCCAGCAAGGGCGGCGCGGTGGTATCGGAAGTGGTGCAAACGATGGGGTCGATCAACGAATCGGCGAAGAAGATCGTGGACATCATCTCCGTCATCGACGGCATCGCTTTCCAGACCAACATCCTGGCCCTGAACGCCGCCGTGGAAGCGGCGCGCGCCGGCGAACAAGGGCGCGGCTTCGCCGTGGTGGCGGCGGAAGTGCGCAACCTGGCCCAGCGCAGCGCCGCCGCCGCGAAAGAGATCAAGGCCCTGATCAGCGATTCGGTCGAAAAGGTCCACAACGGCTCCAAGCTGGTCGATCAGGCCGGCGCCACGATGGACGAGGTCGTCGCCAGCGTCAAGCGCGTGTCCGACATCATCAGCGAGATCGCCGCCGCGAGCCGGGAACAGACCACCGGCATCGAGCAGGTCGGCAATTCGCTGGCGCAGATGGATCAAGTCACGCAGCAGAACGCGGCGCTGGTGGAACAGGCGGCGGCCGCCGCCGAAAGCATGCATCAGCAAACGGAAAGCCTGGCCAGCGTCGTCAGCGTATTCAAGCTGTCGCCGGAAGCCGCGGCGGCGGCCACGGTCGCCATGCCGGCAGCGCCGGCGAGAGCGGCCACCGCTCCGATCGCGCAAAGGCCGGCCAAGGCGGAAACGGCGAAGCGCGTGCCGGCCGCGCCGGCGAAGCGACTGGCCGCCGTCAATACACGCCGCGACGACGATTGGGAAGAGTTTTGACGGGCAGCAGGAAAATACGGCCACCGGTGTAATTTCCGGCACGCATCGGCGACTGACATAGACAACGGCCGTCGGCACAGGACTTGCCGGCGGCCGCATTGTTTGCATGACAAGACGAGAGAACCGACATGAAACTTGATCAATTCAAAATCAGCATCCGACTCGGCATCGGCTTCGGCGTCTTGATGCTGCTGATACTGATCTCGATACTGGTGAGCATCGCCCGCTTCTCGTCCATCGGCAAGGCAAACGACCAGGTTATCGAACAGGACTGGGTCGGCGCCGCGGCTGCCTATTCGATCGACCAGGCGGCGCGCGAGGACGCCAGGAGGACGCTGGCCTTGTTCATCCTGCCCGATCAGGCGGCCCGCGCCAAGAGCTACGAGCGCATCGACGCCGACAAGAAGCTCATCGACGACGCCTTGGAAACGCTCGGGAAAATGGCGTCGTCGAGCGAGGAAAAGGCCTTGCTCGCCAAGATCCAGGCCGACCGGACGGCCTACTCGAAATCCTTCCTGAAAGTCGCGGAAATGGTCGAAGGCGACCAGAAGGACGAAGCCGCCCAGGTCATGAATGCGGAGACCTTTCCGCTGCTCGACGCACTACTCGACGACATCAAGGCCCTGGTCGAACTGCAGAAGAAAGGCGTGCAGGCAAGCGGCGCCACGGCCAAGCGCGGCATCGAATCCTCGCGCACGCTGATGTTCGCGCTGGGCTTGATCGCGCTCGGCGCCGGCGTGTTCTTCGCGCGCTGGATCACGCTCTCGATCACGCGCCCGATCAACGAAGCCGTCGACATCGCCCGCCATGTGGCCGGCGGCGACCTGACGACGCGCATCGAAGTCACGACCAAGGACGAGACCGGCCAGCTGCTGCAAGCGCTCAAGGACATGAACGAGAGCCTGGCCAGGACCGTGGGCGAAGTGCGGACCGGCGCCGACACCATCGCCACGGCGTCGCAGGAGATCGCCTCCGGCAATCTCGATCTCTCCGGCCGTACCGAATCGCAGGCCAGCTCGCTCGAGGAAACCGCTTCGTCGATGGAAGAATTGACGTCGACCGTGAAGGCGAATGCCGACAATGCGCGCCAGGCCAGCCAGCTTGTCATGTCGGCCTCCGATGTCGCTCTCAAGGGCGGCCAGGTCGTCGGCCAGGTGGTCGAGACGATGGGCTCGATCAAGGAAAGCTCGCGCCGCATCGCCGATATCATCGGCGTGATCGACGGCATCGCCTTCCAGACCAATATCCTGGCCCTGAATGCCGCCGTCGAAGCGGCGCGCGCCGGCGAACAAGGGCGCGGTTTCGCCGTGGTGGCGGCGGAAGTGCGCAACCTGGCCCAGCGCAGCGCCGCCGCCGCCAAGGAAATCAAGTCGCTGATCGACGATTCGGTCGAACGCGTCGATGCCGGCAGCAAGCTCGTCGACGAGGCCGGCCAGACCATGGACGAGATCGTCACCTCGGTCAAGCACGTGGTCGACATCATGAACGAGATCACCTCGGCCAGCCACGAGCAAAGCTCGGGCATCGAGCAGGTCAACGAAGCGATCACGCAGATGGATGAAATGACGCAGCAGAACGCGGCGCTGGTCGAGCAAGCGGCCGCCGCGGCGCAGAGCCTGCTCGACCAGGCGCAATCGCTGGCGGCCTCGGTCAGCGTCTTCAAGCTTGCGCACGGCGTGTCGCCGATGCCGGCGGCGAAGCGGGCGCCTCAGGAAAGAAAAGCCGCCCCGAAGGCGCCCCCCAAACCCAAGTCAGTACCCGCCGCCGCGCCCGCCAAGCGCCTGCCCGCCGCCGCCAAGCCGGGCAACGACGATTGGGAAGAGTTTTGACCTAGCTCTTGCGCATGAACTTGCGCGAGAATTTCCATAGTCCGCCCAGCGCGATCGGCACCACCGCGGCGCCGATGCCGACCAGCACGATGGTATTCAAATGATCGCGGACCAGCGGCATGTTGCCGAAGAAATAGCCGCCCGCGACCAGGCTGATCACCCACAGCAGGGCGCCGGTGACGTTGAAGAACTGGAATTTCGCGAACGTCATTTCCGATACGCCGGCGACGAAGGGGGCGAAAGTGCGCACGATCGGGATGAAGCGCGACAGGATGATGGTCTTGCCGCCGTGGTTCTCATAGAAGGCATGCGTCTTTTGCAAGGCTTCCCTGTCGATCCATTTGTAGTCGTGCGTGAAGACACGATGGCCGATCGCGCTGCCGATCCAGTAATTGACGGTATTGCCGCCGATGGCCGCGACCAGCAGCAGCGCCATCAACAGCCAGATGTTCATCGCACCGGTAGCGCAGAAAGCGCCGCCGATGAAAAGCAGCGAATCGCCCGGCAGAAAAGGGAAGATCACCAGCCCGGTCTCGGCGAACACGATAGCGAACAGCACGACATAGACCATGGTGCCGTATTGCTGAATGATCAAGCCGAGAGACTTATCGATATGCATGATCATGTCGAGGAGTTGCATCCAATCCATAAGAGAGGTCCGGTACTGTTGAGGCGGCAATCATACACTACGGCGCATGCGCCATGGCGCCGTGGCGCGAGAGCGGCGGCGGTATAATCTCGCCATGAATTCCCCCACGCTTCCGGTACGTCCGATCCAGCAGCTTCCCGACCAGTTGATATCCCAGATCGCCGCCGGCGAAGTGGTCGAACGCCCGGCTTCCGTCGTCAAGGAATTGCTCGAAAACGCGCTCGACGCCGGTTCGACCCAGATCACGATCCGGCTCGAACAAGGCGGCGTCAAGCGCATCGCCATCACCGACAACGGCCGCGGCATCGCGCCCGAGCAATTGCCGCTCGCGCTGGCGCGCCATGCCACTTCCAAGATCGCATCGCTGGCCGATCTCGAGAACGTCGCCTCGCTCGGCTTTCGCGGCGAGGCGCTCGCCTCGATCGCCTCGGTCGCGCAACTGACGCTGACCTCGCGCACGGCCGATGCGGCGCACGCCTGGGAAATTTCCGGCGTGGCGGGCGCGGCGCCGACGCCCTCCTCGGGCGCCGTCGGCACCACGGTCGATGTGCGCGATCTCTATTTCAATACGCCGGCGCGCCGCAAGTTCCTCAAGTCGGAGCAGACCGAATTCGGCCATTGCGCCGAAGTCGTGCGCCGCATCGCCCTGTCGCGGCCCGACGTCTCGTTCTCGCTGTCGCACAACGGCAAGACCGTCGATCACTGGAACACCAGCGAGACGGCCAAGCGCAGCGCGCAAATCCTGGGCACCGAATTCGCCGAGGCGCGCCTGCCGCTCGACGAATCGGCGGGCCCCTTGCATCTGCACGGTTTCGTCGGCCTGCCGACCGCCTCCAAGGCGCGCGCCGATGCGCAATACTTTTACGTCAACGGCCGCTTCGTGCGCGACAAGCTGCTCACCCACGCGGTGCGCGCGGCCTACCAGGACGTGCTGCACGGCGACCGCTATCCCTCCTACGTGCTGGCGCTCGATCTCGATCCGGCGCTGGTCGACGTCAACGTCCATCCGTCCAAGATCGAAGTGCGTTTCCGCGACAGCCGGGCGGTGCATCAATTCGTGTTCCATGCGGTGAGCCGCGCGCTGGCGCAGACCTCGGCCACCGCGCACGGCACGGCCCCGGCGCCGGTCGTGCCGGGGCTGGCCGTTCCCGGATCGAGCACTACGTACGCCGGCATGGGCGGGCAAGACACGGCCCAGGGGACGGCCGGCCACGGCCCCCTGCCGTGGATACGCGAAGCGCGGCAAGCGACGTTCGGCGCCCAATTTTCATCGGGTTTCGGGGCGCGCGGTTTCGGCGTCGGGCAAAGGACCGAGCAATACGGCGCGCTGTTCGAGACCCCGGACGCGCGCGCCGAATCGAACGGCGCACCGCCCTACGCCGAAGGTTCGCCGGCTTCGCCGCTGGCCTCGCTGGCCCCCGCCGCGCAGGCATTGCCGCCCGAGGAATTCCCGCTCGGCTTCGCCCTGGCGCAACTGCACGGCATCTACGTGCTGGCCCAGAATGCCAAGGGCCTGGTGCTGGTCGACATGCACGCCGCGCATGAACGCATTCTCTACGAGCAGTTGAAGAACGCGCTCGACGAAGACGCGATGCAGGTGCAGCCGCTGCTGATCCCGGTCACCTTCCATGCCGACGCCGTCGAGGTCGGCACCGCCGAAGAAAGCCGCGACACGCTGGAATCGCTCGGCTTCGATATCGCCGTGATGTCGCCGACCACGCTGGCCGTGCGCGCCGTCCCGGCGCTGCTGAAGAACGCCGACGCGCAAAGCCTGGCGCGCGACGTGCTGCGCGACGTGCGCGAATTCGGCGGCTCGCGCGTGCTGGTCGAGCGCCGCAACGAATTGCTGGGCACGCTGGCCTGCCACACCGCCGTGCGCGCCAACCGCGCGCTGACGCTGCCGGAAATGAATGCGCTGCTGCGGCAGATGGAAGCGACCGAGCGCGCCGATCAATGCAATCACGGCCGGCCGACCTGGGTGCAACTGGCGTTGAACGACCTCGACAAGCTGTTCCTGCGCGGGCAGTGACGCCCGAGCCGCCGCGCCCGTACCGCATGACATCCGGCATTCCTCCGCTCGCCCCGCTGGCCCGCTACGCGCACGTGCCGCTGCTGCCGCTGCTGTGCGCGCTCATGATGATGCAGCCGCTGTCGACCGATCTGTACCTGGCTTCCCTGCCCGACCTGGGCGCCGTGTTCTCGGCGCCGCCGTCGACGGTGCAATTGACGCTGTCGCTGTTCGTGGCCGGCTTCGGCGGCGCGCAGCTGATCGTCGGCCCGCTGTCCGACCGCTTCGGCCGGCGGCCGGTGCTCCTGTGCGGCCTGGCCCTGTACGCGGGCGCGTCGGCATTGTGCGGCCTGGCGCCGTCGATCGGCATGCTGATCGCCGCGCGCTTCGTGCAGGCGCTCGGCTGCTGCTCGGCCGTCGTCATCGCGCGGGCGATCGTGCGCGACGCCTACGCGCCCGCCGACAGCGCGCGCGTCATCGCCAAGGCGAACACCTGGATCTCGCTGGCGCCGCTGGCCGGCCCGATCCTCGGCTCCTATCTGCAAGTGGCGTTCGGCTGGCGCGCGGCGTTCGCGGCGCTGGTGCTGCTGTCTTCCGCCTTGCTGGCGCTGACCGCCGCGCGCCTGCCGGAAACGAATACGCACAAGGACGCGCGCGCCACCGATGCGCGCGGACTGCTGGCCAACTATCGCGCCGTGCTCGGCTCGCGCGAATTCTGGTCCTACGCCTTGCCCGGCGCCTTTTCGTACGGCGCCATCTTTTCCTTCATTTCCGGTTCCTCGTTCGTCCTGATCCGCGTCTTGCACATGCCGACCGCGTGGTTCGGCTACTGCTTCGCGTTCGGCGTCTCGGGCTACATGATCGGCACGCTGGTCTGCCGCCGCCTGCTGCCGCGGCTGGGCTCGCCGCGCACGCTGCGCGTCGGCACCGGCGCCATGCTGGGCGCCGGCGCCCTGTTCCTCGGCCTGGCGGCGCTCGGCTTCGCGCACTGGTCGGTCGTGCTCGGCGCGATGTTCCTGACCATGGGCGCGCACGGCATCAACTCGCCGATCGTGCAGTCGGGCGCCGTATTGCCGTTCCCCAAGCTGGCCGGCACCGCCGCCGGCCTGATGGGCGCGCTCTACATGGCGGTCGCCTTCGTGGTCGGCAGCGTCGTCGGCGCCACGCACGACGGCACCCTGTATCCGCTGGCCGCCATCGCCTTTACACTGGGCGTGTTGATCTTCGGCGCCACGCGCCTCCTGCAATCGACCTCGTCGCCACCGTCCGCATGAACAAACCTCTCGCCATCGCCATCATGGGACCGACCGCGTCGGGCAAGACCGCCGCCGCGCTCGAGATCGCGCGCCATATTCCCTGCGAGATCGTGTCGGTCGATTCGGCGCTCGTCTATCGCGGCATGGATATCGGCACCGCGAAGCCGTCGGCCGAGGAATTGGCCGCCGTTCCGCACCATCTGATCGACATCCTCGATCCGCTCGAAAGCTATTCGGCGATGCAGTTCCGCGCCGATGCACTGCGCTTGGCCGGCGACATCCATGCGCGCGGCAAGCTGCCCCTGCTGGTCGGCGGCACCATGCTCTATTTCAAGGCCTTGCGCGACGGCCTGGACGACTTGCCGCAAGCCGATCCCGAAGTGCGCGCGCGGCTCGACGAGGAAGCCGCGCGCATCGGCGTGCCCGGGCTGCATGCGCGGCTGGCGGCGATCGATCCGGAAACGGCGGCGCGCCTGAAGCCGAACGACAGCCAGCGCATCCAGCGCGCGCTCGAAATCTTTGAATTGACGGGCCAGCCGATGTCGCGCCTGCTGACCGGCGCGCAAAAGGAAGAACTGCCCTTCGATCTCCTGCCGCTGGCGCTCGAACCGTCCGACCGCGGCGTGCTGCATGCGCGCATCGCGGCCCGCTTCGATGCGATGCTCGCGGCGCCGGGCGGTGGCTTGCTCGAGGAAGTGCGGCGACTGCGCGCCCGTGGCGACCTGCATCTCGGCCTGCCGTCGATGCGTTGCGTCGGCTACCGGCAAGCCTGGGAATATCTCGACGGCGCCTGCGATCTGGCGACGCTGCGCGAAAAAGGCATCGCCGCCACCCGCCAGTTAGCGAAACGACAACTGACCTGGCTGCGCTCGATGCCCGACCGGATCGTGATCGACTGCCTCGGCCCCGACCCGGCCGCCGCCGTCCTGGAACAGGTGCAGAAGGCCCAAGCCGCCGCGGCTGCCGGCTAACCCGCCCCGAAACATTGGAGTTCATCGGAGTTGCAAATAGCCTTGACACGGCTTGTTCAAGACCCCATAATGTCGGGCTTACTGGTGATATAGCTCAGCTGGTTAGAGCACAGCACTCATAATGCTGGGGTCGGTGGTTCAAGTCCACCTATCACCACCAGATACCTGTCCTTGGAATTTCCGGGGATATTCCGAAGAAACCCGCGATTCTCCCTACGAGAGCGCGGGTTTTTCGTTTTCTGCTTGCTTGACGGCGGCACCGATCCCGGTTTGACCAGTGCATCGAGAGGCGGCAGGCAGACGCAGTGACCGGCACTGTTTTTATGGCCGGTAGATTCGCTCTCCACGGCAACGAGCACGCTTGGTGTTTATAACCCCAGCAGATCGAGCCACATCCGGACTTGGCGAAATGCATCCAGTTGCACTTGCTCGACCGTCATGCCGCCGAGGGCAGCCGACTCACTCATGAACTGGCGCACCGTAACGGGGCCAAAGGCCCCGTCATTGGTAAATTTCTCGGCAATGCATTGATAGCCCCGCAGCACGACCGGATCATCCAACAGCGGGAGACAGGCCTCGGCAAGTGCTTCAGGGCCGCCGTCGAACTGACGCACCGAAAAATAGATATCATATGCGTCCTTTCCTTTGTCGCGACCGTTCAGCGCGTATCCTTTCATCACCAGGAAAGCTGGAATACTAGCGACACGCAATTCCACCGTATTGGGGCGGCCGTCGGGCATCGTTCCATCGAGCTTGTGCTGCACGAACGAATGCATTGCGACTGCAGCACCGTCTGCCTTCTGGACCGCGAAGTTAGCCAGTAGTGGCGGCTTGTTGCGCCGAATCTGCGCTTCACGAGGCATCAGCAAATCGATGATGACCGCAATCGGTCCGTTGTCGTCGATTTGGACCGTGCGCCGCAACTGAAACACTTTCATGTTTTCGGCTGCGCGCTCGTAACCGGCGGATTCCAGCAACTCGATAAGATCCTTGTATTCGCCATCGCCCAGAGCCTGCGCATCCAGGCTTAAGTCAACATCGAGCGTACCCACGTGAGCCGGCTCCGCATCAGGAAAGAGCAACCAAGGAACAGAACCGCCGATCACAACGAATCGGTCACGATAGCGCCGAGTACTTGTCCGATTTCCAGCAAGACCGAGTAAACGGCTCGCGCGCCTCGGTCGTCATAGTCGTTTGCCGACTTGGGTTCCATTATCGATCCGTGCGAAACATGGGGTTTATCTTCTCGGTCCGCCAATGTTCGGCGGCTTCCCGGCCGCGCTCGCCACTCGACAACAAGTCGAGGTAGGTTTGGATCGGTCCTGTGGCTCTCATGCTGGAACCGAGTTCCATCGTTTCCAGCCAGAGGCCATCATCGCCAGCTTTAAAGATCGTCACGTTTTCGCCTTTGTCGGCAGGCGTGATCTGCAGATGGCGCTCAAGCAGCTCAAGGCCCTTGGAGTCGGCATAGAAAAAATCGCCTGCGACCCGCGCATATGGCGCAATTCGGCGTGCCACAGAATGGGATGCCAGCAACAGCCGCGCATTCGTATTGGCAGCCTCTGCGAACGCCTCTTCGATCGCGACGTCAAGCGTGTGGCCGTGCTTGATGGTATATCCTCGTCTCTGCACCTGGGGTGCCTGAATGCCGTCATCTCGCCAAGCGTCGAGCAATGCAGCGGGGTTCGTTACGCGAAAACCTGCGGCTGTTTCGGCCTGCGCCCACTCTCGATCAATGAGAGCTTTGCGTACATTGCTGACCTGCCCCGCGCTCACGCCGGTTTCGCTGACCAAGTCAGCCACCTTCCAAAGATGCTGTGGATTGCGCAAAAGGATCTTAAGTAGGCGTGCAGACTTAGGAAAAAACAACGAGCGCTGCTCTCGTTTGGTCGCAAAAGGATCACGGTCAGTCTTGCTGATCTCCAGGTGAAAGCGGGGGAAAACAATGCGGATGTTTCCGGCCAAATCAAGCCATCCGAAGTTGTGTTCGGCAAGGATGGCGCGCGAGGCTGGCGAAATGAACGGCGCCACAACCAAGCCCCGAGTCAAGCCGTCGGATCGAAAAATGTGGGGCCCAAGTTGGCCGATTGCTAGACGTATATAGCGCGGCTGTCCAGAGGACTTGCATTCGATCAAGAGGCGGTGCTCTTCTTCGCCAATGCAAAACACTGCCTCACCGTCGATGCCGCCATCAATGTATTGCGGCACAGGATTTACCACAATTTCGCGCACAACTGGCGATGCCTCAAGGAGTTCTCGAAGCCGGACGAACCATATTTCCTCCAAGTCAGTCGATTCCATGGCATTCATTCGAAATGATGATTTCATCGTTCGTTGAATATGCCATTTCGAATGAAAATAAACAAGTATTCATTCAAATGTGGCAATTCAGCGAATGCTGAAAGCGGTATTTCAAGCGGCTGGTTCAAGACGCGGGGTGCGCCCTCGCAGTGTCAGGCGGCCTCGCCGCATCAAATGCTATCGAAGCCGTCAAGCGCCGTCCCGGCGCCGCTTGATGCCCGGCGCATCGCCGCGCGGCGCCGCCTCGCCATCCTTGCGCGAGAAGAGATAACGGGTGATGACGAAGACGACGCCGAACACTTCGGTCAGCGTTCCGCCCATGAAGAGATTCAGGTGGCTGGCGTCCTCGAAATCGAGCCACTTCAAGCCGACTGCCGCGAACAGGAGATTCATCAGGAGCAGCTGCCCGATGAGAATGGCGATGAACCAGTACGCGTAGATCTTCTTCAGCTTGGTATCGGTCTTGCGGTCGTCGACGGCCGCCTGCTCCATGTCGTCGAGCTTCTTGATCCCGTGCGCGCTCGGTTGCGCCAGGGATGCCCGTACCGCTCTGGCGAGCGCGGCGTCTTTCGGATCTTTCGGATCGGGAACGGCGGGGACTTGGGCGACCGCCGTGCCGGCGGTTCCGGTTGCGGGCGTTTCGATGGTGACCGCCTCTTCTTGGTCTTCCAGCGGCGGGTTCAAGTCAATCGACCTTCAGTCTGAGATTTCTGAGCCGGTAACGAATCGCGTCGTCCGAAACGCCGAAGTGCTGCGCCATCAGGAATGCGGGCAGCTTGGCCTTGGCGAGGCGCCGCACCTCTTCCTCGGGCATCAAGAGCGCGGCCGCGAACTGGTTGGCGAACACCTCGTCCGGATTCGTGCCGGTGCTGGACTGGTCGCCGCGCAGATCGATGTATTCGTATTGCTCGATATCCTTGCCGAGGCGGTCGGCATAATGGCCCAGCTCGTGGGCGCAGGTAAAGCGTTTGCGGCTCTTGCTGTCGGATTGGCTGAGGACGATCAGGGGGTCCTGATCCCGGTCCTTGATGAGGGCGCCCGAGACGTTGGGCGGAAGAACGGCCTCCCTGACCTCGAGGCCGAGCTGGCCCGCGATCCACACGGGATCCACGGGAAAGCCGCGGTCGCCCCATGTCGACCGAAGTAACTCGCTGGCGGAAGTTTTGGGATCCATGATGTCGAATATACGGAAAGAGTCGTCTACGGCAAGGGGCCGCGCATGCCGCGGACCTGCGTCGACAATGCCGACGTTATAACACAGAACCGCTGTATTTGCATACAGTAAAGAAAGGCGCGTTGACACCGCATATTTTTGAAGGCACCCTTGGCAGCATTCCCCAGCACCTGCCATTTTCGGTCGACGGCCGATCCGGAGGAAGACGCGGACACATGGAATCCGGCAACAACCAGGATCTGCTCGCCGGCCTGCGCGCGCTGGCGGAGAGCGCGTTCCCCAAGCGGTGCGCCAATTGCGGCCGAGAATTCGCCAGCGTCGAGCAATTCATCAACGAGACCCGGCAGGTCCGCCAAGGCGTGTCGGGTCTGAAGCAAGGCCTGGACGACGACGACAAGGCGATCGTCGAAGTCTTCCGCAACTGCCCTTGCGGCTCGACCCTGATGGATGTCTTCCGCGACCGGCGCGATCCAAGCGCGGCCGGCATGCGGCGGCGCGAGAAATTCGCCGAACTGGTCGAACTGCTGCGGACCAAGGGGGTCGCGTCCGATGTGGCGCACGCCGAGCTGAAGAAGGTGCTGCACGGCGAGCGCAGCGAATTGCTGGATGGGCTGCTGGGCTCGCCCGGGTTTTCCGGGCAGTGAATCAAGGACTGCCGCGCTTGGACGGCATCTCCTCGCCCGCCAGGAATTTTCTCAGCAAATCGAAATAGGCGTCCGCCTCTTCCACCCAGGGCCGATGCCCGCTGCGTTCGAACATCGCCAGCCGCGCCAAGCCGGACGGCAGCACGGCATGGGTCCGGAACACGATTTCCGGCGTCGCGACGCGGTCGTAGCGCCCGCCGATGACCAGCGTCGGCGCCCGCAGGCTCGGCAGCAGCGGCGTCGGATCGTAACCCTTCAGGGTGCCGCCGACGACATGATCCGGATCGTCGCCCAGCATCGCCTCGTACACCTGCGCATTGAATTTATCGGCCGGCTCGGCGCGCTTCATCTCGGCGGCGCGGCGCGGATCGTACCAGTACAGCATGTCCTTCATGCGCGCGTATTCCGCGCCGCTGCGTTCGTCGCCCGACCTAACGCCTTGCGCGCGCAACGCCTGGACGCGCATCCAGGAATCGGGGAAATACGTCTTCAGGTTGGCATTGGTCGCATCGATATTCGCTTGAAAGCTCGCCGCATCGATCATCGCCGAAGACAGCACCAGCCGCTCGACGCGGCCCGGATGCCGCAGCGCGTACAGCAGCGCCGGAATCCCGCCGTAACTTTGCCCGAGCAGGGAGATGCGTTCCGCGCCGAGCGCCACGCGCACCGCCTCGATGTCCTCGATCTCGCGCTCCACCGTGTAGCCCGCGGGATCGGCCAACCGGTCCGAACGCCCCCGGCCGATCGCATCGAAATACACGACGGTATGACGATCGGCCAGGCGCGAGAACCAAGGCTGGAAGCTGATCCGGCTGGCGCCGGGGCCGCCCGCCACCAGCACCAGCGGCGGGCCGCTGCCCTCGGTTTCGACATGCAGGCGCCCATATCGCGTCTGCAAGGTCTTGGCGGACAGGGCCGGCGCTTCCCCGGCCCGCGCGGCGAGCGGCGCGACATGAACGATGAGGCCGACGAGACCGGCCAGCAGGATGCGTCGATAAGACATGTACGACTCCGTGCGAATGAACGGCCCTCATGTTAGCCGCGCCGCCATGCCTTGAAAAACGATAAATATGCCACCCTCCCGGTGACTTCAACTCACCATGCCAAGACGTACGCGCCGCCGCATCCGCATCACCCACCCACGCCACCGCATCTACGCGACAGAACGAATCTCCATGACCCTGCCCTCGCTGCGCAATCTCCAGGTCTTCGAAGCCGCCGCGCGCCACCAGAACTTTCGCGCCGCGGCCGACGCATTGTTCCTGACGCATGGCGCGGTCAGCCGGCAGGTGCGCGCGCTGGAAGCGGAACTGGGCGTGCAATTGTTCGCCCGCGTCGGGCAGCGCGTCGTGCTGACGCCGCAGGGAAAGCGCCTGCAGACCGCGGTCGCCAAGGCCTTGAAGCTGATGTCGGAAGCGACGGCGGAGCTGCGCAACGAAACGGCGCAATCCGGCGGACGCCTGACCGTCACCATGCTGCCCTCGTTCGCGACGCGCTGGCTGCTGCCCCGGCTGCCGGATTTCCAGGCGCGCCATCCCGATATCGTGGTGGATGTGATCGCGACGGTGTCGATGCTCGATCTCGCCGAACGCAAGATCCAGCTCGGCATACGCTACGGCAGGGGGAAGTGGGAAGGCGTGGTCGCGGAGCGGCTCGCCAGGGAAACGCAGTTTCCGGTCGCGGCCGCCGGCGGCATCCGCGGCTATCCGGGATTGCCGCGTTCCGCGCACGCCCTGCGCGAATACCCGCTGCTCAATCCCTATGACGAATGGGAACGCTGGTTCCGCCGCGCCGGCGTGATCGCGCACGTTCCCGACACCGCACCCACCTTCAGCGACATGGGCATGCTGCTGCAGGCGGCGGAACGCGGCCAGGGAATCGCCCTCGGGCGCAAATGGCTGGTGGACGATGCCATCGCCGCCGGCGAGCTGGTGCGCCTGCCGGGGCCGGCGATGCCGTCGCCGCGCTCCTACTACCTGATCCGCCCGGAAAACCAGCCGCTGACGCCGCAAGCGGAAGCATTCAGCGCGTGGCTGAAGAAGACGATGGGCGCCGGCTAGCGCCGCCCATGCCGTCTCCCGCCTGCGCGCCGACCGACGCGCAGGCGCCGGTGCGCCGGGAAGGCATCACTCCCAGCGCCAGGTCTGCCCCCAGCTGTTCTGATAATCCCACAGGTGCAGATCCTGGCCGTCGAACGCGCCCCACCATGCATCCTTGACGTCGACCGCCTTGCCCGGCGCATGCGCCGGCCGCAGCGTCTGGCCCGACCACGAGAAGCGCTGATTGGTCTTGTCGTTGCAATCCCAGATCACCAGCTTGGAACCGTTGCCGGTGCCGAAGGCATGGACGTCGGCGCACTTGTCGGGATTGTTCTTGTTGCGCAAGAGGCCGTCCGGGTCTTGGTACCACAGCTGGGTGATCTGTCCTTGGCAGCTCCAGTGATGGATCGGCGTGCCGTTGCTCATGTTGTTGCCTTCGATATCCATGCACTTGCCGCGGCCGTTGACCAGCTTGCGGAAGACATAGGCGCTGCCGGCCTTGACGCTGGCGCTGATGCCGGCCGCCGTCACCGTGCTATCGGACGTGAGCCGCACGCGCGCGCTGTCGCCGCCGACCATGAAGCTGGTCGAAATGGCCCCGGACAGCGTCTTGATCAGGGCGCCGTTCTTGTCGTAGACCCAGACGAGATCGCGGTTCGCCTCGGTATTGCCGGCGATGCTGATCTTCAAGGCGGCGGCGCCGGGAATGGTCAGCCATTGCGAGCGGTCTTCGTTGTTGCCGTAGGCGCCGCTGCTCCATGAAGTGGCGAGCGGCTCGATGGCGACGCTGGCGCCGGCCGCGGTCGTCGCGCCGTCGGAAACCAGGCGCGCGATGACGGCGTTGTCCGCCACCACCAGCGAACTCGCCAGGTTGCCGCCGAAGGTCTGCACCAGCCGCCGGTTGCTGTCGTACAGATGCAGGTAATCGCCGGCGCCGAGCGTGCCGGCGAGATTGACGCGCACGGCGGCGGCGCCGGGCAGGCGCAGGGTTTGCGCGCGGTCCTCGTTGTTGCCGTAGGCGCCGGTGTCCCAGCGCGTCGGCGCGTCGTTATACATCTCCCACTTGCCTTCCTCGGCCTGGTCGGAATAGTTGAGCCATGCCGTGCCGCCGCCGGCGGCGAGGCGCAAGCGCTCGTTCATGTAAGCGTTGGTCGGCACCGCGAACGCGAAACCGGCGCCGAACTCGGCCGCGCAAGCCTGCTTGCCGCCGGACCAGGCGCCGCTCGCCGCGGTGACGCGCCAATCGTCGAGATTGCTCCTGCTCTGGCAAGCGAACCGGCGCGGCGCCGCGCACGACGCGTCGTTCCAGCGGCCGTCGGCGCGCATCTCGGCGCAGTCCTCGTTGTTGAAGTCGTTCGGCTCGCCGCCGGCCCAGGACCAGATCGCCGCGCCGATCATGCTTTCATCCCAACGGTCGGCATCGATATTGTCGATGCCGCAGCGCATCAGGCCCGGGATATTGCCCGCGTCGATGGTGCCCGTCGTATCGACCCAGGGATCCGGCAGCACATCCTTGCCGAGCTTGGAATCCGACACCGCGTAGATGTTGTTCTGATCGAGCGCGGCGCCATCCATCGTGCAATTGGCGGTATCGACATACTTCACCGGCCGGCTGTTCCAGCCGCCGGCGGCGCCGGTGGCGAACAGCGTGCCGTTCCAGACCACCGTGCCGTCATAGGTATTGTTGGCGGACTTGACGATCACGCGCTTGCCCTTGGCGATCATCTCGCGCGGCGTTTCCCAGCGGCCGGCGGGCTTGTCGGAAGGTTTGTACAACAGCGCACCGAAGATCGAAGTCAGCGGTCCCACCACGCCGCTCTGGTAATTGGCCCGGTCCTCGAGATCGATGAAGACGATCGCCTTGGGATTGGCGTCGAGCCAGTTGCGCACCCGCCACAATTCGTTCGGATAATTGTCCTTGGCGCTATAGATCGAGCCGCAGTTCTCGTGGCACAGCACGACCTCGCCGCCGTCCAGGTGGACATCGAGATCGACGTTGCGGATACCGTAGTTGAGCAGCTGATTCAGCGGCCAGCGCTGATTGGCCCAGGTGGCGCCGCTGTCGTTCCAGGCATTGTGCGCGCCCAGCACCTGGATCCGGTTGAGCGGCGTATCGAGCGCCACGTCGTATTGCGTCCGGATGCCCAGGCCGAGATCGGCCGCCGTTGCCGCCTGGGCGGCGGACAAGGCGAATATCATTGCTCCAACCAGCATCTTGTTTTTCATTGTCTCCCCTTATTTATCAGTGATGGACGGCGATGGAGAACGCTTCCGCGCCTCCGTCGCCATCGCGCAGGTTAAGCGGGAGCATGGCGCCGGACGATGATCTTGATCAATACCCGGCGGCAGCCTGCCGGCCGCCTCAGGCGAAATCCCGGCTGCGCGTGCTCAGCCCGCCCAGCAGCGGCGACAGATCGACCAAGCGCTTGGCGACCAGGTGCCTAACATTGCTCTCGCATTGCCAGACGCCGTAGACGCCGAGCAGCGTCGAAGCCAGCAGCTCGCGGCGGAAGGTCTCGATCAGGGCCGGCCACACGATCACGTTGACGAATCCCGTCTCATCCTCCAGCGTGACGAACATCGTGCCCTTCGCCGTCTGCGGCCGCTGGCGCCCCGTCACGATACCGCAGGCGCGCGCGAGCTGGCGGTCGGCGAAAGTGTTCAAGACCTCGGCCGGCAGGAACTTCCTCTTCGTCAGCGCGGCCCTCA
>Ga0196972_1000247_pt1 | contig 38169 bp, 40 predicted proteins | sample S1v_2013CmetaG_FD_148618 | JGI IMG/M metagenome (GOLD analysis project Ga0196972, IMG submission 148618) | Soil microbial communities from Anza Borrego desert, Southern California, United States - S1+v_20-13C | ecosystem: Environmental > Terrestrial > Soil > Desert | place: USA: California...
ATAATGAGATTATCCGAGCTAGCAATCATATTCTGGAGGTTTGGAAGGGCTATAGTGATGAAAGCGTGGAAGTCATATCACATAGCAATGATGAACCACACAACACAATCACTCCTATCGCCAGATATAAAAATAATAAATACGAAATGGATTTGGTGCTGAGAAACAACAGAACCAGTCTAGAGCACCCTCTGGGAATTTTCCATCCTCACAGCGATTTGCACCATATCAAAAAGGAGAACATTGGACTGATCGAGGTAATGGGATTGGCAGTACTGCCTGCCCGGCTGATAGAGGAATTGAACCTTATAAGGGATTGTTTGGAAGGACAAAAGGATATCCATCAATATGAAGAGCTGCAGCAGCATATCCCATGGTACGAGTATTTGATAGAAAAATATGCAGGCACTCATGAAGACTTCGAAAATGTCCTTAAGCTGGAGGTAGGAAGCATATTTGAGAGAATACTCTCCGATGCGGGGGTATTCAAGCAGAATGATATTGGTATGAGAGCCTTTGAAGCTTTTATAAATCGTATATAGAAGGTGACGAATATGTATTTTGTGACGAAGGTTGAGGCAGCAGGTCACGAGCTGGAGCTTATAACCATACGTAACCATAACAATATGGAAGTAAAGCTATTAAATTACGGAGCTGCGTTGGTTGAGCTGCTGGTGCCAGACAGAGCAGGCAATATTGAAAACGTGGTGCTGACCTATGAGAATCTGGAGGACTATTTAGAGAATCCAACCTTTTTTGGAGTAACTGTAGGAAGGACCTGCAGGCTGTTTCAGCTTAGAAGGACAGTTATACAAGCTGGACAAAAACTTTGGGGTGAATCACTGCCATGGAGGGAAGCGGGGCTTCAGCTACAGACTTTGGAACTATACTATTCAAGAAACTTCAGAGGGAACATCGGTTGTATTCCAGTATAAGAGCCCTGATGGAGAAGAGAATTACCCTGGAGAGCTGGATGCAAAGGTGATTTATACACTACATGATGACAACACGTTTACTATTGAATATAAAGCAATAACAGACAAGACAACTCTTTGCAACTTAACCAATCATTCTTATTTCAATCTTTCGGGAAACTATAAGAGACCGGTCACAGAGCAGTATGCAAGGATAGACGCAGAAAGCTTCCTGGAGCTGGACGTCAACCTGATTCCAACAGGAAAGCTTGTTGATGTCAAGGGAACACCTATGGATTTTATCCAAAGAAAGCAGATCGGCAGGGATATCAATAATGATTATGAGCAATTAAAGATTGCCAATGGCTATGATCATCCTTGGCTGCTTAGGGGCAAAGAGAATCAGATAGAAATGATTGACCGGGAAAGCGGCAGGAAAATGACCATCACAACCACTTATCCAAGTGTAGTCATATACAGCTTTAACTACCCCAACAATGAGAGGTTGAAGTATGGAAAGACTGCCGAGAAGCATGGCGGAATCTGCTTTGAAACGCAGTATGAACCCAACGGCATTAATGCGGAAGGGCTAAATAAAGCTATATTGAAGTCAGAAGGACAATATTATGAGAAAACCGAATTCAAGTTTTCAATCGAGTAGGGAGGCACAATATGTATCTAGGTGTGGACTATTATCCTGAGCATTGGGATGCTGGCATGATGGATGAAGATATGAGACGCATGAGTGAAATGGGCTGCAATATCATCAGAATCGGTGAGTTTGCATGGCATATGATGGAGAAAAGTGAGGGGATATATGACTTCTCATTTTTTGATGGCGTCATAAAAAAAGCAGAGAGCCACGGCTTAAAGATCATGTTTGGCACACCTACAGCTACCTTTCCTGCATGGCTTGCCAAGAAGCACCCATCTATCCTATCTGAAAATGAGCATGGAGAGATTAGAGTGTTTGGAGGCAGGAGGCAATATTGCTTCAACTCGGCGATTTATCGCCAGTATACCTTGAGACTTGTGGAGAAGCTGGTTGAACATTACAAGGATGAAGAGAACATCATTGCTTGGCAGATTGACAATGAGTTCGGCCATGAGGGCAGCGACATGTGCTATTGCAGTCAATGTCATGTAGACTTTCAGAAGTTTCTCGAGAATAAATATCAAGATATCCATCAATTGAATGAAATATATGGCACTATATTCTGGGGTCAAACCTATAATAGCTTTGACGAAATACCTATTCCAAAGCCAACCATAACCACTCATAATCCAACCCTCAAGCTGGATTGGGCGCGTTTTAGATGCCATTCCATCAACAGCTTTGCCAGAGAGCAGATTGAGATGGTAAAACGGCATAAAGGAGAGCATCAGCAAATCACTCATAATTTCTATGGGGGATTCTTTGATAGGGCCTTTGATCAAAACATCATGGCGGAGCACTTGGACTTTGTCTCCTATGACAATTATCCAGTATGGGGTGGGCTGAAGAAGCCTATTGAGCCGGCGCATATCGCCATGACCTTGGATTATATAAGGGGTCTGAAAAAACAGAACTTCTGGATTGTGGAGGAATTAATGGGAGCTCAAGGCCATGATATCATAGGCTATCTCCCGCGACCAAACCAAGCCAAGATGTGGGCATATCAGGCTATGGCCCACGGCTGCGAGAACATGCTTTTTTTCCGTTGGAGAGGTATGACCAGGGGGGCGGAGCAGTTCTGCCTGGGCATCTTGGATCAGCATAACCAAGCGGGACGCAAGTATTACGAAGTGCAGGATTTTATGAGGGGCATAAGGCAGCATCAGGAATTGATCAATAGTGAAATCAAATCCGAGATTGCTGTATTATATGACTTCGACAATATATGGAGCTGGCATTATCAGCAGCAATCTGATCAGTTTGAATTTACAAAAGAGCTGCTTCGACTCTATGCTCCTTTTTACAAATATAATGTTAATATTGATGTCATTAACGCCAGTAAAGATTTCATGAAATACAAGGTGCTGCTGCTGCCGGTAATGCAGATTATAGATGAGGATTTGGCCAGCAGGCTTGAAGCCTTCGCGGCAAAAGGCGGGACCATCCTGTTTTCCTTTAGGGCAGGCATCAAGGATAGAAATAACAATATTGTCTTCAAGAAGTTTTTTCCTGGAAACATTAGGAATATAGCAGGAATAATAATTGAAGAAACAGAATCCTTATTGACGGGACAATTTGTCGAAATTAGCGGAAATGGGCAGCATGCTGGGAAACCCGGCCGGTGCGAGGTTTGGCGGGATATGATCATACCGGAAACCGCAGAGGTGTTGTATAATTATAAGGATTCTTTTTATAATAGAAGGGCCTGCATAACCTTGAACCGATATAAAGAGGGCGAGGTCTATTACATAGGCGGCGGTGCAGACAGGGAGATTCTAGAGACTATAGCCCTTCAGGTACTGCAAGACAAAGGAATTAGACATATTATATCGCCTGATGGTTTAGAAGTATATACTAGAGTCCATAATAATAAGGTATGGAAGTTTATAACAAATCACAGTGAACAAAGTGTCCTATACCACGGTATTGAGATAGAACCTTACGGAAGCACAATTATAGAATTGTAATTGCATTGATATGAGTGAATGCTTGCATTAAAAGGGGAGAATTTTTATGGTTACTATAAAGGAAATTGCAAAACTTGCGGGAGTTTCAATAGCCACTGTATCGAGGGTTTTGAACCAGGACATCAGCCTGAATGTTGCAGATGAAACCAGGAAGAAGATACTTGATATCGCTGATGAACTAGGCTATAAGACCGTCAGACAGCGGACCAAGAATATATTCAACAAGATAAAGATAGGGGTCATACACTGGTATTCTCAAAACGAGGAACTGGGAGATCCATATTATCTCCTGATTGCAATGGGTATTGAAAAGGAATGCTTCAGCAAGCAGATTTCAATGGTAACCATATTTAAGAATGGAGACAGATACATCACCAGCGACCTGAATGATTTAGACGGCGTCATCGCCATAGGAAAGTTCAGCAAGCTGGATGTGGAAGAGTTCTCTGCGTATTCTCCAAATATCGTATTTGTAGATTTTTCCCCAAATGAAAAGCAGTATGATTCCATCGTCGTGGATTTTAGAAAAGCCTTAAATGAAGTGCTGGAGTATCTGGCAAGCAGAGGTCATACTCAAATTGGCTATGTAGGTGGTGTAGAGTACGTTGGCGAAAACAAGGAGTTAATTGAGGATGAACGTCTGACCACCTATCAGGAGTTTATGAGGAAGCATGGCAGGCTGGATCCCAAGTTGGTTCACTTGGGCAAATTCACCTCGGAGGATGGACACAATCTGATGAGAGATGCCATCGAAGCGGGCAATCTGCCCTCGGCGTTCTTTATAGCCAGCGATTCTATGGCGATTGGTGCGATACAGGCTTTGCATGAGGCCAATATCAGCGTACCAAATGAGGTAAGCATTGTCAGCTTCAATGATATTCCTACCTCCAAGTATTTGGTGCCCTCTCTCAGCACAGTGAAGGTGTATACGGAATTTATGGGCGCTACAGCGGTACAGCTGCTGCTGGAACGTATAAACGACGGTAGGGAAATACCCAAAAAGGTCATCATTCCGTCAGAATTGATTATAAGAGAAAGCTGTAAATAAAGATTATACCGTACTATTTGGTGCGGTATTTTTGTTTATGACAGTTGCATCTTGATGGATATATATGGTTGCGTTATAATTTTCATAAATCTAACACATTTTCAACATAAAATGATAATAATTATTAAATATAATTAAATCAGTAGAGGTAGTAATAATGATTTTGCTGTATTTAATGGCAAACAATCATGAATAATAATGATAGTGAGAATGGAGGTTATATTGATGGATAACATGGATAATAACAAATTAAATCATGAAAATGAAGAATTGAAACAAGAGCTTAGGGAAGAAGCATGGGAGAGCAGACCGGTACAACCCCAGCCTGCACAAAGCTTTCATACATACGAGACAGGCAACAACAGACGTGCAGAGTATAAGCGTCCTTCCGGGCTAGCTTTTTTGGCAACCGGTCTGATAGGTGCGTTGATAGGCGGCTTTATCATGGCAGCGATAGCTCCGACTTATCTATATGGAAAGATCATTCCCTTCCCTCAAGGTACTGCCGGCGGTGCAGCAACACAACCTGGACAACAGCTTGTAATCAAGCCCCAGGATGACATCACAGTGGCTACAGCAGTAGCTAAGAAAACAATGCCTGCCGTTGTAGGTATCAGCACAGTTTCCGTTGAAACAGACGTGTTTGGTTTCCAAAGACCTTCTGAGGGCGTAGGCTCTGGCTTCGTAGTCAATCCAAACGGCTACATCGTTACAAATGCCCACGTTGTAGGAACAAATCCTCGTGAGCTTACTGTGTATTTTATGGATGGAAAAGAGCTGCCTGCTGAAATTCTATGGCAAGACACCACATTGGATATGGCAGTAATCAAGGTACAAGCAACCAATCTGCCAATCATAGAGCTGGGTGATTCAGATGCAATCCAAGTAGGTGAAACAGCTATAGCTATCGGTAACCCACTAGGCTTGAGATATGAGAGAACAGTAACTCAGGGTATAGTATCCGGTTTAAATAGAAGCATAAGAGTCAGTGAAAGAGACATCATGGAAGATCTGATACAGACAGATGCAGCCATTAATCCCGGCAACAGCGGCGGTCCATTGATCAACAATGAAGGCTATATCATAGGCATCAACACAGCCAAGGCATCTGCAGAGGGATTAGGCTTTGCGATTCCAATCAACATTGCAAAACCAATTGTAAGTCAGTTAATCAATGAAGGCAGTTTCCAAGCAACTTACATGGGAATCGGACTGCTGGATAGAGAGATAGCAGGATATTTGCAGACTGACATAGAAATAAAGAGAGGTATTTACATCACATCAGTAATGGAAGGCTTTGCGGCTGACAAGGCGGGTCTAAGACCTGAAGACATCATCACTCATGTGGATGGTACAGAAGTAAATACCATGATAAAATTCAAGAGTATATTATACAGCAAGAAGCCAGGGGAATCAGTCAGGGTAACCTATGAGAGAGACAACAAGACCTACGAGACTGATGTTACACTAATGGCAAAGCCGGAGGAATAAAATGAATATCACCGTAATTTCAGTAGGAAAGCTCAAAGAGAAATACCTAAAAGAAGCGATACAGGAATATGCCACAAGACTTACAAAGTATTGCAAGCTGGACATCATCGAAGTGCCAGACGAAAAAGCACCGGAGAATATGAGTGCAGCAGAGGAAGAAATCGTCAAGCAAAAGGAAGGCCAGACCATCCTGAAGAACATCAAAGACGATACCTATGTAATCGCACTTGCAATACAAGGCAAAATTCTTTCCTCTGAAAAGTTTGCGGGACTGATCAGCGATCTGGGACTGCGAGGCAAAAGCAATATAGCCTTTGTAATAGGCGGCTCCCTAGGACTAAGCGATGAAGTATTAAAAAGGGCAGATTATCATCTGTCCTTTTCTGCTATGACCTTCCCCCACCAGCTCATGCGGGTAATACTGCTGGAGCAGGTGTATCGGGGGTTTAGGATTATACGGGGGGAACCGTATCACAAGTAACGGCGAAAATGACCAAGAAGTATGATATATCAGTGCTTCTTGGTCATTTTGTTTTTACATATGTTTTGGCACAATACATTTGGAGATTATAACAATAATTGTATGAAATTGGGGGTTTATGTTATTATTTAATTGTGAAGAAAATAAATGGTTAGGATTCGAAAATTAACATATTATCTATAAAAGTAGTTATTAAAAAAGGAATAAAGTAATTGAGGGGATCTTTATGATAGAAGAATTTTTAACCTTACAAATTAAAAGAATAAGGCGAAATATTGTATTCCTAGCAGCATTCCTAATATCTTTCGGTACATTTATTGCATTTAATAGGGGAATAGGCTTGATGCTAGGATGTATTGCATTACTTGCATTTATAATTCATCCAGTTAGCTTTATAAATAACGTAATGAATATTAAGCTCATTTCAGTAAATAAGGCAATTGACGTATATGGTAGGTTTTATGATGTCGCACAAAATATATGAAGTAATCAATTGAAATATAATTGCCGAAGTAAATCAAGCAAGGACCATTCCTGCTTGCTAAAGTAAAGATAATGATTAAGTAAGGAGGAAAAAGATTGTATATATTTAAAAAGGTTTTACCATTAGCATTGCTATTGATATGGATATTTTTTGTAGGAGGAATGCTGAATGAAAGAATGAATATGGAACCAGAAATTCTATTCTCCCTCTATGATTACAACGATATTTCAACAAATGGAAGCTTGTTTTCATATAATGGCGATTCCACTTTTTTATATGTAACACTTGCAAATATACAGTTCTATCGCTATTTTTACATCCTATGTGTTATAGGGGTTATCATTAGTTGTTTAGACGTATTCATTAATAAAAACAGACAAACATTATCCATGTTGATTGTATACCTAATAATATCCTTTTATACTATTTTGCCAGCGGTAATACTTGATATATTTAATAGAGCAATTCCTTTAATCTCTTATACAGCTGCGTTTTTAACATTTCAATTTGATCTTAGTGGTTTACTAATGATTACACTATCGTATATTAGCATAATAATTTTAGTGATGCACTACTTATATAAATGCATTAAACCAGTGATATCGATACCTTAGTTGAGAAGTTGAGAGATTACTAAGTGCCAGGTGCCAAAGTAAATTCAGGTGAATAACTGAATAACTTTGGCACCTGGCACTTTTGTCCTTTATGGAAGAAATTAAATATGGAAAACCCTCACGTTACAAATCTACAGGTGAGACATGGACACATATGGAGATAAATTACTTAAATTACAAATTTGTGTTTACAAGGTTGATAAGGTATGCGATAATATGACTAGGAGTCATGTGACTAATAGTCATATAATAAAAGGAGGTAATCCAAATTCCAAAGGATACATTTTTTAATCTACCAGAGAAAAAGAGACAAACGATTATTAATGCAGCCATCGATCAATATAGGGAATTCCATTACAGCCATGCTACAATCGATAAAATCGTTCAGAGCGCCGGTATCCCAAAAGGAAGCTTCTATCAGTACTTTGAAAATAAAGATGATTTATATATATATTTGTTTACCGAATTGAGTGACACAAAGCTAGACACCTTTGAAAAGCTCAAAGAAAAAATACCTTCTCTTAGTTTTAAAGAATATATGATGCAATATATCATGGAACTAAAAAGATTGGAAGCTTCTAACAGTCAAATAGCCCAACTGAAACAGGAATTTTTAAATGAATGTCCCCAGCATATAAAGAAGCATATTTTGCATCTAGAGATGCCTAAGTCAATTAAAGTGTTTCGGGGAGTGATCGAATCCTACATTGAGAAGGGAGAATTCCGTAAGGAGCTGGACAGCAATGCTGCAGCATATGTAACAGTAATGAGTATTAGTAGCTTAGAATATTATGACTACGGCGAAAACGAAAATATATTATCAGCACTAATGGGGGTTATCGAGTTTCTGGCGAATAGTATGAGCCACAATCAGGGCGAGCCGGAGCAGGAAATGCGGAAAAATTACAGGTGAACTATAGTGGATGCCTGAAATAGAAGGGGGAAGGATTATGAGTCTCACAATATCTAATAATAGTAAATTCACGGAAGTAATAAAACATTACGATATTGGCAATGGTACAAAGCTGTACACTCGTATTATTAGTGGAGCAAGGGAGGGCAAAACCGCAATCTATATACATGGAGGTGGTTCAGGGGGCAACCATACCATGCTTTTGAGGCCAGCAAAGTGGCTCATTGAACAAGGATTATTTGCAAAAGTAATTCTGCCTGATAGAAGAGGAGAGGGATTAAGCACCCCTCTTACACAAAAGCTTACAATCCGGGATCATTCCATGGATATGAAAACGCTTTTGGATACATTGGGAGTCAATGAAAAGATAACCGCCATCGGAATATCCTATGGTGGTCCAATTGCTATAGAACTAGCTGGCATGGACTCAAGGGTGGATGAAATAATTCTCATGGCCTCGTCTCCTTCCTTGAGGGCAGTGAAAGGTATTCAGGGATTTTTATATAAAAGTAATCTGCTGGAGAAGATTACAAGATACTTTTATAAGAAAAACCTAGGAAAGCTTCCTACGGAGTATCCAGATTTTGAAAAGGTATATGACTTAAAAAATGATATGGAATTGACCAAGTATTTTGTGGAAGCCATTAAACATACAGATGGTAATATGCTAGAGAGTCTCATGCTTCAAAATGCATCTACCCTAGATCATAGCAATAGTGCAGTTTCTCCTGATATCAAGCTTGATATCCCGATTTTCCAGGCAATTGGGAGCAGAGATGAAATATGGGAGACCAATATGGATGGTTACACGAATCAATTTCCAAATGTAAAAAGTTTTGTTGTTAAAGGCGAAAATCATAAAGGTGTCATACTAAAGGCTGAGCAATTTTATATGGGGCTAAAAGAAATCTACAAAAAAGCATAGATTAGGCAGCAGATAGAGGTAATGACAGGTACCCTATCCCTGCGGATTTCTTATCATTCTTAGTTAATGTTGACAATGAAATCATATAAAAACAGCAGTTTAGGATGTATACCATAAAAAACGATAAGGACAGCCCAGAAGCTTGGTGTAACAACGCTTCTGGGCTGTTCCAAATATTGATAAATGCTTTGTGGTAAGGCCAGGATAGAGCATTGTTTTTGTCGTATAGCTCGCAAAAACTTATGTGCTATACCTTGTACTTAGCCTTAAGTTGCAGCGGTCTGTACACATTTCCAGAAGAGAATGGTATAATTAAAGCATATTGTAATAATGAAAGAAGATAATGATGAAAAATAATTTTAGTGATATGAGTATTTCGACTCCTATTTTAAAAGCAATAGAAGAGATGGGTTTTATAACACCTACAGAAGTGCAGAGCAAAGCAATTCCGCACATACTGAGTCAGAAGGATTTAATTGTCATGTCTAAAACAGGCAGCGGCAAGACTGCTGTTTTTGGTATTCCCATGCTGCAAATGACTGATCCGAAAGCAGCGGGGCCCCAAGGTCTGATACTGACACCGACACGAGAACTGGCAGTCCAAGTAGACAGTGACCTCAAACAGATGTCAAAGTACCTTCAGCACAAGACAACAGCTGTATATGGTCAACACAATATAAACACTGAAATTTTAGCCCTTAATAAAGGCGTTTCAATAGTAACCGGTACACCTGGGCGAGTGTATGATCACATCTGTCATAAAAATCTGGATACTAAGCACATACGCTTTTTAGTATTGGATGAAGCAGACAGGATGTTGGACATGGGATTCATTGATCAGGTGATGAGAATTGTTAAAACCCTTCCAAAAGATAGGATGATGCTCCTTTTTTCAGCGACTATACCTGTTGAAATTCGCAGAATATGCAAGGAATATATGAACGACCCAATAACAGTTGAAATAGAATCACCGACCAAGACTGTAGATGTTATCCAACAAGTATACTATCGAGTTGGTGAGAAGGAAAAGAACACACAGCTGAATCGACTGCTTCTATCTGAGCGACCGGAAAGCTGCATGATTTTTTGTAATACGCGATTTGCTGTGGACAAGGTTCAAAGCTATCTAACTCGAAAGGGATATGTTTCCCATGCACTGCATGGGGATATCCCCCAGGGTAGGCGAATGAAGACCATACAGCAGTTCAAGCAGGGAGCGTTTTATTTGCTGGTGGCCACAGATGTTGCAGCCCGTGGTATTCACATCGAGGGTTTGTCCTTGGTTATCAATTATGATGTTCCTAACGATAAAGATAATTATGTACATCGGATCGGACGTACCGGTAGAGCAGGAAAGGCTGGTCGCGCCATTACTCTTGTTACTGGTGAAGATATTATGAGTCTTTACGAAATAGAAGAGCATACCGGAGGTAGGATCGATGAAGAGGAATTACCTTTAGAGGCTGATTTTAATGCACATAAGGCTGAAATCGAGAAGTGGGTGCAGGCAAATTCACAGAAGGTTAAGACACCGCAAATTGCTCCTGCGTCCAGTCCAAAAGAAACTCAAAGGAAAAGCCCAAATACGAAGCCCGCTCAGCATCGTGACAATCACAGGGATCAAAAGCTTAAGGTTAATCCGAATCAGAAAACAGCCGAAAGTGCGAGCACGATTCACTCTGCTGACCAGGCAAAACCAGTTAGTGTAGCCGCAAAATCCGTTTTGCCGCATTCTACTGGTACTGAATTGGCTAATAATAAGGATTACACAGATCGTGTTCAGAATCAAGATTCCATAGCAAAGAAATCATTCTTTCAACGTGTAATAAAGCGCATATTTGGCAAGTAGCACATTGCACTTGTCTATGAGCTCTTTAAGAGTATTTATTTCGTTGTACATGGAATTATAATATAAGGAATATCAGTTATCTTATATCTAAAGAATGGTATGGTTAATAAATTCGTATAAGAAAAGAATAAAACAAACATACAAGGAAGTGAATCAATGAAACCTACAAAATCAAGACCGATCAACGATCAAAGCAACCTAAAGGGGCATGGGCAATATGAGCAGCATCAAAGATGTGAGTTCTGTAATGTACCTATTTTTCGCAATCCTTGTTGTGATGCAAGAAGCAGCGGCGATCTTAAGGGCAAAGGAAAAGTACTTTGTAATAAGTGTGCAGCAATACTAGAAAAAATACCGACAGAACAAGCGATTCAAGCTTTAGATAACGCCGCCAAGACCTACACAAAGGAGTAGGATAGGTGCCAGGCACCGAAGGTATCCAGTTATTAGGATGATTAGGTATTAAAACCGCAAATAGTGCAGTATGGGGAACGGTAGCAGAAGTAACGGTTATTATGTATACGTGCAAGGAATTAGGATTATCAAGTTGTTAAATAACAGAAGGGCCTCTGATATTTGCAAGACTTATTGATTCCAACCGTATTCTCCTACTAACTCTACGAAAGTTACATTGCCTAGATGTTCCGTGGTAACTCTGTCTTGTGAATCTTTCATGACTAGAGTGAGCTTTTGATAACCTTTCTCGCCCACCGGGATTATCATATAACCATTAGGTGCAAGCTGCTCTATCAATAGTTTTGGTAGTTCACCCGCAGCAGCAGTCACTATTATTCTGTCATAAGGGGAGTATTCTTTCCAACCATAGCTTCCATCACCGACTTTAAATGATATATTACTATATCCTAGCTCTTCTAACTTCTTCTGAGCCTTCTTAGACAATTCTTCATGTCTTTCTACTGTATAAACTGACCCAGAAAATTCTGCCAGTATAGCCGTTTGATAGCCGCTTCCAGTTCCTATCTCTAAAACCTTCAACCCCTTATTCAATTCTAGCAATTCTGTCATTTCATGTACGAGAGAGGGTTGAGATATAGTTTGCCCAAAACCGATTGGCAGTGCACTATCGTAATTTGCATAGATTTTATGTTCGTTGTCAATGAAGAAAGAGCGGTCTAATTTTTCTAGAAAGTTATATAATTCGTTTTCCATATATGTCTCCTTGCAAAGTATTTAATTACATAATAATAACAAATATACTGAAGTCTATTATTAAATCAGAAGGCAATCTAGCTTCGCGTGGCAAAATGCCTTAACTATTAATAGTATTGGTATAAGATGCAAAGTTATTCAATATCTATTCCAGTCGGAGCCGCAGTCAAATCGGTAAGGTGAACTGACTATAAATAACGACAAAAACAGCCCAGAAGCTATATACTGCTTCTGGGCTGTTTTATATAATATTAACCGTCCAAGTATTGATATATGTTTTGTGGCAAGTGCTCCAGGAGCATTTGATTCAATAAGTAGTAAACGTAGTTGCCTTTGCGCTGTTTATGAAGAAGCTCTGCTTCATGCAGAATCTGAAGATGCTTGGAAATGCATGCTTCAGTCAGCTGCAGCTCCTTGGCAAGGCTCTGGGTAGAGCACTGTTTTTGACGTATAGCCCGCAAAATCTTGAGGCGTGTCTTATCCCCCAAGGCTTTTGTAGTTTTAAACAAATCCTCCGGTACTACTTGTACTGCTTCCTGCAGTTGTGCCCTAAATGTCAACTTGATATGGGAAGTATCACTAATGTCTATCAATAAGTGTGGATCAACAAAGCTGCTGATTCGAATGGATAGTTTTTGAATCTTATTTATATCAACGGTAAAAGTTCTGTATTTATAGAAAATCAAATCATCAGCTATTACATCAATCCTATTGTGCAGCGTTTTGAGGTATGCCTTCATTCCAATCCGGTCGTACTCGAAGGCTTGCCGTTTCAAAATACGGATCAGAAGAGGCTCGATATAGCGCAGCTCCTTTTCAAAGAACTGAAAGTAGTAGGCTTTCAGGCAGGCAGTCAGTCTGGAACGCAAAGGTTCAACCGCTTGTGCGTCCAATGGAGGCTCCTGATTTCCATTTGTCAGGATTTCCATAAACTGATGGGCAGGCATCTTGGCCATTTCATCAATAACAGCTGTTATATTCAAATCATTGATAGAATGATCAAAGGAAAAGCTGAATCCCATAACACCAAGCCACTCGCTGAAGTTCATACCAAAGTATAGTATATCTTCATGCAAGGGCTGCGGTAGTTTGGCCAACATCTCTTCTGCCCAATTAAGATGTCCCAGGTGATGCTCCGGTTTGGTCAGAACATGAAGACTGCATATCATCTCAAAAAAAGGCGAATAGACAAATTCAATTGTGATGGAGCCTTCCTGCCTCTCGGTTAATATCATAGTAATCCCTTCCTACCATAAAATGCCTTACTGGCTGACTCCATTATATCATATATATTCCCATCTTTAGAACAAGGCCATGTTTCCGGTCTTTTTGGCATGATGTTCCCCCAGCTTAAGGCAAAGAAGCGTAACAGCCAAAAGGATAATGCTTATTATTATGCTAGCTGCAATAAACCCTCTAAGTTCATAAATATTTGCTCCGTTTAGAAATATCCGACGGAGCATCTCCGCAATATAAGTCAAAGGGAAGACTACACTGATTGCTTTGGCCCATAGCGGGAAGACCGCGGTAGGTATTTTGATGCCTGAAAAGATTTCCATGGGACCGGACAAAACCGTGAACAGGAAGCCGGAGTCCCTTGAAAAAAGAAACAAGGCATTTAGGAACATTCCCCAAAGGATAGACAAAACCAACAAGAAAATAATGCCTATCAGTGCACTCCAAAGCTGGAATTTAAGCTGCGTCAAATTTATTATAATAATACCACAGGCAAAGACGATAAAAAGCCAGATGCTACCAAACAAAGAAGCAGCCGCATTCCCCATGATGACCGCTAAACGGTTGGCAGGTGTCATATAGATCAGCTCTAGGGTGCCATTAATCCGCTCAAAAGAAAACATCCAAGCTGACTGTACGAAACACTCAAAAAATATCATACAAAGATAACCAATCAGGGCAAAAAGGATCAAGTTCTTTTCGTTGATATAGCCCATACCTCCTGCAATGAGCTCTAAACGGAAGGGTTTATAATTATAATACGCTGTAATAAAGGTCAGCATAGGCCACAGAAAAAGAGAAAGATAGATGCTCTTGTTAAAGAAGTATACTCGGTATTGCTTCTTCATCTCAGCAGAGAGCACTTTTAAGAAGCAGCTTAAGAACCCGCTCATGCAGACACCTCCGTGGAGGTGTTTTTTGATGCATTTTTGGACAGTTTGACAATGGCATCTTCCAAGCTAGGCTCCTGAAGATAAAATCCTTTGAGGGGCACCTGCTTATCCAACAATACCTTTGTCACGACGTTGCTTACATCCTTCCTTGAGCAGATGGTATACCGGCTATTGTCAGCATCCCAGTGTATATTGCAGTCTTTTTCAACCTCATGGCAGGCTTCTAAGATGCTTGCGTGCAGCAGCTCGTGGTTTGAATACAGCTCTATGCAAAGAGTTTTGCTCTCCATGCCCATGAGTGCCAACTCTTTGGGGGTTCCCTTCATGATAACCTCGCCCTGGTTTAAAATATAGACATATTCACACAGCTCCTCTACCTCCTGGATATAGTGAGAGGTCAGAAGAATGGATTTACCCTGCTGATATGCCATCTGCTTCACGTGTTCTCGAAGCTCTTTTGCAATAACAGCATCTAGTCCCAGGGTAGGCTCATCCATAAAAATATAACTGGGGTCATTGATGAGCCCCCGAGCAATCTGCAGTCTTTGCTTCATCCCTTTGGAGAAGCGTTCGACGGGAATATTCTGCTTATCGCTTAAGCCTACTTTCTCCAATAACATATTGATGCGTTTTTCTAGGGTCTTGTTGTCAATATTATAAAGCTGTCCGAAATACCATAGATTCTCCCTTGCTGTCAATCGCCAGTAAAGCATTCTCTCACCGCCGGAAATCATATTAATGCGCTTCTTTACTGCCATAACATCCTTTACAATATCCAGTCCGTCTACTGTGATGCATCCGGTACTTGGCAGCAGCAAGGTAGACAGCATCTTAATCGTTGTGGTTTTACCGGCTCCATTGATGCCTAGAAGTCCGATGATCTGACCTTGGTGCATTTCCAGATTGACATTCTTAACAGCTTCAACTCGATTTTGCTTCCTTCTAAAGAGACCTGCCCAATCCTTTGTTTCATAGGTTTTACTTAATTGCTCTGCTTTTAACATATGCCCCTCCATTAACCATGTATTTTTTCCAAGGCTGTTGTTTCAACCTTTTTAATCAACAAAAACCCAATTGCACAATAAACAGTGCTTATTAGAAATAGCTTTAGAAAATTGCCTGCCTGATCCGCGGCTATTACCCCTAAAAGTGTACTGTTTCGGACAATCTCCAGTGAGAGTGTCACGGGTATGCCCTGGGCAAGCCACTGAATGGAGGCAGGAAGGTATTCAATAGGAAAGGTGACGCCGCATATAAGAAAAAGTAGGGAAAATAGTGTGTTTTGTGAAATGTAAGTATCTCGGGTATATAGCATGACGGCGGCTAGAATTAATGAAATTGAAAAATACGCATAGAACGACAGAAGAAGGCTGATCACAGTAGAAAGAATATCCAGTCCGCCGAATTTTAGTCCGAAGGGAAGGCAGATTAGAATCATTATCACGGCCTCGCCGGTAACTGTAATGGTTTGCTGCAGCATATTGCCGACAAAATACTGGACGCGTTGAAAAGGTGCCAGCATCAGGCTTTCTAGTGTGCCCTCCCGCAATTCGGTAATCAGACTGCGGCTGACGTTAAGCAGGGTCCGTACCATAAAGTGGTACATGCTGTACCCGATAATAATATAACTGATATAGTCTGTGGTGCCGGAGTAATCAATGAAAGACTGCTTGATATTACCTTTAAACAACAGGTGATACATAAAAAACGCTGATATGGATGTATAAATAGCTGATAGAATGTTCCCGATAAAGAAATCCTTAGGATAAGCCCTTATCTGGATGGTGAAATTCCGTACAAAGGTAGCATAGAGTGTTTTGAGATCCAACATATTCCCTCCTTACAGTTTGATTAACTATTCGGTTAATCAAAACATTCCTGCCTTTATGGCAAAGGTATTATAGGGAGATGATGTATCATTGTCAAGAGTCCCATGGTGAATTATGGCATAAGTAAAAAGGTAAGTGGTATATGGTTGTAGAATATTACAGATAATGGGATATGGGTGAAGAAATCAATCCCCACGAAAGAGGTGTTCTTATGTACTACAGCTTTATCATGCTAAAACCTGATGCGCTGGAAAGACAGCTGGTGTTGGAGATTATTGAGCGTTTGAAGGCAAATGATGTTAATATCGAGATTCTTGATTACAGACTAGTTAATGAAGAGCTGATTTTTAAGCACTATGCCCATGTAATTAATGAGATTGGTGAAGTGTTTAAAGTAATGGCTGCCAAAGCCTTTGCAGGAAAATACGTAATTCCAATGATAATTAGCAGTCGGGATGAGAATATTATAGCAAGAATTCGTCATGTAATAGGGGCTACGGATCCATCCAAAGCAGCTTTAGGAACGATACGCGGTGACCTAGGCAATGACAGTATGGAGAAAGCAAAACTTGAGCATAGGTCCTGCGAGAATTTAATACACGCCAGTGATAGCTATGAATCATATTTAACCGAGTCTGAATTGTGGTTTGGAAGAGATATAAGCCAGAGGTATGCAAATGAAGGCATGGTAATCTTTTGATTTCAGATTACTCGCTAAGTGGTTGTACTACTCAAGAAGGTCGCAAATAAAGCATATTCTGGTTAACTGTCAGCAAGAATGATAAGGGGGGCTAAGTATAATGAATATGGCATTATTAATAATTGATGTGCAAGAAGCTTTTATAGGTAATCAAAAAGGAGAGCAAGGATATCATACTACATTCGAATACATAAATGAGACAGCGGCATTATTTAGAAATGCAGGTAAACCAGTAATCATTGTTAGAGACATAGAAGGCGGAGATGACGATAGGTTTCAAAATGTGGAGGAGCTGCTAGTTAAAAATAGTGACATAGAAGTGTTAAAGGAATTTAGCAATAGCTTTTGGAAAACAAATTTAGAGGAAATTTTAAAGGAAAGAAACATTGATTTTGTAGTAATATGCGGCAATGCGGCTGAGTACTGCGTGCTAGCAACATATAATGGTGCATTGGAAAGGAACTTCGGAGCGGCTATGCTTCAGCACGGTGTTTTTGCGAAACATCCGAATGGTTTGTTGGACATTTATAATAATAGATCCCTAGTGTCTTATGAAGTAATCTCATATATGCTGAGTAATAAATAATTGAAGCGCTTAACATCAATATTGGAAGGGGATTGATTTATGCAAAAGATAGTTCCTTATTTGTGGTTTGACAAAGAGGCTAAGGAGGCAGCTTTGTTCTATACCAGCTTATTTGATAATTCCAAGCTTATACATACAACGATTTTAGAGAATACTCCTTCTGGGGATACAGAAATCGTTAATTTTGAACTGGCCGGACAGGCATTCGCGGCAATAAGTGCAGGACCCTATTTCAGATTTAACCCATCTATTTCTTTGATGGTTGCATGCAGCACGGTCGAAGAAGTGGATACAAAGTGGAAAGCGCTGTCGGAGGGTGGTACGGAATTAATGCCACTTGGAGAGTACCCCTTTAGCAAACGATACGGATGGATTCAGGATCGCTTTGGTTTATCCTGGCAGTTAATGCTTGTTGAAGAGACGCAGGGGCAAAAGATTACCCCTAACTTACTTTTCTCAAATGCTTCCTGTGGGAAAGCGGAGGAAGCAATTCGATACTATGCAGAGGTATTTGAAGATTCAGAAGTAGGCTTTATAATCAGATATAGCGAGGGAGAAGCAGAATCCTCGATGGCTAAGGTAAATTATGCTGCCTTCAAGCTTTGTGGTATGGCTTTTTCAGCTATGGATAATGCATTTGATGTAGACTTTAATTTCAATGAAGCATTTTCATTTATGATAAACTGTAAAGACCAGGAAGAGATTGATTATTATTGGGATAAGCTTTCCGCAGTTCCAGAGGCAGAGCAATGCGGATGGGTTAAAGACAAGTTTGGTGTTTCGTGGCAGATTGTTCCTTCGAGCCTTGATGAAGTTCTGTTCACTGGATCAAAAGACGAAATTCAGAGAGTTACAGAGGCCTTTTTGAAGATGAAGAAGTTTGATTTAGAGACCTTGGAGAGGGCACGCTTGGGGGAATAAGCATAAAAGGAGAGTTATAAATGGGAAATGAGAAAATTTCAATAGAACCTTAGTTAATAGACCGATTGATCAAGTATGGACAATGTGGACACTACCTCAACATATCATGGAGTGGAACAATGCTACAGCGGATTGGTATACACCATCAGCGGAAAATGATCTAAGAGCAGGTGGAGCTTTCAACTATAAAATGGCTGCGCGAGACGGCAGCTACAGCTTTGACTTTAGTGGTATCTATGGTGAAGTTATATACGGTGAAAAAATTGCGTATACTCTCGGAGACGGCAGAAAAGTAGTAGTTGAATTTTCTGCGTTAGGTGAAAGTGTAAGAATACTAGAAATCTTTGAGGCTGAGGAAAGCAATTCAATTGAGCTGCAAAGAGCCGGATGGCAAGCTATTCTCGATAATTTTAAGCGATACGCAGAAATGAGTTAGGAAAAGCGGTTATAGAGATCCTTGTGTTGGGCGCTGCATATGAATTCTTATTTGAAAAACCGCAGTTAGAGCAGTGTAGTGAATCTCATTATAAGTGACTGCGGTTTTTTAAAAGATTAATAAGTGCCAGGTGCTAAAGTAAATTCAGTAAATATCTGGATAAGTTTGTACTTGAGAGCTATCCTTCACAACATAATATAGACGTAGGTCTTATACTCAGATATAATAGTAATGCGGTTTAAATATAAAAACAAATATGCATAAGAAGCAAGATAAAGTATAGACGAGGAGAACTAAAACAATGCGCTTAAAGAGACTAATAGCTTTAGTATTAATGATGACGGTTGCATTAACAAACATGATTCCGGTTCATGCAGCTGGCACAACAGTAGTGAATGTAACAAACATAGACGCTTTAAAGATAGTAATGGATGCAACGGGTATAGCACCTAAGAAGATAGCGAATGCAAAAGACTGGAAAGAATGCTATATACAAGCGGCACATGAACAGAAAATTATAGACCAAACAGCCTTCCGTAAGAAATTGGCAGCAAAGATAACCAAGGAAGGCACAGCAGAACTCTTTGCTAAGGCACTAAAAGTAACAACCGATAAGAAAGTTTACATTGCTGATACAAAGAATATCTATGTAAATACACTTTACACGTTGAAGGTAATAGACGCTATAAAGGGCAAGGACGGCAAACTTTATTTCAAGCCTATAAGTCTAATAACAAAGGCAGAGCTGACAGCAATAGCAGCTAAAGCAAACAGCTATTATAAAGCGAAGCTGGCACTAGCAGCGAAACCAGTTGTTAATCCGACACCGAAACCAATTGCGAATCCATCACCGAAACCAGTTGTTAATCCAACACCAACACCAGTGCCAGATATTAATTCAGGATCCTCTTCTCAGCCAGATGAGTCGTCGTGCCATTAATATAGTGCCAGGCACAGCACTTTAGCACTTATTCAAACCGTACTTGTGCAACTGCAGTTATTATATTCAAACAAAAGCTATTCAACAGGTGAGTTGGATAGCTTTATTATTATTGAAAATATAGTGCCAGACACAGTTTTCGCACTTATTCATAAAAAAAAGACGAAATAAGCATATCGAAACAGTCAGCTGGGATATGACAAATTATATAGTGTAATTCTAAGTAAGTCATTATGATACTGATGCTAGACATGGTACTTTGATGTATTAGTATGCATAAACTTTATTTGCTTACACAGTTTCGCCCTTTGTTCTTAGCCCTATACAGAGCTTTGTCCGCTCCTTTCAACACATCGTTAGGCGTCTTGTATATACTGTTTTTTTCACATACACCAATACTGATATTTACAAACAGCTGGGCCGAGCCCCTCTGCTTGGATTTTGAGTTCTTACCTTTTGAGGCTTTCCTGGTATATCCTGATTTGGACACTTGCTTGCGTAGGTTTTCTAAATGGGGTATGGCGTCATGGATGGATTTGCCCGGAAACAGTATTGTAAACTCTTCTCCACCATAGCGAAAGGCTTTTCCGCCGCCTGTGACCTGCATCAAATTAGATGCTACCAATTTCAACACATCATCACCAACATCGTGTCCGTATTTATCATTGAATTTTTTAAAGAAATCGATATCAATCATTGCGATGGTATATTTATTCCCTAATTTCATCATGTCCTCTTTTAGGGCGCGGCGGGAGGGTATGGCCGTAAGTTCATCGAGATAAGCCATGGAGTAGGAATCTTCAAGGATGCTTATAAGCAGCATCAACCCGGCTGCACACAGATATATAGAAACAGAGATTCTATCATGAACGAAAAATTGCGCGATGAAAACAGAAACAGTTACACCAACTAACCGTATGTCAAAGGCACTGTTTTTGACATAGGCTTTTGCTATGATAAACACCAGCGTTAGTATAAACGCGAGCAAAGTAATTTGATTTATAGCAATTTTCTCGGGAAAAATATCTATCAATTTGTAATTTAATATATCTTGAATCAGCGAATTACTGGACACGCCAATTTGGTATATAACAAAAAGCTCTACCAGCAGGAGGGAGATGCGAAGTTTTCCCCATAAGGAGAATATCCCTTTTTCTTTTAATTGTGAGAAAGCAGCAATATGAAGGGGAACAAGCATGCAAATCAGGGGAAAAAGTACCTGGGAATAAGTTGCAGCGTCTATCTTCAATTGCATATGATAGTTCAAAAACAACTGAAATAGAGTGAGCAACACGATGATCAGAAAAACTCTTCCTTGATTAAATCGAATGCTGAGGATGATACCCAGTCCAAACACCATATATGAAGAATACTGGGCAATAAGCATAACAGGAGGCGCAAATGAAGGAGCTTTTTTGGTCAGAAAATAACATCCCAAAAGAATAGCAATATAGGTAATATGTAAAAAGATCGATTTATTAAAAAATTTCACTTAGGTATGCCCCCCTTTTGGTTATGTAAATATATTATACTACATGCAGAATATAGAGTTAAATTGTCGAAAAAAATTTTATGATGGTGTAGGTACGAAGGTTATTGGGTGATTGAAACAGCTTGAAAGCAAAACCTAATAATTTTTGTACTCGGCATTTATTTTCAGTTTGTAAAAAAACCTCATATTTTGCCTATTGAGTGTACAAAAGAAGGTATTATTATAATAAAATGGAATTATTATTTTAGAATTCTAATCAGAGTACATACGGAGGTTAGTGGGGGATTCATGATGGAAGAAAAATCAAGCAATATGCATAGACCTGTGCAAAAGAGCCAGCAACCTGAAAAACAAATCAGCCACTCTGAGAGTACGTTTATAGATAATCCACTTTCAAAGCAGCTTGAGATGCCATTAGTTGAAAGTAAGGACATGTATCGCATGCTATTTGATAATATGTCACTAGGGCATGATTGTTATCGAGTCATATATGATGAGAATAAGAAAGTGGTTGACTGCATTATAGAAGAAGTGAATGCGGAGTGTGAAAGGCTGACCGGTTGTAATAGAGCCGATGTTATCGGTAAGAGAATGCTTGAGGTATATCCTGAAATGCTCGATTCAATAGCTATATGGAGCGAACTGTTTGCCGAAATATCACTGACTGGAAATAATAAGACTTTTGAATTATATTCAAATGCAAGGAAACGCTGGTATAAGGTCTACTATTATTGCCCTGCTCCTGGGTTTATCGCCAGTATTTTTTCTGATATCACAGATCAAAAGCAGGCGTTGATTTATCTCGAGAAACAAAAGCAAGAGGCGGAAGAGGCAAGCCATCATAAAGGCGAATATATCGCCAATATGTCCCATGAACTTAGAACACCGTTGAATGTGATGCTAGCCATAACACAATTGTTCCCTTTGTATGAACAAGGGGATTTAAATGTCCATAAACCTAAAATCATGAAAAACATTCAGATTATGAAGCAAAACTGTCTTAGGATGGTACGTTTGGTTAACAATCTTATAGATTCTACCAAAATAGACGCTGGGAACTATGAGCTGGTTTTTGAAGAGAATGATTTAGAGAAAATAGTGTTTGATATAGTTAGATCTGTTAAGTCATATATCGAATCTAAGGGGATTCAATTAGAATTTTGTTCATCCATAAGGACAAGAGTAATACTTTGCGATGCAGATGCAGTCGAAAGAATCATACTTAATCTTATTTCAAACGCAATAAAATATACGAATGATTTAATCCGGATTCAAATTGAAGAAAATGAGGAATACTTGCTAATATCGGTCATTGATAATGGATTAGGGTTGGCCAAGGATACACATGCTGAAGTATTTAAAAGATACAAGCAAATCAATAATTTGCTTACTAGAGAACATGAAGGCAGCGGTATTGGTTTATCACTGGTAAAATCCCTTGTAGAAATGCATGGTGGTAAGATTACGTTAAAAAGCGAGTTTGGGTCAGGTTGTGAATTTACTGTTGAACTGCCGGTTCGCAAACTTAAAGATATTCATGTTGATAGGGAAAGATACAAAACGAATAAGGTAAGTATCGCAGAAAAGATGGTTGTTGAGTTTGCTGATATCTATAAGTAAACTTACTGAATGTCATGATACTAGGCACCAAGGTTACCCTGTGATTAGCATGGTAAATAGTCATAGTTAGAGCCGTGTCAATAACCGTATCAGAAGTGACAGTTGTCTTCAAAATTGGTACAATTTCTATGTGAGACTTAATAAGAATATAGCTTAGGAGGAAAAATGATGATACCAACACCACATATAGAATCAAGAAATAGGGATGAAATTGCAAAAACCGTTTTAATGCCTGGGGACCCCCTACGAGCAAAGTTTATAGCAGAAACATTTTTATCAGATGTAAAACAGTTTAATAGCGTTAGGAATGTTCTTGGATATACCGGTACTTACAAAGGAAGAAGAATTTCTGTTATGGCAAGCGGTATGGGAATGCCTAGCATCGGAATCTATTCCTATGAGCTTTATAAGTTTTACGGCGTAGAGAATATAATTCGAATCGGATCTTGTGGAGGCTATACACCAAATGTAAAGCTGTATGATGTAATCTTGGCGAAGGATGCCTGGAGTGAATCTAGCTATGCCAAAGTACAAAGCGGTTATGAGCACGATATTATCGAAGGTACTCCCGAATTAAATCAGCGGCTTATTAAATACGCAAATGAGTTGGGAATCCCGATGCATATGGAAAGAATTCATTCTTCGGATGTGTTTTATAGGGAAAACTTTGAAGAGTATAAGGAAATTTATGCTAAGCATGGCTGTGTGGCTGTAGAAATGGAATCCTTTGCACTTTTCCACAATGCAAAGGTCCTTGGGAAAAATGCTGCATGTCTGCTTACTGTGTCTGACAACTTAGCGACACATGAAGCAACAACTTCTGAAGAACGCCAAAACTCATTTACAAATATGATGAAGATCGCATTGGAAATGGCAGAGTAGAATAGGAATCTTTTATATGCGCTTGTTTGACAGTGAGCAGCTAAACAGTTAATAACAGCCCAGAAGCTAAGGATAATATCGCTTCTGGGCTGTTTCATATAAAAAATTTTAACCACCTTTATTATAGTTGAACTTTCAACCAATATATTGTATAATGGTTGAAAGTTCAACTAGTTTGGAGGAGCGATTTTATGAAGCAACTGGATAGTATGATTCTCAGGGAAGTTGGGACATTATCCCGCAGCATTCATTCCATATGCGATAGAAAGTTCAAAGAGCTAAAACTTCAAAAGGGGCAATTCATCTATCTTACAAGGATTTGCGAGAACCCAGGCATCAACCTGATAGATCTGACGATTCTTCTGAAAATGGATAAGACTTCTACCACAAAAGCAATTCAGAAGCTGGAAGCAGAAGGTTATATCCAGCGAAAAAAGGATATAAGCGATAAGAGAATCATACGTCTTTATCCTACTGAAAAAGGCCTTAAGTCATATGATGATATTATTGATGAGGAAAATAAAAATATAGCAATATGCCTGAAGGGCTTCAGTGCTGAGGAAAGAAATATCATTACTGAATTGATAAAGAAAATGAGTAATAATATTGAATCAGAATGGAAATCTTCAAAACTGATTTTGGGGGGACAAGAGAATGATTAGAACTGCTAAGATTTCAGACTTGGATCAAATTATGCAAATTGTTGAAGGTGCAAAATCGGATATGAATTCCTATGGCAATTATCAGTGGAATGAAGACTATCCCAAAGCGGAGAATTTTATGAATGATATAAATAGCGGATCGCTGTTTGTCTACGATATAAAGGGCATGCTTGCAGGCCTCGTATGCGTTAACAAAGAGGAACCGGAAGAATATAAAAATGCAGATTGGTCAATGGATAAAGAGGCGTATATCATCCATAGGCTTGCAGTCAATAATAGCTTCCTAGGCCAAGGTATTGGCTATGAACTTATCAATTACGCCGATGTTATTTGTGCTAAAAACAACGTTAGCTACATAAAAACCGATACCAATGCACTAAACGTAAAAGCCCAGAGTCTATTAACAAAATGTGGTTATACTTTTGTAGGGGAAACTAGCTTAACAGGATATAGAGGTCTGTTTTACTGTTATGAAAAAGCATTGTAGAAGAAATGTGGTGCCAGGCACTGCGGTTGTATGAGTATAAGGCTCTAAGATTATTAATAATCTTAGAGCCTTTAGTTTTTGCACATAGCAAAGAATTAGTGACAAATTTTGGATGAGATGCTATGCATATGTGTAATTTGCCAAGAGGACAATGGTGATTTGGGTCGAATTATATCATATAAAGAAAAATCGGCTATGAGGTGTTCGACATGGAACTATATCAATGCAGCAAGGACGACTATAAGGAATATATGGGATTTGTGAAAGGGATTTACAGCCGCTATCCCAATTACAAGGACAGTTCTACACCCGTCCTAAAGCAGTTTTTATATAAGCAAGGCGTGTTCTGCAGCGGATTGGAGATTATCCCAGTCATGATAAAAAAGAAGCGCTCCATCCAGGCAGTCTGCATGTATATCATTTCCAAACGTTATGAGAAGGTCTTGCAAATTGCCTTTTTTGAAGCCTTGGAAGGCTGTCAGGGGGCTGTAGACTTGATCATAGAGAAGGCGAAACAGCTCTGCAGGGAAAAGGGACTGGAGAAAATCGTCATTGGACTGAATGGTCATGTCAATTACGGTATTGGATTTTTGTGTGACCAGTATGATGCCGATATCAGCTTTGGCAGCAGCTTTACACCTTCCTACTACACCGGATATTTTGACAAATATGCACCGAAGGAACACAAAATGGTTTCGTTTTTCGGCAGTATGAGTGACATGAATCTCGAGAAGCACGGGAAGCTTTTGGAGAGGGTGAACAGCAAGTTTCGTTACAGAGCTATGGATTATAGGAATTTCAGGGCTGAAATGAAAGTCTATACAGACCTGAACAATATCTGCTTCAGAGAACACCCTTTTTATTTTGAAAGAACTTGCGACGAGGATTACGAGCTCTTTCAGGAATTGAGGTTTTTTATAAGAGAAGAGTGTATTCTTTATGCTTTTCATGGGGACAAGCCTATCGGGTATATCTTATGGTATCCGGATTTCAACGAGTTACTGGGTCCCGGTGAAACCATCGGCATAGGGGCCTGTATCAAGAACAAGCTGTTCTCTAATCGGATCCAGAAGCTCAAAATCGTTGAAATCGCGATTCTTCCGGAATACCAGAAAAGCGGTGCCATCCTGGGGTTGTTTCATGAATGCTATAAGAGAAACAAGCATAGGTATGTAAAGTGCGAGAGCAGCTGGATTTTTGAAGAGAACTTCAAATCCAGGAACTTCGGGGTAAGGTTTTTGGAGAAGGAATACAAGCATTATGCGGCCTATGAGATCAATCTGCAGGAGGAAGCATGATAGAGATAATCAAGAGTGCAAAGGGGCTTCCTGCGGAGTGGGATGAAGCTATAGGAGGCAATGCAGCACTGAAAAAAGAAAATCTGATCTTGCTAGAGGAGATAAACCCTTGCCAACAGGAATACATCCTTTTTCGGGATAAAAAGATCTACGCCGTCCTTGTAAAATATGTGCTGAAGATCGATATATTCTGCTACAGCAAGCTTCGGCTGTACCTGCCTATTACGATTATTGGGATTCCTTGCTCTGTGGCTGAGCCGGGATATCACTTCGTTGGGGATATGAGCACTGGTGTAGTAGAATATATATCCGAGCTTAAGGGTGCAAAGCTTATCCTAAATGCGTCAGGTGATTTGGATATGCCGGGCTTTACCAAGGGGTATACCCTGCCGGATTGCAAGCTGAATATAAGGTGGCGCTCTTTTGAGGAGTACCTGCAGGGGCTCCGGAGCCATTATCGCTATCGGTACAAAAAGGCACTGGAAAAGGCGGCGGCCCTTTCGGTAGAGATGCTTGCCGGTGAGTTTGATTCCAAGCTGTATCATCTATATGAGCAGGTATATGATAAGTCTGCCTATAAGCTTGAAAAGCTGCCCATTGATTTTTTTCGCCAAGCAGAGGCGGATATAGCAGTGTTCAAGCAAGAAGGGGAGCCGATTGCTTTTGTGCAGTACCAAATCCATGACAAAAAGCTGAATTTCTTGTTCGGCGGCCTCGACTATTCCATGAATCAACGATACGACTTATATCAAAATATGCTGCTTTACCTGGTAAGGGTCGCTATAGAGAAAGATTGCACCATTCTCGACCTGGGGCAGACTGCAGAGGAAATGAAGTGCAGGCTTGGAGCGGTGCAGGAAGAGAAATATTTGTATATTCACTATAACAATAGAGTAATAAATTGGTTTATAAAGAAGTTCAGCAGAATCTTTTCTTATAGAATACCGGAGCTCAATCTCAAGGTATTTAAGGAAAACCAATAGAAAAGCTGCTGAAGCGGAGGTTGCGACATGCTGAATTATTCAGTCTGGGATTTTTGGGCGGACAAATACGAAAGCCTATGGGTCCAGAAATATTCCCTTGGACCAAGCAGGAGAGAAATTATCAAGGTGCTGGCTCCTATGCTGCATGCTGGCAGGAAATACAAGCTCCTCGATATGGGCTGCGGTACAGGGCAGTTGATCAGGGAACTGAAAGGAAGCTTTAAGGAATTTGATATCGAATATTGGGGCGTTGATATTTCTTCAAAAATGATTGACAGATGTAGAGAACAGGATCACGAGACTCCTTATAAGGTAAGCAATATTGATGATTTTGAGGCTGCACCGGAGGAGTTTGATTTTATCATATGCTCCCACTCCTTTCCTTATTATCCGGATAAGCCCAGTGCAGTAGGAAAGTTTCATCAATTGCTAAAGAAGGATGGAGTCCTATTCTTGGTGCAAGCGTCTGCCAATTCATGGTATGACCATATTGCGATGTTTTTTGTGAAGTTCACCACCAGCAAGGCTCAATATCTTTCGGTAAAGAGCATAAGGAGCTTGATTCGGAGCAGGTTTAAGGAAAAAGACATCATTCTGATTAAAGAAAAAGCCTATATGCCTACCATTTGCTTGTTTTTGCTCAAAAAGGAGGATGGACGATGAGAATCCTTCTTGTGAGACCGCGCCCACCCAAGGAAACCATCGGGCTGCAAAAGGTCATGATTTGCGAGCCTTTGGAGTTGGAATATGTCGGGGCCTACATGAAAGAGCTGGGGCATCGGGTGACAATCCTTGACATGATTATTGAGAAAAAACCGCTCACCTATTTTTTAAGCAAATTCAACCCGGATATAGTCGGCATCACCGGTTATATCGCCCATGTAAACAGGATCAAAGAATATGCAGAGGAAATCAAAAAGACAAACAAAGACTGCAAGGTCGTCGTAGGCGGTGTTCATGCAGAGGTTGTGCCTGAGGACTTTGACTCGCCTTTTATCGATTATGTCCTCAAAGCGAACGGGCTCAGGACCTTTGGCGAAATCGTGTCTGCATTGGAGGCAGGCTTGCAGACTGACTATATCAAGGGGGCATGGGGGAATCATCTGGAATGCGAGAAAGAGACCAGCTTTGATTATCCTCACCCGGATCGTTCATTGACGGCAGCTTACCGCAGCAAATATTATTATATGTTCCACAATCCTTGCGCGCTTATCAAGACCTCCTACGGGTGTCCCTATGAGTGCAGGTTTTGTTTCTGTAGGAAGATTACTGACGGCAAGTACTTTTACCGTGAGCTTTCGGATATCCTGGACGAACTGGAGGGGATACCGGAAGAAGAGATTTACATCGTTGACGATGATTTCTTGGTGAATAGGACGAGATTGTTGGAGCTTTGCGAGCAGCTGGAAGCCCGAAATATCAGGAAAAAATATCTCGTCTATGGGAGAGCAGATTTCATTGCAGCCAATGAGGATGTTATCGGGAGATTGGCAGAGAACGGCCTTCGCGCCGTCATCGTCGGGTTGGAGTCCGGCAATGAGGAGGAATTAAAAAAGTATAACAAGAAAAGCTCTGTGGGAATCAATGAAGCAGCAATTGCGATTCTTGGCAAATACAATATAGAATGCTATGGGACCTTCATACTGGGTGTGGATTGGGATAAAGAGGACTTTGACCGCTTATACCAATGGATCCAAAAGCTTGGAATCAAGTTTGTCAACCTTCAGCCCTTTACACCATTGCCGGGTACGGAGCCTTTTGAGGAGTATAAAGATCGCTTGCTGATTCCACGGGGAGAGTATGAGAAGTGGGATCTGGCCCATCTGGTTGTGGAGCCGACCAGAATGAGCATCAGAGCATATTATTTTCATATCATCAAGCTTTATTATAAGGTGACCATGCATCCCAGAAACCTATGGAAGATGATCCGACAATATGGATTGAGGGAAAACCTGAAGTTGTCCTTTGGGGCATCCCAGGTCACGCTGCAATACTTGATGAAGATGCTGAAGAATTGATAATGGGGAGGAATTGCCAAGTGAAAGTATTATTGGTCAGACCTAAGTCCTTGAATATCATAGCGAACATCGATGTAATCAACTTGGAGCCTCTAGAACTGGAGTACCTTTATACGGCGGCCTTGGGAGAAAAGGTGAACTGCCAAATCTTTGATGCCCTTATGGATAACAGGAGCCTGCCTGAAGTACTGAGGGCTTATGGCCCTGATTTTGTAGCCATCTCTGGATATATCACCCAGGAAGCATTGATTCTGGAGTATTCAAAGGTTATAAAGGAATATGACCCTTCCATAAGAGTCCTGGTAGGCGGGGTTCATGCACAGGTAAATTATGAACGGTTCTTTGCAGATACCGTTGATTATATTATTCATACCAGCGCTTTGGAGCCATTCAAAAAGCTGATAAAGCTGGGAACAGACTGCAATACGGCATTGGAAGAGATGGATGGAATCTGCTATAGGAAGGGCAGCGATTGGATTACCAACAAGCAGCTGTTCATTGACCCTGATGAGCTGCCGATCCCTGATCGGTCTTATTTCAACCAGTCCAAGCATCTGTACAGGTACTTGGGGTACAGCCCCTGCGCCGTGGTCAAAACAGCCTACAGCTGTCCGTACCAGTGCAACTTCTGCTACTGCAGGAAAATCAACGGCGGGAGATATGCAGCCAGGAAGATAGAACTGGTGGTGGATGAAATCGAAGGGATTGAGTGCGACAGCATACACATTGTTGACGATACCTTTCTTGTAGATCGAGAAAGAGTAAATCGGTTCATAGAGCTTATTAAAGAAAAGAACATCAATAAGAATTTCATCTTTTACAGCAGGGCCGATTTCGTGGTCGAAAATGAGGATCTCATCCAAGCGTTGGGTGCTATAGGAACGAAAGGGATTATCGTAGGCTTGGAGGCAATCGATGACGGTAAATTGGATTCCTACGGCAAGCAGTGCTCGGAGGATATCAATGAAAGGTGTGTCGATATCCTTAAGAAGTGCGGTATTGACTGCCTGGCGCTTTTTATAATTGATATCAACGCTGCCAAGAAGGACTTTGAGCGGTTATATAAATGGATTAAGGGAGCGGGATTAAAGTATGCATCGGTATCCATTTTCACGCCAATCCCTGGAACAAAGTTGTTTGAGAAATATAAGGATCAACTGATTACGGACAAAATACAGCATTGGGATTTCTTGCACCTGGTGCTGGAACCGGGTAATATGTCACGGAAAGCCTTTTACCTGGAGTACTACAAATTGTTTTTGAAGCTGACCTTCCTCGGTAAAAGAAACGGAGTTTACGATTTTGTAGATATGAACTATATAAGGAAGACCGCAAAGGTGTTTTTTGCAAGCCTGATGAAGGCCATATAAGAAAGCTGGTGCAGCATTGAAAAAAAAGATATTGTTCATACAGCCGACTCCTTATGACAGGGAGAGAAGGCTGATTAAAAAGAAAAAGCTCTACTTTGTCGGACTGGCACTCCCCCTTCTGGCAGGCTTGACCCCTTCAGAGTGGGAGGTAGAAATCTGCCTTGAGACCATTGAGGAAGTTCCCTGGTCGACGGATGCGGAGGTCATCGCCATTAGCAGTATGGGACATGCGGTGATTCGGACAATTGATATTGCCAAGAAGTTCAAGGCAATGGGCAAAACGGTTCTGCTGGGAGGCTATATGGTAAGCCTCATGCCGGAAGAGGCTAAAAAATATTGCGACAGCGTTGTGATCGGAGATGCAGAAGAGGTATGGCATGAGGTTTTGGCGGATGTTGAAGGGGGAACCCTTCAGTCTTTTTATCAAAAAGAATTAGGCAAGCTGGAATATCCATTGCCACGCTATGATTTGATTGTGAATAAATCCATTGGCGATTTTCTCCCGGTGCAGGCGGGTAGGGGCTGTCCCAATGTATGCAGTTTTTGCTCCGTTTATTGCTTGTATAAGACGAGATATTATAGAAGGCCAATTGCGGATGTGGTAAGGGACCTAAAAGAAGTCAAAAGACTGGGCTTCAACAAGTTTCTTTTACTGGATGATAATATCCTAGCGGATAGAGAATACCTGAAGGAGCTGTGCTATGAGATAAAGCAGCTCCAAATGACTTGGCTGTCCCAATGCTCCATCGAAATCGGAAAGGATGAAGAACTCCTGAAGCTGGTAGCCGGAAGCGGCTGCATCGCCCTAAGCTTTGGCATTGAAAGCATCTCCCAGGAAAGCCTGAACAGCATGAATAAAGGCTGGGCAAAGGTTGGGGAATATAGCGGGCTCATAAGTAAAATAAGGAATGCAGGCATTGATGTGTCGACGGAGATGGTGGTAGGTGCAGAGGGAGATACTGTGGAGTCCATACTGGCAACCTCCAATTTCATAGAGGACAACAAGATTGTGGTGCCTCGGTTCTATATACTTACACCAATTCCAGGGACGCAGTTTTATGAGGAAATGAAGCAGCAGGGCAGGATCTGCAACGACGAAATCTATTCCTATAACGGGACCGAAGCGGTGCATATTCCCAGGAACATGACACCACAGGAGCTGACAGAGGCTTATTGGCAGCTTTATAAGGATGTATTTGGTGTGAAAAACATCCTAAAGAGAACCATTCTGCACAAAGGCTTTTTAAGGAAGCCCGGAAACGGCCTGTTCTACCTGACGGTTAATCTATATTACAAATACCAGATTAAGAACCGGATCACACCAAATATTATTTAGGAGTTGGTTCCATGAAAATACTTTTGGTACGCACGCCGCGGATTAAGCAGGCTGTTACCCTTGGAGAGCTGATGTTCTGTGAGCCCATAGGGCTGGAGATTGTATATGCAGTGCTCAAAGACCGATATGAACTAAGAATATTGGATCTTATGGTGGAGGAAGACAAGCTGGAAGAAGAATGCAGAAGCTTCCGGCCGGATATTGTCGGGATTACCTCTCTGTGCATCGATGTAAATGCAGTGAAGCATATCGCGCGGAAGGTAAAGGAAATAGACCCTAAAGTTGTTACAGTTGTGGGAGGGACCCAGGCGTATTTTAATCCCGATTCTTTTTTCTGTGACAGTATAGACCATGTTATGAAATATACGACCAGGCAGAATCTGAATCAGCTTTATGACACCTTGGCGGCAAAGCAGGCGGTTCCTCTGATAGATGGGGTATATAGCAGGAATAATGAGTTCAAGTCCACAGAAACCTTCGGAAGAAACGAATACATTGTTCCGGACAGGAGTTCTACTGAAAAATACAGGAAGCATTACAGCTATTTGGGATATAAGCCCTGTGCCATTATGCAGACCTCTTTAGGCTGCAGCAAGAGCTGCGATTTCTGTCTGCGATGGAGATTGGAGGGGAAGGCGGAGCAGGACATCGACTTGGAGGTTATTATGGAGCAGATCAAGGAAATACAAGAGCCGAGCATCATGATCTACGACAATGACTTCTTGAACAACAAGGACCGACTCGAAGCCCTATGTGAGCTGCTGGAGCAAAACAACATCCAAAAGAACTTTATATGCTACGCCAGTGTAAAGAGTATCGTCTCTCATCCGGAAACCATCAGGAGAGCAGCAAAGAATGGGCTGCAGGCTGTTCTGGTAGGCTATGAAACCTTCAACCAGCGGGAGCTGGAGGACTATAGAAAGAAATCAACTGTAGAGGACAGCTTTAAAGCAAGTGCAATACTAAAGGAAATAGGGATCGACTGCTGGGCGTCTTATATGCTTCACCCGGATTGGGATGCTAAGGACTTTAAAAGCTTCCGGAGGTTTATAAGAAAGCTGAAGCCGGAGATCTCCACCTTCAGCCCCCTGACACCCTTTCCAAACCTGCCTATGTACGAGCAATACAAAGACAGGCTCCTATTTGATGTAGAAGCCTACGAGCAGTGGAGCTTCGGGAAGGTATCCATAAAGCCGTCGCGTATTTCCTTGAGGCGATACTATTATGAAATGGTAAAGACGATCCTTTTTGTCAATTTATATATGAACAGTACCACTTACATGATCAAGCGGTTTGGCTTTTCCACCGTATTCAGGGTCTTCAGAGGATCGATTAAAGTGCTGCCCGTTTATCTGAAGTTAATGATGGAGTCCTAATAGTGCAACATGGTCAGCAATATAGGGATTTGGCTCATTCGTTATGCATTATAATCAAAAACTATGTCGGCAATAGCCTGACATAGTTTTTTTATTGAATCGTTATTTTATTTAAACACCTATTATTTCTTTTCGATCAGCTGCTTCAGGAATCCTTTCCAGCCAGCCATTATCAAGCATAATATCAAGCCAATCTTTTGCATATTGTGTTGTTTCTGCGCCTGCTCGAAGAAAGAGCAGGGGGATGTCTTTTCTTGTACATTGAGATGCTGACAGGCCATACCTGCCCAGCCCAAATGCACTTAAAGTGCTCATATGAAAGGTTATAAGTTTATCGGAAAATGGAGATTCCGTAGATTTCGAAATCGATATATTCCATGAAACAGGAGCATTTAAATAATCCTTTTCGAGCAATTTGCTAAATGCCTCTATATGATTTCTAGAAATTATACTCCCTCTAAAACACTGTTTTTTGATTCTTTCGTCCTTGACTACTTGCGCAAATGCAAGGGATGTAATATCCCCGATAAGGTTTGTTTCGATAGTAGAATAGATATGTGCTATTTCAACGGCATTGATTGGCCTTTTCTCACCCAAAAATCCACTCATATAACTTTGCTTATGCACATATCCAATCTGGTCAGGTATAGGTATAGTAGGAGGCCTAATAAAAAGGCCCTTCGATAAGAGCACATCCTGAACCTTATTGTATAGCTCCCTGGCTACGTCCAAACTGTGACTGAAAAACGCTCGAACATCATCTCTGGCCGATTCTGCAAGAGCATTACTGTAATTAATTAAAGAAAATTGTTGATTAAACCTTAAATAGTTAAGTACAAAGGAGTCCGAAAACAATTTATCCGCCTTTAAGTTGATATCATTATCGGTAAATCCCTGTGGAATGGGGTGATTAACTGATTTATAAATATCTTTGATTTTATCAATTATATCATTTGTTATTTGTAATGATGTTTCTGCTATTGCCTTAGTATCAGCATCATTAGACGTTTGTACAAAATAAGTCAGCACACACCTTGACATAGTATTACTTAAATATGTAGTGAAAAGATGCCCTATTTCAGCAGCAGTCAATTCGATAGTCGCTACTTGATGTGTTGTATTCGTGTAATTCTCATTCATGTGATAATCACCTCCTGCGCATATAATTCCTCATTAATATATTTGATATACATAGAGTCATAGCACCAATTATGGCATTTTTCATAATCAAATATAAAAAAATTTTACCTTTCAAAACCAAAGACTAATAGATATACTTGATTTAATAAGTCAACTAGGGGGTGCTTTCATGAAAGTTGTGCAAAAGCCTTGGATCATGCTTAAGGAAAATATTGACCAAGAAGACCACAACCTGATCGGTATGCTTCAGGAGCAGTGCATCAAAGAAGATCAAACGGCACTGAAGCTAGAGCTTGATTATAAGCTTGGGGCTGGTATTGAAGAGAATCATAGTTTAGGAATTAGATATATAAATGAGTTTATGTATTTCGATGGGCAACAGCTTATTGGGTACATTGGTATCTGCAGTTTTGGTGGATAATCTGCACCCATAGAAGTGAATGGGATGGTGCATCCCGAATATAGGAAACAGGGCGTTTTTAAGACATTATATTCCTTGGTAATATCAGAATGGAAACGTAGGAATTCAGGAAGCATGTTGCTATTGAGTGATAGAAAGTCGAAGGCAGGTCAGTGTTTTATCCAAGGGACTGGGGCAGAGTATAAGCATACGGAATATGAAATGTACCTCAAGAAGGATGCGTCACAACCAATTAAAGGACAATTGCAAGACATTACTTTAAGAAAAGCCACCAATGCAGATTCAGCCGAGATAGCGCGCCAGAATGCAATTTATTTTAGCGACATATTTGGTGGTTCCTCGGGCACACCAAACGATGTCGAGTCAAAAAGCATAACGGAAGAAGCGCAGAAAAAAGATGATGGCATCATATTGCCCGAAGAGGAAGAAAGAAACGGTATGACAATCTACCTCGCAGAACGAGGCCATCAGATTATCGGGAAGGTGCACATTCAGTTGATTTCTGGAATTGGCGGCATATATGGCTTAGGGGTGCTGCCTGAGCATCGGGGAAAAGGTCTTGGGAGAGCGATACTGACGCTGGCTATAGAAAAATTGAAGGATGGCAATGCAAATGAAATTATGCTTCAGGTAGAAGCTGAAAACGCAAATGCTCTGAATCTCTATAAGTCCTGCGGATTCGTAGAAACATCAACAATGGACTACTATAAGATCAGTAAAGAGTAAAACTAGAAGTTGGTAGAGATTTAATCCTCTACTGACTCTTTTATTTTCTCGATAGTTGAAAACCTGCAAAAGCATTATAATGTTATTAAGAAGCGATTATAGAAGAAAATGTACTATAAGGATAAAGGGGATGCTGCAAATGGAATTAAACGAAATTATGAAGGAATTAGAGTCCCTCGGCAATGAGCGTACGAAAAAGATTTACATGAGTCATGGTGCCAAAGAGCCTGTTTTTGGTGTAACCATAAATGCGATGAAGCCGCTTTTTAAGAGGCTGAAATACAACCAGACTCTGGCAGAGCAGCTTTATGCCACGGGGAATTATGATGCCATGTATTTGGCCGGTATGATCGCGGAGCCAAAGAAAATGACCGAGGAAGACTTTGAGCGATGGATAGAGAGCGCATATTTTCATATGATTTCGGACTATATAGTAGCAGTAACTCTTGCGGAAACAGATATTGCCTTTGCTGTTGCCGACCGATGGATTGAAAGTGGAATAGAATTGAAAATGTCGGCTGGTTGGAGCTGCTATGAATGGCTATTAGGTAGTCGTAAAGACAGTGAGTTTAACAAGGATAAACTATTGGCAATGCTGGGTAAGGTAAGCAAGACAATACACAACCAGCCAAACCGCACCAAATATGCCATGAACAATTTTATCATGGCCCTTGGCATTTCCTATTTGCCCCTTCATGAAGAGGCAAAGAAGGCTGCTCAAGAAGTAGGAAAAGTAGATGTTTTTATAGGTAAGACTCTCTGTCAGACAAATCTGGCAACAGAGTATATCCAAAATGCAGTTGATAAAGGTAAAATTGGCTTCAAACGCAAACATGTAAGATGTTAACAAGGGGCGAGGCCCTTGTTGAAATTCAGCATAGTGCCAAGCAAACGTAAAAACAGCCCAGAAGCATGAGTTATAAGTGCTTCCAGGCTGTTTTATTCAAGCAAGTATTTCGAAAGATATTATATTCCTATCTCTCTCATTTTTATTGTTATTGCTTCAATTCTGCCACCAATATCTGCCCCGTCAAACTTCGGAAGCTTCAGCTCGCTTACAATCTTTCCATCCCGCATAAACATAATACGCTCTGTTCGCGCCGCAATCTTTGCATCGTGAGTTACAAGCATAACTGCGGTACCATCTGCGTTGATTTCGGAAAACACTTCCATGACTTCCTGGGCAGACTTTGAATTAAGTGCACCGGTTGGTTCGTCACCAAAGATAATCTTGGGGCTGTTCATGAGAGCGCGGCATATTCCCGCACGCTGAAGCTGGCCTCCCGAAACTTGCGTAATATCACGTTTTTCAAGCTCTGCGATACCTGCTCTTTTCATAAGCATGATTGCCTTCTCAGAGATTTTTGCAGCATTTTTCTTGTTGCCCCGCATGGATGGAAGAATGATATTGTCATGGATATTTAAATTCTTCAGCATAGTCGGCTGCTGAAAAACAAATCCCATTTTTGTTCTGCGTATATCTGAAAGTTCATTTTCCCCAATAGCCGATAAATCCTTGCCGTCAAACATCACCTTTCCGCTGTCAATACCGTCCATTCCGCTCAAAGCGAACATCAGCGTTGATTTTCCGGAACCGGATGGTCCCATGACGGAAACAAATTCGCCTTCATTTATTTCAACGGAAACACCGTCAAGAACATTATGCTTTTCGCTGCCTTCTCCAAAGGATTTCACTAAGTTTTCACCAATAATAATCTTATTCATAAATTACTCCTTTATATTTTCAGATATTTTTATTTTTCCGACACTGGATGTGCCGATAATTGTTGCTATGAGTACCACGCATATCATCATTAGCGGGCTAAGCAGATACGCCGAAATCGGATTGATCGCAAACTTAAAGGATGACGCTCCAAATGAAGAGATAACTGCGCCTGCAAGGATTTCTCCCAGCGTATTTGCCAGTAGTGTGCCCAGAACAATTCCAACAATTAAGACAAACGCCGAGCGTGAAATATACTGCTTAGCAATATCTGAGTTTGTGAAACCGAAGGCCTTCATTACGGCAATGGAATATCTGTCCTTTGAAACAAGCATTTTCATAAACAATAGTGTTATTAGCATGGTTATAACCAACGCAACTGCAATTGCGGCAAAGGAAGCTTTTTTGATGGAGGTGATGGTGGAGCCAAAGGTTTGCAATACAAACTCATCTACTCCCGTAACCTTTGCAAAACCAAAGCTATCCGCATACTCGGAAGTTTTACTGCTGACAAGGGCCTTATCTGAAAGCTCTGCAGAGACAACACTCCACATTATGTCCGCTGAATTGTCGGTGAAAGAAG
>Ga0196972_1000249_pt1 | contig 38027 bp, 29 predicted proteins | sample S1v_2013CmetaG_FD_148618 | JGI IMG/M metagenome (GOLD analysis project Ga0196972, IMG submission 148618) | Soil microbial communities from Anza Borrego desert, Southern California, United States - S1+v_20-13C | ecosystem: Environmental > Terrestrial > Soil > Desert | place: USA: California...
CTGGGTGCGCAGCACCAGCGTGTTGACGAAGAAGCCGATCAGGGACTCGATCTCGCTGCGGTTGCGGTTGGCGATCGGGGTGCCGAGCACGATGTCGGACTGGCCGGAGTAGCGCGCCAGCAGGATGTTGAAGGCGGCGGCCAGGGTCATGAACAGGGTGGCCTGGGCCTGGCTGGTGACGGCCTGCAGACGGGCGGTGGTGACGGCATCGACCTCGAACGGCAGGGTGGCGCCGCGATAGGACTGTACCGGCGGGCGCGGCCGGTCGGTCGGCAAGGCCAGCAGGGTCGGCGCGCCGGCCAGCTGGGCGGTCCAGTAATCGAGCTGTTTCTGCAAGGTGTCGCCGGCCAGCCACTGGCGCTGCCAGTGGGCGAAGTCGGCGTACTGGATCGCCAGCGGCGGCAGCGGCGAGGGCAAACCCTGGACATGGGCGGCGTAGAGAGCGGCGACTTCGCGCACGAGCACGCCCATGGACCAGCCGTCGGAGACGATGTGGTGCATGGTGAACAGGACGATGTGCTCGGTGTCCTGCAGGCGCAGCAGGCGGGCGCGCAGCAGCGGGCCGGTGCGCAGGTCGAACGGCGTCTGCGCCTCGTCCTGGGCCAGCCATTGGGCGCGCGCTTCGCGCTCGGCATGCGGGAGGTGGCTCAGGTCGGTGACGGGCAGATCGAGCGCGAGAGAGGGGGCGATGACCTGGACCGGAGCGCCGTCGACGGTGGCGAAGGTAGTGCGCAATGCTTCGTGGCGGCGGACGATCTCGTTGATGCTGAAGGCCAGGGCGGCCGCGTCGAGCGAGCCGGTCAGGCGGATCGCGGCCGGGATGTTGTAGAAGGCGCTGCCGGTCTCGAACTGGTCGAGGAACCACAGGCGCTGCTGGGCGAACGACAGCGGCAACGGTGCGCCGCGATCGGCCGCGGCGATCGGCTGGGCGGCGCTGCCGCCCTGATCCTGCTGCCGCGCCTGCTCGATGTAGAGCGAGAGCGCCGCGATGGTCTGCGCCGTGAAGAAAGTCTCGACCGGGATATTGACGCCGAGCTGGACCTCGACCTGGCTGACCACGACGGCGACCAGCAGCGAATGGCCGCCGAGCGCGAAGAAATTGTCGTGGATGCCGATCTGCTCGCGCGACAAGACCTCGCTCCAGATATCGGCCAGGGTCTGTTCGACCGCGTTGCGCGGCGCGACATAACCGGTCTCGCCGGCGTCGATCTGCGGCGCGGGCAGCGCTTCGCGGTCGACCTCGCCGCCCGAGGAACGCGGAATCCGGTCGAGCAGGACGAAATGCGCCGGCACCATGTAATCGGGCAAGGTTTGCGACAGCGCCGCGCGCAGGAGCGGAACGGCGTCCTGGGTCGCGTTCATGCCGTCATGCGGCACGACATAGGCCACCAGGCGCCGATCGTCCGGCGCATGCCGGTGCACGCCGACGGCCGCTTCCCGCACGATCGGCAACGCAGCCAGCGCGCTTTCGATCGCGCCGAGCGCGATGCGGAAACCGCGCAATTCCACTTGCGCGTCGATGCGGCCGAGATGGTCGATCCGGCCGTCGGGCAGATAACGGGCCAGGTGGCCGGTCCGCCACAGGCAGGCGCCGGGCGCGCCGCCGAACGGATGTGGAACGCTTTCCTCCGCGCGCGGGGCGGAGATGCCGCCGACATGCAGTTCACCCGCCACGCCGACCGGCACCGGATTGCCGAAGGCATCGAGGATGTAGAAATCGACGACCCCCGCATCGTCCGCCGGGCAGGACAATGCCTGCAGCAAGGCGTGGCGATCCTCGGTCGTGCGGGCGCGGTTGAACCCGGTCAGCAGCCGTTCGCGTTCCGCCGAGGCGAGCATCGGCAGATCGGCGATGCGGCTGTCCGGCCGTTCGGCCGCGGCGGCGAGCAATTGCGTGAAGTGGCCGGCCATGCGCTCGATGGTGGCGCGGTCGAACAGGTCGGTGTTGTACTCGAAGACGGCATCGAGACGGCCGTCCTGCTCGGTGATGGTCAGCAGCAGATCGAACTTTGCGGTGGTGGTGTCGGCGGCCACCGGCAGCAATGTCAGGCCGGGCAGTTCCAGCCTTTCCATCGGCGCGTTCTGCAGCGCCATGGCGACCTGGAACAGCGGCGCATGGCTCAGGTGGCGCTCCGGCTTCAAGGCTTCGACCAATTGCTCGAACGGCACGTCCTGGTGCGCGTAGGCGCCCAGCGCCGTGGCGCGCACCTGCTGCAGCAGATCGGCGAAGGAAGCCTCGTGATCGACCTGGGTGCGCAGCACCAGCGTGTTGACGAAGAAGCCGATCAGGGACTCGATCTCGCTGCGGTTGCGGTTGGCGATCGGGGTGCCGAGGGAAATGTCGGACTGGCCGGAATGGCGCGCCAGCAGGATGTTGAAGACGGCGGCCAGGGTCATGAACAGGGTGGCCTGGGCCTGGCTGGTGACGGCCTGCAGCCGGGCGGTGACGGCGGCATCGACCTGGAACGACAGCGTGGCGCCGCGATACGATGCGACGGGCGGACGCGGGCGATCGGTCGGCAAGGCCAGCAGGGCCGGCGCACCGGCCAACTGGGCGGTCCAGTAATCGAGCTGTTTCTGCAACACCTCGCCGGCCAGCCACTGGCGCTGCCAGTGGGCGAAGTCGGCGTACTGGATGGTCAGCGGCGGCAGCGGCGAGGGCAAGCCCTGGACGTGGGCGGCGTAGAGAGCGGCGACTTCGCGCACCAGCACGCCCATGGACCAGCCGTCGGAGACGATGTGGTGCATGGTGAACAGGGCGATGTGCTCGTTCTCTTGCAGACGGAGCAGGCGGGCGCGCAGCAGCGGGCCGGTGCGCAGGTCGAACGGCGTCTGCGCCTCGTCCTGGGCCAGCCATTGGGCGCGCGCCTCGCGCTCTGCATGCGGCAGGTCACTCAGGTCGGTGACGGGCAGATCGAGCGTGAGCGAGGGCGCAATGACCTGGACCGGGGCGCCGTCCACCGTCGTAAAGGTGGTGCGCAGCGCTTCATGGCGAGCGACGACGGCATTGATGGTGCGGCCGAGAGCGGGCACGTCGAGCCGGCCGACCAGCCGCATGGCGGCCGGGAGGTTGTAGAAGGCGCTGCCGGTCTCGAACTGGTCGAGGAACCACAGGCGCTGCTGGGCGAACGACAGGGCGCGCGGCGTGCCGCGCTCGAGCGGGACGATGGGCAGGTTCTGGCCCGCGGCGGCCTGGCCCGGATTCGCCTGCGCGATGCGGGCGGCCAGGGCTTCGACGGTCGGCGTCTCGAACAGCACGCGCAGCGGCAGGTCCACCGAGAAGGCGGAACGCAACCGCGACACGACTTGCGTGGCCAGCAGCGAATGGCCGCCGAGCGCGAAGAAGTTGTCCAGCGCGCCGACCTTGTCGAGGCGCAGGACGTCGGCCCAGATGTCGGCCAGGGTCCGTTCGATCGGATTGCGCGGGGCGACATAGTCCGCCTCGCTGCGCGTCATGTCGGGCGCGGGAAGCGCCTTGCGGTCGACCTTGCCGTTGGGCGAGAGCGGCAATTGTTCGAGGAATACGAAATGCGCCGGCACCATGTAGTCGGGCAGCGCTTGCAGCAGCGCCGAGCGCAGCGCCGGCACGGCGTTCTGGTTCGTCGTCCGCGCATCGTGCGGTTCGATGTAAGCCACCAGCCGCTTGTCGCCCGGAGCATCCTCGCGCGCGACCACGACGGTTGCGCGCACCGCCGGCAACGCCGCCAGCCTGCTCTCGATCTCGCCCAGTTCGATGCGGAAGCCGCGGATCTTGACCTGGTGGTCGACCCGTCCCGCGAACTCGATGACGCCGTCGGCGCGATAGCGGCCGAGGTCGCCGGTGCGGTAGAAGCGCGCTTTCGGATCGGCGCTGAACGGATCGCGCAGGAACACCGCCGCGGTCTGTTCCGGATTGTGCAGATAGCCGCGGCCGACGCCGACGCCCGCCACGCAGATCTCGCCGATCACGCCGACCGGCACCGGCTGCAGCAGGTCGTCCACGATGAACAAGCGGTTGTTGGGCGTGGGGCGGCCGATCGGGATCGCCGCGTTCATGGACGGGAAGGCCGTGATCGCATGATAGGCGACGTCGTCGGAGCATTCCGCCGGGCCGTAGACGTTCATCAGCGGAATCGAGGGGAAGCGCATGAACCAATCCTGCGCCAGCTTGAGCGGCAGGGCCTCGCCGGTCGGCAGCACCCAGCGCAGCGACGTCAGCTCCGTCCCGGGCGGACAGAGATCGAGCAGGTTGCGCATCAGGCTCGGCACGATTTCGAGCAGCGAGATCTCGTGCGCGACGACGGCCTCGATCAGCCGCGGCGGATCCTGCACGATCTCATCCGGCAGGATGTGGACCGTGGCGCCGACCAGCGGCGCGGCCAGGAATTGCCAGACCGAGATGTCGAAGGCGGCCGATGCGGTCTGGGCCAGGCGGTCGTTCTCGCTCAGGCCGACGGTCGGAATCTTGCCGAACATGTTGTTGAGCATGCCGGCCTGTTCGACCATCGCGCTCTTGGGCTTGCCGGTCGAGCCAGAGGTCGAGATGACGTACGCCAGGTCGGACGGCGAGCCGGCGACGTTCGTTTCGAGAGCGGGACCGTTCAGCCAGAGCGCTTCGGCGATCAGTGCGACCGGTTGCTGCGCCAGCTTGCCGGCCAGCCGGTCGAACAGCGGCGCGCAGGTTTCGGACACCAGCATCAGCGATACCCGGCTGGTTTCGAGGATCTGCTGCAGGCGTTCTTGCGGATGATTGACTTCCAGCGGCAGGAAGGCGGCGCCGGCCTTCATCACCGCGATCATCATCGTCAGCAGCGGCAGGTCGCGTTCTCCCAGCAGCGCGACGACCGTATCCCTGGCGGCGCCGGCATCGGCCAGAGCCCGCGCGATGCGGCCGGCGCGCTCATCCAGCTCGCGATAGGTGAGCGACTGGCCCTTGCAGACCGCCGCGACGCGCTCCGGATGGGCCGCGACCCGTTCGGCGAACAGCTCGGCATAGGTACGGTCCAGCGGGAAGGCCATGTCCGAACGGTTCCATTCGACCAGCATCGTGTTGCGCTCTGCTTCGCCCAGCAGCGGCAGGCGGCCGACCTCGGCCGCGGGGTCGGCGGCGATCGCCTCGAGCAGGCGGCTGAAGTGCGCCGCCATGCGCTTGATGGTCGCATCGTCGAACAGCTCGCTGTTGTACTCGAGCGCGGCGTCGAGCCGGTCGCCCTGGTCGATGATGTCGAGCGCCAGGTCGAAACGCGAATTGATGTAGGCGACCGGCAGCATGTCGGCCGCGATGCCGGGCAGCGCGAGGCGGCCGGCCGGATTGTCGCGCAGGTTCAGCATGACCTGGAACAAGGCGTTGCGGCCGACCTGGCCCGCGTGGCGGTCGGGCCGGACCGCTTCCATCACTTGCTCGAACGGCACGTCCTGGTGCGCATAGGCGTCCAGCGTGACGGCGCGCACCTGGCGCAGCAGGCCGTCGAAACTTTCCCGGCGGTCGATCCGGGTGCGCAAGACCAGCGTGTTGAGGAAGAATCCGATCAGTGGTTCGACGTCGGCGCGGTTGCGGCCGGCGATGAAGGTGCCGATGCAGATATCCTGCTGTCCGCTGTAGCGCGCCAGCAAGACATTGAAGGCCGCCGTCAAGGTCATGAAGAGCGTCGATTGCGCGCGCTGGCCGGCGGCGTGCAGGCCGGCGGTGACGGCGGCGGGCACGGTGAAGCGCACGCTGGCGCCGCGATAGTCCTGGGCCGCGGAACGCATGCGGTCGGTCGGCAGCGCCAGCAGGGCCGGCGCGCCTTCCAACTGGCGGGTCCAGTAGGCCAGCTGGCGCTGCAGGATGTCCCCTTGCAGCCATTGCCGCTGCCATTGCGCGAAATCGGCATACTGGATCGGCAGTTCGGGCAGCGCCGAGCGCAGCGCGGAGGGATCGCGCAGGGCGGCGGCATACAGCGCCCCGACTTCCTGGGCGAACACGCCCATCGACCAGCCGTCGGCGATGATGTGATGCAAGGTGAACAGCGCGACGTGCTCCTCGGCGTGCATGCGCAGCAGGCGGGCGCGCAGCAGCGGGCCGGCGCGCAGGTCGAACGGCGTGCGGACGTCGCCTTGAGCCAGCCATTGGATGCGCGCCTCGCGCTGGGCTGGCGCCAGGTTGCTCAGATCGGTGACCGGCAGGTCGAGCGCGCAGGCATCCGCCGGCGCGATCACTTGCGCCGGCACGCCGTCGACGACGGTGAAGCTGGTGCGCAAGGATTCGTGGCGGCGCATCACTTCGTTGACGGCGCGCGTGAAGGCCGCCGTGTCGAACGGCCCGGTTAGGCGCACGGCGGCCGGAATGTTGTAGGAAGCGGTGCCGGTCTCGAGTTGATCGAGGAACCACAGGCGCTGCTGGGCGAAGGACAGGGCGAGCGGCGCGGCGCGGTCGGCCGGCGCGATCTTCATCGCATCGGCGGCCGATGCGGCGGCCGGTTCCCGCAGCAGCGCATCGATGCGGGCGGCAAGCGTTTCGATGGTGGGCGCCTCGAACAGGGAGCGCAGGTCGAGATCGAGTCCGAATTCGGTCCGGATCTGCGACACCATCTGCGTCGCCAGCAGCGAGTGTCCGCCGAGCGAGAAGAAGTCGGCCGTGATCGACAGCTCTTCGCTATCGAAGAGCTCCTGCCAGATCGCCGCCAGCCGCTTCTCCGTATCGCTGCGCGCGGCCGTGAAGGGCGCAGCCGCTTCCGGCGCCGCGTTTTCCTCGCCGCCCTGCCTGTGCCAGGTCCAGAGCGGCGCGAAGCCGTCGGACAGGAACAGCTCGCGGCAGCGCAGGCGCTGGATCTTGCCGCTCGAGGTGCGCGGGACATGGCCTGCCTTGACCAGCAGGATCGCGGCGACGTCGAAGATCTGGAATTGCTCCGACAACTCGGCGCGCAGGCGTTCCGCCAGGCCGTCCGTGGCAGGCGTCTTGCGCGATTCGATTTCCTGGACGATCACCAGTTGCGAGCCGGCGTCCTTCTCCAGCGCGAATACCGCGCAGCCGTTGGCGCGGAAGGCGGCATCCATCGTTTCGATGGTGGCTTCCACGTCCTGCGGATAGAGATTGCGGCCGTTGAAGATCATCATCTCCTTGATGCGGCCGGTGATGTAGAGCTCGTTGCGATGCAGGAAGCCGAGGTCGCCGGTGCGCATGTAGGCCGGCCCCTTGCCGGCCACCTGGGCGGCGAAAGTCTCGCGGCTGGCATCCGGACGGTTCCAGTAACCGTGCGCGACCGAGGGGCCGCGCACCCAGATTTCGCCGACCGCATCCTCGGGCTGGCGAATCAGGGTGGACGGATCGACGATCACGATGTCGTGGTCGGTCGATTCGGATACGCCGGCCGACACCAGTTCGATCGTGTCGTCCGCGGCGTCGGCGGCGGTGGCCGCGTGCGATGCCAGGGCGGCGCGGCTGACCGGCAGCAATGCCGGCATCACGCCTGCCGGTTTGCGCTTGCTGGCCGACACCAGCAGCGTCGATTCGGCCAGGCCGTAGACCGGCCGCAAGGCCTCCGGCCGCAAACCGCAGGAAGCGAAGGCGTCGACGAAGCGCTGCAGCGTGGCCGGGCGGATCGGTTCCGCGCCGTTCAAGGCGAATTCCAGCGCGCTCAGGTCGAGCGTCCGCTTCTGCTCTTCGGTGACCTTGGCCGCGCACAGTTCGTAGGCGAAGTTCGGCGCGGCCGTGCCGGTCGCGCGGTGGTCCGACAACAGCTTGAGCCAGCGGTAGGGACGCATCAGGAAGGCGGCCGGTGGAAATTGCACGCAATGGCAGCCCGCGTACATCGGATACAGGATCTTGCCGATCAAGCCCATGTCGTGATGCGGCGGCAGCCACGACACCAGCGTTTCCTCGGGCTGCGTATGGAAGGTCGCGTGCAACAGGCGCGTGTTGGCCATGATGTTGCCGTGGCTGACCATCACGCCCTTGGGATTGCCGGTCGAACCGGAGGTGTATTGCAGGAAGGCGATGTCCGACGGCTGCGGCGCCGGCGCTTGCCACCGTTCCGAGGCGTCGTCTTGCATGTCGCTGGCCAGCCAGTCGAGCTCGCCCAGCACGCCGGACTCGGCGCGCCACTGTTCGATGCGCTCGGCGATGGCGGCCAGGGTCAGGGCGATGCGCGGTTGCGCGTCGCGCGCGATGAGCTGGAGGCGCGGCAGGGTGCGCGCATTGGCGGGCGGCAGCGCGGGCACGGCGATCACGCCGGCGTACATGCAGCCGTAGAAGGCGGCGATGTATTCGAGGCTGGGCGGATAGACCAGCAACACGCGGTCGCCGGGCGCGGCGCCCTGCTGCTGAAGGTGGGCGGCGATGCTGCGGGCGCGCCGGTCCAGGTCGCCGAACGTCAGCGCGCCGCTGACCTGTTCGCCGTCTTCGAGAAACGTGAAAGCCGTCCGGCGCGCATCCGCGGAAGCTTCGGACGCGCGATGGCGCGCCAGTTCAAACAGGGTGGAAAAGGTCATGTTGGCGAGCGTATCCATAGCGGGCCTGATTGAAATGATCGTTGCTGGAAGGGCGTGTCCGCCCTATGGGGGAAGAGGTGCGGCGTCTGGCGCCGGCGGGTATGGGGTCGGGCGAAACGGGGAGAGCGTGCGCACCGGAGGGGCGAGGCGATTCGGGAGCGGCGCGGCGCCGTAGGGAACGGAGCGGACCGGCAGCGATCCCCGATCCCGCGGCTCCGAAGGAGGAGGTCGGCGCCGCGCTTGCCGGTACGGGCCGCAGCCGCGCGGCGTATTCTCCGTCCTGGCGCATCGCAGCCCGGCCGCGAACCTGGATCGCGAAGCGCCTAGCGCGCCTGGGCGTCCAGCTGCCGGCGCAGCGAGAGCGGGCGCATATCGACCCACACTTGCTTGATGTGCGCCAGGCAGTCTTCCTTGGGCCCGGTATGTCCGGTCGCCTTCCAGCCCAGCGGCAATTCCCGTCCCGCAGGCCACACCGAGTACTGCTCTTCATCATTCATGACGACCTGGTAGAGCGTCTGTTCTGTTCGATCCTGGTTTGACATAGCGACTCTGTGAAAAATGAAGGAAAGGTAAGAGGCATGCGCCTTCGATGTAAATTTATCAGAAGACTTTTCTTGCCAAACCTGTACCATCGGCCAAAGAAAACCGGCGTTCGCGCCACGCGGCCTTATGCGTTCGCACAGAGAGCTTGCTGACGGTCCGCCTGCTCCTGCACGATCGGATTGCGGTACTGCGAACGCGCGATTCTACGGTCGCCGATATCGAGATCGAGCCCGTCGCGGACGAACGCATCGAGCAATTCCGCGACCAGGCGATGGTTCTGGTGGACAAGGTAATGGCTGCCCGCCGCGATGTCGAAGCCGACCAGGTAAGGCAGGCGGGAGCAGATGTCCTTGGCGCGCGCCGACGAGGTCGTGGTGTCGGCGCGTCCCGTGACCAGCATGACCGGCAGCTGCAGGCTGCCGCTCTCGAGCAGCGGACGGATGTCGTGGCTGCGGAAGTTCATCAGCTGGCGGCTGAACTCGACCAGGTTTTCCGGGCTGGAGAAGGGCCGGTAGATGGCCGGCAGGTGATGATGGTCGGGCAGTTCGAACACGCTGATCATGTCCTTGTTGCCGGCGGCGAAACGCTCCATGTCGCTGCCGTTCTTCGTCATCATTCCCATCATGGCCTTGGCCATGCTGCCGGCCGTCTGCGGCATCTGGTTGACGATCTTGCACATCGTGAACAGATTCTTTTCATACTCCGAATCGGAGCCGGCGAAGCCGTCGATGCCCGCGAACGAAGGAGCGATCAAGCTTAGCGAAAGGATGCGCTCCTTGAACGCATGCGCCAGCTCGAGCGCGAACTTGCCGCCGCTGCACCAGCTGACGACGTGGCAGTGGCGGACTTCCTCGCGGTCGAGCACCGCCCTGATGTCGGCCAGATAGTCTTGTATGTATTCCTTGGAAGAGTAATACGTGGTCGGTATGCCGCCCGCCTGCGCGGCGCCGCTTCGTTCCACCAGCAGCACCTTGAAGCGGGGAGCGACGGCGCGCGTCAGCATCTGCCAGAAATCGAGCGACAATCCGAACGCATTCACCACCAGCAGCACGCGCGATCCGCCGCCGTGGCAGAAATAGCGCAAGCCGTCGCGCTCCGGGACTTGCCGGCTCGCCTCCGGCAAGTCGGCGAAGCCGAGTCGCATGCGGCGATTCTCTTCATCCTGTTGCAGGTGGGCGCGTTGCAGCAACTGCGGCAGGGCGAATTTTCCGGGCGGCGCCGGATACCAGACCGGCGCATTCGCGCGAGTCTCCCCCAAGTCGCGCGACTCCGCCGCCGCCAGCGCCGCGATCGCCGCCATTTCGGCTTGCAGCGTCACGTTCCCCGCATTGGCGGGAGCCGCCGCGCCGTGCGCCGTGGGGACCGTGTTCGTGCCGTACATGTCGCTGCGGTGCAGTATGGCATCGACATCGGCGGTTTCCGAGCCCGCGATCATGCTGAACGACACGTTCGGCGCGGCGGCCGCGGCCGCGAGCGCTTGCGCGGCGCCGCTGGCGGCCATGACGCGGAGCGCCGGCTTTTCTTCCTGCGGCAAGGGCAGCGGGTAGTGGGAGAAATAGGCCGCGCAACGGCGCGTGACTTCATTGGTCAAGCCGATCAGTTGCGCGAGCGGCGACGCGGTCTGCATTTCCGGCGCGGCATCGGGAGAGTCGAAGGCATCGAAGGCATCGTTGTCGTCGATGCAGGCGCCGAGGCAGTGCACGGAGATGCGCACGTCCGGACGTACCAGAGATTTCAGCGAGCGTTCGATCGAGCGCAGATGCTCGCCGGCCGCGCCCTCGGCCGGGAGATGGTGGCGGTCCACGATGAGATGCAGCCGGGACGGGCAGTTTTCCTCGGCGTCCATGGCGCCCAGCGGGGCCGGCAGACGGCCGACGCCTTTTTCCGGATTTGCGAGATTCAGCAGATCGCGCTTCGACAGGAACCAGTGCAGCGCATCGGCGCCGCTCTCCGGCGCTTGCGGCGTCGCCAGGGAGTGCGAGTGGCGCACGCGATCGAGCGTGCGGTCGGCGTCGCCCTCGGTGATCGCTTCCATTTGCAAGAGCGCCTTGCGCAATCCCTGTTTCATTCGTTCGACGGCATGGGCGTCATCCGCGACGCAGGTGATGCCGGCGCCGGCCAGCAGCCTGTTCAGGATGAAATGCGGAGCGATCTGGTGGCCGATGCCGAGGACGAGAAGGTGTTCGGCGTTCATTTTGTTCGGTTCGATGGACATGGTGGATTCCGTGATGAGCGGCAGGCAAGGCGGCCGGGTGATTATCGGTAGATTCCGCCTCCTTCAAAAGCTGGGCGAAGGTACAGTTCGCGGCGCCGCGCGAAGCGTCGGCGCGGGTTGGACGACAGTACAGGTTCGACAAAAAAATACATCTGCTACATTGCGACGCACGCTTCGCTGACTATTCGGGGAAACCATGTCGAACAAGAACGTTGCAGTACAACGCGGGTATGACAAGAGGAGGCAGGCTTCGGATTTTCGCGAATTCGAGGCGTTCGAATCCAACGTCCGTTCCTATTGCCGCGACTTTCCGGTGCTGCTCGGCCGCGCCAAGGGGTCGCGCGCATACAGCGTCGACGAAGTTGCCTACATCGATTTCTTCATGGGCGCCGGCGCCCTGAATTACGGCCACAACTGCGATCCGCTCAAGGCGAGACTTCTCGCGTACATCGAGAAAGACGGCATCACGCACAGCCTCGATTTCTACACCAATGCGAAGAAGGAATTCATCCAGGCCTTCCAGGAAAACATCCTGACGCCCAGGAAACTGGAATACAAGCTGCAGTTCACCGGGCCGACCGGCACCAACGCGGTCGAGGCGGCGCTCAAGCTGGCGCGCAAGGTGACGCGCAGGACCAACGTGATCGCGTTCACCAACGCGTTCCACGGCATGAGCCTCGGCTCGCTGTCCGCCACGGCGTCGCCGAAGAAACGGCGCGGTTCCGGCATGCCCCTGGCCGGCGTGACTTTCATGCCCTACGACGGCTATCTCGGCGACGGGGTCGATTCGATCGATTACATTTCGCGCATGCTGGCCGACGGCGGCGGCGTCGATGCGCCGGCCGCCTTCCTGGTCGAGACCATTCAGGGCGAGGGCGGCCTGCGCATGGTCGGCAAGTCCTGGCTGCAGCGCCTGGCCGCGCTGGCGCGCGACTGCGGCGCGCTGTTGATCGTCGACGACATCCAGTCCGGCTGCGGACGCAGCGGCCGCTTCTTCAGTTTCGAAGGCATGGATGTCGAACCCGATATCGTCGTCCTGTCGAAATCGCTGAGCGGATACGGCTTGCCGTTCTCCATGAACCTCCTCAAGCCGGAACACGACCTGTGGGAGCCGGCCGAGCACAACGGCACGTTCCGCGGCAACAACCTGGCGTTCGTGACCGGCAAGGCCGCGCTCGAACTCTTCTGGGCCACGCCGGCGTTCGAAACCGAACTCGCGCGCAAGGTCGATTACCTCGACCGGCGCCTGGGGCAATTGCTGGAACGCATACGGCAAGCGGTTCCGCGGGCGGAGGTGCGCGGCCGCGGCTTCATGCAAGGCGTCTACCTGGGGGACGGCGAACTCGCCGCCAAGGTCTCGCAGGAAGCGTTCCGTCTCGGCTTGATCGTCGAGACCTGCGGACCGCAGGGCGAAGTGGTGAAGCTGTTGCCGGCATTGACGATCGAAGACGAGGTGCTCCGGGAGGGGCTCGATCTCCTGGAATCGGCATTCGGAAATGTTCTCTGGCCCAAGCTGGTATCCCTGGGAGCAGCGTGACCGGCCGTCCCGGGCTTGAACGAAGGGACAGGTTTGGCCGTCCGGAGGCTTTGATAAATTGAGCCGGGCACAAAACCCGATGACCGCGTTTGCGAAGCGGCATGCCATGGCTCGAATCGCGTTTCAATATCTCATGAAGGAGCACGTCGATGCTTGCCAACAAAATTGATCAATTGATCGGCGGCACGCCGCTCATCCGGCTCAACTGCATTTCCAACGACGCCAAGGGAATCAACGTCTACGGAAAGCTGGAGTCGATCAACCCCGGTTATAGTGTGAAGGACCGCAGCGCCCTGCAGATGATCGAGCAGGCGCGCAACGACTACAAGCTGCAGGAGGGGTGGACCATCGTCGAATCCTCCTCCGGCAACATGGGGCATGCGCTGGCCATGCTGTGCGCGGCCTACAAGTTCCGCTTCATCTGCGTTCTCGATCCCAAGACGCCGAAGAGCAACGTCTCGCTCGTCAAGGCCTATGGCGGCGAGGTCGAGATGGTGACCGTGCCGGACGAGAACGGCAGCTTCCAGAAGAAGCGGATCGAGCTCGCCAGGACGATCGCCAAGCGCCTGCCCAATTGCGTGAACCTCGATCAGTACAACAATCCGGCCGCGGTCGATGCGCACTTCAAGCACACCGGGCCGGAGATCTATTCGGATGTCGGCGGCAATATCGACGTGCTGATCGGCTCCGCCAGCACCGGCAGCCATCTGAGCGGAACGGCGAAATACCTGAAGACCATGAATCCGAGGATCCATGTGATCGGCGTCGAGCCGGTCGGCTCGGTCGTCTTCGGCGGCGAATTCAAGCCTTTCCTCCAGAACGGAACCGGGCTCAGCTTCAAGCCGGGAAATATCCGCACCGAGTACGTCGACGAGGTGGTGAAGGTGGCGGACATCGATGCGTTCGCCGCCTGCCGGCGCATCGCGCGGACCGAAGGCTTGCTGCTGGGCGGATCGTCGGGCTCGGTGATCCATGCGGCCCAGGTCTATCTGTCCAAGGTCCGCTCGCCGTGCAATGTCGTCGTCGTCCTGCCGGACGGCGGATTGAAGTACATCGACACCATTTACAACGATCAATGGCTGATCAGCAACAACCTGGGCAGCCTGGTGCGCGGCGCCGAGCCCGTGCCGCACGAGAGCCATTCGCAGCCGCTGCCCGTGGAAGAGCAGGAAAGCGTCGTCTGACGGCATTCTTCAACAACAACATCGACATTCGCATCATGCACAACACCAGAGTGGAACGGGACGGAGAAGTCCAATATGCAACCGACATCGTCGCCGACGTCAAGCACATCGCCTACCGCTGGACGCAACGGATCGACGAGACGCTCGAAGGCCGGATCATCGAGCTGATGCGCGAGGTCACCGCCGGCGCCCCGATCATCGGCTTCGGCACCGCCATCGCCGACGACGAAGCGAAGGCGTACATCAAGGAGCTGCGCGAGAACCTGGCCGCGGAAAAATGCCGCCTGTTGACCATCTACAGCAGCGAACGCGAGCTGATCGGCTTGTGCACGCTCAAGCGCAATCTCAATCCGAACAACCGCCACATCACCGATCTGGCCAAGGGCATGATCGCGGAAAAATACCGCGGCGGCATGGTGCTGCCGGCGGCCTTCCACGAGATCGCCATTCGCTGCGAGCAGGACGGCGTCGAAGTCGTCACCCTGGACGTGCGCGCGGACACGCCGGCGCATCGCGTATGGCAGAAATTCGGCTTCCGCAGCTATGGCGTGCTGGACGATTACGCGCGCGTGAACGGCCAGGTGTTCGCCGGGCACTTCATGATGCAGAAGGTCAGCGAACTCAAGGACCGTGCGATCGGCATCCTGTGGCCGCAGGCTGAGCAGCGCGCCGCTGCGAACGGCTGAGACGGCGGGAGCGGTTGCATGGTGTCCGTGGATAGCAAGGCCGGCGAGACGACCGCGGCGCCCGGCGCGGCGACGTCCGCGCCGCCGGTGTACGCCGGGGAAATCATCGATGCGCATTGCCACATCGCGTCGAGCAAGTTCATCCCGGAAGCGTTTTACGAGGGATTCTGCAGGAACGTCCTGGTCAAGCTGGAGGCGACCGGCGTCAAGAAGACGCTGGGATCGGTGCTCGATACGTATCTGACGCAGAGCCAGGATCACCTCGGCGATGCGCTGATCGCGGAAATGGATTCGGCCGGCATCCATCGCGCCGTCGCGCTGCTGCCGGACTTCACCTTCGTGATGAAAAGCGAATTCACGATCGCCGAGATGTTCCGCCTGCATGCCGAGATTCTCCAGCGGCATGCCGAGCGCCTGTTCGTGTTCGGCGGCGTCGATCCGCGCTGGGGCGCGGACGGGATCGCGCTGTTCGAGAAGGGCGTGACCGAATATGGCTTCAAGGGATTCAAGCTCTATCCTCCTTGCGGCTACAGTCCGAGCGACCGCAGCCTGTATCCGTTTTACGAGATCTGCCGCAAGCACAAGCTGCCGGTGCTGTTGCATATCGGTCCCACCAGCCCGAGCCTGGAATTCGCCTATTCCCATCCTTACCTGATCGATCGCGCGGCGCTCGACTTCCCAGACGTGAATTTCATTCTCGCGCACGGCGCCGTCCACTTCGTCGAGGATTGCGCCGCCTTGTGCGCCTACCGGCCCAACGTCTATCTCGACATCAGCGCCTTCCTCGGTTCTTCGCATCCGGGAGGATGGCAGGCCGGATTGGCCGAGCTGTTCCGCAAGAACATCAATCACAAGATCCTGTTCGGCACCGACTGGCCCGTGTTCCGCTATTCGGGCGGGCACAGGAAGGTGATGGATGCCTTTCTCGCCGCGAACGGGCCGCTCGGCCGCGTGTCTGCGGTGCAGCGGCAATGGCTGATGTCGCAAAACATCCGCCGCCTGCTGGGACAAAATTCATAAGCGGGATGCATGAAAAATTCTGGTGACGCCCCCCTGCGGGCTGCCGGCGCGAGCGGCAGGCTGAATTTCCTCCTCGTCTGCGTGTTCATTGATGTGCTCGGCATCGGCCTGGTCTTGCCGGTGCTGCCCATCCTGTTGGGCGAGTATGTCGAGAGCCGCGATCAGCAGGCGCTGTGGTACGGCATCATGGGCGGCACGTTCGGATTGATGCAATTCCTCGCCATGCCGGTGCTGGGCGCGCTGAGCGACCGCATCGGCCGCCGTCCCGTCCTGCTCTATTCGATGGCCGGCATGGGCGTGAATTTCCTGAGCACCGCCTGGGCGCCGAACCTGGCTTGCCTCTTCATCGGCCGCGTGATCGGCGGCTTGTCGTCGGCCAGCATGTCGGTCGCCTCGGCCTATGCGTCCGACGTGTCGACGCCGGACGACCGGGCCAAGAGCTTCGGCAAGATCGGCGCGGCGTTCGGGCTCGGCTTCATCGCCGGTCCGGTGCTCGGCGGCTGGCTGGGCGGCATGGATTTGCATCTTCCGTTCTATGTCGCGGCCGGCTTGTGCGCGGCGAATTTCGTCTACGGCTATTTCTTCGTGCCGGAATCGCTGCCGAAGGAGCAGCGTTCCGAATTCACGCTGGCGCGCGCCAATCCGCTGGCGCCGCTGCTCAAGCTGGCGCGGCGCACCGACATCCTGAGCCCGCTGGCGGTGTTCGCGCTGGTGACGCTGGCGCAAACCATGCTGCAGACGACCTGGGTCTTGTATACGCACTTCCGGTTCGGCTGGGGGCCGCGCGAGAACGGCCTGGCGCTGTTCTGCGTCGGCATCACGACCGTGGTGGTGCAGGCCGGCCTGCTCGGCCTGTTCATCAAGCGCTTCGGCGAAGTGCGGCTGGTCTTCCTGGGTCTGGTGTCGGGCGGCCTAGCCTACATCCTGTACGGCCTGGCGACCCAGGGCTGGATGATCTACGCTTTCACACTCGTCAACCTGCTGGCATTCGCGGCCGGTCCGGCGCTGCAAGGAATCATTTCCAAGGCGACGCCCGCCAACCAGCAGGGAGAGCTGATGGGGGCGCTGCAGTCGGTCGGCAGCCTCGGCATCATCGTCATGCCGCTGGTCGGCAATGCGATCATGATGAAGGTCAGCCATCTTCCTGCGGGCGACTGGCGTATCGGCGCGGTGTTCTTCGCGTGCGCCGCCATGCATGCCGTCGCCATCCTGGTGGCGCGCCGCTATTTCAAGCGGCAGGAACTCAAGGGCGAGGCGGTCGCGGCTTGACGCCTTGGCATCGCCGTGTCACGGCGCTCGCCCAGGAGTGCCGCCCTGAGCGGCGCGCCGCGACTTGCGCTGCCTCGCAGGGACGGGCGGCGCAATCCGTAAATCCGGCCTGGAAGCGAGGCCTCATGCCGTGGAGGACGACGGACGGCACGCGGACCGAACGTCGACATGATCCGGCACGGTAACAACACGCAATGCGGGTTAGCCGCAACCGCAGCCGGACGCGCCCTTGGATTTTTCCTCGGCATCCAGCACGCAGCACGCATCGGCGTCGCGCGGCGCCGGGCCGCCGCAGCAGCCGGCTGCCGCCGCGACGGCTACCGGGGCGACGGCTGCCGGGGCGACACGGGCCGCTTTCGGCGCCGGCGCTCCGCAGCACGCTCCGCCCTCGCTCGCGGCACCCGTGAGCGGGCGGGTGCTGCATACGCCGGTTTCCGGCAGCACGAGCCGGACATCGTCCGCGGCCGCCATGTCGCCGGCCAGCGCCGCGGCGATCGAGCGCACCTGCTCGTAGCCGGTCGCCATCAGGAAGTTCGGCGCCCGGCCGTAGCTCTTGGCGCCGACCGCGTAATAACCGGCTTCCGGATGCGCGAGTTCGCGATGGCCGTGCGGGCGTACGGTACCGCAGCTATGCAGGTTCGGATCGATCAACGGCGCCAGGGCGTCGGTGCTTTCGAGCCAGGGATCGAGCCGCACACGCAACTCGCGCGATATTTCCAGATCCGGACGCGCGCCGGCGGCGACCACGACTTCGTCGATGCCTTCGATGACCGGCGTGCGGCCGGCGACCGGTTCGCCGAATACATCGATGCGCTCGCCGTGGGCGCGCAACGCGTGGATACGGAAATCGCGATGCAATTCCAGGCGGCCGGATTGCTGGAGTTGCTTCAGGCGCGTGCCGAGCAAGCCGCGCGCCGGCAACTGGTCGGCATCGCCTCCGCCGAACAGCCTGGCCAGGTTGTTCCCGCGCACCGCCCACACGACTTGCGTGCCCGCAGATTCCGCGGCCAATGTCGACAACGCCAGCAGGTTGCCGGCCGCCGAATGACCGGCACCCACCACCAGTACGCGCTTGCCGGCATAGCGGGCACGTTGTGTGCCGAGGATATCGGGCATGCCATAGGCGATGCGTCCGGCGAACTGGCTTTCACCCAATGCCGGCAAGCCGTCGGCGCCCAGCGGGTTCGGTTGCGACCAGGTGCCGGTCGCGTCGATGACGGCGCGCGCCAGGAATTCCTGTTCGCCGGCGGGCGTTTCGGCGCGGATGACGAATGGCGCCAGATCGCGCCCGGCCGTCTTGACCTTGTCGTATCCCTGGCGCGTGATGCGAGTGACGCGATGCGCGAAGCGCAGCGCCGAGGCGATTTCCGGCAGGTCGGCCAAGGGTTGCAGGTACTCGTCGATGATTTCGCCGGCGCTCGGCAGCGCGGCCGGATCCGGCGCCTTCCAGCCTGCCTTGTCCAGCAATGCGCGCGCCGCGTGGTCGATGTTGTATTCCCAGGGCGAGAACAGGCGAACGTGGCGGTAGGTGGCCAGGTTGGATGCGACCGATTCGCCGGCTTCGAGAATCAGCGGGGTGAGGCCGCGCTGGATCAGATGGGCGGCGGCCGCAAGGCCGACCGGTCCGGCGCCGAGAATGGCAATCGGGAGAGATGTGACGGTGAGATGCATGTTTTTCTCCTTGGATATTCGTGAAATGGCGAATTCAAGCGTAAGGAAATCGGCTCGGAAAACGGTTCGGAAAACGACTATCCGGCTTCGCCGCCTGTTTCTTGTCGATGTTGCAACGGATTTGCAGTCATCGTCCAAGCCTGCGGATAGTTTATTCTATATTTTTAAAATTGTCGAATTATCGTAATGTGTCGTAGAATGAGTGCCATGAATACCAAAAACGTCATTGCGGCGCTTGCCGCGCTCGCCCAGGAATCGCGTCTTGCCGTTTTTCGCCTGTTGGTACAGGTCGGTCCGCAAGGTTTGGCGGCGAGCAAGATCAGCGAGCAGATCGGCGTGCCGCCGTCTTCGCTGTCATTTCATCTCAAGGAATTGGCCCATGCGGATCTCCTGACCTCGCGCCAGGAAGGCCGTTTCGTCTATTACGCGGCGAACTACGAACGCATGAACGCGTTGATGGCGTTCTTGACCGATAACTGCTGCGGCGGCAATCCGGGTGCGTCCGATTGCGCCGCCGCCGATTGCATCACCGCGGATTGCGCCGGCGCCGGCCGCGCCGCGGACCGCGGCGCCTAGCCGGTCGCCAGCAGGCGCAGCGGAATGTCGGTGGTGGGCAGGGCCGGGCTGAAGCTGTGCTTGGTCGTCTTGTATTGGAAGACGCCATTGCTCATGATCGTGCGGTAGATGGTGTCGATGCAGAACGGCTCGTTGGTCGTCCAGTGCAGCACAGAGACCCGGGGATCCTGGTAATCGAGGGGAATGCAGGGCACGTAACGCAAGCCGAGCAGCTTGGCGGCGCGCAGGCGGTGATTGCCGTCCATGACGATGCCGTGGTCCTTCGTGACCGGGATCGGCGTGGTCCATGTCGCGGTGTCCAGCATGGCCGTCACCAGCTTGTGCACGTTGGTCAGATCGGTCTCTTCCGACTGCCGGAAGAAAGACACGGGCTTGATGGCGATCTGGTAGGCCGGCGCGGGAGCCGCCTGCGCCGCCGGCGCGGGTTGCTGTTCGCGTTCGTGTCCCTTGGATGATAGGGCGATCTTGCTCATGTCGTAGAGAGTTCCCACTGTTCCATCCCCCTCGAAAACCTGGCTGTCCCGCGCGCCGTCCGTTTCAGTGGACCGTGCTGGGCGTGGCTGGCGCGGCCGCGGCGATCAAGGCGAGCGCATCGCCGACCGTCTGGATATTGGCGATCGAATCGACCTGATCCGACAGGTCTATCCGGAACCGTTCCTCGCACAGGGCAACCAGCGAGACCAGCGAAATCGAATCGAGCATGAGATCGCCGGCAAGCTCGGTCTTCTCGCCGATCGACGCAGGATCGACGTCGATCGAGACGACCTGGCTCAGCAGGTGGATGAAATCCGGCAGCAGGGTGGCGGCGGCCGTCATTTCGAACCTCCTGCGGCGACGCCCAGGGAGATGCCGTGCTGGACAAAAGCGCTCTGGATGGCCTTGCGGTTGAGTTTCATATTCTTGGTCCGGAAATTGTTTTCGACATTGAATTCGAGCGTCGTGAATTCGACGCGCTTCAACTGCTGGGATGCCGGCAGGGTCTCGTTGATTCCGGCGATCCGTTCCCGCATCGCGGCTGTCGTTTCGGGCTTGTCCGCGTGCGGCGTCGAGACGATGGCGGTGATGCCGGGCAGGCTGTCGCCGCCCATCACCACGGCGACGGTCACGCCCGGGATGGCTTGGATCTGCGATTCGATCGGCTCGGGATGGAATTTCTCGCCGGCCTTGGTGATGATGGCGTCTTTTTTCCTGCCGACGATGGTGAGGAAACCTCCCTCGTCGAACTCGGCGATGTCGCCCGTGGCGACCGAGTTCGGGCCGACGAAGGTGTTGCGCGAGTCTTCTTCCGAGGCTTCGAAATAGCCGAGCGAAAGCAAGGCCTTGCGCGTGACGATGACTTCGCCTTCTTCGCTCAGGGTGACGCTGCCGGCTTCGGCGGGCTGGCCGACGGTGCCGACTTTCATTCGGCCCGGCTTGTTCCAGGCCACCATGCCGGCTTCGGTGATGCCGAAGGCTTCATATAGCTTGACGCCATGCCGCCAGAAGAATTCCAGGGTCTGCAGCTTGATCGGCGCCATGCCGGTGATCAGGTAGCGGATGTTCCCGCCCAGCAGGGCGGCGAGCCGCGCCGAGATGCCGGAATCGGCGCCGTCGTTCGCGGCAGCAGGGGCAGCCGCCGGAGCGGCTCCGGCCTGGGCCATGTTCTGCAGCGATTCGTAGAAGATCGGCGGCGCGATGATGTAGCTCGGCTGGTATTTCTTCAGCCCCGCGAACATCCTGGTGAACGGCACGTAGACGAATTCCATGCCGTGATAGAGGCAGAAGTAATAGGCCATCCGCTGCTGGTAGTTGGCGAACGGCAGGAAGGTGAGCAGCCGGTCGTCGGACGGCGTGCCGAAGGCGTCGCCGTACAGGTTCAGCAGGTTCTCGGTGCCCGGCGCGCTGATGATCAAGCCCTTGGTCTTGCCGGTCGTGCCGGAGCTGAAGACCAGGGAATGGGTGCCCGGCGCATGGCTGATCGGTCCCTGATGCAGCACTCCCTTGCCGGCGAAGGCGGGCGCCTTGTAATCGAGCACCCAGGGGTTGTCCATGGCGCCGGCCGGGACCAGGGACGGATCGACCGCGAGCAGCTGCAAGCCGCGGCGGTCGGCGATCGATTCCACCGCTTCCGCCGGCGGCTCTTGCGGCAGCGCGACCGACACGCAATCGAGCGCCATGATCGCCAGATCCCAGACCATCCAGTGATAGCTGTTCGGCGCCAGGATGCCTATCCGGCCGCCGGGCGCGGCGCCGATCTGCTTCAATTGGGCCACGAGGGCATTCGTGTCGCGGAACAGGTCGTCGAGGCTGCGCACCGTTTCCTCGCCCTTCTCGGAAACGAAGGTCAGGCGCGCGCTCTTTCCCTGCAGGCGTTCCAGGATGTCCGACAGATGCATGGCCGCTCCTTGTCAGGCCGCGGCGGCGGCTTGCTCCAACGGCGCGGACGCGCCGTTCTTGCCCTTCATCGCCCAGTATTTCTGGGCGACGCTTTCATACATGCCCCAGAACAGCTGGCAGGTATGCTTGACCGCGAACAGCGCCTCCTGCTGCATCTTCTCGGTGGTGCAGATATCGCTCACCAGCAGGATGCCTTCGCGCACGTGGCCGACGTCTTCCTTCTGGTGCACCGAGAAGAACAGGGTGTCTTGCTCGGTCAGGCCGTAGACCTTCGCCAGCAGGGAATGGCGCGCTTCGCCGGCCTTGGTTTCCAGGCTCTGGCCTTCGCTGGCGATCATGACGGCGGCGGCGCCGATATGATAGGTGTCCGCTCCCTTGCAGGCGTTCCGGCGGTAATCGATCAATTCCTGCGTTTGCGGAGACGGACGGTAGGCATCGCGCTCCTCGTCCGAAATGCCCTGCGCCCGGATGAAGTCTTCCATCAGCTGCACATGGTTCTTGGTCTTGGAAATGCGGCCGGTCTCTTCCTCGAACAGGTTATAGAGGAGGCGGCGCTTGTGATCCGGCAGCGGACAGCGGAAGAACAGGTTCTCGATGTACTCGAGGAAGTACTTCGTGATCTGATAGCCTTCCAGCGTGATCATTTTCAGCAGCGGCCAGTTCTTCTCCGCCGTGAACAACTCCTTGAAAATCGGATGATCCAGGGTCAGTTGCTCCTCGAGCGTCTGGCGCAGCTTGATTGCGAAGGCTTCTTTTTCCATCAACATGAGTTCACTCCTTTGGCTAACCTGCGATTGATTAACGTTTCAACGTCTTGATCTGGTCTTCCGCATCGCTTCTCTGTGCTTCCGCCAGGATCGGCTTGAACGAAAGCGCCTTTTCATAGGCGGCGATCGCCCTGGTCTTGTCACCGCTGGTTTGCAGGGATTTGCCCATGCGGTAGAAGATGAATGCATGCGGTTCGGCGGCCAGGGCTTTCTCGAACAGCGGGATCGCTTCGAGATTCCTTCCCTGCTCCTGCAGCGAACGCGCCAGCCCGTAGGTGCCCAGGCCGCTTCCCGGGAAGCGTTTCTGGACTTCGCGGAATATCCGCTCCCCGTCGGAAAATTTCCTTTGGCCGACGTAGGCCATGCCAATGGTCCACAAGGTGTCGCGCTGCCGGTCGGCCAGCGCGTCGGACCGCGCGCCGTTGACTTGCAGCGCTTCCACCTCGGCCTTGGCGAGCTGGCCTTCCTTCGACGCGATGGCGGCCAGCATCAACTTGCCGGCTTCCGGATCCGTCTTCATGGTCTCTTCGGCGAAGGTCTTGGCCTTGCCGGCGCCGCCGCCGGCGATGCTTGGCGCGGTCAGGTAGAACTGCAGCAGGGAGAAGCGCGCCTGCACATTCCTGGGATCGAGATCGACGGCATGGCGAAAGGCATCCCGGATCTTTCCGGCATAACCGAGCGCCGACAGGATGCCGCTGTTGAGCGCCTTGGTGCCCAGCGCGTTGCCGAGGGATTCATGGCATCCGGAGTGCCTGGGATTGGCGGCGATGCATCGTTCGGCCAGCTTGACGGCTTCGTCGACGCGGATATTGCCATCCTCGGCGAGCATCGCCTCGACCTTCGCGGCCAGCGCCTCGGCATTGTCGGGATCGGCGGCCGGCCGGACATTGGCGGCGCGCTCCATCTCGGCGAACTTCTTTGCCTTGGAGAGAGCGGAAAACTCGGTGGTCTGCGCCGCATGGGATGCCGGCATCCAGCAAGAAATCAGGCCGGAAACGACGATACCCGCGATGCGTGGTTGGATGGTCATGCTCTTCCCGATGATGACAAGCGTCGAAGCTCCGTGGAATTCGCCGAGGAGCCGGAGGAGGGCCGCGCTTGCGCGCTCGGCCGCCGCCGGGGTGAGTAAAAATTGGCGAAATGGTACTTGAACCGTTTTGGCGGGAAACCTGTCCCCTCGCACAGCTATAGGAGTTCGGCGAACTTATTTACTATCGGCATCAAAATTGGCAGGGTCGCCTCACGCCGGCTTGTGCGTGGGACCGATGAGGCTAGCCAATCATGGGGAGTGGAGTGCGGAAATCGATCGCTTGCGCGTATATACCCGGAAATCGCCCGGCTTGCTGCGGTGCCGAAAAAATCGGGTTCGCAATTTCCTTGTTCTACATCAAACTTCGTTGCGATTCCTGGAGTTGCAGGGAACCGTTTATTGAAGTGGTCATAATTAAAACGTATCTTGGCTCCCGTTGTTCGGTGAATTAGATGTAAATTGGTAATTTGTTAACGAAATCTATTTGAAATCTCGGCAAATGGAACGTATTGCGTTATCAATCGAAGAACTGGGCACGCTACTGCAAATTATTGAAAATTTGTCGATCGGCCCCAGCGACGTGCAACACCTCGAATCCGCCTTGGCGCTCTTGAGCGGAATCCTTCCCTATGCCAGCGGCGTGATCCTGCATGAGTACGACTCGTTGGCGGGCCGGAAAAGATTCCGCTATGACTTTTCCAGCGGCTGCGAGCAGTCCGGCTGGAAAACCATTCCGGTGGAGAAATCCGTCGGCCTGGAACGCAGTGCCGAATGGTTCGACAAGATGGAGGCGCTGGAACGCGCATTCGTCTGGCGCGGCAAGGGCGCCGGCAACAAGGTCGGGTGCGCGGACGGCGCCAATGTTGCGGCCTGGCTGGCGGACGGCGAAGGCGTCGGCGGCAGCATCCGGCACGAAAAGGCCGGAGATGGCAACAGCACCACGATGGTTTTCCTTCGCTGCGAAGACGAATTGTTCTCTCAAAAAAGCCTCGCGCTCCTGAACCTGGTCCTGGTTCCGCTGCATGCGCTGTTCATGGATGGCGCTGCCCTGATCCGGGATTCGATCAGCCTGAACAATCTCACGGCGAAGGAAGCCAAGGTGTTGCACTGGGTGGTGGAAGGCAAGACCTCCTGGGAAGTCGGAAAGATATTGTCGATTTCCGAACGCACCGTGAAATTCCATCTCGCCAATATCTATTCGAAATTGAACGTCGCCAACCGCGTGCAGGCGGTGTCCGTCGTCAGCCGCGGCAACAAGCTGGGAAGCTATTCCCAGACGGCGCGCAGCGCCTGATGACGCCGCCCAAGTCTCCTGTACTTTTCCGCTTGATAGGATCTGCTCGAATGATGAAGAAATTGAAGGTGGTCTTGCTCGTGGCGGTCGCCGCGTTGTCGTCCACGGCCTGCGTGACCGATGATGCGCCGCCGCCGGGGCTGAACCTGGAATTGACCCGCGCGACCAACCAGAAGCTGTATACAGTGGCGTTGAAATCTCTGGAGGAGCCGATCGTCGTCAACAAGATCCATCCGTGGGAAATCCTGTTGACGAACGCCAACGGCGAGCCGATCGACAACGCCAGGATCAAGGTCGACGGCGGCATGCCGCAGCATGGGCACGGCTTCCCGACCCAGCCGCGGGTGACGAAGAACCTCGGCAACGGCCGCTACCTGCTGGAAGGCGTGAAATTCAGCATGACCGGCTGGTGGGAAATCAAGCTCGATATCCAATCCGCGCTCGGCAACGACCAGATCACGCTGAACAAGGTGATTGCATTGCCAGTCAAGAAATAATGGCGCTGCCGCTAGCCGGGAACGCGCGTGTCGCGTCGAATTGCCGATCATGAAAAAGAACACCAAATTCAAGCTGGCATTGGCCGCCTTCGCCGCGATCGCGGGAACCTCGTCCTTGTCGTTTTCGATGGGGGGCGACTGGTTCGGTTGGTTCGACAGTTGGAGCGATAGCGAACGCGCCGTCCTGGAGTCGATGCATATCGGCAAACTGGGCCCCGCGCCGAAGGATCCTTCCAACCGGGTCGAGGACATGCGCGCGGCGGTTGATCTCGGCAAACGCATTTTTTCGGATCGGCGCTTCAGCGCGAATCAGGCCGTCTCGTGCGCCAGCTGCCACGATCCCGGCCGCGAATTCCAGGACGGCCGCCCGGTGGCGATCGGCGTCGGCACAGGCTCGCGCCGCGCCATGCCGCTGGCGGCCGCCGGATTCAGTCCGTTTCTATTCTGGGACGGCCGCAAGGATAGTCTCTGGGCTCAAGCCTTGGGGCCGCTCGAAGATCCGGTGGAACACGGCGGCACGCGCATGAAATACGCCCGCCTGTTGAGCGAGCACTACCGCGACGAATACGAGCGCCTGTTCGGTCCCATGCCGGATCTTGCAGGCTTGCCGCAGGATGCCGGGCCGTTCGGTTCGCCCGCCGAGCGTGCCGCCTGGGCGGCGCTGAGCGACAAGGCGCGCGCGGACGTCACCCGCGTCTTCGCCAATATGGGCAAGGCGCTGGCGGCCTTCGAGAAGACGCTGTACTACGGAGAGTCCCGCTTCGACCGCTATGTGCATGGCGTGCTGAGCGGCGACAAGGCGGCCAAGCAAGCCCTCAGCCGCGAGGAAAAGAACGGCCTGCGGATCTTCATCAACAAGGGACAATGCGTGACCTGCCACAACGGTCCGCTGCTGACCGACGGCCATTTCCACAATACCGGCGTCCCGCCGCGCGTTCCAGGCAAGCCGGACCCCGGCCGTTCGGCGGCGATCGCCAAGCTGCAGGAAGATGAATTCAATTGCCTCGGCAAGTTCAGCGATGCGCAGCCCGACCAATGCGGAGAGCTGCAGTTCCTGGCGACCGACGATCCGCGCATGGCGGGCGCGTTCAAGACGCCCAGCCTGCGCAATGTCGCGGCGCGGCCGCCTTACATGCACGCCGGCCAGATCGCGTCGCTGCCGGATGTGGTCAGACATTACGTCGACGCGCCGAAGTCGGCGCTGGGGCAGAACGAGCGCAAACCGACGCCCCTCTCGGAGGAAGAGATGCGCGACCTGGTGGCCTTCCTGGGCGCGCTGTCGGGGCCGATCACGGAAATTCGTCCGGAGAAATAGCCAAGGTTTCTCGAAGGATGAGAACGGTGTAGGCTTGCAGCTTTCCGGTTTCAGCCTGCCCGCCGCACGATGTCCGTCCGTCAGAATCCAACCACTTCCCTCGCCATCTTCTGCAAGGTCGTCGATAACTACGGCGACATCGGCATCTGCTGGCGCTTATCCCGCCAATTGCAGCAGGAGCATGGCATCGCCGTCACCCTGTGGGTGGACGATTTGCGGAGTTTTCGGCGTCTCTGCCATGAGGTCGCGGTCGACGCCGAGGTGCAACAGCTCGCCGACGTGACGGTGCGCCATTGGCGCGACCAGGAAGGCGTGTTCTCCGCCGGCGAGGTCGCGGATATCGTCATCGAATTCTTCGCCTGCGACATCCCGCCGGGCTACATCGCCGCCATGGCGCAATGCGAGCCGCGGCCGGTATGGCTCAACCTGGAAGGATTGAGCGCCGAGGAATGGGTGGAGGGGTGTCATACCTTGCCGTCGCCGCATCCGCGCCTGCCGTTGACGAAATATTTCTTTTTCCCCGGCTTCACCGGCAAGACCGGCGGCCTGCTGCGCGAGTCTTCGCTCGATGAGCAACGCCGCTGCTCCCAATCGGAGCCGTCGGTCATGGCGGACTTTCTCGCCCGTTTCGGCGTGACGCCGGCAGAAATGGCGTCGCTGAAGGCGTCCCTGTTCTGCTATCCGCACGCGCCGGTCGCGGCATTGTTCGATGCCTGGCGGCACGGCACGACCCCGGTCACCGGCCTGGTGCCGGAAGGCGTCGCCGACACGGCGGTCCAGGCATTCCTGGAAGGGCCGGCCATGGCCGGAGCGTGGCGCACCCGCGGTGCGCTCACGCTGCGGGTATTGCCCTTCGTGGAGCAGTCGGATTACGACCGGCTGCTCTGGGCATGCGACCTCAATTTCGTTCGCGGAGAGGATTCCTTCGTCCGCGCGCAGTGGGCGGGCAAGCCGTTCGTCTGGCATATCTACCCGCAGGACAAGAATCTGCATCACAAGAAATTGCGCGCATTCCTGCAGCGCTATGCAGCGGACATCGAGAGCTTGAGCGCCTTCACCTGGTTCTGGAACGGCGCGAGCCAGGACGGCGGGGACGAGCAAGCCGCCTGCGCGAGGCTATGGCCGCCGTTCCGATCCGACCTGCGGAAAATGGCGTGCCGGTCCGCCGAATGGGAGCGGCAGGTGCTTGCAAACGGCGACCTCGCCTCCAATTTGCTGAAGTTCGCCGCCTCGCTTCGAGAGAAAGCCGCGAAAAACGAGATATAATAAGCGGTTAATCTGTAACGTTCCGGTCGAACATGAGATCGAACGCGAGCTTGCGGCGCTGTTGGCCATGCGGCGAGAGATGATTTTCATGCAACTTATTTTTTACGTACATTCTCTATGAAACCTGCAAAAGAAATTCGTGTCGGCAACATCATTATGGTCGACGGCAAGCCCTTCATCGTGCTCCGTTCCGACGTCAACGGTTCGAGCCGCACGGGCTTCACCTACAAATGGAAGATGAAGAATCTTCTGACCAACGCGCCCCTGGAAAACGTGTTCCGCGGCGACGACAAGTTCGACGTCGTCATCCTCGACAAGAAGCCGGTCACCTACTCGTATTTCGCCGATCCGCTCTATGTGTTCATGGACGAAGAGTACAACCAGTACGAGATCGAAGAGGAGAACCTGGGCGATGCATTGCATTACCTGAAGGAAGGCATGGAGTGCGAAGCCGTGTTCTATGACGGCAAGGCGATTTCCGTCGAATTGCCGATCACCATCGCCCGCCAGATCGTCTACTCGGAGCCGGCCGTCAAGGGCAACACCTCCGGCAACGTCCTGAAGGACGCCTTGATCGAGAACGCCATCGAGGCGCATCGCTTCACCGTGCAAGTGCCGCTGTTCGTCGACCAGGGCGACACGATCGAGATCGATACCCGTACCAACGAGTACAAGCGCGTGGTTCGCAACTAAGCCGATCTCTCGCGACGAAAAAGGCGCTGCGAACGCAGCGCCTTTTTATTTTTTCATCGCGGGACGGAGCCGGCCATGGCATTGGCGATGCTCTGTCCCCGGCACATCAGACGCCGTCGTCGTCCGCGATCTTCAGGATCAGTTTCCCGAAGTTGCGTCCGTCGAACAGCATGTTCAAGGCCTCCGGGAACCGCTCGATGCCGTCGACGATATCCTCGCGCGTCTTGAACGTGCCTTCCTTCATCCATTTCCCCATCTCCGCCGCCGCGATGTGATAGCGGTCGGCATAGTCGAACACCACCATGCCCTCCATGCGCGCGCGGTTGACCAGCAGAGACAGGTAGTTCGACGGGCCTTTCGTCGCGGTCTTGCCGTCGTTGTTGTACTGCGAGATGGCGCCGCAGATGATGATGCGCGCCTTCATGTTGATGCGGGTGAGCACCGTATCGAGGATGTCGCCGCCGACATTGTCGAAATAGATGTCGACGCCTTGCGGGCAATGCGCTTTCAAGCCGTCCTTCACCGACTCGTTCTTGTAATCGATGCAGGCGTCGAAGCCGAGCTCGTTGACGACGAAATCGCATTTCTCCTTGCCGCCGGCGATGCCGACCACGCGGCAGCCCTTGTGCTTGGCGACCTGGCCGACGGTCTGGCCGACCGCGCCGGCGGCGCCGGACACCACCACGGTCTCGCCGGCCTTGGGCTGGCCGATCTCGAGCAGGCCGAAGTAAGCCGTCATGCCAGGCATGCCGAGCGCGTTCAGGTATTTCGGCAGCGGGGCCGCCTTCGGGTCGACCTTGTAGAAGGCGGCGGACCGATCGTCGGCCGCGCCGATCCAGTATTGCTGCACGCCGATGCCGCCGGAGACATAGTCGCCGGCCGCGAATCGCGGCGATTTCGACGCCACCACCTTGCCGATGCCGCCGGCCCGCATCACTTCGCCGATCGCGACCGGGCGGATATAGGACTTGGCATCGTTCATCCAGCCGCGCATGGCCGGGTCGAGCGACAGGTAGAGCGCCTTGACGAGGATCTCGCCGTCGGCCAGATCGCGTACCGGCTCGGAGGTGGTATTCCAGTCGCTGGGCTTGACCATGCCGACCGGACGGGCGGCGAGGCGGAATTGCTGATTGCTGATCGTGGCGGTCATGTCGGTTCCATGTGATGGGTAGTAAACCCGCCCACTATACCAAAAAAATACGAACGAACGTGCTTTTCGATTTGTAACAGCTGGAAAAATCCTCGGAACTTTCCGCAATTGCCGCGGACCAAGCCCTAAGTCCGCGCAGCAACGCGGCTTGCAGGGCGCGCGCCCGTTGTGCGCGAGGTCCGTCGATACCAACAATTTGCTGTCAGCGTCTTATCGTTCAACGCTTCTCGTTACATAGGAGATCTCATGCTTCGATCCGAATCGCTTTTTGGCAAGCGCGAAACCAATACGCCAAATCCATCCCCAAGCAGCACCAGCACTCTCGGCCAGAACGGCGGATCGGGCATTGCCAAAGCCAGCGCCGGCACGCCCATCGGCGGCATCGTGAACACCTCTATCGCAACCACCACATCCACCACATCTCCAGCCATGTCCAGCACGAACGAACAAGGTAGCAAATTGATTGTCGGTCCCAACATCAAACTCAAGGGCGTCGAGATCACCGATTGCGATACGCTCGTGGTCGAAGGCCGTGTCGAGGCGACGATCGATTCGCGCGTGATCCAGATCTCCGAACGCGGCGCGTTCAAGGGGTCGGCCGAAGTCGACATCGCCGAGATCCACGGCGAATTCGACGGCGACGTGACCGTGCGCCAGAAGCTCGTCATCTATGCGACCGGCAAGGTGTCCGGCAAGGTCCGCTATGGCAAGGTGGTGATCGAGGAAGGCGGCCAGCTCTCCGGCGACATCCAGGTCAATACCGCCGCGACCGCGGCGGCGCGCAATCTGTCGGTCGCCAAGACGGCGCCGTAAGCCATTCCGGCGTTGCGATAGTGGTGTGATAAGCCCGCGCGGCGGCGGCCGCGCGGGCTTATCGTTTTGGCGGCGGCAAGCCGTGCGACAATAGCCGTTCGAATTTTCGCACTACGCCATCATGAACCACCCCGAATACATTCTTACCATCTCTTGCCTCGACCGCCGCGGCATCGTGCATCGCGTCTCCGGCTTCCTGGTCGAGCACGGCTGCAACATCATCGATTCCGCCCAGTTCGGCGACGAACAATCGAAACTGTTCTTCATGCGCGTGCATTTCTCGAAGGAGGAGGGCGCGGCCGACGATGCGGCCTTGCGCGCGGATTTCGCGGCGCTGGCGGCCTCCATGCAGATGGAGTGGCAATTGCACGACGCGCGCCGCAAGCCGCGCGTGATGCTGATGGTGTCGAAGATCGGCCATTGCCTGAACGATCTGCTGTTCCGCTATCGCAGTGGGCTGCTGCCGGTCGAGATTCCGGCCATCGTCTCCAACCACACCGAGTTCTATCAGCTCGCCGCCAGCTACAACATTCCGTTCCACCATCTGCCGCTCGCGGCCGGCGCTTCCGCCGAAGCCAAGCGCGCCCAGGAACGGCGCGTGCTGGAAATCGTCGACGCCAACGAGATCGATCTCGTGGTGCTGGCGCGCTACATGCAGATCCTGTCGCCGGAAATGTGCGAAGCCTTGAAGGGACGCGCGATCAACATCCATCATTCCTTCCTGCCGAGCTTCAAGGGCGCCAAGCCCTACTACCAGGCGCACGACCGAGGCGTGAAGCTGATCGGCGCGACGGCGCATTTCGTCACCAGCGATCTGGACGAGGGACCGATCATCGAGCAGGATGTCGAGCGCGTCGACCATGCCATGGATCCGGAAACGCTGACCGCGATCGGCCGCGACGTGGAATGCGTGGTGCTGGCGCGCGCCGTGAAATGGTTCGTCGAGCATCGCATCCTGCTCAACGGCCACAAGACGGTGGTGTTCAAGTAGGCCGATGCCGCAGGCACGGATGCAAAAGGGGGCGCAATCGATGCGCCCCCTTTTTTTCGTCGGTCCGGCCGGATCAGGCAAGCACGCGCTTGAGCCAGGCGCCGATGTCGTCGATCTCTTCCCCGCACAACGAGTGCGGCATCGGGTAATCATGCCATTCGACGGCGTAGCCGAGCGACGTGAGGATGTCGCGCGATTGCTCGGCGCGCAGGATGGGCACGACCGGATCGCCGCGGCCGTGCGCCAGGAAGATCGGCGTGCCCTGGTTGGCGGCATGGCGTTCCTCGGGGACCGCGGTGTGCAGCGGCAGGTAGCCGGACAGACAGAGCAGGCCGGCCAGTTTTTCCGGATGCCGCAACCCGGTTTGCAGGGCCATGGCGCAGCCTTGCGAGAAACCGGCCAGCACGATGCGGCCGGCCGCGATGCCGCGCGCTTTTTCCTGCTCGATCAGGCGCTCGATCATCGCCTGCGACTTGCGCAGTCCCGCTTCGTCCTCGCGCCGCACGAGATCGACGCCGAGAATGTCGTACCAGGCGCGCATCACATAGCCGTTGTTGATCGTGACCGGCATCATCGGCGCATGCGGGAAGATGAAGCGGATCGGCGGGCAGCCGGCGAGATCGAGTTCCTGCACGATCGGCGCGAAGTCGTGGCCGTCGACGCCCAGGCCGTGCATCCAGATGATGGAGACGGTCGGATTGGGGGCGGTTTCGATCTGGATGGTGTCGAGTTGGGTATGGGACATCTTGCTTTTCGTAGAGTGCGGATTATTTGGGTTGGCGGAGCGCCGACTTCGGCCGGAATGCCTTGCACACCGCCTCGTCGGTTTCCACATAGGGGCCGCCGATCAGGTCGATGCAGTAGGGCACGGCGGCGAAGATGCCGGGCACTACCGGCTTGCCGTCGGCATCCTTCAGGCCTTCCAGCGTTTCCTTGATCGATTTCGGCTGTCCCGGCAGATTCATGATCAGGGCGGCATGATCGGCGGTCTCGCGGATCACGGCGACCTGGCGCGACAGGATCGCGGTCGGCACGAATTTCAGGCTGATCTGCCGCATCTGTTCGCCGAAGCCGGGCATCTCCTTGGTGCCGACGGCCAGCGTGGCCTCGGGCGTCACGTCGCGCCGGGCCGGACCGGTGCCGCCGGTGGTCAGCACTAGGTCGCAACCGGCTTCGTCGACCAGTTCGATCAGGGTTTTTTCGATGACGGCGCGTTCGTCCGGAATCAGGCGTGTCTCCATCTTCCATGGGCTCTTCAGCGCGGCCGAGAACCAGTCGCGCAGGGCGGGAATGCCTTGGTCCTCGTAGACGCCGGAGGAGGCGCGGTCGGAGATGGAGACCAGGCCGATCAACAGCTCGTCGGGATCAGTCTTCTTCGGATTCGTCATGGTCGTCTTCGGCTTGCGGCTTGGCCTGGGCGTTCTGCAACTGCTTGAGCACCTGGAAGATCTCGCGATATGCCTTGGGCGGCTTGTTCTCGGCCTGCTCCTTGCGCGCATTGCGGATCAGCGTGCGCAATTGCTGCACGTCGGCGTCCGGGAATTCGGATTTCAATTCGGTCAGCGCGCCGTCGTCCGCCAGCAGCTTCTCGCGGCGGCGCTCCAGCGCGTGCATCGCGGCGGTTTCGGCCTTGGACGCGCCGCGCCAGCTGTCGATGGTGCGCTGGATGGCCGCGATTTCTTCCTCGTCGAGCGAGCGCATTTTCTTGCCGACGAATTGCAGCTGGCGGCGCCGGCCTTCGTGGTCCTTGATTTTCTGGCACTCGAGGATGGCGTCGCGCACGTCTTCCGGCATCGGTACGCGCATCACGCGATCCTTCGGTTCGTTGACCAGGTCTTCGCCGAGCTTTTGCAGCGCGGTCATTTCGCGCTTCAGTTGCGACTTGGACGGACGGTCGTATTCCTGCTCGAATTCATTGGATTGGAAGCCGCAGGAGCCTCGATTGGGATTTGGCATGGGAGTGGGGCCGGGAAGGCCTTTTGTTTAACGGCTGCTATGATTGCTATTTTAACGTACAGCAGGATCGGGATCGCCATCCGGCGTTACCCTGTCCGGAACCTCAATCCACCTAGAACAGCCCATGAGCGACTCCGTATTCATTCACAGCCAGGCCCAGTTGAAACAAATCGCCGAAGACGTCCTGCGTTTCGCCCGGGAAAAGGGCGCCTCGGATGCCGCCGTCGAAGCCAGCGAAGGCAACGGCCTCGCGGTCACGGTGCGCAAGGGTAATATCGAGACGATCGAACAGAACAAGGACAAGGGCATCGGGGTCACCGTCTACATTGGCGAGCGCCCGCATGTGCGGCGCGGCAACGCCAGCACCTCCGATTTCTCCCGGCAAGCCTTGCGCGACACGGTCGATGCCGCCTACAACATCGCGCGCTTCACGGCCGAGGACGATTGCGCGGGCCTGCCGGAGGCCGATACGCTCGAAATGCAGCCGCGCGACCTCGAATTGTTCTATCCCTGGCTGATTTCCGCAGAAGAGGCGACCGAACTGGCCAAGCGCGCCGAGGCCGCCGCCTTCGCCGTCGACAAGCGGATCACCAATAGCGAGGGCGCCAGCGTCTATGCCCAGCAGTCGCACTTCGTCGCCGCCAATTCGCGCGGCTTCATCGGCGGCTATCCGTATTCGCGCCACACGATCTCGGTCGCGCCGATCGCCGGCAAGGGCGCCAACATGCAACGCGACGATTGGTATTCGTCGATGCGCGATCCGAAGGATCTGGCGCGGCCGGAAGACATCGGCCGCTATGCCGCCGAACGCGCGCTGGCGCGTTTGAACGCGCGCAAGCTGGATACGCGCAAGTGCCCGGTGCTGTTCGAGGCGCCGCTGGCGGCCGGCTTGCTCGGCGCCTTCGTACAGGCGGTGTCGGGCGGCGCCCTCTATCGCAAATCGACCTTCCTGCTCGATTCGCTCGGCCAGCAGGTGTTCGCGCCGCACATCCAGATTCTCGAAGATCCGCACGTCCTCGGCGCGGTCGGCTCGGCGCCGTTCGACGAGGAGGGCGTCAAGACCAGCCGGCGCGACGTGGTGCGGGATGGCGTCGTGCAAGGCTATTTCCTCTCGACCTACTCGGCGCGCAAGCTGGGCATGAAGACGACCGGCAATGCCGGCGGTTCGCACAACCTGTCGCTGACCTCGGCGCTCACCGCGCCCGCCGACGATTTCAAGGCGATGCTGAAGAAACTCGGCACCGGCCTCTTGGTCACCGAGCTGATGGGCCAGGGCGTCAATTACGTGACCGGCGACTATTCGCGCGGCGCATCGGGCTACTGGGTGCAGAACGGCGTGATCCAGTATCCGGTCGAGGAGATCACGATCGCCGGCAACCTGAAGGATATGTTCGCCAAAATCGTCGGCGTCGGCGCCGACACCCTGATCCGCGGCACGAAGCAGACCGGATCGATCCTGATCGAGGAAATGACCATCGCTGGAAGCTGAGGCGGCTGGAAACCTTTCATCCACGTAGTTTCACGTAGGTAGAAATAGGCTTTCGCCTACGTGGTTTTAAGTGTCGGTGCTCCTGTTGCGCCTCCTACAATTTACGTCGAACAAGCAAGCGTGCCGTGTTTGCAGCGTGGGCGGCAAGCGGCTTGCCGGGCAGTTTATCGATGTGTTTTGAACCTCAGGAGGCAATAGACATGGAACGTCGTTCATTTCTCAAACAGGCCGCCGCCGGCGCTGCCGTCGGCACGATGGCGGCGCCGGCCCTGGCGCAAACCCAGCCCGTCATCAATTGGCGCCTGGCGTCGAGCTTTCCGAAATCGCTCGACACCATCTACGGCGCGGCGGAGACTTTCAGCAAGCGCGTGGCGCAGCTGACCAACGGCAAATTCAACATCCGCGTTTTCGCCGGCGGCGAGATCGTTCCGGCGCTCCAGGTGATGGACGCGGTGCAGGCCGGCACGGTCGAGATGGGGCACACCGCTTCCTACTATTACTTCGGCAAGGATCCGACCTTCGCCTTTGATGGTGTCGTGCCGTTCGGCCTCAATTCCCGCCAGCAGACCGCCTGGTTCGACCAGGGCGGCGGCAAAGCGCTGACGCGCGAGTTCTTCAAGGACTACGGCATCGTCAACTTCATGGGCGGCAACACCGGCGCCCAGATGGGCGGCTGGTTCCGCCGGGAAGTGAAGGCCGTGCGGGATCTCAACGGCTTGAAGATGCGTATCGGCGGCTTCGCCGGCCGCGTGATGCAGCGCCTGGGCCTGGTGCCGCAGCAGATCGCCGGCGGCGACATCTATCCGGCGCTCGAGAAGGGCACCATCGACGCCGCCGAATGGATCGGTCCGTACGACGACGAGAAGCTCGGCTTCTACAAAGTGGCGCCGTTTTATTACACGCCGGGCTGGTGGGAGCCGGGGCTCCAGGTATCCTTCTACATCGGCATCAAGGAGTGGGAGAAGCTGCCGAAGGATTATCAGGCAGCGATCGAGGCGGCGTCCTATGAAGCTCACGTCGTGATGCAGTCCGAATACGACGCCAAGAATCCCGCGGCTCTGGCGCGTTTGCTCAAGAACGGCGTCAAATTGCGCAGCTTCCCGAGGGAAGTCATGGAGGCATGCTACAAGGCGGCGAACGACGTGATGGAAGAGGAAGCCGCGAAGAACGCCAAGTTCAAGAAGATCTACGAACCGTGGAAGCGCTTCCGCCAGGATCAGAATCAATGGTTCTCGGTGGCGGAGACGCAAATCCAAAATTTCATGATCAATCGCAAATAATTCCGGTTTGAGCGGGGCGCAAGCTACAGCAGAAAACTTACACGTAGCTTGCGCACCGAGAACCGATTGTCCCTGCCACGAGCCGTTGTTGTAGGAATGCAATAGTGTCCGGTATTGCAAGGCAATCATTGCGCCCCTACAATCCGGACAGCATACCGAAATGCTAAGTTGTAACAATGCAGGATTCTGGATTTTGTCGTTCAACCTGAGGAGATAACATGGAACGCCGTTCGTTTCTCAAGAAAGCCGCCGTTGGCGCATCAGTCGGCGCGGTAGCCGCGCCGGCCTTGGCGCAATCGCTACCCACCCTCAACTGGCGCTTGGCATCGAGTTTCCCGAAATCGCTCGACACCATCTACGGCGCGGCGGAGACTTTCAGCAAGCGCGTGGCGCAACTGACGGGCGGCAAGTTCAACATTCGCGTTTTCGCCGGCGGCGAGATCGTTCCGGCGCTCCAGGTGATGGACGCGGTACAGGCCGGCACGGTCGAGATGGGGCATACGGCTCCCTATTATTACTTCGGCAAGGATCCGACCTTCGCCTTCGATTGCGCCGTGCCGTTCGGTCTGACGTCGCGTCAGCAGACCGCCTGGTTCGATCAGGGCGGCGGCCGCGAATTGCTGCGCGAATTCTATAAGGATTACGGCATCATCAACTTCATGGGCGGCAACACCGGCGCCCAGATGGGCGGCTGGTTCCGCAAGGAAGTGAAGACGGTCAAGGACATGAACGGCCTGAAGATGCGTATCGGCGGCTTCGCCGGCCGCGTGATGCAGCGCCTGGGCCTGGTGCCGCAGCAGATCGCCGGCGGCGACATCTATCCGGCGCTCGAGAAGGGCACCATCGACGCCGCCGAATGGGTCGGCCCGTACGACGACGAGAAGCTCGGTTTCTTCAAGGTGGCGCCGTTCTACTATGCGCCGGGTTGGTGGGAAGCCGGTCCGCAACTGTCGTTCTATGTCGGCATCAAGGAGTGGGAGAAGCTGCCGAAGGAATATCAAGGCGCGATCGAGGCGGCGTCCTATGAAGCGCACGTCGTGATGCAATCCGAATACGACGCCAAGAATCCGGCGGCTTTGGCGCGTCTGCTCAAGAACGGCGTCAAGCTGCGCAGCTACTCGCGCGAGATCATGGATGCCTGCTACCAGGCGGCGAACGACGTGATGGAAGAGGAAGCCGCGAAGAACGCCAAGTTCAAGAAGATCTACGAACCGTGGAAGCGCTTCCGCCAGGATCAGAACCAGTGGGCGTCGGTGGCCGAGGCGACGCTGCAGAACTACCTGATCAATCCGGGCAAGGCAGCACCGAAGAAGTAATTCCCGTCGCCCTCGACGCGAAACCCGCAGAGCGCAAGCCTGCGGGTTTTGTTTTTCGTGGCATGAGCCTTGGAAACTGACGGTCAAGGCCAGTCGCTGGCTGTGCCGGGTTCGGCCGGCAGCGTACGGATGTCATCCACCGGCGCCGTTTCTTCCGGCCGGCGCGTGGCATAGGGAGAGTCGATATCGCCGTCCTTGCGGTCGAACAGGTTCAAGATGTCCGCCGCCAGTTTCATGTTCGACGCGATCGCATTAGCCAAGGCCGAAATCGACGACTTGTGCTGCGCCGATCCCGGTTGTTGGTGGATCACGAAATCATATCGGTATCGCCCTGGCCATGCGCAATAAAAAGCCCCGCAGGACATGCCTTGCGGGGCCGGGGGCGGGAGTCGGGCGATTATTTCTTGTCCGTGTCGGACGAGAAGTTCAACTGGATCTCGCCTTCGTCTTTCTTATCGCTTTCCTGCTTGGCGTCGCCCTCGGTCGAGAAATTCAGTTGGGGAGTACCGTCCGTCGTCTCGGGCGCGGGGGCGCCGCCATCCTGGTTCAGATCGACCTTCAATTCGATCTGTTCTTTCATGTCCGTTTTCGACGCCACACTCACCAGTCCGGGGAATGCGATGATCAAGCTGACCATCAGCACTT
>Ga0196972_1000250_pt1 | contig 37835 bp, 37 predicted proteins | sample S1v_2013CmetaG_FD_148618 | JGI IMG/M metagenome (GOLD analysis project Ga0196972, IMG submission 148618) | Soil microbial communities from Anza Borrego desert, Southern California, United States - S1+v_20-13C | ecosystem: Environmental > Terrestrial > Soil > Desert | place: USA: California...
CACCTTCGCCTCGTTCGCCTCGATGTGGCTGATCCCGCGGCTGGAGCAGTTCCAGCGCGACAACCCGGACATCGACATCCGCATCGACGCCACCGACACTTCGCTCGACCTGGAGCTGGCCGACGTGGACCTGGCGCTGCGCTACGGCCCGGCGTCCAACATGCCGCCACGCTCGGTGCGCCTGTTCGGCGAGCAGCTCACGCCGGTGGCCAGCCCCTGGCTGCTCAAGGCCACGCCGGTGAAGAAGCCGTCGGACCTGGCGCAATTCGCCCTGATCGAGGCCGGCGACGCCCATCCCGGGCACATGGAGTGGCTGACCTGGCGGCGCTGGTTCGACGCCCAGCAGCTGACGCGCTTCCAGCCCAAGCGCTGGCTGTACTTCAACTACGCCTACCAGATGGTGCAGGCGGCGCTCACCGGCCAGGGCGTGGTGCTGGCGCGGCTGCCCATGGTGGCCGAGAGCCTGGCCAACGGCGACCTGATCGAGCCGCTGCCGAAGCTGCGCATCGACTCGCCCCTGTCCTACTGGCTGATCAAGGGCGAGCGCAGCGGCCAGCGCCCCGAGGTGGCCGGCTTCTGCGCCTGGCTGGAAGGCCAGGCCAGGTCCACCCGCCAGACCATTGGCGAAGTGCCCGACCCGGACACGGTGGACAACATCGACTGACGATGCGCCCTGGACGGAGCGGAGCGCGCCGTCCCCGCCGGGATCAGTCGGGCCGCGTCATTGCCAGCGCCTCTTCCACGTAGAGGTAGACCTCCTCCGGGATGGACGGGTGGCGCTTGCGCTCCTTGGTGCGCCACTGGCCCAGGCGCACGATCACCAGCTCGCGCGACGGCACCACGATGGCGTACTGGCCCAGGTGGCCCTGCATGAACCAGAACGGCGGGCTGTGCCTGGGGTCCATCCAGAGCCCGTGGCCGTAGTGCTCCACGTGCCCGTTGGGGCTGGTCATGCGCTTGACGAAGTCCGCCGGCACCACCTGCTGTCCGTTCCACTGCCCCTGCTGCAGCATCATCTGTGCGACCCGCGCCATGTTACGCGCCGAGGTGTGGATGCAGCAGTAGGCCAGCTCCATGCCGCCGTCCTCGCGTGGCCGGTCCAGGCTCCAGCTGGCCTCGGCCATCCCGAGCGGCTGCCACAGCCGCCGCGACGCGTAGCCCGCCAGCGTCAGGTCGGGCTCGCGCGCCTTCAGCGCCCGCTGCAGCGCGATGCCCAGCAACTGCGTGCTGGCGCTGCTGTACTCGTAGCCGCTGCCCGGCTCGCGCTCGAAGCCGTGGCGCAGCACCGTGGCCTGCGCATCGCCGCCGAAGTACAGCTCGGTGGTGGCGTTCAGCGGCAGGTAGTAGTTCTCGTCCCAGGCGTGGCCGGAGGTCATCGCCGACAGCTGCGCCAGGGTGGCGAAGCGGCCCTGCGGATGGTTCGCGTACTCGCCCACCCAGGTGGCCAGCGGCGCGTCGAACGACGGCACGATGCCGTCGGCCACCGCCGCGCCGGCCAGCAGCGTCATGACCGTCTTGGCCATGGAGAAGATGTTGGTGCGGCTGTCCGGCCCGTAGGGCGGGAAGTAGGTCTCGTGCACCAGCGCGCCCTTGTGCATCACCAGGAAGGCGGCGCTGCGGTGCTGGCGCAGGTAGCTGGCCATGCCCTCCGACAGCGGCCGCTGCGGCCCGGCCGTCCAGGGCTGCGGCGCCCCGCCGGCGATGCGCGCCTGCGTGAAGTTGCGCGCATCGTCGATGTGCGCGGTGTTGTGGCCCTGCAGGTAGGTGTAGCGCACGGCGTTCCAGATGTAGCCGTGGCCGGCCAGCTGCAAGGCCGCGGCCGTCAGCACGAGCAGCACCAGCAGCCCGAGCAGTCCGCGCTTGAGGTATTTCACGTCCCGTCTCCCTTCATTTCAGTTCTTCTCCGAACATCTACATCGCACAACGGACGAATTCGCAAGGCCTAGTCCAGTGCCACCGCGGAACCGGCTCTGCCGGGCCGCTGGTGGCGCCCCTTGAGGGGAGGCGCCGAAGGCGCTTCGGGGTGGTCTCTTACACAGGCCACACGACGCCGTTGTCGTTCAGGATGGCGTCCAGTGGCACGTCGTGCGGCTCCGGCTCCAGGTCGTCCAGGTAGCCGTTGGTGTATCCCAACCCCACCGTGAACGGGCGGGGCTCCAGCGCGGCCAGCGTGCGGTCGTAGAACCCGCCGCCGTAGCCGAGGCGGTAGCCGCCCGGTCCGTAGCCGACGCAGGGCACGAACAGCAGGGTGGGCACGACCACTTCGGTGTCCTTGGGCTTGGGGATTCCGTAGGCGTCCTCCTCCATCGGGCAGCCCGGGTACCAGGCGTGAAATCCGAGCGTCCTGTGCTGCTTGTCCACCACAGGCAGCGCGATGCGCCGCAGCTGCGGTTCGTCCAGCAGCTCGCCGTCTTCCTTCCACCGGTGCAGCGCCGGCAGGGGATCGAACTCGCCCTTGATCGGCCAGTAGGCGCCGATCACGGTGTCGGGCCGCCCCACCAGCCAGATGCGCATCACCTGCTGCAGCAGGTCGGCCCGGCGCAGCCGGTCGGGCAATGCCAGCCGGTCCTCGACCAGGCGCCGGCGCAAGGCTTTTTTCTCCTCCGGCGTGCTCATAATCCCCCGATGAAGTTCCGGCCGATTCTGACATCCCTGTTGCTGGCGCTGGCCGGCGCCGCATTCGCACAGGCCCCGGGCGACGCGATCGTGCTGGACATGGCGCAGGCCTGGCGCCAGGGCAACAAGGAGCGCCTCACGCAGTTGCTGCCGCAGGTGCGCGGGCACGCCCTGGAACCCTGGGCTGCCTACTGGGAGTTGCGCGCACGGCTGGATACGGCCACCCCGGCGGAGGTGCAGGACTTCCTCACCCGCTACGCCGGCACCTACCAGGAAGACCGCTTGCGCAACGACTGGCTGCTGCTGCTCGGCGACCGCCGCGACTGGCCCGCCTTCGACGACGCGCACGCGGGCTTCCGGATGCGCGACGACCCGCAGGTCCGGTGCTACGCCCTGCTGGTGCAGCACCTGAGCGAAGGCCCCGCCGCGCCCGCCACCCTGGCCGACGAGGTCCGCCGCCTCTGGTGGGCCGAGCGCGGCGACCCGGGCGCGTGCACCCATGCGGCCAGCCGATTGATGGGCGAGGCCGGCGCGCGCAACCGGCTCACCCAGGCCGATGCTTGGGTCAAGGCCCGGCTGGCCATGGAGGCCAACCGGCCGCGCAGCGTGGAAGCGGCGGTGGGCATGGTCGCCCCCGACGCCCTGCCGCTGCTAGCTCAGATCCAGGCCAGCCCCACGAAATTCCTCGCCGGCCGGGTGAGCGCCGCCTCCCGCGTGCGCAAGGAACTGGTCGGGCTGGCGCTGCTGAAGATGGCCACCGCCGACACCGACAGCGCCGTGCGCATGCTGGAGGACAAGTGGGGGCCGCAGTTGTCCCCCGAGGAGCGCAACTGGATCTGGGGCACGCTGGGCAAGCGGGCCGCGCAGCAGCTGTCGCCCGACGCGCTCGGCTACTTCGCGCACGTGACCCGCGACGCCGACCTGAGCGACAGCATGCTGGCCTGGAAGGCCCGCGCCGCCCTGCGGGCCGGCCGCGCGCCGCTCTGGGACGGGGTGCGCTCGGCCATAGACGCGATGAGCGACGAGGCGCAGCAGGAGCCCACCTGGCGCTACTGGAAGGCACGCGCCCTGCTCGCCTCCGGGCGCGATGCGCAGCGCGCCGAGGCCCAACGCCTGCTGGAAGCCATCGCCTCGCCGGCCGGCTTCTACGAGCAGCTGGCGCTGGAGGAGCTGGGCCTGACGATCGACGTGCCGCCGCGGCCGGCACCGCCCACGCCCGAGGAGCTCGACGCCGCGAGCCGGAACCCCGCGCTGCAGCGCGCGCTGTACGCCATCCAGCTCGGGCTGCGTTCCGAAGGCAACCGCGAATGGGTCTATGCCACGGCGCTGGCGACGCCCGGCGGCATGGGCGAGCGGGAGCTGCTGGCGGCGGCGCAGATCGCCTGCGAGCGCGAGGTCTGGGACCGCTGCATCAACACCAGCGAGCGCACGCGCGAGGCCTTCGATGCCGTTCAGCGCTTCCCGATGCCGCACCGCGAGTCGGTCGTCCGCCGCGCCCAGGCGATCGGGCTGGACCCGGCCTACGTCTACGGCCTGATCCGGCAGGAGAGCCGCTTCATCATGGACGCCCGCTCGCACGTGGGCGCCTCCGGCCTGATGCAGGTGATGCCGGCCACCGCGCGCTGGACCGCCCGCAAGATCGGCATGAACGGCTTCCGCCCCGAGCAGCTGACCGACCGCGAAACCAACATCGCCATCGGCACCGCCTACCTCAAGCTGGCGCTGGACGATCTCGACGGCTCCATGCCGCTGGCCGCCGCCGCCTACAACGCCGGCCCGCGGCGGCCGCGTGCCTGGCGCAACGGCCCGGTGATCGAGGCGGCCGCCTGGGCCGAGAACATCCCGTTCGGCGAGACGCGCGACTACGTCAAGAAGGTGCTGGCCAACACCACGCTGTACGCCGCCATCCTGACCGGCCAGCCGCAGTCGCTGAAGGCCCGCCTGGGCTTCATCGGCCCGCGCGACGCCAGCCTTCCCGAGCCCAACGCCGACCTGCCCTGACCGCCGCGGCATGGATCTCTGGCAGCGCATCCTCGCCACCGTCGCCGACGAGTTCTCGGACCTGCCCGACGCCGAGACCTTCACGCGCGTGGTGGTGCGCCTGGTGCTGGCGGCGCTGCTGGGCGCGCTGGTGGGGCTGGAGCGCGAACTGGCGGGCAAGCCCGCGGGCTTGCGCACCCACATGCTGGTGGCGCTGGGCGCGGCCCTGTTCGTGCTGATCCCGCTGCAGGCCGGCATCGAGCTGGGCGACCTCAGCCGCGTGATCCAGGGCCTGCTGGCGGGGGTCGGCTTCCTGTGTGCCGGCGCCATCCTCAAGGGCGATGCCGAAGACGAGGTGCACGGGCTGACCACCGCCGCCAGCCTCTGGATGACGACGGCCATCGGCCTGGGCGTCGGCCTGGGCCGCGACACCACCGCCGCCCTCAGCACGGTGCTGGTGCTGGGCATCCTGCGGTTGGAAGGACCGCTGAAGCGCTGGATCGAGCAGCGCCGCCGCGGCCGGCTGGTCGCCACCGCGGACCGCGACGAAGGCCATTGATCGCCAATCCGCATCGATGGTGCGGGCATTCGGAATCGATGCGCGAAGGGCGCGACGCTAGCATTCGTGGCACATCCGCATCGAAAGGCGCCCTCCATGCTCAAGCTCTACATCGGCAGCAAGAACTATTCGTCCTGGTCCATGCGTCCCTGGGTGCTGATGCGGCAGGCCGGCATCCCGTTCGAGGAAGTGAAGCTGCGCTTCGACTCGTTCGCGGCCGACTCGCAACTGAAGCGCTCGATCGCCGAGGTCAGCCCGGCCGGCAAGGTGCCGGTGCTGGTGGACGACGGCTTCTCCATCTGGGACACCATGGCGATCGCCGAATACCTGGCCGAGCGGTTCCCCGACAAGGCCCTCTGGCCGCGCGACCGGCAGGCGCGTGCCCGCGCGCGCAGCGTCTGCGCCGAGATGCACTCCGGCTTCGCCGCCCTGCGCGGCCTCTGCCCGATGAACATCGAGGCCTCGCTGCCCGACGTCGGCAAGCTGGGCTATCGCGACAAGCCGGCGGTGCGGGCCGACGGGGATCGCATCGTGGCGATGTGGGACGAGCTGCTGCGGCAGCACGGCGGGCCCATGCTGTTCGGCGAGTTCAGCATCGCCGACGCCTTCTACGCTCCGGTGTGCATGCGTTTCCGCACCTACGGCATGCCGGTGCCGCAGGTCGCGGCCGACTACGTGGCGCGCGTCTGCGAGCTGCCCGGCGTGAAGGCCTGGATCACCGACGCGCTCGCGGAGCAGGACTTCCGCGAATTCGAGGAGCCGTACCGGCTCGCGCGCTGACGCGAGCCGCGGGCAGCCGCGTCTTACACTGGCTGCCATGCAGACGTACATGGTGGGCGGGGCGGTCCGCGACGCGCTGCTCGGGCTGCCGGTGAACGACCACGACTGGGTGGTCGTCGGCGCCACGCCCGAGGCGATGGTGGCGGCCGGCTACCTGCCGGTCGGGCGCGACTTCCCGGTGTTCCTGCATCCCGCGACGCGCGAGGAGTACGCGCTGGCGCGCACCGAGCGCAAGACCGGCCGCGGCTACCACGGCTTCGCCTTCCATGCCGATCCCGGCGTCACGCTGGAGGAGGACCTCGCCCGGCGCGACCTCACCATCAACGCCATGGCGCGCGACGAGGCCGGACGCCTGATCGATCCCTTCGGCGGCCAGGCGGACCTGCGCGCGCGCGTGCTGCGGCACGTGACCGACGCCTTCCGCGAGGACCCGGTGCGCATCCTGCGGGTGGCGCGCTTCGCGGCCCGCTTCGCCGATTTCAGCCTCGCCCCCGAGACACTGGAGCTGATGCGCGGCATGGTGGCGGCCGGCGAAGTGGATGCGCTGGTCCCCGAGCGCGTGTGGCAGGAACTGGCGCGCGGCCTGATGGAGCAGCGGCCCTCGCGCATGTTCGAGCTGCTGCGCGAATGCGGCGCGCTGGCGCGGCTGCTGCCGGAGGTGGACCGGCTCTGGGGCGTGCCGCAGCGCGCGGACTACCACCCGGAGGTGGACACCGGCGTGCACCTGATGATGGTGCTGGACATGAGCGCGCGGCTGCAGGCCAGCCTGCCGGTGCGCTTCGCCTGCCTGGCGCACGACCTGGGCAAGGGCACGACGCCGGCCTCGGTGCTGCCGCGCCACATCGGCCACGAGGAGCGCAGCGCCCGCCTGCTCAAGTCGCTGGCCAAGCGGCTGCGCGTGCCCACCGAGTGCAGCGAACTGGCGGACGTGGTCGCGCGCGAGCACGGCAACATCCACCGCAGCGGCGAGTTCGGCGCGGCCGCCGTGGTGCGGCTGCTGGAGCGCTGCGACGCCTTCCGCAAGCCGCAGCGCTTCGACGAGGTGCTGCTGGCCTGCGAGTGCGATGCGCGCGGGCGGCTGGGGCTGGAAGAGTCCGGCTATCCGCAGCGGCCCCGCTTGCGAACCGCCCTGCAGGCCGCGCTGGCGGTCGGCACGCGCGCGATCGCCACGGCCGCGCAGGCGCAGGGCCTCGCCGGGCCACAGGTCGGCGAGCGCATCCACGAGGCGCGGGTGCACGCGGTGGCGCAGTGCCTGGCCGGCACTCAGTCCAGCAGCGCCAGCGCAGCGTAGTCGCCGACCCGCTCGCCCAGCCCGGCGGGTACCAGCTCGCAGCCGGCGGTCAGCGCCGGCAGGTGGCGGCGGACTTCCGCCTGCAGCCGCGGCAGCAGCAACTCCTGGTTGTGGCAGAACACGCTGCCGCCCAGGCTGATGCGCTGCAGGTCGAGGGTCGCCACCAGGTTGTAGAGCCCGCGTCCCATCACGCGGCACAACTCGTCGACGGCGGCCAGCGCCCGGGCGTCGCCCTCGCGGGCGCGCTGCATCAGCGTGGCCGCATCGACGCCGAAACGGGGCTCGGCGAAGGTGCCGCCGACCAGCGCCTCCAGGTCGCCCACGTTGCCGCAGCCGCACTGGATGCGATCGTCGTCGGCGACGAAAGCATGTCCCGCGTGGCCGGCATTCCCGTTCTTGCCGCGCAGCACGCGTCCGCCCACGCACAAGCCGGTGCCGACACCGGTGCTCCACGTCACGTACGCGCAATCGTCCACGCCCTGCAGCGCGCCCCAGCGGCGCTCCGCCTCCAGCGCGGCGATGCCGTCGTTCTCCACCCGCAGCCGGGCGAAGCGGCGCGCCAGCGGCGCTTCCAGCACGGCGGAGGTCCAGTCGTTGGGCAGGCGCCCGGGCGGACCGGCCAGGCCGCCGCAGATGTTGGGCGCGGCGACTTCGATGGCGCCGTCCACCCGCACGAACGGACCGCAGGAGGCAACGCCCGCGGCTTGCACGGCGTCGGGCGCGATGCCCGCCTCGGCGCAGGCCTCGTCGACCATGCGCAGGATCTGGCGCGCCACGGCGTCGCGGCTGCCGCTCTTGGCGGTGGGTTCGTGCCGGCGCGCGACCAGGTCGTGGCTGCGGCCGTCGTTCAGGCTGACCGACACCTTGGTGCCGCCGATGTCGATGCAGGCTTTCATGGGGCGTTCACAACAGGCGGGAGAGGCCGGCCGCCACCATGCTCAGCAGCACCGTCGAGGCCAGCGGGATGTTCCAGTCGCGCCCGAACAGCTTGAAGCGCAGGTCACCCGGCAGCCGGCCGAAGCCCAGCTTCTGCAGCAGCGGCGTCAGCCAGCTGATCAGCATCAGGGCCAGGAAGACGACGATGAACCACCGGATCATGCGGCCAGTGTAGGCGGTGGCTCCGTGACGCGGGCTTCAGAGGCGCCCGGTGCGGTCGCCGCGGGCAAAGCCCATCGCATCCCAGAACCCGCCCGCGGCCAGGCCGACCACCTTGAACAGCTCGCCCATCTCGTGCTCGTTCACCAGCTTCTGCATCGCCGCCTGCTGCGCCCGGTCGGCGCCGGCGGCCAGTTCGAGCAGTCCGCAGTTGAACAGGAAGTGGGCCTGGCTGGTGTAGCCCAGCACCGCCAGCCCGGCGTCCTGCGCCGCCAGCGCGATGCCGGTGAAGTCCACGTGCGCCGTGATGTCCTTGGTGCCGAGCGCGTCCAGCGGGTCGGGGTCGGCCAGGTGGCCGCGGTGGCACATGAGCGTGCCCATGTGCCGCTGCGGGTGCCAGTACTCGCGCTCGGGAAAGCCGTAGTCGAGGAAGAAGGCGGCTCCCTTCTCCAGCCGGTCGGCCAGGGTGCGGATGAAGGCCTGTGCCTGCGGATGGATCTCGGTCAGGTAGTCGTGCGCGCCCTCGACCTCCACCGGCGGGCGCAGCGCGGTCGGCCGGTCCTCGAACCGGAGCCCGTCGCTGCCCGCAGCCACCCCCCGCTCGTGCCACACCCCGCCGATGCGGTGCAGCAGCTTGACCGGCATGGCGTCCAGCACCTCGTTGCCGACCACCACGCCGGCGAAGCGCTGCGGCAGCTCGGACACCCAGCGCACCTTGCCGGCATGCGCCTTGAGCCGCTCCTGCTGCCGCTCGCGCAGGCTGCCCGAGAGATCGACGATGGTGTAGCGCGCGACTGCCGGGCCAAGCGCCTCCAGCAGTTGCCGGGCCAGGGCGCCGGAGCCGGCGCCGAACTCCCAGATCTCGTCCGTGCCCGATACCTCCAGCGCCTGCCCGAGCTGGCGCGCCAGCGTGCGGCCGAACAGCGGCGTGAGCTCGGGCGCCGTCACGAAGTCGCTGCCGCTGGACGGCAGGGCGCCGAACTTGCGGGAGGCGTTCGCGTAGTAGCCCAGGCCGGGCGCGTACAGCGCCAGCGCCATGAAGCGGTCGAACGGCAGCCAGCCGCCGTCGCGCGCGATCGCCTTGGTCATCAGCCCCGCGAGGGCGCTCGTTACACTCGACGCCTCGTCACTCATCGGTGACATTCTGGTTGGAAGCGCGGCGGGAAAAACCGAGGTGGCGTTGGCTGCATCTGAACAATCCGGCTTGGCCGCATCGAACGAGCTCATCCGATGGTTGCGCCTGCTGGCGCTGCCCGTGTGGGCCCGGGCGGCCATTCTGCTCCTGGTGGTCATTGTCGTCGTTGGCGGCACGGCGCTCCTGCCCGGCAAGGCTGGCGCCGACAGCGCGGAACTGGCCGCCTTCCGCCATGTGTTCCTCGCGCGCGGCGTGGTCGAGACGCAGCGCCACGCTATGCTGGTCCCATGACACGGTGGGTCCTCATCACCGGTGGCTCGCGCCGACTCGGCCGCGAGATCTGCACGGTCTTCGCACGGGGCGGCTGGAGCATCGCCTGCCACTACCGCGATTCGGAAGCGCAGGCGCAGGAAGTGGTCGAACAGGCACGGACGTTCGGTGTGCAGGCCCTCGCCCTACAGGGCTCGCTCGACAGCGAGAGCGACGCCGAGTCGCTGTTCCACCGGACCTGTGCAGGCATCGGCGGACCGCCCTCCTGCATCGTCAACAACGCCTCGACCTTTTTTCCCGACGCCGCCACCGATTTCGTCGCACAGTCCCTGCTGCAGCAGTTGCAGACCAATCTCCTGGTGCCGCTGGTGCTGGGGAAGCTCCTGCATGCCGGCTGGTCGCAGGCCTCGAATGCGAGCGGGGTCGCCAGCGTGGTCAACGTGCTCGACCAGAAGGTCTACAACCTGAATCCGGACTACTACTCGTACACCCTCTCCAAGCTGGCCCTGGAGCGGGCCACGATCCAGCAGGCCCAGGCCCTGGCCCCCACGCTGCGCATCAATTCGGTGGTTCCCGGCTTGATGTACCCGAGTGGCCCCCAGACCATCGAGAACTTCGAGCTCGCCGCGAACGCGAACCTGCTGCGGCGCCCGGTCGACCCTGTCCGTGTTGCGGAGACCGTCTTCTTCCTGGCGGACAACGAGTGCATCACCGGGACGAGCGTCTGCGTGGACAATGGGCAGCACCTCGTACCCCTGCCGCGCGACATCATGTTCGTCGTGGACGACCTGCTGCGAAAGAACGCATGAACCCGACCGAACGGCTCCTGGACTGTCGTCGAATCTTCCTGCGCGGGCTCCAGGTCGAGGCCGTGATCGGCGTGCACGAGTTCGAGAAGGACCAGGCGCAGCGGGTCCTCGTCGATGTCGACCTGTACGTCTCCCCCGCATCGCCGGCCCGCGACTCGATCGACGAGGTCGTCGACTACGACTTCGTTCGCGACCTCGTGCTGGAGCGGGTTGCGAGGGGCCCGATCGCCCTCCAGGAAACGCTGTGCGACGACATCCTCCGCGCCGTGCTCTCGCACCCCGAGGTGCAAGCCGCCCGGGTCAGCACGCGCAAGCCGGACGTCTATCCGGACTGCGAGGCGGTCGGCGTCGAAGTGTTCCGGTTCAGGCCGACAGACAGATGAACCCCGACGGCGGCAAGGAGGTCCTCACCCTCACCGGGCTGCGCTTCGACGCCAACCTCGGCATCCTGGAGCACGAGAAGGCGAGCCCGCAGCCGATCCAGGTGGATGCCGAACTGAACCTGGGCACCCAGCCGCTGCTGCCGCGCGACGACGAGATCCTGCACGTGCTGGACTACCGCAAGGTGCGCAAGATCATCATCGAGGAGTGCACGGCCGAGCACGTCAACCTCCTGGAGAGCCTGATCGGCAAGCTGGCGCTGCGGCTGATGCAGTTGCCCGGCGTGCTGGGCGTGCGGGTGCGCATCGCCAAGCTGGCGATCTTCGACGACTGCGAGGTCGCGATCCGCGTCGAGACCGGGCTCTGGTAGCGGCGCCGGCTCAGTGCCGGTGGCCGCTGTCCTTGGGCGCCGGCGTACCCATCACCTGCACGATCTTCACCCGCGTGCCCTCCGGCGCGCCGCGCTGGATCGCCAATGCGGCCCCCTGCGCCGACTGCCGCTTCGTGTCGAGCGCGAACGACATGGCGGACAGCTCGCGCGAGAAGCGCAGGCTGTCCGGATCCACGCCGCGGGTCTTGCGCGCGGCCGCCTGCAGCCGCGCCGCGTCCCAGGGCCCGGCCACTTCGCAGAACACCATCACCCGGCCCTGCCTGGCGGCCTTCTGCAGCAGCGCGTAGTCATAGGTCGCGGCGACCTTGTCCTCGGCACAGGTGCCGCAGGCCCAGGCGCCCGGCGCGGCCAGGGCCGCGGCGGCCAACAGGAAGGCGCTGCGCTTCATCACTTGTGCCCCGAATGCCCGGAGGCACCCTGCGCCGGTGCCGGCACGGGCGAGGCCGGCATCGGCACCGCCGAACGGGTCTGGGACGGCGGCAGCGTGGCGCCCTCGGCCGCGGGCTGCGGCTGGCGCTTGCCCTCCGCCTTGACGTTGGCGTCGGCCCACTTGAAGTACGCGAGGTACTCCTTGACCTCGTTGTCGGAAAGGCCCTGGTTGGGCATGGGCACCTTGTACTTGCCCAGCATCTCCTTGGCGATCGGGTCGGTCTGGATCATCTGCTCGGGCGCCTTCAGCCAGCGCGCCAGCCAGGCTTCGTCGCGCCGCTGGGTGACGCCCAGCACGTCCGGGCCCATGCGGTCGCCGCCGCCGATGGTGTGGCAGGCCAGGCACTTCTGCTCGAAGTGCAGCTTGCCCTGCAGCGCCACCGGATCGGTCGGTGCGCCGGTGGCGGGGATGTTGTGGTGCTCGGGGTCGGTGCCCGGCGCCGTGCCGGCGTCGATGATGCCCACCGCGCCCTGCGAGGCGTTGGCGAAGTGGTGGTCCACCATGGCGTAGCCGCCGGCCTCGGGGATGATGAATTCCACGATCGCGCCGCTGGACGAGCCGAGCAGCACCGTCTGCATGCCGCGGAACTGGTTGTCCGGGTTGCCGTCGATCCAGACGCGGTCGAAGATGGTGCCGACCACGTGGAAGCTGGAGGTGTTGGAGGGCCCCACGTTCAGCACGAACAGGCGCACCTTCTCCAGCGGCTTGGCCGGCAGCGGCTGGTCGACCATGCCGTTGTAGCGGCCGTTGAACACGGTGTAGGTGGGCGCCTTGGAGCGCACCCGGTCGCCGTCCAGCACGTACAGCGGCGCGCCGTCGACCTTGCGCTTCTCCGGGTCGAGCTTGGTATAGAACTCGCTTTGCACCACCGCGTACTCGCGGTCGACCTTGGTCGGGTAGCCGCCGCGCGGCTCCACGATCATCATCCCGTACATGCCCGAGGCGATATGCTCCAGCACCATGGGCGTGCCGCAGTGGTACATGAACACGCCGGGGTAGTTGGCGGTGAACTCGAAGGAGATGGTCTGCCCCGGCGCGATCGAGCGGTACTTGTCGTTGGGCGCCACCATGGCCGAGTGGAAATCCATGGAGTGCATCATGGGCGCGGTGGTCACGCGCGGGCCGGGCATGGCCTCGTCGGAGCGGTTGCTCATGACGAAGCGGATGCGATCGCCCACCTTGGCGCGCACCACCGGCCCCGGCACCATGTCGCCGAAGGTCCAGGCGCTGTACTTCACGCCCGGCGCGATCTCGATGATCTTGTGCGTGATGTCCAGCCGGATCTCCTTGACCGGCGCCGGGTCCAGCGGCTTGAGGGCCGCTTCCATGCTGAGCGAATTTCCCGCCGCGAAGGGACCGGTATGGCGCTCGTTCGAGACCACCGCCGTGGGCGAGCCGAAGGCCATGTGCCGGTGGTCGTAGGGATCGCCAGAGGCCGCCGTGCTGCCGGTCGTCGCTGCCGGCGCCGATGCCGGCGTGGCCGCGCTGCTCGCGGCCGTGTTGCTGTCGCATCCCGCCAGCACCAGGGCCAGCACCGGGCCGAGGACGGCCCACCGCAGTGCGCGGTTCATCACGAATCGCATGCGCTCTTCTCCTTTTATTCGCGTTGGTCTTGACTTAAGTCTAGGAGATTCGCGCAAGAATCTGGCAAAGGCGCAGCGCCGCGCTCGGCCAGTCCGTCAGGGCGACAGGGCCGCGACCGACAGCCGCGAGCGCGCGCCCGCAAACGGCGGCACGCCGGCCGCCCGCCAGCCCTCGGCCGACCGGTGCAAGGCCGCCGCGATGCCGCGGCGCAGCGCCTCGGCCTCCGCGGTCAGGCCCACGTCGCGCCGCCGCAAGGCGACGACCCGCACCGGCGGCAGCGCCAGCCCCTGCAGCTCGATGCGCCGCAGGCCGTGCGGCTGGCCCGACTCGAGCAGCGGCATCGCCACGATGCCGATCGCGTCGGTGCTTCGCAGCAGGCTGAGGCCGACCACCGCGTCGCAACGCAGCACCTGTGCGGGCAGCTTCAGGCCCAGGCTGCGGAAGTAGCTGGCCACCAGCGGCGAGCGGGTGCCGGTGCGCGAGCCCATCGCCAGCCATTCGTACTGCAGCAGCGCATCCGGCGTGACCGAGGGCCCGCCTTGCAGCAGCGGATGGCCGGCGCGCACCGCCAGGCCACGCGGCGCCTCGGCGACGGCCTCGAGTTCGAACCCGCCCAGCGCGATGTCGCCGTCGTCGTGGACGAAGGCGAAGTCCAGCGAGCCGTCGCGCAGGCCGCGCACGGCCGCATGGGCGAAGCCCTCGCCGACGCACACCTGCGCGGCCGGATGGTGGTCGCGGAAGCCACGCAGCGCCGGCACCAGCCCGCAGGCGGCCACCAGCGGCGTGACCAGGAGGCGGACCATGGCCGGCGCGCCGCGGCCCTCCTCCGCCAGGTCCGACTGCAGCAGTTCGAGCTGGCGGTCGATCAGGCTGGCGCGGGCGTGCAGGCGCAGGCCGGCGTCGGTCAGCTGCACGCCGTGCGGCGTGCGCAGCAGCAAGGCCAGGCCGACGTCCTCCTCCAGCTTGCGCAGCGACTTGGTCAGGGCGGCCTGGGTCAACCCGAGCGCGGCGGCGCCGCCGCGCAGGCTGCCGTGCGCGGCCACGGCGAGCAGCGCGCGGATCTGGTGGGCCTTGAGGTCCATGGCGTCAGGCGGCCAGCGAGCGCCCGGTCAGGGCGTAGCCGACGCATTCCACGAAGTATTCGGCGGCCGGCACCAACGGGCGGTCGCGCCGGGTGAGCAGCGTCAGCCGCAGCGGCGGCCTCGGCAGGCCTGCCAGCGGCACCGCCACCAAGTCCGCCAGTTCGGGCGCTGCCAGCAGCGGTTGCGGCAGCACGGTCACGGCATCGCCCTGGCGCAGCATCTGCAGCGCGATGTAGGCCTCGCACTGCAACTGGCGCTCCGGCGGCGCCAGCCCCGCCGCCTCGAAGAAGCCGAGGAAGCGCCGCACCCGCGCGGACGAGGGCGCGACGGTGAACACCCATTCGAAGCGGCGCAGCGCCGCCAGCGAGGGCTGGGCCAACACCGGGTGGCCGCGCCGCACCACCACGACGTAGTGCGTGGTCACCAGCTCGCGACAGGCGAACTCCTCGCCCAAATCGTCGTGGTCGGCCTCGATGGCCAGGTCGACCGCGCCTTCGCGCAGCGCCGGCAGGCCGTGCGAGACCACGCCTTCGAACAGACCGAGCTCCACCTGCGGGTAGCGCTGGCGGAACCAGCGGCAGGCCTGCCCCAGGCCGCCGGCGATCACCAGCGGGGTGACGGAAGCGAGCACCTGCTTCTGCTCGCGCGCCGACTGCTGCAGCTCGGCCATGGCTTCCTGCAGCTCGTTCTCGATCAGGCGGGCGCGCCGGGTCACCCGCTGGCCGTCTTCGGTCAGCGCCGTCCCGGCCGGGCCGCGCTGCACCAGCACCCGGCCGGTGGCGGCCTCCAGTTCGCGGATGGCGCGGGTGACGGCGGCCTGCGACCAGTCGAGTTCGCGGGCGGCGGCCCGGATGCCGCCGTGGTCCACCACGTGCAGCAGGGCGCGCAACTGGCTGAGCTTGATGTCCATGCGTCCTCGTGGCCGGCCGATCGATTCGATGCGGGGTGACGGCAGCCGGTTAAGCCTATAGCCAGCCAACGTCTTCCGCCACTCCAAGGGTTTTCCCTAGAGTCCCGGGTCCGCCCCGTGCGGCCCTCCCCTAGCTCCCCATGCCCTCCTCCTCCGAAGTCCCGGGCTTGCTGCTGGCGCTGAGCGGTTTCGACGCCGACGCCACCAGCCGGCTGCTGCAGGTCGCCCGGCGCCAGGCCGCCGTGCGCTGGCTGGTCTGCGAGGACCCGCGGCGGGCCGACGCCTGGATGATCGCCGGACCCCAGGCCGAGCCGGCCGAGCACGGGCATGTGCGGGTGATCGATCCGACCGGTCAGCGCCGGCCGGTCAAGCTCAACCTGGAGGGGCGACCGGTCGCGTTCTCGGCGCCCGCTTGCGGATCGGCCCCCAACTTCGATCCGGCCTCGCCCGCCAGCGTGGAAGCGGCGCTGCGGGGTTTCGAGATCCGCCTCCGGCCGCTGCGGGTGCAGTTCGAGCTCGGCCGAGACACGGTGCACGGGGGCAGCAGCCTGCGCCACACCGTCTATCACGTGAAGGACCGCGGGCAGCTGGCGGCGGTGCTCGATTTCCAGCGCGGCACCGCCGCCCTGGCGACGGACCTGCATCCCGAGCGGCTGCGCGCCGCGATCTGGAAGCGGCGTCCCGATGGCGCCGGCGTCGCCCCGCCCGGCTTCCAGCAGCTGACCACGGCCCAGCTGGCCTGGGTCTACGTGCAGCGCAGCGACCACCGGCTGCTGCCGGAGGCCTATCGAAAGCAGCCCATCCACCTGCGCCGGATGCCGCGGGTGCCGCTGGCCTGGTTGTCCGATTACCAGCAGGAGGTGCTGCGGCACCTGGCCAGCCATCCCTGCACGCTGCATGAGCTCGGCGGCTTCACCATGCTGCCCATGCAGGCGGTGGAACGCGAACTGGCCTGCCTGTACTTCGGCGGGGCGATCACCACCACGCCGGCCAAGGCCGCCGGTGCCGCCGTCGACCGGCCGGGCTTCGCGCCGACCACCTCCGGCTTCGGCGAGGACCCGCCGGCGCTGCGCAGTGGCGGGCTGCCGCATGGCGGCGGCAAGGGCCCGGCGGGCGAACGCAGCGAATGAGAAAATCGGCGGCACGATGTCTGCCGTCTGGATCGAACCCGAAAACACGCCCGCCTCCCGCGGCCTGAAGATCGAACGCGAGGCGCACAAGCTGGAGAAGCGCCTGTGCCGCGAGGTCGGCCGCGCGATCGCCGACTACCGCATGATCGAAGCGGGCGACCGCGTGATGGTGTGCCTGTCCGGCGGCAAGGACAGCTATGGCCTGCTGGACATCCTGCTGAAGCTGCGCAACCGGGCCCCGGTCGACTTCGATATCGTTGCCGTCAACCTCGACCAGAAGCAGCCCGGCTTCCCCGAGCACGTGCTCCCCGACTACCTGAAGGCGCTGGGCATCCCCTTCCACATCGAGGAGCAGGACACCTACTCCATCGTCAAGGACAAGATCCCCGAGGGCAAGACCATGTGCAGCCTGTGCTCGCGGCTGCGCCGCGGCATCCTGTACCGTGTGGCCGACGAGCTGGGGGCCACCAGGATCGCGCTGGGCCACCACCGCGACGACATGCTGCAGACCTTCTTCCTGAACATGTTCTTCGGCGGCAAGCTCAAGGGCATGCCGCCCAAGCTGGTCAGCGACAACGGCCGCCACGTCGTGATCCGGCCGCTGGCCTACGTGCCGGAGAAGGACCTGGTGCAGTGGGCCGCGCACCGGCAGTTCCCCATCATTCCCTGCACGCTGTGCGGCAGCCAGGAGAACATGCAGCGCAAGCAGGTCGGCGCCATGCTGCGCGAATGGGAGAAGCGCCACCCGGGCCGGCTGGAGAACATGGCCCATGCGTTACAGAATGTCGTCCCCTCGCACCTGGCCGATGGAACGCTCTACGATTTCAAGGGTCTGAAAGCCACTGGCGTGGCCAGCGAAGACGGCGACAAGGCCTTCGACCCGGAGGACTTCGGCCCGCCGGCCGCGCTGACCGGCCTGTCGGTCGTCAAGCCCTGATCGTTCCTGGCTCCTGAAGCGGGGGTTCCGACATGAAGCGCTGCTGGCCTCGCTCGCTCCTCCTGGCGGTGCTGTCCGCCACGCTGCTCGCCGGTTGCGCCGCCGGCTACCTGCTGGACAACCAGGTCCAGAGCTTCTCCGGCCTGCAGTCGGGCCTGCCCGCCAACCCCACCTACACCTTCGAGCGCCTGCCCTCGCAGGCCAACCAGCCGGGCCAGGCCCAGCTCGAGGCGATGGCCGATCCGGCCCTGTTCGCCGCGGGTTTGCGCCGCGACGATGCGTCGCCGCGCTACGCGGTGCAGGTCACCGCGAGCGTGGTGCGCACGCTCTCGCCCTGGTACGACCCCTGGGATCCGTGGTGGGGCGGCGGTTTCGGCCACTTCGGCCCCTACCACCACGGGTTCGGCTGGGGGCCCGCATTCCCGCGCATGGACCAGGCCTGGTTCCAGCGCGAAGTCGGCATCGTCGTGCGGGACAAGGCGAGCGGCCGCGTGGTCTACGAGACCCGCGCCAGCAGCGACGGCCCCTGGCTGGATCCCGCGGCGGTGCTGCCGGCCATGTTCCAGGCCGCCCTGCAGGGCTTCCCCAACCCGCCCGCCGGACCGCGGCGGGTCGACATCCAGCTGGGCGGGCAGACGAAGACGGCGTCCGCGCAGCCCGTCCGGTCGGCCACCAGCCCGCCCGCCGCCGCGCCAGTGCCGGCTGCACCGGCGTCCGCACCCGCACCGGCCCGGTGACAATTCGCTACGGTTGGGGTGCTGGGCAGGCTCGAGGGCGCTGCCTAGAATCGCCCCGATGGAATCCACACGCATCATCGCCGTGCGCCACGGCGAGACGTCCTGGAACGTGGATGCGAGGATCCAGGGCCAGACCGACATCGGCCTGAACGACACCGGCCGCTGGCAGGCCCGCCGCGTCGGCCTGGCACTCGTCGGCGAAGCCATCAGCGCCATCTACACCAGCGATCTCGGCCGCGCCCGAGAAACCGCCTGCTCCATCGCCGAAACGGCCGGTGCCCCCGTCACCCCGCACGCCGGGCTGCGCGAGCGCTGCTTCGGCATGTTCGAGGGCCGCACCTTCGACGAGATCCACCGCGACTGGCCGGAGCACGCGCACAACTGGCGCAAGCGCATTCCCGACTGGCAGCCGCCCGAGGGCGGCGAGTCGCTGCTGCAGTTGCGCGAGCGCGTCACCTGCACGATGACCTCGCTGGCCTCGCGCCACCTGGGCCAGCAGATCGTGGTGGTCGCCCACGGCGGCGTGCTGGATGCGATCTACCGAGTCGCCACCGGACAGGAAGTGAATTCCCCGCGCACCTGGGAGTTGCCCAACGGTGCCATCAACCGGCTGCTCTGGACCCCGCAAGGCTTCACGCTGATCGGCTGGTCGGACACGCAGCACCTCGACCATGCCCATGCTCCGTCCGACGAAACGACCGCTTAGCGACACCCTCCGCCAACTCGTCGGCCGGCCGGTCGACACCATCGACACCCCCGCCCTGGTGGTCGACCTCGATGCCATGCAGCGCAACCTCAATCGCATGGCCGAGTTCGCGAAGAAGCACGACATCCGCTGGCGCCCGCACGCCAAGATGCACAAGAGCTCGGCCATCGCGCGGCTGCAGATGCACGCCGGAGCGGCCGGCATCTGCGTGCAGAAGACCGCCGAGGCGGAAATCATGGCGGCGGGCGGGCTGAAGGACATCTTCATCACCAACCAGGTGATCGCGCCGCACAAGCTGGCGCGGGTCGCCAAGCTGGCACACCGGCTGGCGGCCGACGACGGCCAGTTGGCGATCGCCGTCGACAGCCGCGAAGGCATCAGCCGGCTGGGCCACGCCATGAACGAGGCCCGGCGCAGCAGCGGGCGGGCGGCGGTGATCGACGTGTTCGTCGAGATCGACGTCGGCTCCGGGCGTTGCGGCGTGGCGCCCGGGCGCTCGGCGGTGGAGCTGGTGCACGAGATCCGCAAGCACCCGGCGCTGCGCTTCATGGGCCTGCAGGCCTACCACGGCCGCGCCCAGCACATCCGCAGCGCGCACGAGCGGCGCGAGGTCATCGCGCAGGCCGCGCGCGACGCTGCCTTCACCCGCAAGCTGATCCAGGACGAGGGCGTGGCGGTCAGCCTGGTCACCGGCGCCGGCACCGGCAGCATGGTCTGCGAGGCGGCCAGCGGCGTGTACGGCGAGCTGCAGGCCGGCTCCTTCCTGTTCATGGACGCCGACTACGCCCAGAACGAGCGCGACCCGGCGCAGCCGCAGTTCGAGCCGGCCCTGTTCGTGCGGACCCAGGTGATCAGCAGCGGGCTGCAGCACGCCGTGTGCGACGCCGGCCACAAGAGCCATGCCATCGACTCGGGCCTGCCGAAGGTGCACCGGCTGGGCGACCAGCCCGAGCTGGCGTATGCCAACGGCGGCGACGAGCACGGCATCCTGCGGCCGGTGGACGGCGGCCCGGTGCCGGCGATCGGCGACATCCTGTGGCTGATCCCCGGCCACTGCGACCCCACCGTCAACCTGCACGACCACATCATCGGCGTGAAGGGCGGCCTGCTGCGCGGGCACATCGACCGGGTGATCCGGGTCGACGCGCGCGGCGCCCTGACCTGATTCAGCCGCAGGCGGGGCCGGCCCGCTCGCCGCGCGGCTCGTCGCAACCCGCGCCGCCGTCGGTGCGCGGCCCGGTCAGCACCGGCCAGGCATGCCAAAGGTAGGCGGCGAAGGCGGCGATCCACAGCAGGCCGGATGCGAACAGGATGGCGCTGCCGTAGGCCCCCGCCAACGGCAGGCCCGACAGGGCGCGCAACAGCGCCGCGGCAACCAGCGTCGCTGCTGCCAGCGGCAGCCAGCGGCGGCGGTCCAGCCACTGGCCCGCGTGCAGCCGACCGGCAATGCACATCACGGTGAAGATCGACAGGCCCATGGCGCCGGCCATCAGCAGGTGGCGCCCGGCCGAGGCGGACACCGGCGCCCCCAGCCAGGCGACGCCCATCCATGCGTAGCCCGCGGCCATCATCCAGTAGCCGGCATAGAGCATCAGGGCCCAGCGGGTGAACAGCGGGCGGCCGACGTGCCAGTCGTTCAGCAGGTTGAGCATGGCGGCCGCCGCAGCCAGTGCCAGCCAGCCGGTCACCGGATTCGCACCCAGCACGAATTCGGCGGCGCTGCACAGCAGGATGGTGGCGGCGGCCAGGTGGCGGCGCGGCGGGCGAGCCAGGTAGCCCACATCGGGTGGCGGCGTCGCGCCCGGCCGGCCCTCCTCGATGCGCCCGTTGACCACGCGCAGCGAGATGCGGCTGGTCGCCACGATGATCAGCACCATCAGCAAGCCGACCGCTACGTACAGCCAGGCGAGCGCATGGCCGCCGCGCGCCAGGGTGACGAAGAAGCCGGCCTGCAGCCCGGCCAGCGCCGCCAGCGCCCAGGCGAAGCTGCGGTGGCGCCGCGCCGGATCGCGCCACAGCGGCGGCACCAGGTGCGCCAGCAGCGCCGTCGCCAGGCCCAGATTGCACAAGGCTGCCGGCCAGATGCCGATCGCCGCCGGCCAGGCCGGCGCCAGCACGAAGGCCAGCCGCGCGCAGATCCACAACAGCGCCAGCGAGAGCAACGTGCGGCGGCTGACGGCCGCGCAGCCGGTGAATTCGGGCACGGCGGTGAGCAGGAAGCCGGCGATCGAGGCCATCCCGAAGCCGAACACCAGCTCGTGCGCATGCCAGGCGAGCGCGCCGCCCGGCAACCGTTGCAGGCCGGGCAGCCCGCCTGCCAGCGCCGCCAGCCACAGGGCCATGAACAGCACGGCGCTGCCCGCCGTGAGGACGAAGAAGGGGCGGAAGCCGCACAGCAGGCCCGGATGGGCCTCGATGCGGGCCAGCCAGTCCGCGCGCAGCGATGCGCGAGCCACGTCCATGGTCAGCGCCCTCCCGCCGCGGCCGGCCAGCCATTGGCCGGCCGCGCATCGGCAAGTCCGAAGCCGAGCCGCACTTCCTCGGCCTCCATCAGCTCGCCGGCGGTGCGGTAGATCCAGGCTTCACTGCGCACTGCCTGCGGTTGCGACAGCGTGAACGACCGCACCAGGCGGCCGGGGCCGGGCGCCATCATCAGGATGCGGTCGGCCAGCCGCACCGCCTCCATCAGGTCGTGCGTGATCATCAGCACCGCGCTGCCGACCTCGGCCACGCGCGCGCGCAGCAGCCCGTACAGCTCCGCCTTCAGGCCGACGTCGAGCGCCGAAAAGGGCTCGTCCAGCAGCAGCAGGTCGGGCGCCACCACCAGCGCGCGCCCGAGCGCCACCCGGCTCTGCATGCCGCCCGACAGCGCATGCGGGAACTTGGCCATGTCCTCGTCCGTGAGGCCCAGCCAGCGTGCCATCGCGGCCGCGCGCTCGCGGCGATCGGCCCGTGCCTCGCCGCGCGCCTTCAGGCCCAGCGCGATGTTGTCCAGCGTGCTCTTCCAGGGCAGCAGGCGCGGCTGCTGGAACATGCAGCCGATGCGGCGGAAGCCGTTGGCCAGGGTTCCTTCGGACGGGACCAGCAGGCCGGCCACGAGGTGCAGCAGCGTGCTCTTGCCGCAGCCCGACGGGCCGATCAGCGCCAGCGTCTCGCCCGGGGCTAGGTCGAGGTCGATGCCGGCCAGCACCTCGGTGAGGCCGTAGCGATGCGACAGGCCTCGGATGCGCAGGCCGGCCGTGGGCGCGCCGGCTTCCACGGCATGCAGGTGGTTCATGCCGTCACCCGCCACCGTTCCACCTCGCGCCGGAAGGGCTCCAGCAGCAGGTACTCCACCGCCAGCAGCAGGCCCAGCACGGCCACGATCCAGCCCATCGAAGCGGCCGTGTCCAGGTGCGAGCGCGAGACGGCCAGCGCCGCGCCAACGCCATCCGGCGCCGTGAGCAGCTCGGCCATCACCACCACCTTCCACGAGGTGCCCAGGGCTGTAATCCAGGCCGGGAACAGGTAGGAGACCACGTGCGGCACGTACAGGTCGAGCAGCGTCATGTGCCAGGGCAGCCGGTAGACCCGACCCAGGTCCTTGAGCTGGTGGTCCAGCGTGCGCGTGCCCTGCAGCGCGCCCGCGAACACGATGGGCGTGCAGGCGACCACCACCGTGAAGACCACCGAGGCGTCGCCCATGCCGAACCACAGCATCGCCAGCACCACCCAGGCGATCGGCGGCATGCCCAGGAACAGCGTGACCAGCGGGCGCGACACCATGGACGCCGTGAGCGAGAGTCCCGCCACCAGGCCCAGCACGCTGCCGACCGCGACCGCCAGCGCCAGGCCCACCATCGCGCGCCGGGCCGACACCAGCAATTCCGGGATCGCCGTGCTGCCGGCGAGCATCCCCGACAGCGTGGCGAAGGTGTCCCCTGGCCCCGGCAGCACCAGCGGCCCGTAGACCTGGGCACCGGCCTGCCACAGCGCCGCGAACAGGCACAGGCTGGCGATGGCCCCCCAGCCGCTCCACAGGTAGGCCAGCACGGCGGCCGGCGCACGGGACAGGCTTCGCATGCGGGCTCAGTGGCTGCCGGCGTAGAAGGCCGCGTCGGGCAGCTTGCCGCCGACCAGCGCGGGCTGGCGCTCCAGCAGCAGCCGGTAGAAGAATTCCAGGTCGGGCCGCGCCTCGGCCGCCGTGGCCAGGCGCTTGGGCGCCGCCTGCACGCCATCGGCCACGGCCTGCGCGTTCATCATCGGGATGCGCTTGGCCACCATCGCGCCACAGGCTTCGGCGTTGCGATTGCACCAGTCCTGCGCGGTGGCATAGGCCGCCTGCAGGCGCGCGCACAGGGCGGCGTCCTGCCGGGCCGCGCCGAGCGCCGCGATGCCGGCCTGCGGGATCTGCGGCGCGCGCTGCAGCAGCCGGCCCCATTCGTCCTGCAGGCTCACGCTGCGATGCAGCTCGGGCATGAGCGGCCCGTGCGACTTGTGCAGGGCCATGGAGACGGCCGGCTCGGACAGCAGCGCGTGGTCGACCTGCCGCAGCACCAGCAGCTGCATGGCATCGATCGGGCTGGCCACGTAGCGCAGGCGGAAGTCGCGCTGCGGGTCCAGCCCCTGCTTGGCGGCCAGCAGCTGGAACAGGATGTCGGGCATGTCGGCGCGGAAGGGCACCGCGATCTCCTGGCCCTTGAAGTCGGCCAGCGTGCGCGCGTCCGCCCGGCGCGACACCATCCACAGCAGGCCCCAGACGGAGACGTTCAGCAGCGCCAGCGGCACGCCCCGGTTGTAGAGGTTGGCGCCGACGTTGGTCGGCACCGCGATGAAGTCCGCCTGGCCCTGCATGGCGAGGGCGCGCAGCTGGTCCGGGTTGCTCCACAGGACGAAGTCGACCTGGTCCGCCAGGTCGGCCAGCGCGCCGCTCTCGACGATGCGCACCAGCGGGTTGGAGACGCTGGCCATGGGGCCGGCCAGCACCAGACGTGCCCGCCGGGCCGGCGCCGCCCGCGCCTGCACGAAAGGCAGCGCGGCCAGCGCCGGGACCGCGCGCAGCACGGTGCGGCGATGGCGGGCGAAGGTTCGATCCATCAGAACTCTCCTTTCCAGTGGATGGCCAGGCTGCGACCGGGCGCCTGGATTTCTCGCCCGGACAGGCCCTCGGCCAGGTGCTCGTGGTAGGCCTTGTCGGCCAGGTTGCGGATCGCGAAGCGCAGGCTCTGCTGCTGCCAGCGGTAGGTGACGCCCACATCGGCGGTGGCGAATCCGGGGGTGGTGTTCTCGGTGCCGTTGGTGAAGCGCGTGGCGACGCGATCCTGGGCCCTCACCAGGCGCAGCGTGGCATCGGCGCTCCAGCCGGGGGCGACGCGACCTTCCCAGCCCAGCGACAGTTCGTCGGCCGGCGACTGGAACAGCGGCTCGCCCAGGTCGTCGTTGCCGGCCCGGATGCGCGAATAGCCCAGCTTCGCCGAGTGGCCGCGCGTGAACTGCCAGCGCCCCTCCGCCTCCAGGCCCTGCAGCGTGACGCGGCCGATGTTCTCGGTCCGCTTGACCGGCAGGCCAGCCTGCACGGCGCCGGTGACGCGGCCCGTGATGAAGTCGGTGATGCGCGTGCGGTAGGCCGACAGCGTGTAGCCGAAGCGCTCGTCCTCGCCCTTGAGGCCGACCTCGAACTGGGTGGCCTGCTCGGGGCGGATCTGCGGGTTGCCGAGGTAGAAGAAGCCGTCGCCGCGCGGCGAGGCCTCGAAGCGCTCGCGCATCTCGCCGGCGCGGAACGCGCGCGAGAGATTCGCATAGGGCCGCAGCAGCGGCGCCACTTCGTAGACCAGCCCCAGGCTGGCCGAGGTGGCGCTGTCGCTGCGCGACAGCCCGTTGGTGACGGCACCGTTGTTGATCGACGCCGCGTTGCCCGTCACGCGGTCGAAGCGCAGGCCGGCCAGCACGCCGAGCCGGCCGAAGTGCATGTCGTCCTGCACGTACAGGCCCTGCGCGCGGATGCGCCCGTCGCTGAACGGGTCGTTGCGCATCCGGTTGTTGAACAGGGGCGGGTTGTTGTTCAGGTAGCGCTCGGGCGAGGCCGACATCTCCCAGACGTTCAGGCCGAAGGTCAGGAGGTGGTTCTCGAGGCCGGCCCAGTCGGCCTTCAGGTCCACGCCGTCGGTGACGAAGCGGACCCGCGTGTCGGCCTGGTCGCGCCCCAGTGCGCTGGCGAAGGCGCGGACTTCGCGATACACGGACTGGCGGTACAGGCGCGCGTCCAGCCGCCAGTCGCCGTGGCCCTGGAAGCTGTAGCCGACCTCCGCCAGGCTGCGCTCCTGCCGGGGCGAGTGCACGGTGACGATGCCGAGCGACGGCGGCATGCCGGGCTTGGCCGAACCCGGGTACCAGACGTCCTGGTCGACGTGCTGCTGCAGCGAGACGCGTAGCTGCTGTGCGGCATCGATGCGGAACCGGTACTGGGCGATGGCGCTGGCAGAGCGGTAGCCGGTATCGGCCACCTTGCCGCCGGGCGCACGGTAGTCGTCCTGGTGCGAGGGGGCCAGGCCCAGCATCAGCGCGTGGTCACCCTGGGACGCATTCAGGATGCCGGCCGCGCGCAGTCCCTGGCTGGCGCTGTCGTAGCCGGCCGAGGCGCGGAAGCGAAGGCCCGGCGTGAACTCGGCCTGCGGCAGCCGCACGTTGACCACCCCGCCCAGCGCACCGGTGCCGTACAGCACGGATGCGGGGCCGCGGACGACTTCCACGCTGTCGGCCAGGCCTAGCGACATGAACGAGGCGATGGCGCCGGCCGGCTGGGCCGAATTCAGCCGCATGCCATCCACCAGCAGCACCACGCTCTCGCGCTTGAGGCCGCGGATCACCGGGTTCTGGCCTTGCGCGCCATCGCTGGCGACAGCCAGGCCGGGCGCGCCCCGCAAGGCCTCGCCCACATTGGCGGCGCCGCGCTGGAACAGGTCCTCGCGGTCCAGCACCAGCACGGCCGCGGGCGTCTCCAATGCCTCGGCAGCGTGGCCCTTGGCGGTAACGTTGAGGGTGCGCAGCTGACTGTGCGCGGGGCCGGGTTGGGCCTGCGCCAGCGCGTAGGAGCCAGGAAAGCCGGCGGCGATGAGGAGGGTCAGGAGCCGCAGGCGCGGCTGGAAGGGTCGGAACGTCATGAAAGCGATCTCTCCAGGTTGGCATGGCAACCAGGTGGGCACCTGGTGCACTGGACCGGATCGCTGGCTGGCGGGCTGCTGCGGGCAGGTGGATTGGCTTGCTATCCGAGGCGTAGAGGGAATCTACCCGTCGGAAGTCGCCTTCGAAAACTGTTCATTCGGGAGCAGTTGATCTGCCTCAAGGAATTCCGAATGCATAGTTTTGGTCGTCGCTTGATCGACTTTCTCTGGCGGGCGCACCAAGGCCTCCGCCTGCTCCTGGCGGATCCATTTCGTCGAACGATGGCCTGCGCGTCAGTCCCAATTTCACTGGGTATTGGCGCGCACCATCAGTGCATGGACAAGCGCTCGCCGTGCCCATCCAGGCGCTGCGGAGCGAGGTCGCTGCCAGGTGCGCCCATATATTTCCAGTGGACGCATAACTGACCGAGCGACAACCGTAACGCCGGCGAAAGCCGCTCGTCTCGCATCAGGAGATCGATGTTCGACACGATCCGGGCCCGCATCGCGAGTCGGCGGCCGGCGCTGCCGGCCTCCGCATGGCTGGTCATCAGGGCCAGGGTGCCGGCGAGAACGGCTTCGAGCGCCGGCAACTGGCTGTCGTCCGCCTGCCCCTCGAAGGCCTGTGTCGCGTTGCAAGTCATGCATGTCTCCCGATCGGCAAAGACTTCTGGCTGGCTCCCTTGCCCACCGGGGCTGGCTCGCTACGGGGATCCAATGTACAGGCTCAAATGCGAATCGTTCGCATTGACGTCACTGGCAACGGGGTCTTGCCGGGATGGCCGCCCGCCTGCGGGCGTGCCCGCCGAGGCGGCCCGCTCAGGGTTCCCGCCGAAGCGGCGGACTGCGCCCCGGTCCGAGAATCGCCGCCATGTCCCCCAGCCAAGTCATCGTCCTCGCGACGCCCGTCTTCCTGCTGCTGATCGCGATCGAGTTCGCCTGGGGCTGGGCCCGGGGCCGCAACACCTATCGGCTGAACGACGCGGTCACCAGCATCGGGCTGGGCATGCTCAGCCAGGCCGCCGCCGTCTTCACCCGCCTGTTCCGGGTCGGCATCTACACCGCGGTGTACGGCTACGTGGCCGTCTGGCACAACGAGGCGTTCTGGACCTCCTGGTACGGCTGGATCCTGGCGCTGCTGTTCTACGACTTCTGCTACTACTGGCTGCACCGCGCCGGCCACGAGAGCGCCATCTTCTGGGCCGCCCACGTGGTGCACCACCAGAGCCAGGACTACAACCTGTCCACGGCGCTGCGCCAGACTTCCAGCGGCGCGCTGCTCGGATGGATCTTCTACCTGCCGATGGCGATCGCCGGGGTGCCGCCGCTGGTGTTCGGGGTGGTGGCGCTGATCGACCTGCTGTACCAGTTCTGGGTCCACACCGAGCACGTGCCGAAGCTGGGCTGGTTCGACCGCTGGTTCTGCTCGCCGTCCAACCACCGGGTCCACCACGCGGTGAACGACCGCTACCTCGACCGCAACTACGGCGGCGTGCTGATCGTCTGGGACCGCCTGTTCGGCACCTTCGAGGACGAAGACGAGAAATGCATCTACGGCACCCGCAGCCCGCTGGACAGCTGGGACCCGCTGTGGTCCAACGCCGAGGTCTACTGGGCGCTGGCCCGGGACAGCTGGCACACCAGGCACTGGGGCGACAAGCTGCGCGTGTGGTTCAAGCCGCCCGGCTGGCGGCCGGCCGACGTGGCGGCGCGCTTCCCCAAGGCGCCGTTCGACATCGCCGGCGTCGAGCGCTTCCACCCGCCGATGACGCGACCGGTCGCCTGGTTCGGTGCGCTGCAGTTCCTGGCGCTGCTGGCCGGCGTGTCGCTGTTCCTGTGGCAGGCCGATCGCACGCCGCTGTCCGCCAATGCGGTCTGGCTGGCCGTGCTGGCTGCCGTGCTGTGGTGCACCGGCGCCGTCATGCAGGGCCGCATCACCATCCTCGCAGCGCTGATGATCGAAGCCGGGGCGCTGGCCACCGCGACTTCGGCCATGGGCATGGTCGAACTGCACCGCCTGTTCAAGCCGCTGGCCATGGTGTTCGCCATCGCGCTGGTCGTCCTGCGCGCTCGCGGCCAGGGCGGACTGCGCAAGTTCGACGGACTGCTGGTCGCCGGCCTGGCGTTCTCGCTGGCGGGCGACGTGCTGCTGATGCTGCCGGGCAACTTCATCGCCGGCCTGGTCGCCTTCCTGCTGGCGCATGTCTGCTACATCGTGCTGTTCCGGCAGGGCGTGGGCTGGCTGCCGCGGCCCTGGGCGCTGGCCGCTACGTTGGGCGTCGGCGGGGCGATGTACGCGTTGCTGTTCCCCGGCCTCGGTCCGGTGCTCAAGCCGGCTGTCGCCGCCTACGTGGTGGTGATCGGGCTGATGGCGGCGCAAGCGATCGGCCGCGCCGCGGTGATCCGCGACCTGCCCGCGGTCGCGGTGGCGATCGGCAGCGTGTTCTTCATGCTCAGCGACTCGCTGCTGGCGCTGAACCGCTTCCACCAGCCGCTGCCGATGGCGCAGTTCTGGGTGCTGTCCACCTACTACGCCGCGCAGGCGCTGATCGCCTGCAACAGCCGGCCGTCGCCGGCCGTCAATCCGGCGGCGACGCCCCACCCCCAGGCGGCGCCGGCGGCCTGACGGCCTGGTCGCGCGCGATCCGCCCGTCCACCAGTTCCACCAGCCGGTCGCAGCGGGCCGCCAGCCGCGGGTCGTGGGTGACCACCACGAAGGCGGTGCCGTGCTCGGCGTGGATGCGGCGCAGCTCGCGGAACACCTCGTCCGAGGAGGCGGTATCCAGGTTGCCGGTGGGCTCGTCGGCCAGCACCAGCGGCGGCTGCAGCACCAGGGCCCGGGCGATCGCCACCCGCTGCTGCATGCCGCCCGAGAGCTGGGACGGGCGCTTGTCCATGGCCTGGGCCAGCCCCACCGCGGCCAGCAGGTCGCGCGCCTGCTGCAGCCGCTCGCGGCGGATGCGGCCTTCCGCCATCAGCGCCGGCAGGGTGACGTTCTCCAGCGCGCTGAACGCGGGCAACAGGTGGTGGAACTGGAACACGAAGCCCAGCGCGCGCCGGCGCAGCAGCGTCAGCGCCTGGTCGTCCAGGGCGCCGACGTCCTCGCCTTGCAGGCGATAGCTGCCCGCCGTCATCCGCTCCAGCAGGCCGACGATGTTCAGCAGCGTGCTCTTGCCCGAGCCGGACGGCCCGACCAGGGCCACGAACTCGCCGGCCGCCAGCCGCAGGTCCAGCCCGTGCAGCACCTCGGCCTCGTTCGGCAGGCCGACGTTGTAGCTCTTGCGCAGGCCGCGCAGTTCGAGCAGGGCCTCGCTCACAGCCGGATCGCCTGCGCCGGGTCGAGCCGGGCCGCGCTGCGTGCCGGGGCCAGCGCCGCCAGCACCCCGCACACCAGCGCCAGCAGGCCCACCCGCATGGCCGTGGCCCAGGACAGGTCGATCGGGAACAGCGGCCCGCCGTCGCTGGCATGCACGAAGCGGGTGAACAGGAAGATCATGGCCAGCGCCAGCAGCAGGCCCAGCACCGAGCCGATGGCGCCGACCAGCCCGCCCTGGATCAGGAACACGCGCAGCACCTGGCCGCGGGTGGCGCCCATGGCGCGCAGGATGCCGATCTCGCGCCGCTTCTGCACCACCGACACCACCAGCACGCTGGCGATGCCGAGCACCACCACGGCGGCGACCACCAGCCGGATCACCACCGTGCTGATCGACTGCGCGTTGAGCGCGGACAGCAGCTGCGCGTTGGTGTCCTGCCAACTCTCGATCCGGTAGGGCAGCTGGCGGCGCAGCGAGGTGGCGACCTCGGGCGCGCTCCAGACGTCGTCCAGGCCGATGTCCAGGCTGGTGACGCCGCCCGGCAGCCCGAGCAGGTTCTGCGCCGCCCGCAGCGGCAGGATGACGGTGCGGCGATTGAGTTCGCGCGCGCCGAAATCGACCAGTGCCGTGGCGCGGGCGGTGTCGCTCACCGCGCCGGTGCGGATGGTGAAGCGGTCGCCCGGCCGCAGGCCGAGGTCGTGCGCCAGCGCCAGCCCGACGATCGCGTCGCCCGGATCGAGCCGGGCCGTGCCGGCCACCACCTTGTCTCGCAGCCCGGCCAGCCGGTCGTAGCGATCCAGTTCCACGCCGGACAGGTTGACACCCTGGATCGCTTCGGCGCGCAGCGCAAGGCCGGCGCCACTGACCAGGGGCGAGACCACGGCGATGCCGGGCCGCGGGTCCAGCAGGCGCTGCACCGACTGCCAGTTGGCCACCGAGCGCAGGGGCTGCGCGCGCGGTTGGGTGTCGGTCAGCGACTGCTCGCCGGGCGGCAGCTCGAGCGCCGGCGTGACCACCTCCTCCGGCGCGCGGATGGTCACGTGCGGCTGCGAACCCAGCGTCTTGGACAGGGTGTTGGCCTGCAGCCCGCTGACCAGGGCCGAGATGTAGGCGATCACCGCCACGCCGGCCGCCACGCCCACCACGATCAGCACGGTCTGGAAGCGGCCCTCGCGCAGGAAGCGCACGGCCACCTGCCACTCGAACGCCGGCAGCCTCATCGCCCCACTCCCTGGCTGAGGCTGGACATCGGGTCGGAGCTCAGCGCGGCCTCGATCGCCGCGCCCGAGCGGGCCGGCGCCCAGTCGATGACGGTGGCACGCACCCGGTCGCCCGCCTGCAGCGCCGGCGCCAGCAGCACCTGCTCGCCTTCGCGCAGGCCCTCCAGCACCTCCACAGCGTCCAGCGTCCGCAGTCCGGTGCGCACCGGACGGGCGACCGCGCGGCCGGCGTCCTGCACCAGCACGCTGTCGCCGCCGCTATCCGCCGGCCGCAGCGCGCGCGCCGGGATCACGAGTGCACGATCGCGGCGGCCGGTGATCACCTCCACCGACAGCGTCATGTCTTCGCGCAGGAAGTCGGGCGGGTCGCCCTGCAGCGCCAGCTTGACCTCGACCGCCCCACGCTGCGCATCCACGGACGGGGCGATGCTCAGCACGCGGGCGGCCATGCGCCGCTCGGGAAAGGCATCCGCCAGCACCGAGGCCGGCTGCCCCGTGCGCAACTGCTGCAGGAAGGCCTCGTCCACCTGCGCCACCACCTGGGTCGGCCCGGCCAGCGCCAGCCCCAGCAGGGCGCGGCCGGGCTGCACGATCTGGCCCGGCTCGACCAGCCGGGTCAGCACCCGTGCGGGCGTCGGCGCCACCACGGTGTCCTCGGCCAGGCGGGCCTGCGCGGCCTCGATGGCGGCGCGTGCGGCGGCCAGTTGCGCCTGCGCCTGGGCGAGCTCGGCGCCCTGCCCGCTGCGGGCCTGCAATTGCGCCGCCGCCGCATCGCGCTGGGCCTGCGCGACCTCGAGCGCGCGGCGCGCCTCGTCGACCCGCGAGGCGCTGACGAAACCTTGCGCCACCAGCTGCTGCGCCCGGGACAGTTCGGAGCGCGCCGCCGACAGGTTGGCCTCGGCCTGGTCGAGTTGCGCCGCCGCGGCCCGGCGCTCGCTGCCGCGCAAGCCCTGCAGGCGGGCCTGTGCCTGCCGTTCGTTGGCCATCGCCTGCGCCAGCGCGGCCCGGGTCTGCTCGGACTCCAGCCGCACCAGCGGCTGGCCGGCTTCCACCCGGTCGCCTTCGCGCACCAGCACCTGGCGGACCCGGCCGGTGACCGTGCTGCCGACGTCCACGCGCGACAGCGTGGCGACGCGGCCGGAGAACTGCAGGGTCCGCACCAGCGGCGCTTCCCGGACCTCGATCGCATCGGAAGCCACGCCACTGCGCGCGAGCAGCACGGCCGCGAGCGCGACCGCAAACCCCACAGCCACGACCCACCCCCACCGATGCAGCCGGGGCCGGGGCCGTGCCATGCGCTACTCCTGGAACAGGCTGCCGTCGCTGCGCGGCGGCGCGACCCCGAGGTGCCGGTAGGCCGCCAGCGTCGCCACGCGCCCGCGCGGCGTGCGCTGCAGGTAGCCCTGCTGGATCAGGTAGGGCTCGATCACGTCCTCGATGGTGTCGCGCTCCTCGCCGATGGAGGCCGCGATGTTGTCCAGCCCCACCGGGCCGCCGTCGAAGCGGTGGATCACCGCTTCCAGCAGCTTGCGGTCCATCACGTCGAAGCCCTGCGGGTCCACGTCCAGCATGGCCAGCGCCTTGTGCGCGATCTCCTGCGTGATGTGGCCGCTGCCTTTCACGTCGGCGTAGTCGCGCACCCGGCGCAGCAGCCGGTTGGCGATGCGCGGGGTGCCGCGCGAGCGGCGCGCGATCTCGGCGGCGCCTTCGTCGTCGATCGGCGCCTGCAGCAGCGAGGCGCTGCGCAGCACGATGCGCGCGAGTTCACCGGCCGTGTAGAACTCCAGCCGCGCCACGATGCCGAAACGGTCCCGCAGGGGGTTGGTCAGCATGCCGGCCCGGGTGGTGGCGCCCACCAGCGTGAACGGCTGCAGGTCCAGCTTGATCGAGCGCGCGGCCGGACCCTCGCCGATCATGATGTCGATCTGGTAGTCCTCCAGCGCCGGGTACAGGATCTCCTCGACCACCGGCGACAGGCGGTGGATCTCGTCGATGAAGAGGACGTCGTTGGCCTCGAGGTTGGTCAGCAGCGCCGCCAGGTCCTTGGGCTTTTCCAGCACCGGGCCGGAGGTCTGGCGCAGGTTCACGCCCAGCTCGTGGGCGATGATGTGCGACAGCGTGGTCTTGCCCAGCCCGGGCGGTCCGAACAGCAGCACGTGGTCCAGCGCCTCGCCGCGCTTCTTCGCGGCGCCGATGAAGATCTCCAGCTGCTCGCGCGTCTTGGCCTGGCCCACGTACTCGGCCAGCAGCTTGGGCCGCAGGGCGCGCTCGATCGCCTCCTCGTTGGGCGAAGCCGGCGCGGTCGACACCACCCGTTGCGGAGGCGGCAGGCCGAAGTCGTCGGTCTTGATGGTCATTCTTCTAGCGAACGCAAGTGCGCTATCGCCCTTCCCAAGCTCTGTGCGCTAGCTGCGGCTCGTTCAACACCCCAGGCCTCAGCCACGAAGTGGGCCAAGTGGATGTTGTACCCCGTCCCCTGTCGGAGGACGCTCCCTGGCGCTAGCATTTCCGCGCGTATACCCGGTCTCCGAGACCTCGCAGCTATGCGTAAGACCTCATGTTTCGCATCATTGAGTTCCTCTGGATCATTCGGAATATTCCTTAGAGGAACTTCGAAGAAGTCTGCCATTGCTTGACGGTCAGCAAGGATCCAACTCTCTGCCTCAGAGACTGCGAGCCGGAACAGAAAATTGTCCGGCGCGTCCTCTGGCAGCCATTTCTGCCTTAGCTCCAGAGCACACTGGTGGTCGGTATCCGCGATACAGAGCACCGTCCGAACGTTCCTCGCGCACTCTGCGTAGCGATTCAAGTCCGGAAGCAAGCGAGTGATGCCTCGCTTATTAATAGGGCGCCCTGCTATCGACCAACCCGGCAGGACTCCCCGGACAATCTTGACCGCCAATTCGCAGCATAGCTGGTCCTCGCCGACCAGCAGGATGTCCCTCACTTAAAAAGCCCCATCTGCTCAATATTCTGCGGACGCGTCTTCGGGAGCATGACCTCAGACGGCGTCAAGCCGTGAGTCATTTCCTGCATCTCAACCTCGTTTGCTGTCCTGACAGTTGTACCGTTCTCCCCGGGTTCGAGAAGTAGGATTGACGCGGGCTCAGAAATGGAACCAATTAGAGTATCGCTATGGGTTGTGCTCAATACCTGTCTCAGGAAACCGCCCTTCTTCCGTTGCCTTAGAACCCGATCAATCATTAGCGGAATATGTTCGGTTATCGCATCGTTTAGCGAAAGCTCTGGCTCCTCGAGTAGCAATAGCCCTTCACCCTCCTGTAATGCCCACAGGAATCCTATCAGTCTCAGCGTTCCATCAGAAAATTGATCCTCGCGCTGCCAAGCGCCATTCACACGCCAATGCTTGAAGTTAGCTTTCAAGTGCGGGAGACCTGTAATTGGATCTTGCTCGAAGTGCAACTCGGAGAACTGGGGCACCGCCACTTCGAGGGCCTGCTGAATCCGACTTAGTCTCGCCTTTTGAGTCTTAGCGGGAGTTCGTGCGATGCGCTGCAGCAATCCTTGACCAAAAGGATCGTTCTCGATGATTCGACCACTGATCTCGTCACTGTGCTTCAATAGTTGAGGCACCAAGTGAAGGTAGGTCGTTGCCGACAAAAAATCGACGAGTTCCCGGAACTTGGCATTAGTGTTAATCTGCTCAAGGAAGGTTTGCGTTAAGCGGGCTGGATCGTGTTTGTCATCTCTGTCCGGACGTCTAAACAGCACCTCGCCATCCTTGTCCACCGATTCCTCTTGGACTAAGACGCGCTGCTGGCCTTTCCCCTCCGATTTGAAAGAGAGGACGTATCTCCAACGAGGTTGCGAGTCTTCAAGTAACTCACAAACCTCAATTTCAATCCTCACATCTGGCTCACGCCGCGCATGAAGGCTTCGAAGCTTGCTCAGACCTCCACGTTCCTTGAGAGCCTTCTGTAAGCCGCCACCTTCAGATTGAGCGACCGTCCGCAGGAAACGGAACACGTCGAGAAGGTTTGATTTCCCCGATGCATTGGCACCAATCACGTAACCTCTAGGGCCTAGGGCCACGTCAACTTGCCGGAAGTTTCTCCAGTTCCGTAGCTTCAGTCTCGTGATTAGCATCAGTGTCCCCCAACCCCCAATGTTGTCAGCCTATCTAGCGAGCATCTTCAGCGCCTGCTTGATGCCTTCGCTCACGCCGACGTCCTTGGGCAGCGCCTTGAGCGAAGCCTGCGCTTCCTTGTCGCTGTAGCCCAGGGCCACCAGCGCCTGCAGGATGTCGGCCTGGGCATCGGTGGCCGCGGCGCCACCGCCGGCCACGCCGACGTCGGCGCCGATCTTGCCCTTCAACTCCAGCAGCAGGCGCTCGGCGGTCTTCTTGCCGATGCCCGGTACCTTGACCAGGCGGCTGGCATCCTGCGCCGTCACCGCCTGCGCGATGTCGGCCACGCTCATGCCGCTGAGCACCGACAGCGCGGTGCGCGGGCCGACGCCGGAGATGCGGATCAACTGGCGGAAGGCCTCGCGCTCGGCGGCGCTGCCGAAGCCGAACAGCACCTGCGCGTCCTCGCGCACCACGAAGTGGGTCAGCAGCGTGACCGGTTCGCCCACGCCGGGCAGGTTGTAGAAGGTGCTCATCGGAACATCGACCTCGTAGCCGACCCCGTGGCAGTCCACCAGCACCTGCGGCGGGTTCTTGTCGGCCAGCGTTCCGTTCAATCTGCCTATCATTGACGAGTCCCGGCCAACATGGCCTTCCTGAGCTTCACGGATTATCAGCTTGATCCTTCGCCACGCCTTCGCGCCGCCGAACAACACCCGCCTCGCGCACCTGTGCGGCCCCATGGACGAACACCTGCGCACCATAGAGACGGCATTGCAGGTCAGGATCACCCGCCGCCAGGAGCAGTTCAAGGTCGAAGGCCCCAAGGCCAAGGCGCAGCGCGCGATGGACGTGCTGCAGGCGATGTACGAGATGGCCGGCCGCCCGATCGCCGCCGACAAGGTGCAGCTGATGGTGGCGGGCGAGCAGGCCATGGACGAGGACGAGTCCGGCGCGCTGGTGCTGCACACGCGGCGCTCCGACCTGAAGGCGCGCACGCCCAACCAGAGCGTCTACCTGGACAACATCGCCAACCACGACATCACCTTCGGCATCGGCCCGGCCGGCACCGGCAAGACCTACCTGGCCGTGGCCTGCGCGGTCGACGCGCTGGAGCGCAGCGGGGTGCAGCGCATCGTGCTGACGCGCCCGGCGGTGGAAGCCGGCGAGAAGCTCGGCTTCCTGCCGGGCGACCTGACGCAGAAGGTCGACCCCTACCTGCGGCCGCTGTACGACGCGCTGTACGACCTGATGGGGTTCGAGCGGGTGAACAAGGCCTTCGAGCGCAACGCGCTGGAGATCGCGCCGCTGGCCTTCATGCGCGGGCGCACCCTGAACAACGCCTTCGTCATCCTGGACGAGGCCCAGAACACCACGCCCGAGCAGATGAAGATGTTCCTCACCCGCATCGGCTTCGGCAGCAAGTGCGTGGTGACCGGCGACATCAGCCAGATCGACCTGCCCAAGGGCCAGCTGTCCGGGCTGGTGGACGCCGAGCGCATCCTGAAGCGGGTCAAGGGCATCGCGCACACGCGCTTCACCAGCGCCGACGTGGTGCGGCACCCGCTGGTGGCCCGCATCGTCGATGCCTACGACGCGGCACGGAAACAATGAGCTCCCCCCCGAAGCGGCCTTCGGCCGCCTCCCCCCCAGGGGGGCGCCAGCAGCGGCCCGGCAAAGCCGGTTCCGCGCTGGCCCTGGATCTGCAGATCGCAACCTTCGCCGGCGCAAGCAAGCACGCGGCCCTCCTCGGCCATTCCAAGGTCAAGCGCTGGATGGCGGCGGCGCTGCGCGGACCGGCCGAGATCACGGTGCGCATCGTCGGCGAGGCCGAAGGCCGGGCGCTGAACCGCCAGTACCGGCGCAAGGACTACGCCACCAACGTGCTGACCTTCGACTACGCCCGCGAGCCGGTGGTCAGCGCCGACCTGGTGCTGTGCGCGCCGGTGGTGGTGCGCGAGGCGCGCGAGCAGGACAAGCCGCTGGAGGCGCACTACGCCCACCTGCTGGTGCACGGCACCCTGCACGCGCAGGGCTACGACCACGAGACCAGCGAGCGCGATGCGTTCGAGATGGAGGCGCTGGAGGTCCTGCTGCTCGGGATGCTGGGCTTCCCCAATCCCTACTGAGCTACTGGATGCGCATCGGGATGGTCACCGGCCCGTCGTTGACCAGCTGCACCTTCATGTCGGCCGCGAACTCCCCGGTTGCCACGACCGGGTGCGCCGCCCGGGCGCGCTCGACGAAGTAGTCGTAGAGCCGCCGCCCCAGCTCCGGCGGCGCCGCATGGCCGAAGCTCGGGCGGTTGCCGCCCGACAGGTCGGCGGCCAGCGTGAACTGGCTGACCACCAGCAACCCGCCGCCGACGTCCTGCACGCTGCGGTTCATCTTGCCCTGCTCGTCGCCGAAGATGCGCAGCTTCAGCAGCTTGGCCAGCACCCGGTCGGCCTGGCCCTCGCCGTCGCCGTGTTCCGCGCACAGCAGCAGCAACAGCCCGCTGCCGATCTCGCCGATCACGCGGCCGTCCACCACCACCCGGGCTTCACTCACCCGCTGCACCAGTCCGATCAAATCAGGTCCTCCTCGTCCGCGGCGTGGGTCTCCACGTCGCTGGGCAACAGCTCGATGGTGGCGCGCAAGCCGGGCACCGCGCTCATCAGCGCCTGCTCGACCGAACCGCGGACCGCGGCCGCCCGCCGCAGGGTCCAGTTGCCCGGCATGTGCATGTGCAGGTCGACGAAGCGGCGCTGCCCCGAGCGGCGCGTCGTGATGTGGTCGAAGCGGATCGCCGGGTGCTCGAAGGACCTGAGCACCTTGTCGATCTCGTCCTGCACGTCGCGCTCGACGCGCTTGTCCATCAGGCCCTGCGAGGACCGCCACACCAGGCTGCCGCCTTCGCGCAGGATGTTGAGCGCGACGGCGATGGCCACCAGCGGATCCAGCCACTGCCAGCCGGTCAGCGCCACCAGGCCGATGCCGACCACGACGCCGGCCGAGGTCCAGACGTCCGTGAAGAGGTGGCGGGCGTCGCCCTCCAGCGCGATGGAGCGGTGCCGCCGCGCCGACTGCAGCATGGCCCAGGCCAGCAGCCCGTTGAACACCGAGCTCAGCACCGACAGGCCGAGGCCCAGCCCGATCTGCTCCAGGCCCTGCGGATGCAGCAGCCGGTTCACCGCGGCCCAGATGATGGCCGCCGCCGCCACCATGATGGCCAGGCCCTCGAACGCCGAGGAGAAGTACTCGGCCTTG
>Ga0196972_1000252_pt1 | contig 37485 bp, 42 predicted proteins | sample S1v_2013CmetaG_FD_148618 | JGI IMG/M metagenome (GOLD analysis project Ga0196972, IMG submission 148618) | Soil microbial communities from Anza Borrego desert, Southern California, United States - S1+v_20-13C | ecosystem: Environmental > Terrestrial > Soil > Desert | place: USA: California...
AATGCACACGTTTTTCACCCAGCATATTTAATATAAGGATACTAGAAAATAAAGAAAGGTTCATACCCAGATAAAGCCGGTTATGAACCTAGTATACGAACAATGCACTCGCGTTGACAGAGACTCATCCCTTCGCCAGCTAAAGTAGCCAGTGGGTAGGGCTCTGAGGTCCGTTCAGAGGTGTTGTGAGTGCGAGACGTTAACTAACATTCAATTTAATAACCGGATATCGTGTCCGGGTTGATATGGTGCAAAGTAATGGAGGGAGAATATGAAGGTTAATAACATATCGTTGCGGGAGTTTAGGGTTGAGGATGCTGAAGTGATTTCGAAAATTATTCGGACAAACTTAATACAAGTAAATAGCAGAGATTATTCTGAATCTGTAATCAGTAATATGTACGGTATCTTTACTCCAAGCTTTATTATTGAGGTGTCTGAGAAAAGGAAAATGTACGTAGCGTTAGATGGTGAGAAGATTGTCGGAACGGCCAGTATTGAGGGTGATACAATTTATACTGTTTTTGTTGATACAGAATATCATGGTAAGGGTATCGGAAGAAAGCTGATGGAGTGCTTAGAAGAGATTGCGGCAAATAGTGGATTGCAATCAGTGAAACTACCGGCTAGTATTACTGCTAAAAAGTTCTATGAACGACTTGGATATTACGCTCTATATGAGGTTGAAACAGAGGAGTATGGTAGAGATATTATTATGGAAAAATCGTTAGTTTAGTATAAGTTAATTATTTAGAAAGTGATGTTTGCGAGGTTGACATCCGTTTCAACCTCTGAAGTCATGGATATTGAACGCAGTTAACAATTCACTCACCTTGACAGGACTAATCGGCTCTTGGCACTTGGATATAATATACTGTTACAGGTCTGTATCCACACCCCTTCGCTAAGCAAGCTAAGCTCAGTGGCGCCGTGAGTGCGGAACGTTATGTGAAATACACGCAAGTAAAAAGATATGTTTAAAATGTCAGTTACAGAATCTGGCTTATGTTAATTGACTGACTATTTTAACCCAAAAGAATAATAGGGGATTATTGGAAACTAGTTATATGATAGGAGATGATAACCAATGAACACAATAGTAAGTGCGTCACCAAAGGACTCAGAATTATTAGCTAGTCTAGAAATCAGATCTGAATCTTATTGGGGCTATGGTTCTGATTTTATGGATAGATTTAAAAAAATATACTTAATTACAGAAGAATTTATATCAAATAATCCAACTTATATTCTAAAGGACGATGAGATAATAATCGGTTTTTATGGACTATTGCTAAATGATGATGAAGTCTCGTTAGAATATCTATTTATCGAGCCTATGTATATTGGAAAAGGATATGGCAAAATGTTATGGAATCATGCCCTTGAAGAATGTAAAAAACTAGGTATTAGGGAATTTACAATTATAACTAGTCCAGATGCAAGAGGATTCTATTTGAAATTGGGAGCAACTATTTATAAACAAGTAGATTCATTAATATCAAAGGGAAATAAAACGCCCATACTTATTTATAGATTATAAAATAAGAATAATATTATTTTGGTGCAACTATATACTTTTATATATGCAACTTATTATGTATAGCAAAAATAACCTTTAATTTACAACGTTTGATACGTATGCATCACATAACACATAGTTTAGGTTTACATCCCTGACGTCGTTTCGCCCAAATTGATTCACCAAGCAAGTCTGGCTCAGGGACGTCGTGAGTGTGGAACGTTATAGGAAATCGCCTCAATTTTCTCAAGGTTGAATGTATTAGGTCTAGCGCAAATAAGAAAAATATCAGAATATAGAAAGTATTATCAATGCTTAATACGTTTATGGAGGTAGTAAATTGAAGAGATTAAGGTTTCTGTCTCTAACAGTTATTTTTGTTGTTGTTATTCTATTAGGATGCACAAATAACGATAGAAGTGGTATCGATATGGTTCCTGACTCTGAAACTGCTATAAAGATTGCTGAAGCTGTTTGGCTGCCATTGTATGGAGAGGGTATATATGATGAGAAACCTTTTATTGCAGAATTAGTAGGAAAAGTATGGATCGTCAAAGGAACCTTACCTGAAGGTAAGGTTGGCGGAGTAGTAGAGATTGAGATATCAAAAGAGGATGGAAAAATTATAAGGGTAACCCATGGAAAATAATGTGCTTTATTTCGAAATGTGATAATTCCAGAAGAATTATTTTGAATATTTGAGGCAACTTCCAAACAAAACATTTCATTGATATGGCAAAGCGGTTCTTAGCATCCTGGGTTATATCAGCTTTACAGATCTAAGTCCACACCTCTTAATCAGCAAAAAAGCCAGGAGTATGCTTCTAAGGTCTGACTCAGGGGAGCCGTGAGCACGAGATGTTATACCATAACTCAAGCAGCTGTTGCACTGTGGTAGAATGATACGGACTAAAGATTTTATAAAGTTTTGGAGTGAATTAGTATTATGTTTACAGATGTAAAAATCAAGTTAAAGAAAAGGAATAAACTGGTGTTTTCGCGTGACAGTCAGTGCTTACAAGAGTTAATAAATCTAATTCAATTACAAAATCATCGGACCCTTGTGATGTGGGCTTTAGATTGTGCAAAATTTCCCTTGGAACAACTAGAAATAAAGTATCCAGATGAACTAAGACCTAGAATCTGTTTAGAGCTATGTGAGGCTTGGGCAAGAGGTAAAATCAAAATGCCAATTGCAAAAAAAGCTATTTTAGATTCACATGCAGTAGCAAAGCAAATCGGTGACAGCGAGTATGGGGCTTTGTGTCACGCGATTGGCCATGCTGGAGCTACTGTGCATGTAGAAACACACGCCTTAGGATTGCCTATCTATGAATTGACAGCATTGGTATTAAAATATGGGATAGACAACTTTCAAAAACCAGTTATCGAAAAGATAAATTATTACTATAATCGTCTGCTGTATTGGCAAGAAAATACTGATAAACTTGAACTTGAGTGGGCCGGATTTTTATTGGATGACACTAGGCTTAATAAAGAAAGATTACTTAGCGAAAAGCGAAAGTAAAACAGCAAAGGCAGAAATCATAGCCTTTATTCTTATTTTTCTTAAAATGAAATTTTGGAGGTAATAGAATGGACAGAGAAGAAAAATTAAGCGTCGCCTATGGGGCTGCAGGCTGGTTTTTGATAATTCATTATTCAGCAATCATATTAAGTAGTATAATTTCGGAGTTAACTTCCTTTATTGTATTGGTAGGAAGAAGTATAGTCGATGCTGGCTTGATCAGGAGCACTTTCTTCTCTTTGGGTATTCGTGGATTAGCAAGTGTCCTAATGATTTTAGTGGGATTCGCATTAATACTAGCATATAAGCGCCGCTTAAATAGCATCTATTCTAAGCGCTTGGAACAGAATGCAAATGATATAGATATTAGATCAATAGTTTTCTCTGTAGTTGGAATGCTGATCAGTGTAATGTCAATAAGTTCTATTATTGCAACGACCATTTATCAATATCAAGCATTGGCCTTATTGTTTACAGATAATGCATATATAAGTAATGCAGTATTATTAGTTATGCCACAATACTTATTGAGTATTGTAGAGGGGATATTTGGATTATATCTTTTATCTACTTTTAGCAAGAAGAAAGATGATGCAGCTAATAAAATAACATCAATGGAAGTATAGGTTTGCATACTTCTCATACCAGCGCACTTTCGTTGACAGGACAGTATCGTCTTGTACACGTCTGAGCCCACACTTTTCTGTCGGTTAAAGTAGTCAGGGAGAAATCCTGAAGTGAGATTCAGCAGCGTCATGCATGTGAGATGTAATACGACAGCAGAGCATATGTGCTGTAAGCACATCCATAAGAGATGACCTGCATGTGTACAAGCTTTGTTTGAATTATAAATCCATGGAGGGAATAAGATGAATGCGTTTATTCTGGTTGTACCAATTATTCTTATAAGATACGGGCTATTAGGTTTAATAAACAAAGAAGCCCTGAAACGTGCAGCTTTCTTTGCACCGCTAGTCGGAAGGGAAAGAACAGCATATGTGGTTTATCAAATCACAACCATTTGTATCTTTCTATATTTGGTAATGTTAAGAGTCAGAACTGACTCAGGTTGGTTTTATATAGGTCTGATAGCGTCTATCTTAGGCTTAATCTTATATGCTGTGTCTATGGTGAACTATGCGATGCCAAAAACGAACGGAGTAAACTTAAACGGGTTATACCAAGTATCACGAAATCCTATGTATATTGCGCATTTTATTTATTTCTTAGGATGTGTATTTCTAACTCAATCATATATACTTCTAATGCTTTTAATAGCTTTCCAAATATCTACACATTGGATTATTCTTTCAGAAGAGAGATGGTGTGTCAAAAAATTCGGAGAAGAATATGTAAGATACATGAATAAAGTGAAGCGCTATATTTAGTGAAGAATTAATTTGAAGTTTAAGGAGGGTAACCTTGGTAATTAATAACTTTTTAGCATTTGTTCTACATATTGTTTTGATAATCATTACAATACTGTTTGGTTCAATCAACATTTACTATCGTTACTTCGACTTTATTCATTTAGTTGTAATGATGGTAGGCTATTGGAGCTTGGGGTATTTTGTTTTACGTCATCAAGAATCTAAGATGAAAAATATGTTATCAGTTTCATCAGTTTCTGTAATCGGTCTTTTGGTTTGGATATTTGATTATATTTTATTGAAACAGGAGGGCGGGGCATTTATCTCACTTGATTTCACAGGGATTTTTTTTGAGTTGTATAATATGACCTTTATCTCAATTCATGAGTTAATAAAACCTTTCGAAGACACAAACCAAATTGGCGTTATGAGAGGCATTTATTATATATGGTTATGCCCATTACCTAGCACTTTTATATGGGTAGGTTTGCAAATGAAGGAAAAAGGAAACGTATTCTCAAAAGGTAAGTACAAGGAGAAGTTATGAAGGAATTTTTAAAGACAGCAGTATATTCAGCATTAGCTTTCGGTCTTATCATGGGATTTTTTTATAGTCTTGCTGCAGGAGTTTATTTTGGGGCTATTAGCGGAATAGCTTCAGGCTCAGTATTTGGGATTATCATTGCTGCATTTGCGCAGTTTCAAAGACATAAGTTCAGAAAGCTAAAATCAGAAATAGTTGGCAATCTGGAAGTAATTTTAGATGATGGAGCAAATCATTTTAAAGGAAAAGAAGCCGTAGGTGGGTACCTTTTTTTGACTCCAGAAAAGCTAATTTTTAAATCCCACAATTTTAACATTCAGAATCACCAGACCATAATTAGGCTAAGTCAGATAGACAAAGTAAAGGCAGTACAGACTTTAGGAATTGTTCCAAACGGCTTACTGATAATCTTGAAAGACGGAAGTGAAGAACGATTTGTAGTATATAATAGAAGGAATTGGATAAATAAAATAACTCAGGCGATATCTTTGTAATCGTTACCGAGTCTTGGATTAAATAATTATTCATCGGGAGTGATGCATTTGAAATGTATAAGTGAGTATAAGCACGTGATTTGGGATTGGAATGGAACGCTTCTTGATGATGTATGGATTTGCATGGAAATAATCAACAAGATGCTGTATAAGAGAAGTTTACCAATACTTGATCAAGAGAGATACAAAACAATATTCGGTTTTCCTATCAAGGATTATTACCAAAAAGCTGGCTTTGACTTTGATATGGAACCATTTGAAGACTTGGCAAAAGAATATATTGAGGAGTATGATAGTCGTAGCTTGGAGTGTAAATTACACTTAGGAGTAATGGATATGCTTCAAAAGATTCGAAGTTTAGGTATTTCACAATCGATATTATCTGCCTCTAATGAGGAGAGTTTGAGGTCTGCTATCAGGAATTTTGGGATTCAAGAGTACTTTTCTTATATTAATGGGTTAAGCAATCACTACGCAGAAAGCAAGATAGAGATTGGAAGCAGGTGGTTGGAAACTCAAGAGCTTATGCCGAGTGAAGTGCTTATTATAGGAGACTCAGAGCATGATTATGAAGTTGCAAAAGCAATGAATGTCGATTGTATGTTGGTTTCACATGGTCATCAAAGTTTTGAGCGCTTAATGAACTGTAATAAAGTAGTTTATGAGTCGCTGCTGCAGATGCATACAGTGATCTCACGCTTTGCTGGGTAGCCAAGGGTTAGACTATGGTGTCTGCTACTGGGTATATAAAAATTTTAGATAGTGAAAAAGAACCGGACAGATTGTAAACTCTAGCCCGGTTCTTTTTTGCAATAAAAAAAGTGCCCTAAAGCACTTTGATTCCAAAATGGTCTGGGTGACAAGATTTGAACTTGCGACCTCTTGAACCCCATTCAAGCGCGCTACCAAGCTGCGCCACACCCAGATATAACAACATTTAATATAACACAATTCACACGAGGTTTCAATACTTTAATATGTCAGCCTGTTCAAAAATATGCTAAAAACCGTTTTTATGTAGGAACACAGCACTATTTTTAGCGGAAGTCAATAAATTATACATTTTTTGAAGGATTCAACAGTTAAATGGAGAAGTATATAAGGTAAATCTAGGACCGGCAAGCGGTATGAGTCGGTTTAGGCATTAATCAACCACAATGGGTATTGTGAGGCACGGGGTAATATGGTGAAAAAATCAAAAAAGAAAAAATCATCATCTATTCATTTTCTAACCGGGTTGTTTACGGTGGTATGCATAGCATATGCTTTTAGATATTTTGCTTTTAAAATAGAGACAGACATGGTCAAATATGATTCGATGGAGAACGCTGTTTCTACACAGGGTCTATTGATTAAGAACGAGTGGACTATGGCCTTGCCGGGAGATGCCGCTGCAGACTATAAAGTCAATGAAGGCGACAGGGTGGCTATAGGAAAACCTATATTAAAAATTAATAAGAATGACGGTATGGATGAGAATATTTCCATAAAAATTGAAAAAATTAATGAAAGAATAGAAGAGATTCAAAAGGCAGAAGCTGATAACAACTTCTTTGCTGCCGATAAAGGGAAAGTCAATGCCAGCATACAAAACAATTTAAACGAGTTGAAAGCAGCTACAGAAGCAGGGAACTTTTCCAAGCTGGAGGAAATAAAGGGCGAGCTGTCAGCGGATGTTTACAAGAAGTCCCTGATTTATGGAACGGAGAGCTTTAGTGGTCAGAATCTAGAGCAGCTGCTGCAGGAAAAGGCTACTTTGGAACAGATACAAAAGAACAACCTAAATGTCGTTTACGCTCGTACCAGCGGTTTGGTCAGCTATGAGTTGGATGGCTATGAGCAGGTATTGAAGCCTGAAAATATACAAGCCCTGACTACAGCCAATGTTTTAAAGGTACAAGAAGAAATTACAGCCAAAAAGAAGGATAAAAAAGCGGAAAAAATAGAAGGCGTCAAGGTTGTAGACAACTTTGAATGGTATATTGCCGCTGTCATTCCTCAAGGGGTTCTCTCCAAAGACGACATCGGCAGAAATATACGTGTTCGGTTTACAGACTACAATGGAACGGTTGTAAGCGGGACCTTGAACAATTTGGCACAAGGCGATGAAAAAGGAAGTTTAATCATTGTAAAAACGGATGAGCAGCTGAAGGATTTTCAGAGAATCAGAACTGCAAATGTTGAGATAATAACAAGGTATAGTGAAGGCTTGATAGTACCAAAGAAGTGCATTATCGAGAAGGGTGGTCTTCAAGGGGTATTCATAGAAAGAAGCGGCATCGCGAAATTTGTGCCTGTGAAGATTGTAATATCCGGCGACGATGAAGCATTAGTTGCGAATCTGAGCAAAGATGATAAGGGCTATCAAAGCAACAATTATGAGCTTAAGCCGTACGATAGAGTTATTACCTCGGTTAACAAGATCAAAGAGGATCAAATGCTGCCGGGGGCTTTTTAAAGGAGTGAAGACACTTGGATGATATTCGAGTAAATATAAATGAAATTAAAGAGGATATCAATAGGATTTGCCAGAAATGCAATAGGAATCCAGAGGAGATTACACTGATTGCTGTTTCCAAAACTGTTGATGCAGATCGTATAAATCATGCCATAGACTGTGGGATATCCAACCTGGGTGAAAATAAGGTGCAGGAAATCATGGATAAATATGATTTGGTATCAAAAAATGTCAATTGGCATCTTATTGGGCATTTACAGACCAATAAGGTAAAATATATAATAGATAAAGTAGAGCTTATCCATTCTGTCGATAGCATCAAATTGGCAGAAGAGATAAATAAAAGAGCCCAGAAGAACAATATAATAAAGGATGTGTTAGTACAAATCAATGTTGCAGAGGAAGATACAAAATTCGGAATCAGTATAGATGAAGCAGTGGATTTTGTTAAGAGTATTTCAGGATTTGACAACATACGTATTATGGGGTTGATGACAATAGCGCCTTACGATCCTGATCCGGAAAAGGTAAGGCCTGTTTTCAGACGGCTCAAGGAGAAGTTCTCTGAACTGGCTCAAATGCATTTACCTAATACATTTATGAAGTACCTGTCAATGGGAATGAGCAATGATTACAGTATCGCCATTGAAGAGGGATCAAACATGATTAGAATAGGAACAGCCATATTTGGCAAACGCAATTATATGAAGTAGCTTATTATTAGATTAATTGGGGGTATCATGAATGAGTTCAAATTTTTTCAATAAAGTATTATATTTTATGGGAATAGGCGATAATATTGAGGAAGAACATGAAGAACAGGAAATAGCAGCGACTTCAGCGACTTCTTCTGCAAAGCCGCAAATAGAGCCTGTATCTTCTACAAAGAAAAGTAATGTAGTGAATCTGCACTCTGCTTCACTTCCAATGAAGGTTGTAGTTGTAGAGCCTACCAATTACGATGAGGTGCAGGATATATGCAACAACCTAAAGAGCAAAAAGCCTATCATTATAAACTTTGAAAATATCGATAAGGACGTTGCAAGAAGAATGGTGGACTTTATCAGCGGAGCTGTATTTGCATTGGATGGAACAATTCAGAAGGTTTCAAGCGGCATAGTAGTTGTTGCCCCATCAAATGTGGATATTTTGGGTAATCTGAAAAACGGTATTGGCAAAGAGGATTTCGATTTAGAAGGAATTTTCAGCTGGTTAAAATAGCATCAACAACAACAAAAGAATGTGAGTGATAATATGGAATATTTGCTAGTTAGGTCCTTAAGCGCGTTTTTTCAGCTAATCAACCTATTGCTTGTAATAAGGGTTGTATTATCTTGGGCAAGATATAACCCCTACAATAAATATATTGTTATGCTGTTCAATTTGACAGAGCCTATATTGGAACCCTTTAGAAAGCTTTCCAACAGGCTGAACCTTCATTTTGAGATGGTTGACTTGTCACCATTGATTGCAATGCTTTGCATCAATTACATCATTCAGCCCCTTGCTATAACTTTGATCAGACTTTTCTTTTAGGAGTTGTAGATTTTGGATAGAAGCAGAGTGATGGAGCGTTATGCTGATTACGACGACAGGCTGCTGGCCAATAGAATTCTGGATGCTGTAGAATACTGCAGAAAGAATTTTACATATAAAGCAACAGCCTTTTTGGATCCCAAACAGCAAAGAATAGCTGAGGATTTACTTAGTCGTGAAAAGGATATTGCGTTTTACAAAGACGGCGGAATTGAGAATTGCGAGAGATATCTTTACGTCATATCCCATGAGGATTACGATGTGGAGGATATAGAGAAGCCATATCATATATTGGAGTTTTCCTGGTACAGTAAGAGCGCCAAAAAGCCTGGTCACAGGGACTTTTTGGGAAGTATTATCGGAGCAGGAATAAAAAGGGAAATGCTTGGAGATATTATGCTGCAAGAGGAAAATGCATATGTTGTATGCAGTAGTGAAATATCCGATTACATTTTGTATAATATCGAAAAAGTGGGCAGCATACCTGTGAAGTCTCAGCTTGTAAACGATGTGGAGGCCGCGGAGGAAAATGAAAAGATTATTCATGCCACCGTTGCATCCTTAAGGTTGGACAGTATTATAGGCGCAGGCTTCGGACTTTCTAGAGCAAAAGCTTCTGAGTTGATCAAATCCGGTAAGGTGAGGATTAACTGGGAAGAAAAAGATCTAACCTCAAAAGTAATTAAACAAAGCGACGTTATTTCACTACGGGGAAAAGGCAGAATTGTATTGGAAGAAATAAACGGCAGTACAAAAAAAGACAGAATCAAAATCACAATTAAGAAGTTTGTTTAAGGGAGGTTGAAAGTATGTTAACTCCAATGGAGATACACAATAAAGAATTTAAAAAGGTAATGCGCGGCTACAAGGAAGAAGAGGTAGACGAATTTTTAGACAAGGTTGTCACTGATTTTGAGCGTCTGTATAGAGAAAACGCCGAATTGAAGGATAAGCTGTCTATAATCAATGATAAGGTTGATACCTTTAACCTGATGGAGAAGACGCTTCAAAACACACTGGTGGTTGCTCAGACAACAGCTGAAGAAGTTGTTATGAACGCAAGAAAGAAAGCGGAAATAATCATTAACGAAGCTGAAGAGCAAGCTAAGCGAATTGTAGAAGATGCGAACAAAAGTGTGGTGGATATACATAGAGAATATGAGAATCTCAAGAAAGAGGTTCAGGTATTCAAGACCAGATTTAGAACACTATTGGAATCAGAACTGGAAGCCCTTAATGTAAATTTAAAAGATCTTTAAGAAAAAGGCTCTTTCTATATAGAAGGAGCTTTTAATACGAGTAGGAAAACTAATCCACTTTAACATGCATGTGACCTAAACGAGTATCATAAAGGCTACCATAATTTAAGGTTCTTTAATAGGAGCCTTTTTTTATTTGTAGAAATGATAAAAATGTGGGATAATAACTTAGTAAAGGGTGTTTTTTCAGGAGGATTAAAATGGACATAAGGCACATAGCAAAAGAAAATGCAGAACAATTTTCTGTTAAAATCAATGATGTTATAGTCGGCAATGGCGACTTTATTATAATTGCAGGTCCTTGCTCAGTAGAAGGCAGCGAGATGATTATCTCCACTGCTCAGCATGTAAAAGAGAAGGGAGCTGCCATGCTCAGAGGAGGCGCTTTTAAGCCTCGTACTTCGCCTTATTCTTTCCAAGGCTTGAAGGAGGAAGGCTTGGATTTGTTGAAGACGGCATCGCAAAAAGCTCATATTCCGGTAGTGTCTGAAGTAATGGATCCCCGGGATGTTGAAGTAGTATATGATTATATTGATATGTTTCAAATCGGATCACGCAATATGCAGAATTTTGCTCTGCTAAAAGAAGTAGGCAAAACAAACAAGCCCATACTTTTGAAGCGTGGTATGGCAGCGACTATCGAAGATTTTGTCATGGCCGCCGAATACATAGCTGCTGAGGGAAATGACCGGATTGTTCTATGCGAACGGGGCATACGAACCTTTGAGAATCTAACGCGAAATACCTTGGATCTAGCAGCAGTTCCCATCCTAAAGAAACTATGCAAGCTTCCTGTTATTGTAGATCCAAGCCATGGTACGGGAATAAGAGAGCTGGTTCTGCCTATGTCCTTGGCAGCCTTGGCGGTCGGCGCAGACGGTATTATGGTTGAAGTACATCCGGAGCCTGCTTGCGCTTTATCGGATGCGGATCAAAGCCTAAGCTTTGATGATTTTGAGGCTTTGTCAAAAAGGATTAATCAGACAAAGGAACATTTTGCAGATATCAGAAAAGGTTTGCTATAATTTGATAATGAATATTTTTATATAAATAATAAGAAAATAACATCATGAAGATTTTTCGTGATGTTATTTTTTTGAACTTCAGGAGGGAGATTTATGGGCGTAAATAAAACTGAAGTTGATATGCTTGAGAGCAGGGTTGAAAAAATATCTCTAATGTTGGAGAAGGCCAAGATTGGGGATTATGTCACTATGATGGCAAGGCCAAAGGCTATGATATTCAACAACTTCATTGCAGGCTTAGCAAGAGGTTTTGGAATGGCAATAGGTTTTACAATATTAGGTGCACTGGTTTTATACCTATTAAGGCAAGCTGTACTGCTGAATATACCAATCATCGGCAATTTCATATCTGAGATAGTAAAAATCGTGCAGGATAATTTGATGCAGTAAAAAGGAGATGAAACCATGGATAAAAACAAGACTAACCATTTTAAAGAATTATTGACTGAAGAGAAAAAGGAGAGAGAACATTCATTATTTGATAATAGATTAGGTATGGACGTGTCCTTGCGGGATGCAACAAGCGAGCTTTCCTCTTATGATAATCATCCGGGGGATATGGGCACCGAAACTTTTGAGGCAGAATTGAATCAGTCTTTTAGGACTAATGATAAATATATGATAAGTGAAATCGATGTAGCGTTGCAAAAGATTGAAAAAGGAAGTTATGGAGAGTGCGAGGCTTGTCATAAGGAAATAGAAGAAGAACGACTGGAATTGATGCCTCACGCCAGATTCTGCATCCATTGTGAAAACAACTTTGAACAAAAGGTGAATGACCAGGAAAATGTTGAGGAGATGGGAAGGCCTATAGAAGAACAGGTGATGATGCCTACACTGGGATTCTCCTTCAGAGATATGACAATGAGTGAGGAAGTAGGTTATGACGGTGAGGATACATGGCAGGATTTAAATGAGTACAACGTTAAGATGTCGGATAACGATTTTAGCCATGAGGACAGCTTTGGATATGTAGAGGACGTGGATCAAGTGAGCAATGGCAGATACAAGGATCAAGTAAGATAGAGTAATGGCTCACCGAGGTTAATATGAGGCGTGCAAGGCATTGTATTTCAAATACTTGTGCCTTTCATGCCTTTTTCATCATTAGAGATGTTATTTTTTGCGGCTTATGCTATAATTTAGTATGTAAATTGCATGAGGGGGAATGTTCGTGTATCCTGTATTAATTATTGCAGCTGTTATTGCATTAGACCAATTTTCAAAATATCTTGTACTGACTAGACTGGTGCCTATTGGGGATTATAATCTGATAAAAGGTTTTTTAGAGTTTACATATGTTGAGAACTACGGAATTGCCTTTGGCATGTTTCAGAATAAAACATTATTCTTCATCATTTCTACTGCACTGATTGCCTCGGTAGTTTTGTTTTTTGTTTTCAAAATGGCTAAGAAATATGTTTTTTATACAGTCTGTCTATCTCTCATATTTGGCGGTGCAATAGGAAATCTTATTGATAGAATCAGGTTGGGATTTGTAGTGGATTTTATACATTTCAGCTTCTTCCCACCAGTTTTTAATATAGCTGACTCCGCTGTAGTGGTAGGTGCCATCGCTTTAAGCATCGCTATTTTATTTACAAAGGAAGCATAAAAGAAGGTTTGTTATGGAGACATTGAATTTTACAATAGAAGAGCAGCACGTTGGCAAGCGTTTGGATGCTTTTGTGTCAGAAAACGTAGAAGGCCAATCCAGGTCCTATATTCAGAAGCTTATTGAACAAGAAGAGGTTATGGTAAACGGTAAAAGCGCCAAATCCAATTATAAGCTTCGAAAGAATGACAGCGTGGAGGTCCATATCCCTGACCCTATACCATTGGAGGTACAGGCAGAAGAAATTGATCTGAACATTGTTTATGAGGATGAGGATGTAATTGTAATCAACAAGCCTCAGGGCATGGTGGTCCATCCTGCCCATGGAAATTATTCAGGAACCATTGTAAATGCATTGTTAAGTCATTGTGATAATCTATCAGGCATCAATGGTGTAATGAGACCAGGGATTGTACATCGAATAGATAAGGATACATCAGGCATCATTGTGATAGCCAAAAATAATGAGGCTCACGTTTCGTTATCGGAGCAGCTGAAGGAGCACAGCATTACACGCTGCTATAGTGCTTTGGTAGAAGGCAGGGTTAAGAATGAAAAGGGTACTATAGAGACCCTCATAGGACGCAACCCAAAAGATCGCAAGGAAATGGCGGTAGTAACGAGAAGCGGCAAAAGGGCTGTAACTCATTATACAGTGTTAGAGCAGTTTGAAAACTATACGCTGATAGAAGCTCGTTTGGAAACGGGCAGAACTCATCAAATCCGTGTGCATATGGCGCATATTGGACATCCTATAGTAGGTGACCCGGTATATGGCTATAAGAAACAGCGCTTTGAAACCAACGGTCAGCTGCTGCACGCTAGGATTTTGGGCTTTGTACACCCTCGTACCGGAGAATATGTGGAATTTGAAGCACCTTTGCCGGAATACTTTGTAGATATTCTTAATAAAATTAGGAAATAATATAGACATTATTTTTCATGTATGATAAAATCGTTAAAAATGAACCTTTAATCTAGCCCTGTGAGGCAAGGAAGGTAGCTAGAATAGCTTATTCTGTACCTATACCTGCCTATGGCAGTTATTTTTTTATCCCAATTTATACGGAGGCGTTGAATATGAAGCTAAAAACGGAAATATTGGATGAGAAAGCATTAGACAGGGCATTGACCAGAATTTCTCATGAAATCATAGAAAAAAATAAAGGTGTTGAAGATATTGTATTGTTAGGCATCCATACTAGGGGTGTTCCTCTTGCTTTTCGATTGGCTGAGAAGATTAACAATATTGAGGGTGTAATGCTTCCTGTAGGAATGGTTGATATTATTGCACATAGGGATGATAATAAAAAGTCTATGGAAAAAAGCAAGCAGGAAATCAATTTTGACATTGCCGGCAAAAAGGCAATCTTAGTGGATGATGTATTGTATACAGGTAGATCTGTTAGAGCGGCTATGGACGCCATTGTTGATTTGGGCAGGCCTAGCAGCATTCAATTGGCAGTGCTGGTTGACCGAGGGCATAGAGAATTGCCGATCAGGGCAGATTTCGTCGGAAAAAACGTTCCTACCTCTAAAACGGAGATTGTAGTAGTTATGGTAAAAGAGATAGATAATAAGGATGGTGTTTCCATCGCAGAAGAAGAGTAGTTTTTACTACTCTCTTTTTTGCCCAAAACCCTAGCGGGATAAACAGATATTAATGTTAGTTCATATTGAAGGGAGAAATTACTATGAGGCTGCTTATAAAAAATGATACAGCGGCTCATATTGGATGCCCTTGTGCTTGCAAAGAAACAGAATGCCTTACTAAAAAGGCATCTGAGGTATACTTGAACGCATAAAGAGCTATATGGAGAGTAATAGGCATTCATGCTTGGCTGATATAAAGAAGGATATGAAATTCTATTAAACAATGATAAAATGCATAAATAGCGCAAACTTCTGCAATAGTAAAATGTCGAAATTGCAGATAAGTTAAAATTGTAACTAATTAGAATATACAGCTAAATCACCTAGAATGCGGTGTTTTAGCTGCTTTTTCATGTAGAAATATGTCAAACGTTTAAAAATCAAGTTTAATTAATATTTTAACAATTGCAAAATTTTGAGAATTTATATTGAAATAATTGTAATAATCCATTATTATTTATATATATACATATTAATATTAAAAATTGGGAATAGTAAATATTCCTTTTTTTATATGTATTTCATGAATTTTCCAATAAGACTTGCCATCGGGAGGTACTTATTATAACAACACAAAATGGAAGTAATTATTGTTGAACTATTCTAAATATTCTTCAATTTGCATCGAGTTCGTATGAGATTTGCAAAAATTATTTAATATTATGTTTTAGATGCTGCGTGCATTTAAATAAAGAAAGTAAAAAAGGAGGTACTCTCAATGGCAGAAAAAAGAGAAAATTGGGGCAGTAAGCTTGGTCTTATCCTTGCTATGGCTGGTAATGCCGTAGGTCTTGGAAATTTCTGGAGATATCCATACCAAGCAGCTAAGAACGGCGGCGGTGCGTTCATGATTCCATACTTTGGAGCACTTATTCTTATGGGTATTCCGCTAATGTTCGTAGAATGGAACCTTGGAAGATATGGCGGTAAGTACGGTCATGGAAGCTTAGGACCAATGGTTTATCTTCAAGCAAGAGAAGGCGTTAGCCCAAGAGTAGCAGCTATAATCGGTGGTTTGGCAGGTGCGATTGCACTTGGCGTTACCGTGCTGGTTAACAGTTACTATAACCACATTATAGGTTGGACACTTGGTTATGCGTTCATGTCAGTAACTGGCGGATACATGGATCCAGCAGTTAGCACAGGCGAAATATTTGTTAACTATATCCAATCACCAGTAATGGTATTTACATTCTGGTTGATCGCATTAGTTGTACTAGGCTTTGCAGTTTCCGGCGGTATCCAAAAGGGTATTGAAGTAATGGCAAAGTTTATGATGCCAACTATTTACGTTTTCGGTATTATTCTTATAATCAGAACTTTAACATTAGGTTCACCTGTAAATCCTGACTGGTCACCTATTGCTGGTTTGAACTACATATGGTCACCAAGATGGGATGCACTTAGCTGGAATGCGGCTCTAGCAGCAGCCGGACAAATATTCTTCACATTGTCACTTGGTATGGGTATCATTTGTAACTACGCTTCATACTTGAAGCCGGACGATGATATCGTTCTTTCAGGTGTTACAACAGTTGCTCTTAACGAAGTAGCTGAAGTTATACTTGGTGGTACAATAGCTATTCCTATAGCTTACACATTCCTTGGTGAAGCTGGCTTAAGCGCCGGTGTTGGTTTATCCTTCATGTCATTGCCTAACATATTCAGAACAATGGCTGGCGGACAGTTGATGGGTACTTTCTGGTTCTTGCTTCTTGCGTTTGCGGGTATCACTTCAGCAGTTGCGATGTACAACTACGTTGTTGCATTGTTGGAAGAGAGCTTTGGATTCACAAAGAAGAAAGCATCAATGGCAGTATTCTTCTTATACGTTTTAGTTGGTCTTCCAGTTGCATTAGAGCCAATCCTTACTAAGACTGCAGACTTGGCATACTTCACAGAAGTTGACAACTGGGTAGGTACTTACCTGCTTGTTGTACTAGGTGCTATTGAAGTTATAGTAGCTGGTTGGATCATGGGCAGCAAGGCTAAGGATGAAATGAACAGAGGAAGCTACTGGAAGGTTCCAGATTGGTTCTTCAAGTTATTCATTCAATTCTTAACACCAGTATCGATCATCGGATTGTTAGTAATGTCAACAAGAGACTTTATAAAGGCTGGCTATTTCAAGATTGTTCCATCATTCGTTGCTAACTCACCACAGTTAGTACCATGGGTTCAAGCTGGTAGAGTAGTTGTTATCTCTGTATTGGTATTAGGCTTCTTCCAAGCTTATAAGACAATCAAAGATAAGTATCAAGTTGAATTAGATAGCAATCAAGTATCTATAAGAAAGTAAGGAGGAATAGAAATGACAAGTGGAGCTTTAGGGTTTATGGTATTGGCTTGGGGCGTTATACTAAGTTGTTCAGTAATATTCCTCAGTTCACTACTTAAGCACAGCAAACAATAAAAACCAAAACCCCCACTTTGGTGGGGGTTTTTTTGGAGGTAAAACATGGAAAAGGACTTATTATTAATTTTAGACGAAGTGAAGAAAAAGGTAACGAAATTTTATGACGGCAAGAAAAGAGATAAGCTGACAAATCAAATCGATATGCTTAAGAATGACTATAGCAGCATAACAATTTCAGAAAAGCACATGCCGACATATGAAAGTCTTGTGATTAAAGGCAAAGAGCTGCTTAAGGAAAACAATATGAGAGATGAAAAAAAGGTGAGCTATTATTTGAGATATTGCGGCGCTGCGCAATATGATTTTAGAGACAATATAAAGCCTCTAAACACAATTTTGAAGTCATTTTTATTGACTTGCACATTGTTCTTTGTATTAGCTCCACAATACTTTGGGTTTGTACTTCCCTTTATATTTGTCATACCTATTTTTATGGGTTTAAGAGGTATGAAAAAAAGAGTATTAAACGGATTGATGATGGGTGTATCGGTAGTGCCGATGGGAGTTTTAGTAGCAACGATCTGGCTTAGAAATGCATATTTGACTATGGGCAATTTTGATGTTTTTGTTAATGCCCTTGCTCAGAACTATAACTTTAGTTTGGAGTTTACAAGAAATCTAGCAATGGCTTGCATAATGATGAGCATTGTATTATTGGGAAGCTCATTTACACTGCTGGTTTCTTCAATTAAATATAGAAAAATGTTTATATAGTAATTATATGATTTATTATGATATTTAATAAAAAAACCGTTGAGCGGACTAGCTCGACGGTTTTTTGCTGTTAATTCACCTTATTGAGTTTCTTAATAGCTTCCTCGTTTGGATTGATATAGACAGTCTTGTTGTTTTCATAGATTACCATGCCAGGCTTAGAACCATTTGGCTTTCGAACATTCTTCCTTATTGTGTAGTCTACAGGTACCTTTGTTGAGTTTTTTGCCTTGCTGTAGAATGCAGCCAAATTAGCAGCTTCTGCAAGGGTCTCATCGTCCAAGGGCTTCCCACCTGTCTTGATAATTACATGTGACCCGGGGATATCCTTGGTATGCAGCCAAATATCATTTGGTGCGGCAAATTTGATTGTAAGATAATCGTTTTGAAGGTTGTTTTTTCCAACATAAATTTCAAAACCCGTAGAAGAAATAAACTGCATAGGTTTGGAGGGGGCAGCGACTTTGTTTTTACCCTTGCCCTCTTTTTTGCGCTTGGTATAACCTTGGTCCGCCAATTCATGCCTAATCTCATTGATTTCCAATTCTTCCGTACACTTTTCCAAATTATCGGCTTGAGCCTCAAGGTATTGAATTTCCTGCTTGTTTTCCTGAAGCTGCTGTTCAATCGAAACCAGTGCAGATTTAGATTTGTTATACTTCTTATAATACCTTTGAGCATTGGCAGTTGGCGCTAGCTGAGTATCCAGTGTTATTTCTATATTTTCACATGTCTCACTGAAATAATTCATTAATGTTACTTTGTCGGCGCCTTTTTCTATTTGATAAAGGTTGGACATAATCAAATCCCCGAAAAGCTTGTATTTTTCAGCTTCATGGGCCTTTGAAAGCTCCTGGTCCAATATCTCCAGCTTCTTGTAGCAGCGGTCTAAACGATTGGAAATGATTTTTTGGATGTCGCCATACTTTTGTTTGATGCGATCCTTGTTGTCTTTTTCCAGATAGAATCTTTCAACAGCTTCACTGATGCTGTCAATATACTCTTTTTGAAGATGCTCGAACATTTTCAACTCGAAGCAGTAAAAGTCCTTCAACTTGCCGCCTTCCAGTACGATGTTGGGTTTGTAGTCCCTCTGCTTTAAACGGTTGACAAACAACTCCAAACCTTTATATAGAGAAGCTCTCTGTATATCTTTAATTCTGGTGATATCTGCATCAAACTCCAGATTTCCATAAGAGCATATCTCTTTTGCAGCTACGGGGCTGATGCCATTAAACGCTTTCATCAAAAACTTATCTGCTTTTAAGCTGTCTGCTTGATGCTCAATGCTTTTATCCAAATCGCTAAATGAAGCGACAAGTGGATTCAGCTTTGGCAGCTCACCTTCCGCTACAGAGGGAGGATAGGCATATTGCCTTCCGGGCAGCACTTCGCGGATGCTGCTGACTTCGAAGCTTACGCGTTTGATGCTGTCAATGATTTTATTGGATTCCTTATCAATAAATATGATATTGCTGTGTCTTCCCATAATTTCAGAAGTCAATACCTTAATAGTGCTGTATCCCATTTCATCCTGACACTCAATTGCAATCTCAACAACTCTTTCAAATTCAGGCTGGGTGATAGAAAGTATCCTGCCTCCCAGCAAATGCTTTCTTAGCAGCATACAGAACGTAGGGGGGATCTGGGGATTGGTTTTGCTTTCTGTGGTAAGATGAATTCTTGGATAGTTGGGGCTGGCACTCAGCAAAAGCTTATAATTTTCCTTGAAGCCTCTTATACCAATAATCAACTCATCTTTTTCAGGCTGATATATTTTATCGACTCTGCCGTTTTGTAGTTTTTGGTTTAATTCAAAAATGATGCTATTTATAACTGAACCATCAAAGGGCATAAAAACACCTCCATACATTGCATTGGACATAAAGCTAGTATAACATTTTCCATATTATTTTACATTAGTAAGATTAAATATATCCAAATAGTAAAGGTTTTATAGACAATAACATAATCTTATGCTGAGCTGAAGTGTTTTATAGTCATGGACTATGGTATAATGTATAACAAAGTTGCGGAGTCAGCGTTTCCTTTCTTTCAAAGCCAACTTGAGAACCCGTGTTTTTTTAGTTGTTTTTGATATAATACTTTAGTAAATAGATGATTGCATACATTTGTAGAGGAGTGTAATTATGAAATTTTGGAAATATCATGGGCTAGGAAATGATTTTATTATTGTAAACAATTTGGACGGTCAAACGCCAATAGATGGTGAGAGGGCAGAACAGCTTTGTCATAGGCGTTTCGGCATCGGTGCCGACGGGTTGATGCTGGTGGAGAAAAGCGATAAAGCGGATATTAGAATGATTATATATAACTCTGACGGCAGCAGGCCGGAAATGTGCGGAAACGGCATACGCTGCTTTGCGAAATTTGTGTATGACAAGGCAATTGTCAAAAAAGAAGTTATCACTGTTGAAACAGATGCTGGCTTGATGGAAATCGAAATGAGAATAGATGCAGATAAAGCAACAGCAGCTATAGTGAATATGGGTCAGCCGGACTTCACTCCTGCCAGGGTGCCTGTAGAAGTGAATCAACCGCAGGTTGTAAATTATGAAATAGAAGTAGAGGGAAGCAAATTTCAAATAACAAGTATGCTGATGGCTGTTCCCCATACCGTTGTATTTGTGGACAGCTTGGAAGATGAGACTGTTATTCGTATAGGGAAGCTGATAGAAAATGCAAGGGTTTTTCCAAGTAAGACCAATGTGAACTTCGTCAAAATACTTGATCGAGAGAATATGATATTGAGAACATGGGAAAGGGGAGCAGGCTATACATATGCTTGCGGTACAGGTGCTTGCGCCAGCGTGGCCGCTGCTGTAATCAACGGGCTGGCTGAAGAAAAAGCCAAGGTGCAGCTGCGAGGAGGAGACCTGATTATTCACTGGAAGGAAAGAGGAGATATTTATATGGAAGGCCCTGCCGCAGAGGTTTTCGAAGGAAATTACACAAACTGCTAAAATTAATGCCACGGACACTTGTTTTTATTGGTAAAATTATTTACAATAATATAGATATATGTGTATTATTGTAATAGTCTGGGTAAATAATCATAAATAAATTACAGTCAAGCACTGGAAGGATGATACAAATGATAAAAAGCATGACCGGCTTCGGTAGAGGTGAGGCGAGTCAGAATAACATTACCTTCACTGTTGATATCAAGACTGTCAACCACCGTTACAGCGATATTTCTGTGCGTATGCCCAGAATGGTATCTGCTTTGGAGGAAAAGGTTAGGGAATACATTGGTTCAAAACTGAATAGAGGGAAAATAGATATATATATTAATTATGACTCCTTTGGGCAGGATACAAAGGTTAAGCTGGACACGAATCTCGCTGCTGCCTACGTTGATTCCTTGAATACCTTGAAGGATCAGTTCGGCATTAAGGACGAGATAAGCCTATCCCTGCTGACAAGATTCTCCGATATTCTCAAGCTGGATACAGAAGAGCAGGATATCGATTTTCTTTGGAGCATACTGTCTTCCGCCTTGGAGCAGGCAGTGAATTCTCTGCTGGAAATGAGAAGCCGAGAAGGGGAAAGACTTCGCAAGGATATGGTTCAAAAGCTGGACAATATAAAAGGCGCAGTGGCGCAAATCAAGGAAAAGTCCGCAGATATTGTGGATGTATACAAGAACAAGCTTTATGAGAAAATAAAAGAACTGACCAAAGACATACAGCTTGATGAAAACAGGCTTTTGACTGAGGTTGCAATTTTTGCAGACAAGGCCAGCATCGACGAAGAGATTGTTAGGCTGGGCAGCCATATAGAAGAATTTAAAAAGACGCTTTTTATCAATGCACCTATCGGCAAGAAGCTGGATTTCATTGTTCAGGAAATGAATAGAGAAGTGAATACCATAGGCTCAAAATCCTCGGATTTAGGTGTTGTAAGCAGCGTTATTGAAATGAAAACTGAAATAGAAAAGATCAGAGAACAAGTACAGAATATAGAATAATTTAGGAGGTCATAGGATGAGCATAAAACTAATAAACATAGGCTTTGGCAATATTGTTTCTGCCAATAGACTGGTTGCAATCGTCAGCCCGGAATCAGCACCAATCAAAAGAATTATTCAAGAGGCAAGAGATAGAGGGATGCTGATTGACGCTACATATGGAAGAAGAACAAGAGCAGTAATCATTACAGATAGTGACCATGTAATCCTATCCGCTGTTCAACCTGAAACTGTAGCTCATAGACTTACAGACAAGGAAGACACCAAGGAAATGCCGGAAGAGATATTGGAAGACTAGGTTATTTGGAGGAATAAATGAGCAAGGGGCTACTTATAATTATATCCGGACCTTCCGGAGCAGGTAAGGGTACTGTCTGCAAGGAATTGATGTCTATGCAGCTGCCGGATCTTGAGGTTTCCGTTTCAGCTACTACCAGGAAGCCGCGAACAGGAGAGGTTGAGGGTATAAGTTATTTTTTTAAAAATAAAGAGGAATTCATAGAAATGATCAATCACAATGAGTTTATTGAGTATGCTCAGGTTTATGATAACTTCTATGGAACACCTAGGAGCTATGTGCAAAATAAATTGGATAATGGCAAGGATGTAATTCTTGAAATAGATATACAAGGCGCTATGCAGGTGAAAAAGAATAATCCTGAAGGTGTTTTTGTATTCATTATGCCTCCATCCTTTGAAGAACTGAAGCATAGAATAATCTCAAGAGGCACAGAAACTCAGCAGGATATTCTAAAAAGGCTTCACGAGGCATATAAAGAGGTATGTTCATCCAGGAACTATGATTATATAGTAATAAATGATGATGTGCATACTGCTGCTGAAAAAGTAAGAAGCATTATTACGGCAGAAAAGTGCAAGCTAAAAAGATGTAAAATAGACTACGATAGTTACAAGGAGGAATAATATGATATATCCTACGCTTAAAGACCTGTTGGAAAAGGTGGACAGCAAATATACATTAGTTGTTGCAGTTGCAAAAAGAGCTAGACAAATTGTTGACGGTCAGCCAAAATTGACAAAGGCTACTAGCTCAAACAAGCCGGTTACCATTGCAGTGCATGAAATCGCTGAGGGCAAGATTGGCTACGAGAGAAATCATAAAAGCATAATAGAGCATGCTGGTGAAGAGAATGCTCAGCAATAAAAGCATTGTGCTTGGAGTCAGCGGGGGAATCGCGGCTTATAAGGCTTGTGAGTTAACCAGCAGATTGAAAAAATTGAATGCCAATGTAGATGTGATCATGACAAAGTCAGCTGCCGAATTCGTTACGCCGCTGACTTTTCAATCGTTATCCCTGAATCAGGTTGTTACTGATATGTTTGACAAGCCAAAATATTGGGAAATCGAGCACATATCCTTGGCAAAAAAGGCTGATATTATTGTAATAGCACCTGCGACTGCAAATGTAATAGGCAAGCTGGCAAATGGCATAGCGGACGATATGATGACCACTACGGTGATGGCATCAAAGGCCCTTAAGCTTATCGCACCTGCTATGAATACAAATATGTATGAGAATGAAGTAGTACAACGTAATATTCAAACATTGAAGCAGCTTGGTTATGAGTTCATAGAGCCTGGTGAAGGGCGTTTGGCTTGCGGAGATGTGGGAAAAGGGAAAATGGCTGAGCCTGAAGTCATCGAAGCCAGAATAAAGGAACTCCTATTTCCAAAACGGGATTTGGAGGGCAAGACTTTGCTGGTTACTGCCGGACCTACGCGAGAAGCCTTGGATCCTGTTCGATTCATAACGAATCACTCAACAGGGAAAATGGGATTCTCTATTGCGGAAAAAGCGGCTGTTAGAGGAGCTAAGGTATATTTGGTAGCGGGACCATCCAATCTGTCTACTCCTAAGGGGGTAGAGAGGATAAATATTGAATCGGCTTTAGAGATGTATGATGCTGTCATGAAACTAGCAGATAAGGCAGATATTATAATCAAGAGTGCTGCAGTTGCAGATTACAGACCCGCAGAGGTCAGTGATGAAAAAATCAAGAAAAGCGGCGGCGAGTTGGTGATTACGCTGCAGAAAAATCCGGATATACTACAGGAGCTTGGGAAGATCAAAGGAGATAAAGTACTGATTGGCTTTGCCATGGAAACACAGAATCTTATCGAGAATGCAAAAGCCAAGGTGCTGAAGAAAAATCTGGACTTTATTGTAGCCAATGACCTTAGAATAGAAGGCGCGGGTTTTGCAGGGGATACCAATGTTGTCAAGATCATAGATAAAAACGGCAATATTGAGGATGTGCCTTTGATGAGAAAAAGTGATCTGGCAGATATTATATTAGATAAGGCCACAAGTGTGTGCAAGTAGGGCGGACAAAGTGTCGCCCTTTTTTATTTTATTCCATCCGCTGGATTGACACAAATCATGTATAATTCTGTCAAACTCTTTTTTGATAATAAGCCTATAGTTGCAGATACTAAATCCATCCATTGATGAAAGGGCTGATTTGATGAGAGTGACAGTAGGAAGCGGAATGGAGAAAATTCTATGGAGTATTGCCATACCGGGGTTTGGGCAGTTTCTAAACCATAAGTACTTCAAAGGCATTGTTTTGATTGCTCTGGAAATTGTAATCAATGTAAAGGCTAATATAAATATGGCAATTTATTTGAGTTTTTTGGGGCTAACAGAGCAGGCTGCAGAGGTGTGCAATTATCAATGGTTGATGTTTTACCCCTGCGTCTATCTGTTTTCCATTTGGGATGCATACAAAGACGGGGCAGAAAAGGAGAAGCCGCTGCTTTTTATACCCTTTGCCCTAGCAGCTTATATTGAGACAACGGGTGTTATTTACTCAAAGGTAGTCAGAATAAATGGTGTGCTGCTAGGGCCTATTTTTTTACCTATGCTCTCCATCTTTTTAGGCTTAGGAATAGGTTTTATCATTAGATTCATCATACTGAAATTTATGTCAAAGGATTATAAGTGAGTATTAAAGTTACTGGGGAGTTTTCTCCAATAGACCCGGATTAGGCCTATTGTTTGGATTATCCTACACCTTTTCGGCAAATTATGCTATAATCATAGCAGTAGAAAAGGGAGGGGGGTACTGCAATGGCGCAACTATTTGCTGAAATCATTATTAACAACAAGTCAAAAGCAACGGACAAGATTTTCCACTATGCAGTGCCAGAGAGCCTGAAGGATAAAGTGCAGCTTGGCTGCAGAGTGATTGTACCCTTTGGGGTATCCAACAAGCATATGGAAGCTTATGTTGTTGGTTTAACAGATCATGTAGATATACCAATAAAGCGCATCAAGGAGATTAGCAGTCTTATTGATGATTATCCGCTCATACCAAGCAGAATGATGAAGCTGGTTGAGTGGATGAAGGATAAGTACATTTGTTTTTATATAGATGCAATACAAACTGTGATTCCTACGCCAATTAGAACAAGATCCACCAGTATAATAGAGCTGATTGAAGAGAAATACGAGGAAAAGAAGCAAAGGTTTGCAACCAATGAAACATTAATAGACATATTGGAGTACATAGAACAAAATGACGGAAGCGTGAATGTGGCCGACTTAAAATCTTTTTTCGGTGACATCAAGCTGGATTATTTTTTGAAGAAGCTGCACGATGCAGGCATGATTGCCAAGAGGCAGATCATAAAAAGCAAGATTGGCAAAAAGATTGATAAGCTTTTGTATATCAACCAAAGCATCAATGCAGAGCTGAATAAGAATGCAGCTAAGCAGAAGGAATTATTGGATTATATTATGAATAACCCGGGAATATCAACAAGCAAGCTGAAATCAGTTTATGCCAATTGTGACGCTTCCATTAAATCCCTGATAAACAAAAACTTTATCAATGTTATTGAGAAAGAGGAGTATCGATACGGAGAACAACGCATTTATGAAGACAAGCAATGCATATTAACGAATAATCAATGTCAGGCTATAGCACAGATAGAAAGCTATTTTGCTCAAGGAAGAAATGTATTGCTGCATGGTGTAACAGGCAGCGGCAAGACGGAAATATATCTGGACCTGATTGAAAAATACATAGCAATGGATAAGGATTGCATCATCCTTGTGCCGGAAATATCCTTGACGCCTCAGATGATTACACGTTTCAAGGGAAGGCTGGGGGATAAGGTAGCTGTTTTACACAGCGGACTCAATGAGGGTGAGAAGTACGATGAATGGCGAAAGATTAAAACAGGGGAAGTAAAAGCTGTTGTCGGTGCAAGATCAGCTATTTTTGCACCCTTTGCCAATCTGGGCATTATTATTATTGACGAAGAGCATGAGAATACATATAAGTCCGATATTAAACCTAAGTACATAACAAGAGAAGTGGCAGAAAAACGCTGTCAACTGGAGGGGGCACAACTTATCATGGGTTCGGCTACTCCCTCCATAGAAAGCTATTATAGGGCACGTTCCGGAGAACTGGGATTGGTAGAGCTGCCGGACAGAGTCAATGGAAAAGAAATGCCCGAGGTGTTTGTCGTAGATATGAGAGAAGAGCTGAAGCAGGGCAATAAAACGATTTTCAGCCAAATGCTCACAGAGGAGATTCTAAAAACGCTGAAGGAAGACAATCAACTGATCCTGTTCCTAAACAGGAGGGGACACTCTACCTTTGTATCCTGTAGGGAATGCGGCTTGGTGATGAAATGTCCGCGATGCAGCATCTCACTGACCTATCATATCAATGAAGATAACTTAAGCTGTCACTATTGCGGCGTGATGAAGCCGAATCCAACCCTTTGCCCCAAATGCGGCAGCAAGAATATCAAGTATTTTGGCGTTGGCACACAGAAGCTGGAGAAGGAGTTTCACAAAAAATTCAGTATAAAGAACACCTTGAGAATGGATGCGGATACAACAAGATTCAAGAATTCTCATCAGTCCATCTTGGATATTTTCAGAAGTGGAAAGTCAAAGGTACTCTTAGGCACGCAGATGATATCCAAGGGACTTGATTTCCCAAATGTTACTTTGGTTGGCGTTATCACAGCGGATACCAGCATCAACCTACCGGACTTCCGTTCAGCGGAGAAAACCTTTCAAATGATTGCACAGGTAGCAGGAAGGTCTGGCAGAGGAAGCAAGGAAGGCAAGGTTATCGTACAGACATATACACCGGAGCATTATAGCATAAAGTATGCCCAGCTTCATGACTATGTAGGATTTTATAATGAAGAAATCAAGCTGCGCAGGGAATTGGCATATCCACCTTTTTCCCATTTGGCCAACATTATCATCAGCGGCTTTGATGAAGGCAGGGTAATAAAATATGCCAATGAGATAGGTATGTATCTGGATGGTGAAGTCAAAAAATATCATGAGGTTGAAAAGCTGGGACCTTCTACGGCACCGCTTTCAAAAATAAAAAGCAAATATCGCTGGCAAATCATATTGAAGGGCAGCAGAGAGAATGAACTTCGTGAATTGCTGCAAAACCTGACCTTGTCAAAATTTACTGAGGTCGAGGGGATCAGCTTGGGAATTGATATCAATCCCAACAATATGCTGTAGCAAGTCAGGATAGCATTTGACTTTTTGATAACATAGAACAGTAATGAAAGATGTATAATATTATGTAGTATATAGTAGGAGATAGGTGAGGAGAGAAAGCAATGGCAATAAGAATTATAAGAAAAGATGATGATGAAATCCTAAGAAAGATTTCCAAAAAGGTTGAAATTATAGATGACAGAATTAAAACACTTCTAGATGATATGAAGGACACTATGTATGATGCAGATGGGGTAGGTTTGGCAGCACCACAGGTTGGTGTACTCCGCAGGGTAGCTGTTGTGGATGTGGGTGAAGGACTTATCGAGCTGATCAATCCGGTTATCGTTTATGAAGGCGGCCAGCAAATCGATGAGGAAGGCTGTTTGAGTCTGCCTGGTAAAAACGGTGCGGTTTGCCGTCCGAAAAAGGTTATTGTTCGGGCGCAGGATAGACATGGAAATACTTTTGAGATAACTGGCACGGATTTGCTGGCAAGAGCTTTTTGCCATGAGATCGATCATTTAAATGGGATACTTTTTACAGATAAAGTAATACCTGATTATAATCCGGACAAAAAATAAGGGCATCATGAAAGGGTGACGAAGGATGAGAATAGTATTTATGGGCACACCTGATTTTGCGGTGCCATGTTTACAAGCATTAATTGATAATAAGCATGATGTGGTTGCTGTAGTAACACAACCGGATAGAGCAAAGGGGAGAGGCAATAAACTGACGCCTCCTCCTGTAAAAGTACTGGCAGAACAGCATCAAATACCTGTCTACCAGCCTGAAAAGGTAAAGACAGCAGAGTTTGTTGAGATTCTTCGCCAGCTGGCGCCGGAAGTAATTGTTGTTGTAGCTTTTGGTCAAATATTATCACAGGCTATTTTGGATATTCCACCCAAGGGCTGCATCAATGTCCATGGTTCATTGCTTCCGAAGTACAGAGGTGCAGGGCCGATACAATGGAGCATAATCAATGGGGACAAGACAACTGGTGTAACTACCATGTATATGGATAAGGGCTTGGATACAGGAGATATGATTCTCAAAAGAGAATTTGAAATACTGGAGAAGGAGACGACACAGGAGCTTCACGATAAGATGTCAGCAGTAGGCGCAGAGGTTCTCATAGACACCTTGAAGCTGATAGAGTCTGGCACCGCCCCAAGAATTCCTCAAGACCATTCACAGCATACCTATGCACCAATGCTGGACAAAACTACGGGCAAAATTGACTGGTCAAAAGCAGCAAGGGATATTTATAATCTGATTAGAGGCACCTACCCATGGCCTGGTGCATACAGCTCATACCTTGATAAAAACTTTAAAATATTCAGCAGCGAGGTTTATGACGAGGATGCAGTCAATGCTGATTATGGCAAAATATGCGAGCTTGGCAAGGATTACATCATGGTAAGCTGCGGCAAGGGCTTTTTAAAAATTCTTGAGCTGCAGTTTGAGAATGAAAAAAGAATGGGTGTAGAAGCCTATTTAAGAGGACACAATATAGATATAGAAACAAAACTTGTGTAGGAGGATTTGATGCAATGTACGGATACGGATGGGGCTTTGACCCAACATTTATCATACTTTTACCGGCTATCATATTTGCTGCCTATGCACAGAGCAAAATAAATTCCACCTTTAATACATATTTGCGAGTTAGAAACAGTTATGGCTATACAGGACTTCAAGTGGCGCGGACTATATTGGATAATCACGGCCTGCAGAATATATCCATAGAGCTGGCTCCAGGTCATTTGACAGACCATTATGATCCCAGGAACAGAGTGCTAAGGTTATCTAATGCTGTTTATAGTGGAAACTCATTGGCCTCTGTAGGCGTAGCAGCCCATGAATGCGGCCATGCTGTGCAGCATCAGGAGGGTTATGCCCCCTTGGCTATTAGAAATGCCATTGCTCCAGTAGCTTCCATAGGCTCACAGTTGTCCTGGGTGCTGGTGCTGGCGGGATTTCTTTTTGGCTGGCTTCAGCTGATTGATTTAGGAATATTATTTTTCTCTGCGGCAGTCATATTTCAGCTAGTTACATTGCCGGTGGAGTACAATGCCAGCAGCAGAGCTATTGCAATGCTGACGCAATATGAATTGGTACCTGCCGACGAGGTAGGACCTGCCAAAAAGGTGTTGAGTGCAGCTGCGTTGACGTATTTGGCAGCAACTATCGTTGCAGTGATGCAGTTGGTAAGATTGCTGCTTCTAAGGGGAAGAAGAGATTAGTAAGATGAATATGGAGAAAAGGAATGCACAGCCTAGTCTTGCATTCCTTTGATATTATAAAAAGAAATCTACATAAGATGGAGTGTACATAATGAATAAAGCAATTAATGCTAGGGAAGCTGCAATATTAGTGATAAATAAAGTGCTTAGAGAGAAAGCTTACTCAAATATAGCTTTGAAACAGATGTTGGAGCACAGCAGCTTAAGCAGGGTCGATAAAGCTCTGGTAACAGAAATTGTAAACGGAACACTGAAAAATCTGATTAAGATCGATTATATCTCTAGTCAGTTTGTCAAAGCGAATACGAAACTTGACAAGCATATAGAAGACATCATAAGAACGGGTATTTATCAAATCATGTATTTGGACAGGATACCTGATTCCGCAGTATGCAATGAAGGTGCGCATCTTGCACGCAAATATTCCAACGAAGGAGCAGTAAGGTTTGTAAATGGCGTACTCCGGAATGTCAGCCGAAACAAGGAAAATATAACATATCCGAATAAGGAAAAACAGCCTGTGCTATATTTATCCGTCGTTTACTCACATCCTGAGTGGATTGTAGAAAAGTGGCTCAAGGAATTTGGATTCCAATTTACGGAGAAGCTGCTTCATGCAAATAATCAAGTGCCTTCCTTCACAATCAGGCTCAATAGATTAAAAACCAATAAAGAGGATTTAATCAGGATTCTAGAGCAGGAAGGTATAGAATACAGCGAAGGCATATACAATAAAGAAGCATTGTATATAAAAGGAACCTCGGCTATTGAAAATAAGGCATCCTTCCAGCAGGGGCTGTATCAAATACAGGATGAAAGTTCAATGTTGGCAGGACATATTTTAGACCCCAAGCCCGGGGATTTCATTGTGGATGTTTGCAGTGCACCAGGCGGCAAAGCAACTCATGCCGCTGAACTTATGGACAACAAGGGCAAAATCATTGCAAGAGATGTGCATCAGCATAAGCTGGAACTGATTCAACAAAGCTGCAAGAGGCTGGGAATCGGTATTGTAGAGACTGAATTATTCAATGCCAAGGAACTGGATCGCAAGTTGATTGGCAAGGCAGACAAGGTGATACTGGATGCACCCTGCAGTGGCTTAGGGGTACTGCGCCGAAAACCTGACTTGAAGTGGAAGAAAACTCCGGATAATTTTGACGAACTGACAAAGCTGCAGCAGCAGATTATCAGTAAGGCTGCTGAATATGTAAAGTCCGGCGGGATATTGCTTTACAGTACCTGTACCATTAATAAAAGTGAAAATATCAATGTTATAGAAGCGTTTTTGAAGAACCGGGAAGACTTTTACTTGGAGGATATATCAAGGCTGGTGCCAGAGACTTTGGAATCAAGTACAAAAGACAAGGGTTATGTTGAAATATTTCCTAATATACATGGTATAGATGGATTCTTTATTGCAAGGCTAAGAAGAAGGTAGGATATAGTATGAAACAAAAGAGAAATATAAAGGATTTTACATTGGAAGAGCTGGAAGGTTATATTGTACAAAATAAACTGCCAAAGTTTCGTGCAGGTCAGATATTTGAATGGACCTATAAGGATGTGGAAAGCTTTGAGCAAATGACGAATCTGCCCAAAGACCTGGTTCAAAAGCTGAATCAGGATTTGTATATAGGTCGTGCGGAAATTGAGGTCAAGCTGGTTTCCAAGGAGGATAACACCCATAAGTATTTGCTGAAGCTGCAGGACGGAAATGCGGTGGAATGTGTGCTGATGGAATATAGCTATGGCAGGACAATTTGCATCTCTACACAGGTTGGCTGCCGCATGAACTGTGCTTTCTGTGCCTCGGCCATTGGCGGTCTGACCCGTCATATGACAAGCGGTGAAATGCTGGAGGAAGTTATGGCAGTCAGCCGTGATGTCGGGGAGAGAATATCCAATATTGTACTTATGGGTACGGGAGAGCCCTTTGACAACTATGATGAAGTTATAAAATTTCTGAGAACTGTTAATAATCAAAAGGGGTTGAACGTGGGACAGCGGCATATAACCATCTCAACCTCGGGATTGGTACCAAAGATAAGGGAGTTTGCTGATGAGGGGTTTCAATGCACCTTGGCAATATCTCTTCATGCAGCAGATAATCCGACCAGAAATACCTTGATGCCAATCAATAAGAAGCATAGGATTGAAGAACTGATAGATGCATGCAAATACTATATAAAGAAAACCAACAGGCGTATTACCTTTGAATATGCACTGATAAAGGATATCAATGACTTTGAGGAAAGTGCCTATAAACTGTCCAATTTATTGAAGGGAATGCTTTGTCATGTCAATTTGATTCCAATCAATAAGGTGGAGGAAAAAGTTTTTGATAAAGCTCCAAAAACAAATATCAATAGATTTAAAAGTATCTTGGAAAGCAATGGCATAGAGGCGACGGTACGCAGGGAACTGGGAAGCGACATCAACGCTGCCTGTGGGCAGCTGAGACAGCAATATTCAAAGGCTAAATAGCAAATTTGCACATTCCTATATAGATAAAAAGGATTTTTTGGAATGTTGTCGAAAATAGCTGAGTATTATATTTTTTTGCGGTAAACAAACTATGTTTGAGGTGATTGAATGAGGTCAGCAGGCAGAAGTGATATAGGACTGGTTCGGAAGGTCAATGAAGACGATTTTTTATGTTTGAAGCTCAATGATCTGTTTAAGCTGGAGAACCCGGCAGCAGATTTGTATCTTTGCATAGTGGCAGATGGCATGGGAGGACGTAATGCAGGGGAAGTTGCCAGTTCTATGGCAGTTCAGGAAATTGTGGAATTTGTAAAAGAGAAGTACATAGAAGTATTAACAGAGAAGCGTATTACAGAAGAGAAAATCTTCGATTTAGTTAGAGAAGCGATTTATTACAGCAACGATAAAATCTATAAGAAGTCCTTGTTGAACAGTGAATTTTTAGGCATGGGTACGACGCTGTCCATGATACTAATCAAAGACAGCAATCTATATTATGGACATGTTGGTGACAGCAGAATCTATTTGATTAGGAAAAATGAAATAACAAAGCTTACTGAGGATCATTCCTTGGTAGCGGAGCTAGTAAAGCAAGGCACAATCAAGCCTGAGGAGGCTGTAAGCCATCCTCAAAAAAATATCATTACTAGAGCCTTGGGTACAGAGTATGAAATTGAAGTGGATTTAGGCAAGCAGGAAATAATTGAAGGGGACTACATTTTACTATGTACGGATGGCTTGTCAAATCTGATTAGCGACAATGAGATTATGGAGCTGGTACTGAGTTCCGCGGGTGTTGAGAAGGCTTGTGAAAGCTTGATCAGCAAGGCGAAGGAAAATGGCGGCTTTGATAATATTACCGTGGTAGTTATCCATAATGATAAAGGTGGTGACTGCAGTGATAGGTAAGGTATTAGGAAATAGATATGAGATACTGGAGAAGATTGGCGGAGGCGGCATGGCCTTGGTATATAAGGCTACCTGCAGACTGTTGAATCGCTATGTCGCAGTTAAGGTTCTAAGAGCTGAATTTACGGAAGATGAGGAATTCGTAAAGAAGTTCAAGCGTGAATCTCAAGCCGCAGCCAGTTTGTCTCATCCAAATATCGTAGGTATTTATGATGTAGGCATGGAAGACAATATTTATTATATTGTTATGGAATATATAAAAGGGCAGACCTTGAAGGACCTGATCAGACAAAAAGGCTCCTTAGGCGTAGATTTTGCCACCAATATTGCTATTCAGATCTCATCCGCACTAGAACATGCGCATAAAAATCATATTGTTCATAGGGATGTAAAATCACATAATATATTGATCAAGGAAGACAACTCTGTCAAGGTGACAGACTTTGGTATTGCTCGTGCGGTGTCTTCCAGTACAATCACAAATACCGGCAATGTTATCGGTTCAGTGCATTATTTTTCACCGGAACAGGCAAGGGGCGGTTATACGGATGAAAAGTCGGATATATACTCCTTGGGCGTAGTCATGTATGAAATGCTTACTGGAAGACTTCCTTTTGAGGGCGAGTCAGCAATTGCAGTAGCATTAAAGCATATACAGGAAGAGCCGGTTAAGCCATCGGACATCAACCCCAAAATACCAAAAAGCATTAATGATATCATACTGAAATGCATGGATAAGGATGTCAACAATCGTTATAACAGCATGACTGAAATTATTAGCGATCTCAGACAATCCATGGTAATGCCCAACGGTGACTTTGTAAAGCGTAGTAAATTTACGGATGAGAATACAAGGGTGATCAAGCCAATTAAGATGGAGCCAGGCGTTTCAGAGCCTGTTGCAAAGGGCAGCAATGAAGGGATCAGTAGATCCTATAACGGCATAGAGGAAGAAACAAAGCCTGACAATAAGAAAAAGCATAGGAAGATGACAATCTTGGCAGTAATAGGAGGTTTGCTCCTCGCACTGGCTGTGGGGGCGGGAGTGCTGGTACTTGTTAATTTCTTCAGTGTGAAGGAAGCGGTGGTGCCCGATTTGACAAACCTTACTGAAGCACAGGCGCTTCAAAAGCTCACCGAGGTTGGTTTGCAGATGGAAGTCACAGACCGTGTAGCCAATAAGGATGTACCTGCCGGACAAATTATAAAACAGGATCCTATGGCAAATCAGAAAAATAAGGTGACCAATCCTGTCAGAGTTACGATCAGTGAAGGGCCGAGAAAGGTAAAAGTACCGTCCTTGATTGGTCAAAGCTATGACAAGGTAGATTTGATGCTGGAAAAGGAAGGCCTGGTCGAAGGCAAGATTGACCAAAAATACAGCGAATATCCTAACGGTATCGTAATAGAGCAAAATGTTTCTGCAGACACAGAGGTGGATGAAGGAACCATCATAGATTATGTAATCAGCATAGGACCTGAGAAATTCCTGATGCCGAACTATATTGGCAAAACAATGGAGCAGGTTGAAAAAGATCTGATTGAGAAGGACTTGATCAGAGGCAATATTGCCTATGAAAGCAGCAGTGTATATGAAAAGGATACTGTAATAGAGCAAAATATAACACCGGGAACAGAGGTTAGCAGAAAAAGTGTAGTTGATTTTGTAGTAAGCAAGGGTAAAGAGAGCGGAAATAAGCTTCCGTTGCTGCTGTCCATACCACTTCCTAAGGATCAGGAGAGAATGAGGGTAGTGGTGCAGAAGGTACAAAACAACATCATTGAGCGCATCCATGAGGGCTACCACAGCTCCGCTGAAAGTCCATTGGAAATACCGATAACCGGTGAAGGCAAAGTGGTATTCGAAATATATATCGACGGTGAATTAAAGCAAAGTGTGGAACATGAATTCAAATAGTATAAAAGAGGAGTTTTTCTATGAAAACAGGTGTCATAACAAAGGGCATCGGCGGATTTTATTATGTAGATACCGGTGAAGATGTATACGAGTGTCGGGCAAGAGGCAAGTTCAGACTAAAAAACATTACCCCCTTGGTAGGTGATGTGGCAGATATAGAAGCGGACGAGACCTCTAAGCAAGGCTATGTATTAAACATTCACCCTAGGACCAATGAGATGGTAAGACCGGCCATTGCCAATGTGGATCAGGTTATGATGGTTTTTGCAGCAAAAAGGCCTGATATTAATATGACGCTGCTTCAAAGGTTTTTGATTTATGCAGAATATGTTGGCTTAAATATCATTGTATGCTTAAATAAAATTGATTTGGATGAAAATCAGGATTATCTTGAGGTGGTGAAAATGCTGCAAAGCATTTCTTATCCAATAGTCCTAACCAGTACTAAGAAGTTGATAGGCATTGATGAACTAAAATCAGCATTAAAAAATAAAACGACTGTTTTTGCTGGCCCTTCGGGAGCTGGCAAATCTTCTTTGCTCAATCTTGTGCAAACGGGGTTGGTCCTTAAGACAGGCGATCTAAGCAAGAAGATAGATCGAGGAACTCATACCACAAGACATGCTGAGCTGATCAATTTGGAAATTGGAGGCAGGGTAGCGGATACACCGGGATTCACTTCTTTGGAGCTAAACAACATAGAGGCAGAGAAGCTTCAGTTCCTGTTTCCAGAATTTGAGAGATTTTCGGATTGCAAGTTCTCCCGCTGTCTTCATGACACAGAGCCTCAGTGCGGAGTAAAGGAAGCGGTTAAGCAGGAAAAGATATCCCCTATAAGATATGAGTATTATATCAGCTTGTTAAAAGAGCTAAAGGAAATCAGGAGGTACTAAATGATTAAACTTGCCCCGTCGATTTTATCGGCGGACTTTGCAAATCTTGAAAGAGATATAAAAACGGTAGAGGCAGCAGGAGCAGAATTACTGCATATAGATGTAATGGATGGACATTTTGTACCAAACATTACATTAGGTGCACCGGTGGTAAAAAGCCTTCGCAAGATAAGCAATATGGTTTTTGATGCACACTTGATGATAAGCAGTCCGGAGAACTACATCAGTGATTTTGCAGCGGCAGGAGCTGATATAATCACAGTTCATGCAGAAGCGGCAACTCATCTTCACAGACTGATACAAATGATCAAGAAGGAAGGCTGCAAGGCTGCTGTGGCTTTAAATCCGGCAACACCTTTAAGCGTGCTGGATTATGTTCTAGAGGAATTGGATATGGTGCTGATCATGAGCGTAAACCCTGGCTTTGGCGGTCAGAAGTTTATTCCATCAGCTTTGGATAAGATCAGAACATTACGCAGTATGATCAATGACAAAAACCTGAACATAGATATCCAAGTGGATGGCGGAGTAGGTCTGGACAATATTGTAGAAGTGGTAAAAGCTGGTGCGAATGTTTTGGTTGCAGGCTCAGCCATTTTTAATTCTGAGGATCCGGCTTTGACAATAAAGAAGATGAAAGAAGCGGTTAGGGCTTAGCCATGAAAGCAGCGATTATTTGCAATGGCTCTATAGTAGATTATGAGGAGTGCAAAGCACGTCTTGCTCATGTGGATCGAATCATTTGTGCAGATGGAGGCACAAGGCATGCCTATGAAATGGGCATTGTGCCGGACGTGATTATAGGAGACTTGGATTCGTCAAAAGGGGAATACATAGATTATTATAAGAGCAAAGGTGTACCTATCACTGAATATAGCTCTGACAAGGATAAGACAGATACGCATATATGCCTGGAATATGCTTTGGAACGATACGAAGAAATTATAATCCTGGGTGGAACGGGCAAGCGCTTGGATCATACCCTGGGCAATATCAGTATCTTGAGGATGGCAGCAGATAGCGGGAAAAAAGTGTGCATCCTGGATGAAAACAACGAGATTTATGTGATCAAAGATGGCATAAGGCTGCAAGGCAAAAAGGATGATATTTTATCTTTACTGCCTCTAAGCGGCATGGTGGAAGGAATAGACCTCAAGGGCGTGTATTACCCGCTGCAAAACGCCGTTATGGAGATTGGAAACCCATATGGAGTAAGCAATCGTTTTGAAGAAAGTGAAATTGAACTTACGATAAAATCAGGTTATTTGATTGTTATAAAATCCAAGGATTAAATATTATTAAGACAGACTCATTTTGAGCTCTACACGAGTATGATATAGTGTAGAGCTTTTTCTATGTATGTGGCCAAGCAAATATTGTAAAGAAAGGCATAGCAC
>Ga0196972_1000253_pt1 | contig 37399 bp, 29 predicted proteins | sample S1v_2013CmetaG_FD_148618 | JGI IMG/M metagenome (GOLD analysis project Ga0196972, IMG submission 148618) | Soil microbial communities from Anza Borrego desert, Southern California, United States - S1+v_20-13C | ecosystem: Environmental > Terrestrial > Soil > Desert | place: USA: California...
AACCTGAATTTGTTCGCCAACCTGCGTCCGGCGATCTTGTATCCGGAACTGGCAGGCGCATCCACACTCAAACCCGAGGTTGTTTCCGGCCTGGACATCCTTATCATCCGTGAACTGACCGGCGACATCTACTTCGGCCAGCCGCGTGGCGTGCGCGAATGCCCGGACGGTCCGTTCAAGGGCGAGCGTGAAGGTTTTGACACCATGCGCTATGCGGAAACCGAAATTCGCCGCATTGCCCACGTCGCCTTCCAGGCCGCCCGCAAGCGCGGCAAGCGCTTGACCAGCGTGGACAAGGCCAACGTGCTGGAAACCTTCCAGTTCTGGAAGGACATCGTGACCGACGTGCACAAGGAATACCAGGACGTCGCGCTCGACCACATGTACGTGGACAACGCCGCGATGCAGTTGGTGCGCGCACCGAAGAAGTTCGACGTCATCGTCACCGGCAACATGTTTGGCGACATCTTGTCCGACGCCGCTGCGATGCTGACCGGCTCCATCGGCATGCTGCCGTCGGCGTCGCTGGATGCGAACAACAAGGGCCTGTACGAACCCTCGCATGGTTCCGCGCCCGACATTGCAGGCAAGGGTGTCGCCAACCCGCTGGCGACCATCCTGTCTGCCGCGATGATGCTGCGCTTCTCGCTGAACAAGGCTGAGCAGGCGGACCGTATCGAGAATGCGGTCAAGAAGGTACTTGCGCTGGGGCTGCGCACGCCGGACATCTATGAAGACGGCACGACCAAGGTCGGTACCAAGGAAATGGGCGACGCCGTCGTGAAGGCGTTGGCCTCGTAGGAAAAGTTTTTGTTATGTAGTGCACTTGAGGGAGAAAATCGTGAAGTTAGTCGGTCTGGTAGGTTGGCGTGGTATGGTGGGCTCGGTCCTGATGCAGCGCATGCAGGAAGAGGGCGATTTCGCCCACATCGACCCGGTGTTCTTTTCGACTTCCAATGCTGGCGGCAAAGCCCCGGCAATGGCGAAAAACGAAACCACGCTGAAAGACGCCAACAATATTGATGAGCTCAAGAAGTGCGAGATCATCATTACCTGCCAGGGCGGCGACTACACCACCGAGATTTTCCCGAAGCTGCGCGCAGCCGGCTGGAACGGTTACTGGATCGATGCAGCGTCCACGCTGCGTATGGCCGATGACGCCGTCATCATCCTCGACCCGGTCAACCTGCATGTGATCAAGGACGCCCTCGGCCGCGGCGTGAAGAACTACATCGGCGGCAACTGCACCAACTCGATCATGCTGATGGGTATGAACGGCCTGTTCCGCGAAGGCTTGGTCGAGTGGGTCAGCTCCATGACCTACCAGGCTGCTTCCGGCGGTGGTGCCAACCACATGCGCGAGCTGCTGAAGGGCATGGGCGTGATCCACGCCGCCGTCGCCGATGAACTGGCGACGCCGTCGTCCGCCATCCTCGAGATCGACCGCAAGGTTGCGCAGACGATCCGCGACGACGTCCCGACCGAATTCTTCCCGGCGCCGCTGGCCGGTGGCCTGATCCCCTGGATCGACAAGCAGCTCGACAACGGCCAGTCCAAGGAAGAGTGGAAGGGGCAGGCAGAAGTCAACAAGATCCTGGGCAACAAGAACACGATCCCGGTTGACGGCCTGTGCGTGCGCATCGGCGCGATGCGCTGCCACAGCCTCGCCCTGACCGTGAAGCTGAAGAAGGACGTGCCGTTGGCGCAGGTCGAAGAGATCATCCGCTCCGGCAACCAGTGGGTGAAGTGGGTGCCGAACGATCGCTCGATCACCGAGAAGGAACTGACGCCGGCGTCCATCACGGGCGGCCTGCAGGTAGGCGTGGGCCGTGTGCGCAAGCTGAACATGGGGCCGGAGTACTTGTCGGCGTTTGTCATCGGCGACCAGTTGCTGTGGGGCGCCGCCGAACCGCTGCGCCGCATGCTGCGCATCGTGTTGGATAATTGAAACAACCGACCTTAACTATATCTATATAGTTGTTGCAAATTGTTGGGGCCTGTCGCCGCGGGTCAATGAACCGCGGGCCGACAGGCCCCAATTTCGTTGCCAAACCACAACAGCAATTTCGACAACGTCCAACCCATAGTGGGGATGCCAGTTTTACACCACTTAGTAAGTTGGTTACACTTGCGCGCCTAAGTCCATGATGATATGGTGAAAGTTCCCCCGATCAATGTTAAATTGGCGCCGTGATTGTGCCCGCGCCAGATTCGCGAACGGAATGCCCTCTTATGCCATCCAAAATGCATTCAAATAAGCGCCCGACCTCCGGTATGTTCAATTTGAAGACTTTAAGTGCCGCTGTTGCATCGGCGCTGGTGTTTTCGAATGCCTATGCCGCCGGACTCGGCAAGCTGACTGTCCTGTCTTCCCTGGGGCAGCCGTTGCGGGCAGAGATCGAGCTGACGGCCGTTTCGAAGGATGAAGTGGGGGCACTCACCGCGAAACTGGCATCAGCGGAGGCGTACCGTCAGGCGAATATCGATTTCCACCCGGCGCTGATGACGCTCCGGTTCGCGGTCGAGCAGCGGGGGGAGCGCCAATTCGTCCGCATGAGCTCGTCCCAGCCACTGAACGAGCCCTTCGTCGACATGCTCCTTGAGCTGAGCGGTCCGAATGGCCGTCTGGTCCGCGAATATACATTCCTGTTGGATCCGGCTGATCTGCGAACCACGCAGTCGGCGCAAGTCGCGCCGATGCCGGTCCCCCAGGCCAGCGCGCCTGCCGCACAAACCCAGGTACAGCCGGATGCGGCCTCCGCGCCGCGTGCATCCGCTCCTGCGCGAGTCCAGCGTGCCGAACCCGCGCCGCGCATGCCGAAACCCGCTGCGCCGGCTGCGGAACCCCGAAGCGATGCCGCTCAGGGCGAATACCGCGTCCGCAACGGCGACACGCTTGCGCGCATTGCGAGCCAGGTCAAACCGAGCGGCATTTCGCTGGACCAGATGCTGGTTGCCCTCTATCAGGCTAATCCGGACGCCTTCGTCGGAAACAACATGAACCGCCTGAAGGCGGGGCAGATCCTGAGCGTTCCCGATACCGACAAGGCAGGCGCCATCAGCCATTCCGAAGCACGCGGCATCATCGTTGCGCAGGCAGCCGATTTCAACAATTACCGTAACAAGCTGGCCGGCCAGGTCGCTGCGGCTGCACCGCAGAAATCGGCGGAAGCCAAGCAAGCCGCTGGCGGCAAGATTACGGCAAAGGTTGAGGAAAAGGCGACGCCGGCATCCGAATCGAAGGACAAGCTGAAACTGTCCAATTCGTTGCCGGCGCAAGGTGCTACCGGCAACAAGGCTGGCGCCGCGACACCGGAAGACAAGATTGCACATGACAAGGCGATCGCGGAAGCGAACGCCCGCGTCAAGGAACTCGAGAAGAACGTTACCGAACTGCAGAAGCTCCTCGAGGTAAAGAACAAGGCGCTGGCCGACCAGCAGAAGCAGGCTGATGCTGCGACGGCAGCGGCGAAGGCGGCACCTGCGGCGCCGACACCCGCGCCGGCACCGACGGAGCCGAAACCGGCGGAGGTGAAGGCCGAGAAACCGGCCGAGGTCAAACCTGCCGAAACCAAGCCAGTTGAGCCGAAGGCTGAAAAGCCGTCCGCTCCGCCGGTCACTGCAGCACCGGTCCCGGCGCCGGAAAAACCGAAGGTAGTCACCCCGCCGCCGGCACCGGCCCCCGAACCCAGCTTCTTCGACGAGCTGCTCGCGAATCCGCTGGCCCTGCCGGGTATCGGCGCATTGCTGGTGGCTTTGGGCGCACTTGGTATTTACCGTGCCCGTAAGCAGAAGCAGAACAAGCAATTCGAAGACAGCATCATTACCGACTCCAGCCTGAAGGCGAATTCCCTGTTCGGCTCGACCGGAGGGCAGAGCGTGGACACCAGCAACAGCGTGTTCAACTCCAGCTTCGCGCCGTCTGCCAGCCAGCTTGACTCCAATGAGGTGGACCCGGTCGCCGAAGCGGACGTCTATATCGCTTACGGCCGTGATGCCCAGGCGGAAGAAATCCTCAAGGAAGCCCTGCGCACCCAGCCCGATCGCCATGCCGTACGCGTCAAGCTGCTGGAAATTTATTCCAATCGCAAGGACCTGCGTGCGTTCGAAGTCCTGGCAACCGAACTGTACGGTCTGACCAAGGGTGAGGGCGAGGACTGGGCCCAGGCGGCGTCGATGGGCGCAGCGATCGACCCGAACAACCCGCTGTATGCCAGCGGCAGGAAGGACACCGGTGAAGCGCCGTTGATTGCGCCGACCCAGCCGCTCGACGAGCAAGGCCTGGCGACGTTGCTTTCCACCACCCAGACCGACACCACGCAGCTCGAGACAATCAGCGGCCTGGATGCCGATGCGTCGTACTTCAACAACACGGAACTGGCGACCGACACGCCGGATGAGAAGACGGCCGATGAGGCACCGCAGGCAGAGCCGGAGCCCGAGCATAAGGTCACGTCGAACGATCTCGACTTCGACCTCGATGGCATGCAGGATCTGGCTGTTCCGAACACCATTCCGCGTCCGGCCCCAGCAGAACCGCCTGCGGAGTTGACGTCGATCGATTTCAACTTCCTCGATGAGCCCATCAAGCCGGCTGAGCCCGAGGCAGATATGACTCAGTCACCTGCTGTTGAACCGGAGCCGGTCCCCGAGCAGGAGCCGGTTGCGTCGATCCCGCCGATCGAGGATCTCGAGTTCTCGCTCGGCGACGACAAGCCCGCTGACGTACCTGCGCCGGCCGCCATGGTGGAAGACATTTCGCTCGACGCGGTGCAGCCGCCGGCGGACGCCGGGATCCCGGACCTGGGTGACTTGTCACTGCCCACGGACGAGCCTAGGGCGGAAGCGCCAGCAGCCGATCCGCTGGATTTCGACCTGTCCGACATCAGCCTCGAACTGAGCCCGCAGGATGCGGCATCTGCCGAAACCGCTCCTGCTGAATCGGCCGAACCGGTCGAGCCTGTGGCGGAATTCGGCGAGCTCGAATCCACGCCGGAGCCGGCGCCGGTCGAGCCGTCCCTGTCGAGCGAGTTACCGGACCTGGACTTCGATTCGATGAACACCCAGATGCTGACCGACGACCCGGACGCGAACAGCGCGGAGATGGCGACCAAGCTGGATCTCGCCATCGCGTACCAGGAGATTGGCGACAAGGAAGGGGCGCGCGAGTTGCTGGACGAAGTGCTCAAGGGCGGTACGCCGGAACAAAGCGAACGCGCGAAGGCCTTGTTGCTCGAACTGGCATAATTCGTTTGTTTATTCATCGACGGGCGCAGCGCCATGCTTGCGCCCGTTTTTCTTTAGCAAGGCCGATTAGAGGTTGACTTGAAGCGAATAGTGCTCGGAGTGCAATACGACGGTGCACCGTGGCGCGGCTGGCAAACCCAGCCTTCCGGCGGTACCGTGCAGGATACGCTGGAAGCGGCGCTGAAGCGTTTTGCGCTGGTTGATATAGCTACCACTTGCGCCGGCCGCACCGATGCAGGGGTGCACGCACTCGAGCAGGTTGTACACTTCGACACCGAGTTGGATCGCGAAATGTTTTCCTGGGTGCGGGGCGTGAATGCATTCCTTCCGCCATCTGTTGCGGTGCGTTGGGCATATGCAACGCCTTACGCGGAGCAGGATGCGTTTCACGCGCGTTTCAGCGCCACGGCACGCACTTACCACTATGTAATTTATAACCATCCGGTGCGTTCGCCGCTGTTGGCAGGCAAGGCAGGATGGGTCTTCCGTCCCTTGCAGATTGAGCCGATGCGTGCCGCCGCAAAGTATCTGCTCGGTATGCATGACTTTTCGGCGTTCCGCGCGGCGGAATGCCAAGCCAAGTCGCCGGTAAAGACCATGCACGACATTCACATCGAACGACAGGGCGACATCATTGTCGTTACACTGACGGCCAATGCATTCCTGCATCACATGGTGCGCAACATCGTGGGTTCCCTGATCGTCATCGGCAACGGTAACCAGCCGCCTGCGTGGTTAGCCGACATCCTTGCAAGCCGCGACCGCAGCCTCGCAGCACCGACCTTCATGCCCGATGGCCTGTACCTTGCAAAGATCGCATACGACAGCAAATGGCACCTGCCGCAGGAAGACGCCCCCGGATTGTCGCTGCCGGGTGTCGCGTTGCAGGGCAAAGCCAACCGATTTACTGGATGAACAGAACATGACTTCCCGTACACGCATAAAAATCTGCGGTCTGACGCGCGATGAGGATTTGCGGGCTGCAGTGACTGCCGGCGCGGATGCAGTCGGCCTTGTGTTTTATCCGAAAAGCCCACGCTACATAGCGCCGGAAAACGCGGCGCGGCTCATTGCCGGACTGCCGCCTTTCGTCACCGCTGTCGGGTTGTTCGTCAATGCTTCCTTGCAAGAGGTGCAGTCCGTGGCAGCGCAAGCGCCTGTTTCCTTGTTGCAATTTCATGGCGACGAGACGCTGGAGCAGTGCGTTTCTATCGCCGAGGCCGTGAACCGCCCCTTCGTGCGCGCCATCCGCGTCGGGGCGGAAATGACCGGCGCGGATTTGCTAAAATACGAGCAACAGTATCGCGCCGCCAGCAAGCTGTTTTCCGGTTTGCTCCTCGATGCCCTTGTCGAGGGCTATGGCGGCGGTGGAAAGGTCTTCGATTGGTCTCTCATCCCAAAAGAGCTCGCGCCTCGGGTCGTTTTGAGTGGTGGCTTGAGCGTGCAAAACGCCACTGAAGCAGTGCTTCAGGTGCGCCCCTACGCCGTCGACATCAGCAGCGGCGTCGAACAGTCCAAGGGCATCAAGGATCCCGCCAAAATCCGCGATTTCATCGCCGCGGTGCGCAAGGCGGACGCTACTCCGGGTAATTGAAGAGAGAGAATCACCATGAAAGAACTGAACGCGCTTGAGAATTATGCCGAGCGCCAGGCAATGATAACCACGGCCCTGTACCAGGCCGCCACCTACAACCTTCCCGACGCGCGCGGTCATTTCGGCCAGTACGGCGGCAGCTTCGTTTCCGAAACACTGACCCATGCACTGGACGAACTGAAGAAGGGCTACGCCCACTTCCGCAGCGATCCAGACTTTCTGGAAGAGTTCGCGCGCGAGCTGAAGCATTTTGTCGGTCGCCCCAGCCCCATCTACCATGCGAAGCGCTGGTCCGAAATGCAGGGCGGTGCGCAGATCTATTTCAAGCGGGAAGACCTCAACCACACCGGCGCACACAAGATCAACAACGTGATCGGCCAGGCGTTGCTTGCCAAGCGCATGGGCAAACCGCGCGTGATCGCTGAAACCGGCGCCGGTCAGCACGGCGTGGCGACGGCGACGATCTGCGCGCGTTTCGGCCTCGAGTGCGTGATCTACATGGGGGCCGAAGACGTCAAGCGTCAGGTGCAAAACGTCTATCGCATGGAGCTGCTGGGCGCGAAGGTGGTGCCCGTCGAATCCGGCTCCAAGACGCTCAAGGACGCGCTGAATGAGGCGATGCGCGATTGGGTGACCAATGTCGAAAACACCTTCTACATCATCGGCACCGTGGCGGGTCCGCATCCCTATCCGATGATGGTGCGTGATTTCCAGTCTGTGATCGGCAAGGAATGCCTGGAGCAGATGCCGGAACTGGCAGGCCGCCAACCCGACTATGTGGTGGCATGCATCGGCGGCGGTTCGAACGCGATGGGTATCTTCTATCCCTACATCGACCACAAAGATGTGCAGTTGGTCGGCGTCGAGGCTGCAGGCGAGGGGCTCGAGACCGGTAAGCATTCCGCATCGCTGATTGCCGGTTCACCGGGCGTATTGCATGGCAACCGCACGTATCTCCTGCAGAACGAGGACGGCCAGATCATCGAGACGCATTCCGTGTCGGCAGGTCTCGACTATCCGGGCGTCGGCCCCGAGCATGCGTACCTGAAGGATGCCGGTCGTGCGAAGTATGTGTCGATTACCGATGATGAGGCGATCGAGGCATTCCACAACTGCTGCCGCATCGAAGGGATCATTCCGGCGCTGGAGTCCAGCCATGCGCTGGCCTACGCGGCCAAGCTCGCGGCAACCCTGCCGAAGGACAAGATCATTCTTGCGAACCTGTCCGGTCGCGGGGACAAGGACATGCATACCGTGGCCGAACGCATGAAGAAGAAGTTCTGACGACGGCCGTACCTGACCAGCCTTGTTCCCATAACAATCGCCGTCGGCGGAATGCCGGAGCCTGGTTCCGGCGCCTCGAACGGCAACACGGAATTGCACCATGTCCAGAATACAAAACACCCTGTCCGCCCTTGCCCAGAAGAGCCGCAAAGGCCTGATTCCCTTCATTACCGCCGGCGACCCGGCACCGGAACTGACCGTTCCCTTGATGCATGCCTTGGTGGCCGGCGGCGCCGACATCATCGAACTTGGCGTACCTTTCTCCGATCCAATGGCCGACGGTCCCGTCATCCAGCGCGCCTCCGAGCGCGCTCTGGCAAATGGCGTCGGCACGCGGCATGTGTTGCAGTTCGTGAAGGAATTCCGCGAGACCAATCAAACCACTCCCGTTGTGCTCATGGGCTATGCGAACCCGATCGAGCATATGGGAACATCGAAATTCATCGAAGCCGCCAAGCAGGCGGGCGTTGATGGTGTGCTGGTGGTCGATTATCCGCCGGAAGAGTGTCAGGAATTCGCCGCTTCGATGAAAGAGAAGGCCCTCGATCCGATTTTCCTGCTTGCACCGACCTCGACCGACGAACGCATCGAGCAAGTTGGCAAGATTGCAAGTGGATATGTGTATTACGTTTCGCTGAAAGGGGTGACGGGTTCCGGACACCTTGACTTGGAAGCCGTGTCGAAAAAGATGCCGGAGATCAAGAAGCACGTGCAAGTTCCGGTCGGCGTCGGCTTCGGCATTCGCGACGGTGCGACGGCGAAAGCTATTGCCTCGGTATCGGACGCCGTCGTCATCGGCAGCCGCATCATCCAGGAACTGGAAAACACCCCGCGCGAAAACGCGGTGCAAGCGGTGCAATCCTTCATTTCGGGGATTCGCAAAGCGCTGGATGAATGAATCGGGATATCATTTTGTTATCAAATCCCTGTATTGGCGCAAGGCAAGGCGAGCGGTACAATTCGGCAACCCGAAAATTTGAGAAGAGGTCTTCATGAGTTGGCTTGAAAAGCTGCTTCCCCCGCGCATTCAGCGCTCCGATCCCGCGAACCGGAAATCCGTGCCGGAAGGGCTCTGGGTCAAATGCCCGTCGTGCGAGGCAGTTTTGTACCGGACCGACCTCGAATCGAATGTTCACGTCTGCCCGAAGTGCGACCACCACATGCGCATCCGCGCCCGCGAGCGTCTGGACGCGCTGCTCGACGCCGGCGGCCGCTATGAAATCGGCCAGGAAGCGCTGCCGGTCGACTCGCTCAAGTTCAAGGACAGCAAGAAGTACCCGGACCGCCTGAAGGATGCAATGGAATCCACCGGCGAGACCGATGCGCTGGTCGTCATGGGCGGTTCCATCATGTCGCTGCCGGTTGTCGTGTCCTGCTTCGAGTTCGAATTCATGGGCGGCTCCATGGGCTCCGTTGTCGGCGAGCGCTTCGTGCGCGGCGCGCAGGCTGCGCTGGAGCAGAAGGTGCCCTTCATCTGCATCACCGCCACCGGCGGCGCCCGCATGCAGGAAGGCCTGCTGTCGCTGATGCAGATGGCCAAGACCACGTCCATGCTGACCAAGCTGGCCGAGAAAAAGCTGCCCTTCATTTCCGTGCTGACCGACCCGACCATGGGCGGCGTGTCCGCTTCCTTCGCGTTCATGGGCGACGTCGTGATCGCCGAGCCGAAGGCGTTGATCGGCTTTGCCGGTCCCCGCGTCATTGAAAACACGGTGCGCGAGAAGCTGCCGGAAGGTTTCCAGCGTGCGGAATTCCTCATGCAGAAGGGCGCTGTCGACATGATCGTCGACCGTCGCAAGATGCGCGAGGAAATCGCGCGCCTGCTGGCTTTGCTGCAGAACCAGCCGGCCGAAGTCCTGGCGTAAGAAGCTTATGTACTAGACAAGCCCGGGCTGCAGCAAGTCCGGGCTTTTCATTTTCAGGTCCACTGGCCATGCAAAACCATCCTGTTACCCTCGCCGACTGGCTTTCCCTCCTCGAAAAGATGCATCCCAAGGCCATCGACATGGGCCTGGAGCGCGTCAAGCAGGTCAAGGACCGGCTCGGCATTGAATTCGACTGCCCGGTGATCATTGTCGGCGGCACCAACGGCAAGGGGTCGACCTGTGCGATGCTGGAATCGATCCTGATGCATGCCGGATATCGCGTCGGGTTGTATACCTCACCGCACCTGCTCGACTTCAACGAGCGTGCACGCGTGAACGGCGAACCGGCGAGCGATGATGCACTGGTCGAGCAGTTCGCCGCTGTCGAGGCGCAACGCGGCGACGTCTCTCTGACCTATTTCGAATTCACGACGCTGGCCATCATGCGCCTGTTCGCGCAGGCGAAGCTGGACGCGGTCATCCTGGAAGTGGGGCTTGGCGGCAGGCTGGATGCGGTCAACGTCGTCGATGCCGACGTGTCCATCGTGACCAGCGTCGATATCGACCATACCGAATACCTCGGCAATACGCGCGAAGAAATCGGCTTTGAAAAGGCCGGCATTTTCCGTCCCGGTAAAGCCGCCATCTGCGGCGACCCGGTGCCGCCGAAATCCCTTATCGACCACGCTCAGGCCATCGGCGCCGACCTCTGGCTGTTCGGCCGCGACTTCAACTATTCCGGCGACAAGCAGCAGTGGAATTACGGCGGGCGCGGACAGCGGCGCAGTTCGCTCGGCTACCCCAGCCTGCGCGGGGCCAACCAACTGCTCAATGCCTCGGCTGCGCTCGCGGCGCTGGAAGCGGTGCGCGACCGCCTGCCGGTCGGCGCGCAGGAAGTCCGCAACGGCCTGGTGATGGTCGAACTGCCGGGACGCTTCCAGGTGCTGCCGGGCCGACCGTCCGTGATCCTGGATGTCGCACATAACCCGCATGCAGCGGCCACCCTGGCGCAGAACCTGAACAACATGGGCTTCCATCCCTACACGTTCGCGGTCTTCGGTGCGATGCAGGACAAGGACATAGCGGGCGTCATCGACCACCTCAAGGATATCGTCGACCACTGGTGCCTGACCGACCTGCCGCTGCCGCGTGCGGCGAGCGCGGAACAGCTTAAGCAGGCGCTGCTCGATGCAGGTATCGCCCCGAGCGCCACGCCGGGTTCTGAGCGCACCATCGAGACCTTCGATTCGCCTGCTGCTGCATTCGCGAATGCAAGAAGCAGGGCGGGGGAGAATGATAGAATTGCGGTTTTCGGATCCTTCCTCACCGTCGCCGGCGTGATGGAAGCGAAACGATCCGGGAAGCTGTCCTGATTGGCATGCAGTTTTTTCAAGACGGTTTCCGCACCCACTGATGGACTTCTTTTTTATCGCATGAGCTTGTTCTCGTTCCTTCGCAAAAACAAGCAGGAATCGGCCTCCGGGGAAAGCACCTACTATTCGCGTGCTGAAGAGGATTCCAAGGCGGTACGCAGCCGCGCCAAGCGCCGCGGCAGCAAGGACAGCCAGGGCGATGAAGCGCTCGATCCCGTATTGCCAGAAAAGAAACGCGCACGCCGCCGGCTGATTGGCGCCGTCGCACTCGTGCTCGCAGCGGTGATCGGCCTGCCGATGGTGCTTGATTCCGAGCCCAAGCCGCTTGCCGACGACATCGCGATCCAGATCCCGTCGAAGGACAAGCCGGCTGGCGGCGTCATCGCCCGTGTCGGCCCCGCGGCGGGTGCCAAGGTCGCAGCCTCTGCGTCGCTCGATGCGAAAGAGGAAATGGTCGATCCGGCCACCGTCCAGGCTGAACAAAAGCCGGCCCAGGCCGAAGCAGCTCCGGCCGATCCGATTGTCGCGAAGGCGAAGGAAGACGCAAAGCCCGCCAAGGAACCTGCCAAAAGCGCCCCCGAAAAAGCGGCCGCACCAGCCCCGGTAGCAAAGGCGGACACCAAGCCTGTCGAGGTACATGAGAAGTCTGACAAGGCCGACAAAACCGACGACGCCGCGCGCGCCAAGGCACTGCTCGAAGGCAAGCCCGACCCCAAGGCCGCCGAAAAGAAAAACCAGAAATTTGTAATCCAGGTTGCGGCACTTGCGACCAAGGAAAAGGTCGATGAACTGCAGGGCAAGCTCAAGGGCGCCGGCGTCAAGTCCTACACCGAGAAGATCGCGACCGCGTCCGGTGATCGCACCCGCATTCGCATAGGTCCGTTCACCAGCAAGGAAGAAGCGGAAAAGGTGCGTGCCAAGATCGTCAAGCTGGGCTTGAACGGCACCTTGGTACCGGCTTGAATTTTCGCGCGCCGTGACAATCTTCGATTATCTGGTGTTGTTCGTGCTGGTTTGCTCGGTTGTCATCAGCACCTTGCGTGGCTTGGTCAAGGAGATCCTGTCGCTGCTGAGCTGGATCGTCTCCTTCGTGGTGGCGAATGCCTACGGCGAGGACTTGGCGAGGCTGCTGCCTGATATGGTGCCCGGCAGTACGACGCGGTTGATCGTGGCATTCATTGCATTGTTTATCGGTGTGCGGCTCTTGATGATGCTGCTCACCCTGGCGATCGACGCTGTGATCAAGGCAAGCGGACTGACGCTTGCCGATCGTGGACTCGGCGGCCTGTTCGGTTTGGGGCGAGGCCTCGTGATCGTGTTGGCTGCCGTGCTGTTGTGCGGGATGACAGCCATTCCGCAACAACCATTTTGGAAAGAGGCGCTGTTCAGCCCGCTGGCGGAAACCGCCGCGCGTACGGTCAAGCCTTTCCTGCCGGGCGATTTCGCGCGGCATGTACAGTTTTGAATTTGTTTAAGTAAGGAGCCCACCATGTGTGGCATTGTTGGCGTTGTTTCCCACGGCCCGGTCAACCAGCTGATTTATGACGCGTTGCTGTTGCTGCAGCATCGCGGCCAGGATGCGGCGGGCATCGCAACCAACCATGGCAATACGTTTTCGATGCACAAGGCCAACGGTCTGGTGCGCGACGTGTTCCGTACCCGCAACATGCGCTCGCTGCCCGGTAACGCCGGTATCGGCCAGGTGCGTTATCCGACCGCCGGTTCGTCCAGCGAAGAAGAGGCACAGCCGTTCTACGTGAACGCGCCGTTCGGCATCATCCTCGCGCACAACGGCAACCTGACGAACTGGGAACAGCTCAAGATCGAGATGTTCAAGAATGACCGCCGGCATATCAACACCGATTCCGATTCGGAAGTGCTGCTCAACGTGCTGGCGCACGAGATCCAGCAGGCGACCACCGGCTATTCGCTGGACCCGTCGGCGCTGTTCAAGGCGGTTTCCGCTCTGCATAAGCGCGTGCGCGGCTCGTATGCGGTCGTCGCGCAGATCGCGGGCTACGGCTTGCTGGCATTCCGCGACCCGTTCGGTATCCGTCCGCTGTGCATCGGCTTCAACGACACCGAGAAGGGCCCGGAATACATGCTCGCGAGCGAATCCGTGGCGCTCGAGGGCCTCGGTTTCCGCTTCCTGCGTGACGTGATGCCCGGCGAGGCAATCTTCATCGACCTCGACGGCAAGCTGTACAACCAGCAGTGTGCCGACAACCCGGTGCTCAATCCCTGTGCATTCGAGTTCGTCTACCTGGCTCGTCCGGACTCTGTCATCGATGGCGCATCTGTCTACGCAACGCGCCTGAAGATGGGCGAATACCTGGCCGAGAAGATCAGGCGCGAGCTCTCCGCCGGCGATATCGATGTGGTGATGCCGATTCCCGATTCCTCCCGTCCGGCGGCGATGGAACTGGCGCTCAAGCTCAACCTCGACTACCGCGAAGGTTTCATCAAGAATCGCTACATCGGACGTACCTTCATCATGCCGGGCCAGGGGTTGCGCAAGAAATCGGTGCGCCAGAAGCTCAATGCGATCGGCAGCGAGTTCAAGGGCAAGAGCGTGCTGCTGGTGGACGACTCCATCGTGCGCGGCACGACCAGCCGTGAGATCGTGCAGATGGCGCGTGACTCGGGCGCAAAACGCGTGATCTTCGCGTCGGCAGCGCCGCCGGTGAAGTTCCCGAACGTGTACGGCATCGACATGCCGACCCGCAATGAGTTGATCGCGCACGGCCGCACGGAAGAGGAAGTTTGCCGCGAGATCACCGCCGACGCGCTGGTGTACCAGGATGTCGAGGCGCTCAAGCGCTCGATTTCCGATGTCAATCCGATGCTGAAAAATTTCGAGGCATCCTGCTTCGATGGCGTGTATGTGACGGGTGATATTTCGCGCGACTATCTGGACCGTATCGAGTTCGCCCGCAACAATCCGAAGCCGGTCGCGGAGGATGCGGTGCGTTCCCAGTTGAACCTGAATCTGGCACGCGTCGACTGATCGATCGTCAAAGCTGCATTGAAAGCCCGTTGCGCCTTCACGCAACGGGCTTTTTTCTTGGCTAGAGCCGATCAGGCGCGCTGGAGAAACGATGCGAATTCATTCGCCGGCAGCGGTCGACTGAAAAAGTAACCCTGCATCTCGTCGCATTTGTGGTCCCGCAGGAAGGCGACCTGCTCCTCGGTTTCCACGCCTTCCGCAATCACCTTCAGGTTCAGGCTGTGGCCTAGTGAAATCACGGTGCTTGTGATCGCTGCGTCGTCGGCATCCGTCACGATGTCTCGAACGAAGGACTGGTCGATCTTGAGGTGGTGCAGCGGAAAACGTTTCAGGTAGCTCAGGCTGGAATAACCGGTGCCGAAGTCGTCGATGGAGAGCTGCACGCCGAGGTCTTCAAGCGCCTTCAATTTAGAGATGAACAATTCTGCGCTGTTCATCACGATGCTCTCGGTCAGCTCCAGTTCGAGGTGATGGGCTTCCAGGCCCATGTTATGCAGGGCTGCGGCAACCGACTCGACCAGGTTCTCCTGCCGGAACTGGCGGGCGGACAGGTTGACCGAGATGCTGATCGGCGGCAGTCCCGCATCTTGCCATGCCTTGTTCTGCGCACATGCGGTGTGCAGCACCCAGTCGCCGATGGGCACGATCAGGCCGATTTCTTCCGCCATCGGGATGAAGCGCGTCGGCGATACCAGCCCCATCTCCGGATGGTTCCAGCGGATCAACGCTTCGGCGCCGATGATGCGGCCGGTGGCGGCTTCCACCTTGGGCTGGTAGAACAGTTCGAATTCCTTGCGCTCCAGCGCCCGGCGCAGTGCACTTTCCAGTTCTGCGCGTTCGAGCGCGCGGACGCTCATCTCGCGTGAATAGAACTGGAATGCATTCCCGCGCTCTTCCTTGGCGCGGTACATCGCGATGTCGGCATTGCGCAGCAGCGACTGCATGTCGTCGCCATCGTTTGGATACAAGGTAGCGCCAATGCTGGCGGTGACGAACAGCTCATGACCCCGGATGACGAAGGGTGCACGGAAGACGTCGAAGATCTTGCAGGCGACCGCCGTCACATCCTCAGGCCGCTGGATATCGGTGAGCAGGATGATGAATTCATCGCCGCCCTGGCGTGCGACCGTGTCGGCCTCGCGGATGACCTGCCTCAGGCGGTTCGACACCTCCAGCAGCAGCGAATCGCCCAACTCGTGGCCGAAGCTGTCATTGACACCCTTGAAGCGGTCGAGGTCAAGGAACAGCAATGCCAGCTGGAGTCCGTGCCTACGGGTACGAGCCATGGCTTGAGTGACGCGGTCGCCGAGCAGGTTGCGGTTGGGTAGGCTGGTCAGTGCATCATGGCCGGCGAGATATTCGATGCGCGCTTCGTAAGCCTTCCGTTCGCTGATATCGATGGCAACACCATCGAAGCGTAGCAACTTTCCCTGTTCATCCCGGATCGCGCGCGCACGTTCTTCGATCCAGCATATCTCGCCGCCAGGCCGGACAATGCGGTATTCCTGCGTGATGCCTGTCGATTCCGCGAGTCGCGCATGCGCATTCAGGACGTCAGGCCGGTCCTCAGCATGGATAACCTTGAACCAGAGCTGCCGGTCACGGTAGAAGTGCTCAACCGGCCGGCCGTAAATGCGTTCGACCATGCAATTCAGGTAGATGAATTCGGTTTCCGTCGCCGACCAGACAACGTTGTCGATCGAATCCAGGATGCTCGACAGCTTTTCTTCGGTTGCGCGTAATGCGCGCTCGGCCTCCTCACGTCCGGCCTTGGTACGCAGGCTGACCACACCGTAGGAAATGTCGTCCGCCAGCTCTTCCAGCATTTCGATCTGCTCGGCGTCGAAGCGGTTTGGATGTGCCTCGTAGATCGTCAGGACGCCGAACACGCGGCCATGGTCTTTCAGGGGCAGGGAAACCGCAAGCGCCTCGTCCGGTTCGGGGGCGCTTGTTCCGCCGGAATGCGAGGAGGGGGCATTGGCCGGGACATCGATGACAACCCACGGACGAGCACTGACTATCGGCGTTCCGGCATGGGTGGGCAAGTTCATTTCCGCAGCTGCCTCGTCGGTCGGGCGCGATTCGCCGCGAGTCGCACTGCCGGCATGTGCCATGCGTGTCATGCCGCCATCCTCGCCCAGGTAGTCGATCTGTGCCCTACGGTAACCGCCGGCCTGGACCACGGTTCGGCACATGTCCTGAAGCAGGCTCATTTCGTCCGTGGCATGCACCATCACATGGTTGCACTCCGCCATCACGGTACGCGCCCGCAATGTGCGGCGAAGGGTTTCCTGCGCGCGCTTGCGATCGCTGACTTCGAGCTTCAGCTGCGCATGCTGCTTTTCGATCGCGCTGTACAGCTGCAGGTTTTCGTACACGACCGCGAGCTGTGCCGCGACCGTGGCCGCGGCGCGTTCGTCCACTTCGCTGAATTCGTCCGTGCCAAGCTTGTCGATGAGGTACAGCCAGCCGAATGTCGTATCCTGGGACGCGATCGGTGCGGCGAGCATCGAGTAGGCACGCGGATGCTCCGCCGGCAGGCCGAACTGCGCGGGATTCCCGTCAGGTGCTTTCTGCCGCGCCGGCACGCGAGAGGCCAGCACATCGCCGAGAATGCCGGCGTGTGGTGTTGGCCAAGGCATGCGTGCAAGGGAGGTTTCATCCAGTCCGCGCGTGACGAAATGCTCCAGCCGGCTGCCATCTTCTGTAAGGATACCGATTGCCGCATACCTGGCGACGCAAATGTCCTGCACCACGCGGCAACTGCTGGCAAGCAGACGTTGCGGATCGCGTTCCGAGGCCAGCTCGATGCCGAGTTCGATCAGGGCAGTCAGGCGCAAGCTGACTGCCTGGAGGCTGGACAGTGCTTTCGACAACCGCTGCACTACCTGCTGCAGGTTCTCGATATCGGCGTGCTCGGTACCTTCGTTGTTGACCAGTTGGGACATGAGGTGGCTGCTCGTCTCCAGCTCCACCAGGTATTCCGACAACTGGTTGTCGAGCCTGCTCAGGCGCGGCTGTTCGGATTGCGCAGCTGCAGGGACGTGTGGTGCGGTTGTCTTTGCGGGCACCCCGAGCGCTTCATGTACCGTCTTGAGGATCAGGTCCGGATCGGATGGCTTGGGGAGGACCCAGGGCACGCCGCAGGCTATCGCCATCAGGCTCGCTTCGCGTTCGCGGTAGGCGGCGGTATAGAAGATGACCGGCGTAGCGGCGATCGATGGAATGGTGCGCAGGCGGGTGACGAATTCGTAGCCATCCATGTTCGGCATCAGGATGTCGGCGATGACCAGGTCCGGGCGCCTGCTGCATGCCATGTCGAGTCCTTCTGCACCGTCGGCTGCCTCTATCAGGCTGTGACCGCTGTAACCAAGCAGAACCATCAGAAACTGCCGATTCAGGACATGGTCGTCAACGATCAGTATGGTCGCCATCTCTTCTCCTGTTTGCGTGCTGCGGGGGTGTTTCTTTGACTGGCACGTGTTCGACTGTTCGCCGCAGAAATCGTGCGGTCCAGGAACACAGGTCCGTCATCAGGTGCGAATTCACCAGCACGATTTCTCCCCGTCGGTTGACGATCACAAAGGCATCGGGCGCGGACTCGAGCAGGACACGGAATTTCTGTTCCGCTTTCTTGCGTTCGCTGATATCGCGCGCAGCGCTCGTCGCCAGCGTGCCTTCCTCGGTTTCCAGCGGGCTGAGGCTGATCTCGACCGGAATCGAGCAGTTTTGCGTCGCGCAATACCTTCAGCGCGGAGACGTCCTTCTGCGTCGACAGGATGAGTTGGGGTATCCCGGAGTCGTCGGAAATGGATTTCGCGGTGATGTCGACATATATCAGCGAGCCATCCTTCTTCCGCCGGATGGATTCGTAGCTGCATGATCCTTCGTCGATTGCCCTGCGCAACTGGCGGTGTTCGTCCTCATGGTGTTCTGCCGGCACCAGCATGTCCGAAAGCCGTCTGCCCAGTGCATCCTCTCGAGCGTCCCCGAAAACCCGCTCCGCTCCCTTTGTCCAATGAAGGACTTTGCCCTCCGGGCTCAATACCACCACGGTGTCGGGGGATTCCCGAAGCACCAGGTTTTCATAATCCGTTGGCATAAATCTCGACACGCTTCCCGGCAATACGGCGTCGGTAAACGATAGCCGCCCGGCACAATTGTGTGACGGGAAACGGCTGTCATTTGATTAGGATCACTGGTGAGGCGATTGGTGCAAAATATGTCCATGCGTTCTTTGCATGGACAGCCAGTTTTGCCGAATCGGTTTTTTGCGTTACGATAAGACCCGCGCCGATTTGATTCTGCTTGCGGGCGCCAGGGTCGAGTCCCACAACAAATGCAGCTAAAACGGATCCGGATATCACTGCCAACCCGTTCTAGCGCATGCTGAACGGGTTTTTGTTTGCCATGACTGATACGAAGAAATACGGTTTCACCACCACCATCCTACACAGCGACCGCCAGAAGCCGATCGAGCACGGCTCCCTGCACAAGCCGATCCACACCTCCGTGACTTTCGGTTACCGCGACGCGCGTCAGCTTGCTGAAGTATTCCAGGGCAAGCAGCCGGGCTATCGCTACGGCCGCCAGGGCAACCCAACCGTTTCCGCCCTGGAAGACAAAGTCACCAAGATGGAGCAGGGCATGGCGACCATCTGCTTCTCGACCGGCATGGCGGCCATCGCCGCCGTCGTGCAGGCGCTGCTGCGCGAAGGCGACCATGTGGTGTCTTCGTCATTCCTTTTCGGAAACACGAACAGTCTGTGGCAGACCGTTGACGGCCAAGGCATCGACGTATCGATGGTCGACGCCACCGACGTCAAGAACGTCGAAGCGGCGCTCACGCCCAAAACCCGCCTGGTTTTCGTCGAGACCATCGCCAACCCGCGCACCCAGGTCGCCGACCTCAAGCGCATCGGCCAACTGTGCCGCGACCGCGGCATCCTGTACGTGGTCGACAACACGATGACCTCGCCCTACCTGTTCCGCCCCAAGATGGTCGGCGCCAGCCTAGTGGTCAACGCACTCACCAAATCGATCGGCGGCCACGGCAACGCCCTCGGCGGCAGCCTCACCGACACCGGACTGTTCGACTGGACCAAGTTCCCGAACATTTTCGACACCTACAAGAAGTACGTCCCCGGCCAATGGGGCATGGCCCAGATCCGCGCCAAGAGCCTGCGCGACTTCGGCGGCTCGCTTGGCCCCGAGGCTGCGCATCATATTTCCGTCGGCGCCGAAACCATGGCGCTGCGGATGGAAAGGGAATGCGCCAATGCCCTAGCGCTGGCGCAAATGCTGGAATCCGATGACCGGATCGCCGCCGTCTACTACCCGGGCCTGCCCTCGCATCCCCAGCACAAGCTCGCCACCGAACTGTTCGGCGGCTACGGAAGCCTGTTCAGCTTCGAACTGAAGGAGGGGATTGACTGCTTCGATTACCTCAATCGCCTGAAACTGGCCGTGCCGGCAAGCAACCTCGGCGATACCCGCACCCTGATCATTCCCGTCGCCCATACGATCTTCTACGAGATGGGACCGGAACGCCGCGCAAGCATGGGCATTGCCGAATCGCTCATCCGAGTCTCGGTCGGCATCGAAGATACTGCCGATCTACTCGAGGATTTCAAGCAGGCGCTCCCCGGCTGAAAAGCCACACAATTCGAAATTTCCCAATAAAAACAATTCGCTGGAGAAAGTGGATTGTGGCTACAATACCCGGGTGAAATTTCGTCGGTAAGGAGCGCGTATGGCACGGCCCGAGAAGGTCCGCCTGGGTGAAATTCTGGTGCAGCAGAAGTTGCTTTCCGAAGAGCAACTTCAATTTTCCCTCGGAGAGCAGAAGCGGACCGGACGCAAGCTTGGGCGGGTGTTCATCGAGAACGGGTTTGTTACCGAGGAGCAGATCTGCGGTGCGCTCGCGAAGCAGCTCAACATTCCTTATATCAATCTCAAGTTCTACAACATCAATTCGGAAGTAGTACGGCAACTGCCGGAGACGCAGGCGCGACGGTTTCGCGCGATCGCACTAGAGGATCGGGCAGGCGGGCTGTTGATCGGGATGGCTGATCCTACCGATCTGTTTGCGTATGACGAGATTTCGCGCTCTGTAAGGAAGAGCATTGAGCTGGCGGTCGTCAACGAAGGTGAATTGCTTCAGACGATTGACCGGATTTATCGCCGCACCGAAGAGATCACCGACTTCGCGAAGGAGTTGGAGCAGGATCTCGGCGATACGTATGTCGATTTCGGCAATCTCGGCGGAACGCCTGGGATCGAGGAAGCGCCGGTCGTCAAGTTGCTGCAATCGGTTTTCGATGATGCCTCGCAAGTGCGGGCGTCCGATATTCACATCGAACCGCAGGAAACCCGGTTGCAGATCCGGTTCCGCATCGATGGTGTACTGCACTTGCAGACCGAGGCGGACATCAAGATCGCACAAGCGCTCGCATTGCGCCTCAAACTGATATCCGGCCTGGATATCTCCGAAAAGCGCCTTCCGCAGGACGGGCGTTTTGCGATCAAGGTAAAGCAGCAGCAAGTGGACGTCCGTATATCGACCATGCCCACCCAGTATGGCGAATCCGTCGTCATGCGCTTACTTAACCAGAGTGGTGGGACACTCAAGCTTGATTCCATCGGCATGCCGCCAAACATGCTGAAGAAGTTCCGCGCCATCCTGCAGCGTCCGAATGGCCTCGTTCTGGTGACCGGTCCTACCGGTAGCGGCAAGACGACGACTTTGTATGGTGCTTTGGCTGAGTTAAACAGCCTCGAGCGAAAGCTAATCACCGTCGAAGATCCGGTCGAATACCGTCTTCCGGGCATCAACCAGGTGCAGGTGAACGAGAAGATTGAACTCACGTTTGCGCGAGTTCTCCGGTCTACCCTTCGGCAAGACCCTGACGTAATCCTCGTCGGTGAAATGCGTGACCAGGAGACTGCCCAGATCGGCATGAGGGCGGCGCTCACAGGCCACCTCGTGCTGTCGACCCTGCATACGAACGATGCCGTCAGCACGCCAATTCGCCTACTGGACATGGGCGTCCCAAGATACATGGTGTCTACTTCGCTCCAGGCCGTGCTTGCCCAACGGCTGGTACGTGTCATCTGTGAAAGTTGTGCGGAGCCCTACACGTTGAAACCGACTGAACATGAGTGGTTGAAATCGGAACTGGGTGATACCGTCTCTGCCCGCAAGTATGTTCACGGCCGCGGATGCACCCATTGCAACGGCACAGGCTATCGCGGACGGACCGGGGTGTACGAAATGCTCGAAATGACAGAGGCTGTTGCCGATGCGGCTGGCCATCATGATCCGGCTCACTTCATGAAGGTTGCGCAGGCCCAGATGGCGGGCCAGACGCTGCGCCGACATGCAGTTGCCCTTGTTATCGCTGGCAAGACAACAGTGAGTGAGGCCATGCGGATAAGCAATCAGATCGACGATTAACCTCTGCTCAATAGCGACGATTAATTGCTGCTCAGGACGATAACGTGCCGTATTACGCGTACAAGGGGCGAAATGCCCGAGGCGAACTCTTAAAGGGCGTGCTGGAAAGCCAAGACAGTGGGGCTGTGGCCGACCAGCTGTTCAGTACGGGCGTTACTCCCATTGAAATTGTTCCGACAAGCAAACCATCTGCAGACGATGATGGTGGCTGGTGGGAGCGATTGACGGAGCCAAAGATCCGGTCAATCGATGTGCAGCTGTTCAGCCGCCAGCTCTACACCTTGCTGAAGGCGGGTGTGCCTATCATGCGCGGCTTGGCCGGCCTGCAAGAATCTGCGATCAACAAATCGTTCGCTCGTGTTGTAAAGGACATCAGGGAGTCGCTTGATTCAGGTCGGGAATTGTCCGCAGCCATGCGCCGGCATCCTGCTGTTTTCTCTTCCTTTTATCTAAGCATGGTCCGGATTGGCGAGACCACAGGCCGTCTAGAGGAAGTCTTCTTGCGCTTGTTCGACCATCTGGAGTTCGAGCGCGAAATGCGCGAGCGCGTTAAATCGGCGATGCGATATCCGATTTTTGTCGTAATTGCAATGGTGATTGCCATCGCGGTTATCAATCTGTTCGTGGTTCCCGCCTTCGCCAAGGTGTACGCGGGTTTCAACGCCGAACTTCCTATCATGACGCGATTCCTGATTGCGTCGTCCAACTTCACCGTCGACTACTGGCCAATGCTCGCTGCCGGCTTGGCTGGCGCCGGACTGGGCTTCAGGGCGTACATCAATACCCCAAACGGGCGATTCCGATGGGATAAATTCAAGTTGCGTCTCCCTATTGTGGGAAAGATTATGCTCAAGGCGACACTCGGTCGCTTCGCCCGCAGCTTTGCCCTTTCGAGCAAGAGCGGTGTTCCGATTGTTCAGGGCCTTAGCGTCGTAGCAAAGACCGTGGATAACACCTATATTTCGAGCCGTATCGAGCAGATGCGGGATGGCGTCGAGCGAGGTGAAAGCATCCTGCGTACGGCCGTGACGACCGGCGTGTTCACGCCGATCGTATTGCAAATGGTGGCGGTGGGCGAGGAATCCGGTGCGTTGGACGACTTGATGGAAGAAATCGCCGAGATGTATGAGCGTGAAGTCGACTATGAGCTCAAGACGCTATCCGCCCAGATTGAGCCGATTCTCATCCTCGGGCTTGGCATCCTGGTGCTCATCCTGGCGCTGGGGGTCTTCCTGCCCATATGGGACCTGGGCAAGGCGGCGATGGGTGGAAAATAGCGGAGCAATGTCCCGCTGCGTCAGCCCCGGCATCGGGGCATACCCGGCAAGCGCCAAAAGGGCGCGTGGTTTCTCCTTGCTGGAACTGATGATCGTGACCATCATGTTCGGGGTACTCGCCACTGTCCTGCTGGACCGCCTTGCTTACTATGAAGAAGCAGCCGAGAAAGCGTATGTCGGATATACGATCAGCGCGATCAAGAGTGCTCTGCGCCTGCGGATATCCCGCCTGATGATCGAAGGGCGCTTGCAGGAAGCCGCGGAATTGGCGCAGCAAAACCCAATGGGCCTTCTTGATGAAAAGCCCGCCAACTACATCGGCGAACTACGCAATCCGGATCCTGCGACTATTCCCAAAGGGAGTTGGTATTTTGACTACTCAAGCAAAATCCTTGTCTACATAGTGCGGAATGGCCGGCATTTCGAATCCGGTTCGTCTTGCGGCCAATGTATACAGCTGAAATACGTTCCTTTGGGCAATTTTTCTCATTCCGATCCTGGTTCGGCACCCGGTTCTACCGACACAATCCGGGTGGAACTGGTTAACAACTATCGTTGGCTGGAGTGAACGTGAGGCCAAACGGCAACTCAAGCATTTGACGTCGTTTCCACACGGCATGGAGTAGGCTATTATCGTGTCCGGTAATCTGTTTCACCCAATCAAAGGGCGGTTCATGCGGAAAAATCAAACGGGCTTTACGCTGATTGAGCTGGTTGTCGTTATTACTATTCTTGGCCTGCTTGCCGCTATTGCCCTGCCGAAATTCGCAGCACTGCAAGCCGATGCGCGGCTTGCAAAGATGAATGCCGCGCTTGGATCGATCAAGTCGGCGGCCGCGATGGCTCATGCGACGCTGATTACGCGGGGTTTTGATGCCAATTTTACGGGGACGCCGGCCCCGAACATTGTCATTGAAGGAACGACCGTGACGTATTCGAATGGCTACCCCGACGTAACCTCGATTGTCGCGCTTGCCGGCCTGACAGGTGAATATGTGATCACGGGGCTTACCGCACCGCGTGTGGCGGCGCCGGATAGCAACCATGTGGGAGCAACAGCGGGAACCGACTGCACCGTGGGCTATCAGGTGCCAGCTGCGGCCAACACACAGCCGACGTATATCTTGAACGCCACACTTTCCAACTGCATGTAATAAAAATTTTGGTGTGGCAAATTTCATCTGGTATATTTTGACAAAAATCAACCTGCCTACTTGCGTGGGCGGTTCTTTGAACTCTTGAGGAAAGACTATGCGGAATATGAAGAGCAAGCAGGCAGGTTTTACGCTGATCGAACTGGTTGTGGTGATCGTGATTCTCGGCATTCTTGCCGCGACTGCGTTGCCGAAATTTGTTGACCTGAGTACCGAAGCTGGAAATGCTGCCGCTAATGGCGTAGCAGGCGCAATCGCCTCCTCCTCCGCTGCAAACTATGCTGCTAAAGTGGCCGGCAAGAGCGGGACAATTGATCTTAATGCAACAAACGTCTGCACGGACGCTATCCTTGGAAGTTTGGTCACCGGCGTGTCCTTCGTCGCTACTCCCGCAAATGGAAATGAATATCATGCCGGTGGAACGGGAAATTGTGACACCGGTGCGGGTGGAGCGGCTGTTACTTGCACGGTGACAGGCTATAAGGGCACGGCGCAGAATGCCACCGTTATTTGCAGCGACTAAGACAGATCATCGTAGGCGCGAGAACTTCGGGAAGCACTTGTCGCAAGATGAGTGCTTCTTTTGCTTTGGTCACCGTATAAGGGGCTGCGAATTGTTAAATGTGCGATGAGTGGCGCCCAAGCAAAAGTGTCTCTACGCAGGAGCCCACGTTTGGATTCCTCGGAACCGGATCGGCTCAGATTCACAAATTTTCCGAGTTTGTAAGTTGCAAATTTTTCCGGTCGCTGATTTGTCGTTGCTGTGTTCTTGGAATAAATGGGATGAGTGCAGACGGACATTCTCGTGCGACAAAGCAAGTTCGTGGTTTTACTTTGCTCGAACTTGTGACGGTTCTCTTGCTGTTGGGTATCCTTGCCGTATTCGTAACACCGCGTTTTTTCGACCGTAATTTTTATGAGAGTCGAGGCTTTTACGATGAGGTGCTTTCCGTTCTTCGTTACGCGCAGAAGGCAGCTATTGCGCAGCGGCGGAATGTCTGCGTTCAGTTCAGTGCTACCACCGTTACATTAACGATCGCATCTGCAACAGGTGCGGCTGCACCATGTAACACGGAATTGGCGGGACCAACTGCCGTCCGGCCCTATTCGGTAACTGCACCGTCTGGTACTCAGTTCGCAAACACCAGTAATTCTCCTGCGACTCCGACTGATTTCACGTTCAATGCGTTGGGGCAGGCCAGCATCGGACAAACCTTCCGTATTTCCGGTTTTGGCCAAGACATCAACGTTGTTCAGGAAACGGGTTATGTACACCCGTAAGCAAGTCGATGCCCGTGCCATAGCAGAGGCCGGCATTTCTCTGATCGAGCTGGTCCTTTTTATTGCCGTCGTCAGCGTCGGCATCGCCGGCATCCTGACTGCCATGAATGTCGTTACCCGCCGAAGCGCCGATCCGATGATTCAGAAGCAGGCGCTGGCGATCGCCGAGGCTGTCCTGGAGGAGGTCATGCTGATGCCCTTCACCTTCTGCGATCCGAACGATCCGGTTGCAGAGACGGCGGCAGCGGGCGGATGCACGACAGGGATGGACCAGAGCAATGGGGGAGGCAGCTTCACCGGGCCGATTCCTGGTACGGAGACGCGCTACAACGCCAGCAATCCTTTTGACAATGTCGCCGACTACGCGGGTTTCTCCATGACCGGCGGTATTTTCGACATTACGAGCGGCGGGACCACGCCGATTGCGGGGCTGGGGAACTACAGGCTCCAGCCGATCACGATTGCGCGTATCGACAACCTTCCCAATGTACCGACCGATGCGGCGGTCTTGATCACAGTGACGGTGACGGATCCCAGCGGCCAGAATATCGTTTTGCAAGGCGTGCGTACGCGCTACGCGCCCAATACGCTCCCATGAACATGCGCGCCAAAGAGACCGGTTTCACTCTTCTGGAAATGATCACGGTGATTGTCATTACCGGCATCATTGCCGCCATGGTTGCCGTCTTTCTCCGGACCCCGGTCGAACAGTACATGTCCATCACGCGGCGGGCAGAAATGTCGGATATCGCCGACGTGGCGCTGCGCCGCATTTCGCGCGACATCAGGCTTGCCTTGCCTAACAGCGTGCGCGTGACCGGCACCTGCGATGGGACCAGCGCATGCACGCTCGAATATATCCCCACAACCGGTGGCGGGCGCTACCTCGCCGACGAGAGCGCGAACGCCCTCAGCTTCGATGCCGCAGATACGTCATTCAATGTACTGGGTCCGATGCCGGCAATGGCTGTCGGCAACCACATCGTCATTTACAACCTCGGCATTCCTGGCGCCGATGCTTACCTTAATCAGAATCGCGCCGCCTACGCAGGGAATACGGCTACCACGGTGACTATTGCCTCGACCCTTTTCCCATTCGATTCGCCGGGACATCGTTTTCATGTTGTTACACCGCCGGTTCGGTATGTGTGCGCGCCGAATGCGGCGAATCCTGCACTCGGGACGCTGACGCGGGAGTCGGGCTACGGCTGGCCGGAGGCGCCTGTTACGCCGGCGGCCCAAGCCGTTCTCGCCACCAATGTAAGCCGTTGCCGCTTCACTTACGACGCTTTTGTTGTCGCCCAGAGATCGGGCCTGGTGAGCATGGAGCTTGCGCTGACGGAAGGCGGCGAGACGGTCTCCCTGTATAACGCCACCCATGTGAGCAACCAGCCATGAGAACGATGCGGACGATCCAAGGCGGTTTCACGCTCGTGTCGGCGATCTTCCTGCTCGTGGTGATCGCCGCGCTCGGCGCGTTTGCCGTCTCATTATCGAGCAAGCAGCATGTTGGTTCGGCGCTCGACTTGCTCGGCGCAAGGGCGTATCAGGCGGCACGGGCCGGCATCGATTGGGGTGCCTACCAGGTCTTGCAAGACACGGCGTTCGCGGCAACCTGTCAGGGTGGGGTGGCTAATCACTCGCCGCTGGCTCTGCCGGGCACACTCGCCGGGTTTACTGTCGCGGTCAACTGCACGGCGACGTCGAATGACGAGGGAGCCAGGACGGCCGCAAACGGCAATCCTGTTTGGGTGTACCGGCTCACTGCTACAGCGACCACGCAAAATACGGCCGTTGGCGCCATGAACCATGTCGAACGCCAAATCAGTGTGACTATCTGGAGATAAAAGTGACACGCCAGACACTTCTATCTTTTCTGACGACGAGCGGTGCACGGAGTGGAATCCGTCCACTCCATCTGCGTAACCGGATCTCTGGATTTGCTCGCGTCATACTGGCACTGTTTGCCTTGCTTTATCTCGCTGTGGGGGGCGCTCTTGCCGATACGACTCCGGCCCTATTCAGCAGTTTTGCCGGCAATGTCAACTTTGTCGGCACCGAGCAAACTCTGCGGACACAGCCGGATGGAGTTAATGCCTGTTCGGTGACGACCGGGACGACGAACGCCACACTTGCCGGCATCCCGAGCGGGGCAACCATCAATGCGGCTTACCTGTACTGGGCGGGCTCTTCGATAGATATCACGACCGCGCCCGACTACGATGTTGTGTTCGAAGGCTCCACAGTCTCCGCTGCCGCAAATCGTCGTTACACCGCTACCTATAACCTGTCTGGTACGAATTTTTACTATTTCAGCGGCGTTGCGGATGTGACGGCGGCTGTCAGTGCGAAGGGGAACGGGACGTATTCGTTTTCCGGGCTGTCTGTACATACGGGCAACCCGCAGTGCGCGAGTTCCGGCGTGCTCGGCGGGTGGGCCCTCGTCGTCGTCTATACGCACGCATCCGAAGATTTTCGCGTGATCAATGTCTTCGAGGGTTTTCAGGCTTACCGAGGAAGCAGCATTACCCTGACGCCGAGCAATTTCAGAGTTCCGGCTTCACCTATCAACGGCAAGCATGCTTATATCACCTGGGAAGGAGACGTCGGCAACTCGGACCCGCTCGGCGGATTTTCCGAGGGGTTGATCTTCAACGGCTCGACCTTGTCCGATGGATCAAACCCGTCAAGCAACCAGTTCAACTCTGTCTCGACCATCAACAGCACGCCGAACATGACATCGTATGGCGTTGACTTCGACATCTACGATATCAGCTCGCATCTTTCGGCAGGAGATACGTCGGCAACCTCCGTATACAGCTCCGGCGGCGACCTCGTGCTTCTATCCGCCGAGATCATCAGCGTGACCAACACGCCGGTCGCGGACCTCTCGATTTTCAAAACGCGTAACACCACGCTCAATCCTGGCCAGAACGCAACGTACACGCTTACCGTTACCAACAACGGCCCGAATGCGGAGACCGGACCGATTACCGTAACGGATACTTTGCCGAGCGGCCTGACCTATTCGTCATTTTCCGGTTCAGGATGGTCATGCAGTGCTGCCGGGCAGGTCGTTACCTGCACGCGTGCCGGCAGCCTGGCAAATAGTGCGTCCACTTCAGTCACCCTTACTGCAGCGGTGGCGTCCAATGCCTCCGGAACGAAGACGAATACCGCAGCAGTGGCGGGCAATGCCTTCGATAACGTCTCTGCCAACGATTCTTCCTCGGACTCCTACACGATCTCGGCGGACCTCGCCATTTCTCTCACGCGCGGCGGGAACCTCACGCCCGGCAGCAATCAGACCTATACGATCAGCGTGACCAATGACGGCCCGAGCAATGAGCCCGGTCCTGTGACGGTGACCGACGTACTGCCGACCGGCCTGACATTTGTATCCGGATCAGGCTCCGGCTGGACGTGCGGCGCTTCCGGCCAGACTGTCACATGCACCCGCAGCGGGACGCTCGCTGCCGGCGTTACATCATCGTTCACCTTGACCGTCGCCGTTGCCGCGAATGCGTCTGGCGCCATCACCAATACGGTAACGGTTTCAAGCTCTTCCGGACTGGACAACAATTCCGCCAACAATTCCGACTTTGACAACTACATCTTTTCGGCTTACGCCTACTACGCGATGGACGAGTCGTCCTGGGCCGGCGGCGTGACCGATTCGAGCGGCAATGGCAGAAACGGCACCCGGTTGAGCACGAGTTCTTCCCCTACCGGCTACCCGCCTGGAACCCCGCCGGGAAGTGCGCTGACGGGCAATCCTGGTACGTGCGGCTCCGGAACCATCCCGAACGGGAATGCTGCGGGAGCCCATGGCGTCAATACCAACATCGATTTGAATAGCGTCGGCAACTCCGGGACGATCGCGTTCTGGTACAGGGGCGCAACTGCCTGGAACGACGGCACTGACCGCATGCTGCTTGACGCGTCCGGTGAACTTGGCAACAACAGCGCCGACAAGCACTTTTATCTGGTCAAGCGCGGTGATGGAAGCCTCTTGTTCGCAATCGAGGACAGCGGAGACACGAATAGTACAGCGACGTCGTCGACAAACAGTTTTGCGGCCAATACCTGGCAACACATTGCAGTCGCCTGGAATCTTGGCGCTGACCGCATCTACATCTTCATCAACGGCGTGCAGGTTGCGACATCGACTACCAATACAAACGGGACTTTGGGGAACACCAATACGCTTTACCTCGGTTCACGCCGTTCCAGCGTGGGGGGCACGGCAGGCAACTATACGAGCAATACTGCAAATGGCAGCATTGACGAGGTCTACATCTACAACACGGCATTGAGTGCCACCGGTGTCACCGGGTTGAGGAGTCTGCGTCATCCGTGTACGTCGTCAGTCCACCACTACGAGCTGTCGATACCCTCCAGCAGCATCAGCTGCATGTCGACCACTGTGACTATCACGGCGTGTGCGGACAGCAGCAGCCCTTGCACCAACAGGTTCACAGGTGTGAGCGGACAGACAGCAAACCTGACGACAAGCGGTGGCGGCACGTTGGCATCGAACACGGTGGCGTTTGATGGAACCGGTGTGGCCACGACGCAGCTGACGTTTCCGACAGCGGCAGATGGCACGCCGGTGACCGTCTTTCTGTCGGGTGAGCAGACGGCCGCGACGAACCCTCGTCGGTGTTGTCCGGACGGGGTGAACTGCACGGTGGCCAACAGTTGCTCGACGACTTTCCACACGGGTGGGTTCATCTTTTCGTCGGAGGCGAACGGCAGCTCAATAACTATCCCCACGCAGATCTCCGGCGTGTCGTCGTCGCATATTTATCTGCGCGCTGTCAGGACAGACACAAGCGGAAACGTGGCGCCCACGAAGGCATGCGAGGCCGGTCTGACCGGAACACAACTCATCAATTTTGCCTACCAGTGCAACAACCCGGCGACATGTACGAACAGCAACCAGATGACGGTCAACGGCGGGGTTTCGACGGTGATCGCGAGCAACAACAGCGGCAGCGTATCAAGCTATTCCCCTGTGCAGATGACCTTCGATGCCGATGGCAATGCGCCGTTCAAGTTCAATTATTCCGACGTAGGGCTTGTGTCGCTATGGGCAAGCAAGATAGTCAACGGCACAACGCTGGCCGGGACGTCCAACGCCTTTGTCGTCAAGCCGTATGCGTTTCAATTGTCGGGGATACAGCAAACGGCGGCGCCCAATACGGCTAACCCCGGGGCCGGGGATGCGTCAGGCAATGTCTTTATCAGGGCCGGTGAGGCATTCTCTGCGACTGTCACCGCTGTGAACGCACTCGGAAACGCGACTCCCAGCTATGGTCGCGAGACATCTGCAGAAACGGTGAAGCTTACTGCCGCGCTGGTCGCACCGCTAGGGGGGCAGCAAGCGGCGGCAAACGGCAATTTCGGAACATTTTCGAACGGAGTGGCGACAGGTACTGGATTTACCTGGGACGAAGTCGGCATTATTTCCCTAGTGCCGGAGGTGGGAGACGGGGACTACTTAGGGGGCGGCAATATCGGAACAACGGGCTCGATCAATGCGGGGAGCACCAGTCTAACTGTGACCTCGACAACTGGTATCGTTGCTGGCACAAGTCGCGTCACCGTATTCGGAGCAGGGGTAGGCGGCAACCACTTGGTTGCACTTGCGACGGGGGTGAGCGGCAACGTCGTCACGTTGGAAACGGCGGCGTCGACGACGGTATCACTTGCAAAGGTGATGCTATCGAGCGGCAATGTCGGCCGCTTCATCCCCCATCACCTCGCGCTCACCGGTACGATCGTTCCACGTTCGGACCTGGAACGGACGACAGGTAGCATTGCCGCAGGCAACAATGTCCTTGCTGTGGCATCAACCAGCGGCATTGCAGTGGGCGACAGATTGTTCGTGCTGGGGGCAGGCGCGGGCGGTACAGCCCTCGATGCCAATGTCAGCTCGATTGCAGGCAACAATGTATCGCTCTCGATCGCCGCAACCACCAGTGTGACGAATGCCAGGGTATATAACATAGCGGAGACGACCGGCACCATCGCCGCCGGCAGTGCAACCCTGACGGTCAGCTCCGCCAACGGAATTGCAGTCGGCGACTTCTTGATGATTCTAGGCGCGGGAGTCGGTGGTTCCCCCTTGCATGCGTCGGTCAATACGATCGCCGGAAACGTGATCACGCTCTCAGCTACCGCGAACACGAGCGTTGCCAGTGCAAGGGTGGCAAAGTATAACTCGCAGGGTTTCTTCACCTACCTGGGAGAGCCGTTCTTTGCGCACCTCAACGTCACTGCAGTCAAATCTCACTCGGGAAGCGGCACGCCGATTACGCAGAACTACACCGGCGACTTCGTGAAACTTCATGCATCCGACATCACAAGCGGTGCGAACTGGTTTACGGCGTCGTGCAGTGGAATATCCCATTGCTTCGGCCTCGGGGCGGTCAACGGAACGACACCGTTGACCGGTCGGCTGGCAGTCGATACCAGCATTGCATCACCGGTCAGTTCCTGGGCGCCCGGCGTCGGAACGTTCTCGTTGCATCTCACCCTGTCCAAACCAAGTACCACGACGCCGGATGCGACTTGGGGGCCGTTCGATGCCTTGAAAGTGGGTGGGGTGCCGCGAGACGCAGACGGGGTCACGCTGCCCGCGTCAATCGCTTCAGACTCGGACCACGGAATGGATCTGGACGCGACCCTCGACTCGACCAATGAACGAAGGCTGATCTTTGAGACCCGCGCTCGGCTTGGTCGCATCAAGTTCGCCAACGCGCATGGGTCCGACCTGCTCGCGTTGCCGATCAACCTGACCGCTCAGTACTGGAACGGCACGGCTTACGTGACGAACACGCTGGATAACCTGACGCGCTTTCTACCGTCGAATATCGTGCTGGATGACTGGACAGTGAACTTGCAGACCGGCGAGACGAGTGTGACAACCCCACCGGCATCGGTCGTCTTTGTCGCTGGCGCAACAAAATTGACGCTGGCAAAGCCTTCTGGCGGGGATAGTAAATACAACGGAAGCGTCCGGCTCTCCTTGCCCTCGGGAATTCTGAATTACCTGTTAAGGAACCCTGGCAGGGCGACGTTTGGTGCCTTCAAGGGGAATAATGAGTTCATTTACTTGCGGGAAAACTATTAATAGGCAAGGCTTGGATCGCGCACTGTTGCATTGGGGGAATTAAACGCGCTGGCCCGCCGAATCATGTTGCAGGACAAAAACAATTCGCAGAAAACAGTGATAGTGATTTGCGGAAAAAGTGATTGACACCAATAATTTATTCACTTAGCTTCAAGCAATTTATCGATTGTGTCCGGGCATGGGATTGTTCTCAAAGACCAAAAAGCTTGCTGGGTGGATGTCCATCGGTTTTCACAAGGATGGCGTGAGTGTTGTCCATGTACAGCGCTCCCCGCAAGGGCTGCCGAAGGTGGGTTTCGCTGCATTCCTGCAAGGCGGAGACACTGCTCCGAGTGCCACCTTGGAAAAACTGGCAAAGGACTTCCATGCTGCGAAGTATCAGTGCACGACCCTGCTTTCGCTTGGCGAGTATCAGCTGCTGACCGTGGATGCGCCTGCTGTTCCACAGGAGGAGTTGAAAACGGCAATTCGCTGGCGCCTGAAAGACATGCTTGACTTCCACGTTGATGATGCGACCATCGATGTCCTTGATATCCCGATGGACAAGAACGCATCCGGGCGCAACAAATCGATGTTTGCCGTGGCGGCACGCAACCAGGTGATCGAGCAGCGTCAGAACATGTGCACGGAAGCGAAGATTCCGCTGAGCGTCGTCGACATTCCGGAGATGGCGCAACGCAACATTTCGGCGCTGTTGGAGCAGGACGGACGGGGTGTTGCCATGCTCTCGGTCACGGCAGACGGCAGCCTCTTGACGATCAGCTACGCAGGAGAACTATATTTGGCGCGTCGCGTCGATCTATCTCTCGAACAAGTTTCACATACCGATCCTGAATATCGGCGTTCGTCGTACGACAGAATCACGCTTGAACTTCAGCGCTCTCTAGACCACTTCGACCGGCAGTTCCATTTCATTACCGTCTCCAAACTCGTTATTTCGCCCTTGGCGGAAGGGGCTGTCGGGTTGCAGGAGTATCTTGCCGCGAATATGTACCTGCCCGTCGAATCCTTGAATCTCGACACCATTCTTGACCTCTCGGAGGTGCCAGAACTTCGTTCTCCGGAGAATCAGCAGCGTTACTTCATGACGCTGGGCGCCGCGTTGCGTCACGAGGAGAAATCGCTGTGAGTCAGCAGATCAATCTCTTCAACCCGATATTCCTCAAGCAGAAAAAGTACTTCTCCGCCGTCACAATGGCCCAAGGGCTCGGCCTGATCCTGATTGGAGCCCTTGCTATGACGGGCTACGCCGCTTACGAATCGATTGCGCTAAAGCGTGAGGTTGAGGCGAGCGCGTTGCAGCTTTCGTCGGTGCAGGCACAATTGGCGCAATTGACGGACAAGCCGCGGAAAAAGAACGTAGTTCTTGAGGAAGGTGTCAGGAAAACAGAGGCGGAAGTAAAGGTCCTTCAAAAAGTGTTCGAAACGCTCGACAAGGGCGAACTTGGCAATACGAAAGGGTACTCAGAGTACTTCCGTGCGTTTTCACGTCAGGCGGTTTCCGGGCTGTGGCTGACCGGCCTGACTCTCTATGGCGCGGGCAACGAAATCGGGATTCAAGGCAGAACCCTCCAGCCGGAACTGGTGCCCGAGTACCTTGGCCGACTCAGGCTTGAAGAGACGATGAAGGGAAAGTCCTTTGCGGCACTTGAGATGCAGTTGCCGCAAGACGAGGCGCCAAGTGGTGGTGCTGCCCCGGTGCGCGCGCGAGGATTCATTGAGTTCCGTCTCCGTAGCGAAAATCTGCCTGTTGAAAAAACGGATGGTTCGGGAGAGAAAAGCAAATGAAGCAGTACTGGCTGAAACTCTCTTCACGCATAGACGCATTGACACTCCGAGAGAGGGTAATTGTCTTTGCACTGGCCGTGGTAGTACTGATCACCTTGGTCAATCAGGCATTGCTCGATCCGCTGTTCCGGGAGCAGAAACGCCTGTCGCAGCAGATTCAGCAGGACCAACAAAAAATCGCCGCCTTGCGCACGCAGATTCAGGCAAATCTTCAGATTCAGGCTATTGATCCGGATGCATTGAACCGCGAGACCTTGCGGAAGCTGACCGAGCAAATGAAGCAAATGCAGGCTGAGCTGAAGGAGATGCAGAAAGGGCTGGTTTCCCCTGATAAAATGCCCGAGTTGCTGGAGAGCATACTTAGACAGAATGGTAGGTTGCGTCTGGTGGCACTTAAGACCTTGCCCTCTCAAAGCCTAACGGACGCAGGGAAGGCCGAGGGCAGCGCTCCCAACAGTCAGGGCGTGGCGTCCGGCGTGCCTGCCGAGTCCAAGGATAAGACTGCGGTACCGATAGCCCCGGTATACAAGCACGGGGTCGAGGTAGTCGTCCAAGGGGGATATCTAGATATGCTGGCTTACATGGCAGCACTGGAACGACTGCCGTGGCAGTTGTTCTGGGCGAAGGCCAAACTGGATTCCGTTGAGTATTCGAAGGCAACACTGACGCTGACTCTTTATACTCTCAGCTTGGACAAGAAATGGCTCAATATCTGAAAACGGGCGTCCAAAGCTTGACCATTTCGTCCCTTGTACTTTTGGGGATGGGTCTTTTCAGCGTATCGCCGACGCTTTCGCAAGGGCTAGTCGATCCGACCAAACCACCGCCATCATTTGGGGCCGGTGAGACTGCTACTCCCGGTGATCAGGCTTCTCAAGCAGGACCGGTGCTCCAGTCCGTATTGCTATCGGCATCACGAAAAGAGGCAATCATCAGCGGGAAGCTGGTCAAAGTCGGGGATGCCGTGGGCGAGGCCAAGGTAGTGCGCATCTCGGAATCTGAAGTGGTGTTGCGGAAGGGCGGGGAGCTACAAACACTAAAGCTCTTCCCGGGTGTTCACAAGCGCGTGGATTCCAATCGAACGAATGCGGCGCCCTCGGCACGGCAGCAATGAAGGCATAACTAGAATGCGAAATAAAATCTCGATCATCGTTGCTCTGAGTTTGATAGGGTGTTCTTCTGCCCCGCAGAAACGCGATACGTATGATCTTATATATTCCGAGATCAGCAAGGCCGCATCGCAGCCCGCTTCACCTATTCCGTCAGATGCTGTTTCTAGTGCCCTGCTGCCGCCCATTAAAATCGAGGTTCCGCCGGTAGATCAGCCGCTTGAGGAGCGTTTTAGCATCACTTTTAACAATATTCCTGCCGTGCAGTTTTTCATGGGGATTGTTTCCGGCACGCGTTACAGCATGCTTGTGCACCCCGAAGTTGCTGGCACGATATCTGTCAATCTCAAGGACGTCACGGTATTCGAGGCACTCGATGCAATCCGTGAATTATATGGATACGACTACAAGGTCGAAGGGACGCGGATTTATATAAAGCCGTTGACATTGCAAACCCGGGTGTTCCAGGTGAACTATTTGACCGGAAGCCGGAAAGGGACATCGGATATACGCGTAACTTCGGGTTCGGTAAGCGACGTAACGCCTACCGGAAGCGGAGTCACGGCAACAGGAACCAACCCGGCACAGCCGCAGGGAACCAATTCGGGACAGACGGCCACGGCCTTAAACACCAGCAAAATCAGCACGTCATCGACGAGTGATTTTTGGGGTGAATTAAAGAGCTCGCTTGAGTCGATTATTGGCAACAAGGAGGGAAGAAGCATCGTCGTGAGTCCCCAGTCCGGTATTGTTGTCATTCGTGCCATGTGGGATGAAATGCGAAATGTCGCCGCCTATCTGAAAGCAACGCAGCTTTCTGTGGATCGCCAAGTCATTCTGGATGCCAAGATTCTGGAAGTGGAGCTGAATGACAGCTACCAGACGGGTATTAATTGGGCAGCGTTCCGAATCGGTGACAATACGAAAGCGTCCATTGGCTTCCTCTCACCCGGAACCTCGCTTTCGCCAACTTCACCCACCACCGGGGCGGCTACCGGACTCACGTCAAGCAATCCACAGGCGGGTACGCTCACTGTACCGATCGGTGCTCTGCCTGGATCTTCCATTGTCACCGGCTCGACTGCAGCCGGTTCGCTATTCGGCCTAGCGTTTCAGACCAGCAACTTTGCGTCGTTGCTTTCTTTCCTCGAGACACAGGGCAACGTCCATGTGTTGTCCAGTCCGAGGATCGCCACGCTTAACAATCAGAAAGCTGTCCTCAAGGTTGGCAAGGACGAGTTCTTCGTGACGAACGTCAGCACGACGACGACGGCTGTGGGCAATACGACCGCAACCAGTCCAAGCGTGACTGTGCAGCCTTTCTTTTCTGGCGTAGCCCTGGACGTCACGCCGCAAATTGCGGAGGACGGCGGAATCATCTTGCATATCCACCCATCGGTTAGCAGTGTCACTACTGTGGACAAGCCGCTCAATCTTGGCACGGCCGGAACGTTCAGCTTGCCGCTAGCATCTAGCACAATTTCGGAAACAGATAGCGTTGTGCGTGGCAAGGACGGCCAGATTGTAGCCATCGGCGGATTGATGCGTCAGGCAACGGTGACAGACCGTTCCCAACTGCCGGGTGCGGGCGACGCGCCCGGCATCGGCGCATTGTTCCGCAACATTAAGCAGGTAACGCAGAAACGTGAACTGGTCATCCTGCTGAAGCCCACGGTCGTGCAGGGGGACAGCTGGAATCAGGATATCCTCGAGAGCCAGAAGCGCATCCAGGGTCTCGCGCCCAGGAGCGGAACAGAACAGAGGTAGGCATCAGATGTACAAGAGTCACTTCGGCCTCCGCGAGCTCCCCTTCGGCATTACCCCGG